>Ga0126372_10001278_pt1 | contig 10113 bp, 8 predicted proteins | sample PanSoiMetaPlot_6_FD_92762 | JGI IMG/M metagenome (GOLD analysis project Ga0126372, IMG submission 92762) | Tropical forest soil microbial communities from Panama - MetaG Plot_6 | ecosystem: Environmental > Terrestrial > Soil > Tropical forest > Bulk soil | place: Panama | collected 2016-02-17
AGCCGTTCCCGATCGATCCCGCGCAGCCATGGATTCGGAGAATTCAGCGCCGCATCAATCATCTCGTCCACCGACTGGTGGAATACTTCCTCGTCAAACCCCATGCGCTGCGCCAACGCGCGAAACACCTCAACATTCGACCGGCATTCCCCGAGCGGCTCGATCGCTGCCTCGGACACTTGCAGGTAGTAATGCCCGTAACCGGTCTGCAGATCCTTGTGCTCGAAGAAAGTCGTCGCCGGCAAAACGAAATCCGCGTAGTCGGTGGTATCGGTGAAAAACTGCTCGTGCACAACCGTGAACAGATGGGGCCGGAGCAGACCGCGTAATACTTCATTCTGATTCGGACAAACTGCCGCGGGGTTTGAGTTGTATACGAACAGTGCCTTGATTGGGGGCTGGTCGAGCGTATTCAAAGCCTTCCCCAGTTCGGCCATATTCACCATACGGGCCGGACGACCCAACGCTTTGGTCATCAGGTCGGGACGCTGCAGCGCCGCTTCGCGATTCAGCCCGTACCCACCGCTGAGCGAAAGTTGCAGTCCTCCTCCGACTTCCTTCCAGGATCCAATAATGCATGGCAGCATTGCCACCGCGCGCGTGGCCATGCCGCCGTTTTCTGCGCGCTGGATTCCATAATTCAGCCGGATGACAGACGGTCGCACGGTTGCATATTCATGCGCCAGCTTCACGATGTCAGCCGCTGCAATCCCGGTGTACGATGCTGCCCGCTCCGGCATGTAATCCGCGACTTTGCCCTTCAGTTGGTCGAACCCCAGCGTGTACTTCGCGATGTAATCCGCGTCGTGCAGACCCTCGGAGATGATGACTTGCATCATGGCCATCGCCAGCGCGACGTCAGTGCCGGGATTGATCGGCAGGTGCCAGTCAGCGCAGGCCGCGGTACGAGTGCGGTAAGGATCGATAACCACCAGCTTTGCACCAGCTCGGCGTGCCTCCTCAATAAACGGCCACAAATGAATGTTGTTGCCGTGGATATTCGCGCCCCAGGCGATGATGTAGCGGGATTGAGGAAATTGTTCCGGCTCCGTTCCGAGTTTTACCCCCGTGACTGACTTCAGGCCGGCCTCACCTGCGGCCGTGCAAATCGTGCGTTCAAGTTGCGAAGCGCCCAGGCGGTGAAAAAAGCTGCGATCAATGGATCCGCCGTTGAGTGTGCCGAGCGTCCCGCCATAGGAGTAAGGGAGAATGGCCTCGGACCCGAATTCTGACGCGACTTCTCGCAACTTGCGGGTGATTTCGTCCAGTGCCTCATCCCACGAGATCCGCTCAAACCCGGATCCAGGCCCGTTGGCTCCGTGCTTCTGGCCGTGAGGTCCCTTCAGCCCTTTCCTCCTCATCGGATACAGCACGCGTTCCGGCGAATAAACGCGGTCGAGATACTTCGCCACTTTCGCGCACAAAAATCCACGCGTGACCGGGTGAGCCGGATCACCCTGAATCTTCGTGGCGCGCCCGTCTTCGACCGTGATCAGCACACCGCAGGCATCAGGGCAATCATGCGGGCACGCAGCGTGCACGACCTTTTTCATAGCCTCGATTATACGGTCACATTCGGAACTGCACATCTCTTTGCGATTACAATGGAGCGGGTGAGTACTCAAGCGCAAACGCATTTAGAGCCTCCCGCGTCTATTCCCGCCGGGAAACAAACGCTCGCGCTCAAGCACACATCCGCAATTCCCTGGTACGTCTACACCTCGTTTTTTGCGACCGCCTCCGCCGTCTTCGGCTTGTACTGGGACATCTCCTGGCACATGTCGATCGGTCGCGACAGCTTCTGGACCCCAGCTCACCTCATGGTCCAGTTCGGCGCAGTGCTGGCAGGCTTCTCATGCGCGTGGCTCATCCTGCACACCACTTTTCGCGGCGATGCCATCGCCAAAAGCGCCAGCGTGGGCTTCTGGGGTTTCCGCGGCCCGCTCGGCGCGTTCATTGCCGCCTGGGGTGGGCTCGCGATGCTCACCTCCGCTCCGTTTGACAACTGGTGGCACAACGCCTACGGCCTCGACGTCACCATCATCAGTCCGCCGCATACGGTCCTGCTGTTGGGAATGATCGGAATTCAGGTAGGTGGATTGATTCTTGCTCTGGGCCCGATGAACCGCTCCGAAGGAGGAGCACGCAGCCGCCTGGAAAAGATGTTCCTTGCGACCGGCGGCCTGATTCTCATTCAGATCGCCATGTTCATCATGGAGTACAGCGTGGTCCCGCTGCAGCACAACGCGAAGTTCTACCGGGCAGTCTCTCTCGCCGTTCCCATCGTTCTCGTCGGCATCGCGACAGCCGCGAGAGATCGCTGGGCCTGCACCATTCTCGCCGGGATCTACTCCAGCTTCTGGCTCGCCATGCTCTGGATCTTCCCCATGTTTCCCGCGAGTCCCAAGCTCGGCCCCGTCTACCAGCACATCACGCACATGGTTCCCTTGTGGTTCCCTCTTCTTCTGATCGTCCCGGCAATTGCCGTTGATCTGGTTCGCGGCAAAATCGGAACTTTGGGAAAGTGGTGGCAAGCAATTCTGCTGGGGACTGTTTTCCTCTCAGTCTTTATCGCGGCGCAGTGGCCCTTCGCCAATTTCCTGCAGATGCCCGCGGCGCGCAACTGGATCTTCGGATCCGACTACTTCGAATACTCCATCCGGCCCGAGTCAACGTTCGTGCACCACTTGTTTTTCCCAGAGGAGGCTACGCGCGCCGAATTCTGGCAAAAGATGTCGGTTGCTCTGCTCGCCGCGATCATTAGCACACGCCTGGGTCTGGCCTGGGGCGACTGGATGCGCCGCATCCGCCGCTGAATCGCTATGAGGAAAATCGCCTGGCTTGCGCTGTTCTTGCTTGTTGCTACTGCTGCCCTTGCCCACGTTGGCAGCCAGGACATTTATTACGAGGGCAACGCCGGTCCCTACCACCTCTACGTAACTGTGCACATGCCGCAGACCATACCCGGCATCGCGAAAGTTGAAATGCGCAGCGCCACCGGTGGTATTCGCGAAATTCACATCGCACCCATGGCGCTGCTGGGCTCGACCAAACTCTCGCCCGTGCCCGACCTCGTGCAGCGTTCCAAGGCTGATCCCCAGTTTTTTACCGGTAACGTTTGGCTGATGGAAGCGAGCGGCTTTCAGGTACACATCCAGGCCGACGGCGATCTTGGCCACGGAGAACTGGGCGTCCCCGGCACCGCTATGCCTCAGGGCATCCTGCCGATGCAACAGGCGCTCGGGACCGTGTTGTTCGTACTGATGCTGCTGCTCGCCGCGGGATTGGTCTCTATCATGGGTGCCAGCGCGCGCGAAGCGCAACTCGAGCCTGGCGTCGTTCCCACCACCAGGAACGTTCGGCGCGGATGGATTGCAATGGCAGCCGCTGCCGTGGTTGTAGCGGTGATGCTCATCCTCGGCAATCTATGGTGGAGTGCCGACCGTCGCTCGCACCTGATGCTCACCAGGCCGGTTCGCTTGCGCGCCTCGCTTCAGGGGAGCCGTCTTGTTCTCGATCTTCCCGATGGGCGCGTCGAGACCCGCCGTGGCGTTTTCGTCGACTGGCAGAGATTTCTGGGAATCAATCTGCTGATCCCCGATCACAACCATCTCATGCACTTGTTTCTGGTGCGTTCGCCGATGCTTGATCAATTCTGGCACCTGCATCCCACACCCGATTCACGCGCCTGGTTCAGCGCCAGCCTTCCCTCCCTGCCAGCAGGTCACTATCAGTTGTTCGCCGATATCGTCCGTATCACCGGAGCCGCGCCTACGCTTATTGGTGAAATTGATCTTCCCGAGGTCAAAGGTTCCGACCTAGTCGGCGATGATGCAGGAACCGCGGCGCCACCCGTCTCAGCCGGCCAGGATCGCACGGTAAGCGAACTAGCCGACGGGGGCCGCATGATCTGGGAGCGCGATCCCGGTCCCCTGAAATCGCGCTCATTCCTATCCTTTTGCTTCCGCGTCGAAGACAAGGATGGCCAGCCCGCACGCGACCTTGAACCTTACATGGACATGGCTGGCCACGCGGAATTCATCCGCTCTGACTTTTCCGCTTTTGCGCATGTGCATCCCATGGGCAATGTCGCGATGGCTGCCGTGCAACTTGCCGACGCCAGCCTGGACGCGAACACGCCACAACTGACTGCTTCGGAATCGTCAATGTCCATGCATATACCCGAGGTGCCTGAGACCCCAGCGCCGCCCTCAGAAATGCAGATGCCAGGAGCAAGGTCAGGTTCCGAGGTTTCATTTCCCTACGGATTCCCCGGCCCGGGAACCTATCGCATCTTCGTGCAGGTCAAACGCCGAAGCCATATCGAAACCGGCATCTTCGACGCACATGTGGAATAGACGCGCGCCACCGCCAATCCATTTACATTCCGATACAACTTCCTGATGTCATCCTGAGCGAAGCGACGGATCCATGCACCTCCGCGATCCCGCCAAGATTCACCGGTCGTAGAAATCTCGCGCAACAAAACTCAAATTCGCACCAACACCACGAACCAAGCTCCGACGGCTGCCTATCAAATGCTCTGCCCTCCCAACGTTATTCCTTGTACGACCTTCCCCCACATCCAACTCAACGATGTACCCGAGCAGGCAAAGCAACACGAATCCCAAGCCATTCACTAAACCGTGAGTGCTTGCCATCCGCGGAATGTCCAACCAATCCTGGTGCAAGAAATCACCAACTGCGTAGACCGCAGCCAGAGCCATACCCACAACGACAAATCCAACACCCCCACGCAGAGACAGGCGCGCAGTCATGCTGACGAGGTTGCCGCTGAGGCTCAGCACAAACACAGCCAGCATGCCCACGCTGACTGACAATGCCACAGCCGCTCCTACCTTCAACCCAGGCGACATCACAAATCCAATCGCGATCACAAAGGGCAGGAGAGTCACAAGCAGGGCAACAACCGGAAGCAAGCAAGTATTCCATCCTCGCCGCTGCGCCATTTTTAGTGTTGCCGCGGCGATCGTCGCCATCCCGAAGCCGCTGTAGTGAAAGTGCACGGCTGTAAGCAGGATGATGGGTTCCCGAAAACCCATGATGTGCCATCCGCTTCGCGACAGCATCAACCACACCGCGCCGACGGCGAGGTCGAGTCGTCCAATATGCGCCAAAATCTCCACCAGAGTCTTATTCCCCTTGCGCAACAGCGCGAGCACCCCTGCCATCGCGACGAACCCGCATATGACTGCCCAACCGGCGACCAGCACGGCCGCTCCCCGGCCTGGATGACGCCAAAAAGAGAGTACGACCATTGCCGCAGCGAAAGGCTGCAGCCATCGAGCCCAACGCTCCAGGCCAGATGTCGGTGACGGCGCAACCAGACCGGCCAGTTCCAGGCCGAGTGGCACCACGACGAGCGGCCCGAACAGAAAGAGCAACTCGATCACCCCCATCGGCACACGGCCGGTTCCGGCGGACGTTGCGATCACCGCCCATGCCGCCACTCCCAGCAAACTCGCTCCCGCTGACCAGTCCTGCTCTGCATGCGATGTCATACGCCACCCCCGACCACAGCCTGTGATCACAAGTTCGCTTTGGAAGAGTTCCTCGGAATAAACCGGCTTACCACCCAGCCCAGGATGAGCACCGAGACCACTATGCCGACCAACCCCCACTTCACCGGCTGCGCGACCGCAAGCAAGGCCGGGAACCCGGGTGTCGGCTCATACCACAGCGCGAAAATGAGCGGGACTAGGCCCACGGTCACCGCCGAGAACGAAGTCCAGAATTCAGCCCGATCCGGATTTCCGCACAATTCAGTCAGTTGTTTTCGAAGCGGCCGGCGCAAATACACGACGACAGTCACCGAAATCGCCAGCGTGCATAGCAGCCCCATGCCGAACAATGTCGACGCGGTCATATGTCCTCCATGTCAGAAGTTTCTGTATATACAGACACAACTACGTAAATTTTTTTATCCCGCCTTCACGCGGAAAAGCTTGCGGATTTTCCCGCGCATCTTCAACAAGCCGCGCAGCGTATCTGGAGAAAGCTGGTTGATCTCGTCATACGCCGCCGTCGCCGTCGCGAAAAATTCCGCCATCTCCTGCAGCCGTTCTCGGGTATAAGCGTCGCCCCCTTTGCCCTCGAGTTCCCCCAGGCAGCGGCGCAGCAACTGGATCGTCGGGTCCAGTTCCCGTCGCTTGCGCTGCTCCACGATCATGCGGAACATCTCGCCCACGTCTTTCAGCGTCTCGTAGTGCTCTCTGCGGTCGCCCAGCACGTGCACTGGCCGCACCAGGCCCCAGCTCTCCAGTTCCCGCACCGAGGTGCTGACATTCGACCGGGCTACGGTCAGCGTTTCGGCAATCTCCTCCGCGGCCAGTGGGCGCGGTGACAGATATAGCAGCGCGTGAATCTGCGCCACCGTGCGGTTGATCCCCCATCGGGTTCCCATTTCGCCCCAGTGCAAGATGTACTGCTGTTGGATTGACGTGAGATTAGACATTTCTTTTATTTCTGTACATACAGAATATACAAATAAAGAGACGCTTTTGTCAAGACCCGTTGCCACGGTCAGAAAATCCGCGCCAAAGTGCCAGAGGAAAGCAGCGGGGATTGAAGACTGTACTGAAACTCCGGCGCTTACCTCTTCCGTGGCGGACGGATTCGCAGCACCCGGCAAGATGGTGTTTTGAGGGCTTGAAGATAAATCCGTTCGATAGCGTGAGGTTCTTCACCGACACGAGCACGGCCGGGGCGCACCCCCTGCGTAGGCATAGCTCACCATATACTCCGATCCGGGGTAGAATGGGGCATTCCGCTCGCGGCAGACGGCGCTCTGGGCTTTGTGTGCCCCTTGCGGGGACAGCGTGCACTGGAATTCCAGACGCTGGATGGGCAGTTTGCCCGCATTGCAAAGGTTATGGAGATGGCGTCGCGATCAATTGTGCCTGTGACCAGCGTTACAGGACAGGTGCTCGCCCACGCCACGGGAACGATCAACACAGCTGAGATCACGAGTTGCGTTGTTTTCGGCATGCACCCGGAGCTCAGTTCTGCATAAGCGCGGACCAGATCTCAAACCAGAACTATTCAACTCCGCCCGCGATCCAATTCTCGCGCTTCACTTGATTTCCAGAACTTCTTTTTCTTTGCCCTTGCTCATCTCTTCCATCTTCTTTATCTCGTCGTCAGTCAGCTTCTGGATCTCATCTAGCGCGCGCTTTTCTTCATCTTCGGTGATCTTCTTATCCTTCAGCGCCTTCTTGATGGCGTCATTGCCGTCTCGCCGGATATTGCGCACCGCCGTGCGATGCTCCTCGAGCACTCGGTGCAGGTGTTTCACCATGTCCTTTCGGCGTTCTTCGGTCAACGGCGGCACGGGCACGCGGATCAGCTTGCCGTCGTTCATCGGATTCAGACCCAGGTCGGCTGTGCGGATCGCCTTCTCGATCGTTGCCAGCGACGATGGGTCAAAGGGCTGCACCGTGATCAGTTGTGCTTCCGGCGCGTGCACCTGCGCGATCTGGTTCAGCGGCATCATCGTCCCGTAGTAGTCGATGTTCACGCTGTCCAGCATGTGCACGTTGGCGCGCCCGGTGCGGGTCGCCGTCATCTCCCGGCGGAAGTCCTCCACCGCCTTGTCCATGCGGGTTTTTAGCTGGACGTAGATTTCCTTTAGCCCCGCGACTGCTGCCATGGTGGGTTGAGCCATCGCTTAGCTCCTGTAAGTGTCAGGATTAAAACGCTGCATTATAAACCTAGGAGAGATTGCCGAATCGCAGATTGCGGCCTTTCAATTCTGCGATACATTGTTGACGGTCTCAGCGCTAGCGCTGGTGCCCCGGGCTCCGGAAACCCCCGACCGCCACCCCGGGGCTAAGAAGCCGAAAGCCCTTGGCGATTCTTCTTTGTATCAGGGCATGCCTTCAGGCATGCCGCAGTGTTCCATCACCCCGCTGCGCCTTCAGGCGCTGACTCGTTGATACATCAGCACGCATGACGCCTGATCCGATCATCACTTGTTAGGGGACCTGACTAGGACGTCGGCCTGCGGGACCATGCTCCGATGAGCGCCACGCTCGGAACGGGATTTTTCGACTCCTCGACCTCGGATTGAAGTCTTTCCAGGAGAGTACCCACATCGCCCACACCTTCAACAGAAAGATCCAGTCGTTGGATCTTTGGCAGCAAAGTGCAAAAAAGATCGTAAATCCAGAGCGCGGCTGCGCGATTATCTCCCATTGGAATTTCCATCTGCAACGTGGGTGCAGGCAAGCCCGCCGCTGGAAGGTGCCGTAGAGAGCAAGGCCCATCTCTGTGTTTCCACCGGAGCGTTCGAGAGACTGGCGAATGAGAGACGCGCAAGCAGACCAGAGAGGCAAGTGCTCGACTAGCGGAAGAATCGCAGTCCAGCATGGTTCGTGAAAAGCGACAATGCCGCCGGGGCGAACCAGTTGAGAGATTAATCGCAGAGCGCCAACTGGATCGGGCAGAAACTGCAGGATGAAACGACCGACCACAGCATCGAACGGTTCGTCGAGTGGAAGTTCCCGCACATCGCATTGCGTGAAGATCACATTGTTAAGGCCGGCCTCATCCACTCGAGTTCTGGCTCGAGCCATCGAGCGCGTGTCACGTTCTACCCCTAATACGTTTCCGGAAGGGCCGACAAGCCGCGCCACAAGCAGAGCAACGTCACCAACGCCTGAACCAAGATCCAGAACGCGTTGGCATGGACCGATGCCCGCTTGACGGAAAAATCGTTCCGTGAGGGGCGCCAGCAGTTTCGCCTGCCGAATCAGGCGCTCATGTTCAGCTTCGGTATTGCCCAGCGCGTAATCTGAGGTGACACCACTCCCTGACATTGTTGCGGTGGATACTACCAAGTCGGATTTCGCTATCCGTTCTGTGCTTGTAGCGACGGGCGTCTCGCCTGTCGTCTCACGCCCCTGCGCTGACCAGAGATCCGATCTTCTCGCCGGTCACGACCTTCCGGATATTCCCTCGCTGGTTGAGATTGAAGATGATGATAGGCAGGTTATTGTCCTTGCAGAGTGAGATGGCCGTCGAATCCATCACCTTCAGGCCTTTTCTGAGCACATCCATGTAGGTGATCTCGCTGAATTTCTTCGCGTCCTTCACCACCAGTGGATCAGCGTCGTAGATGCCGTCAACCTTGGTCGCCTTGAGGATGGCATCGGCCTTGATCTCCATGGCGCGCAGCGACGCGGCCGTGTCGGTCGAGAAATACGGGTTCCCCGTGCCCGCCGCAAAAATTACCAGGCGGTTCTTCTCCAGATGGCGAATAGCGCGCCGGCGGATAAACGGCTCGGCTACCTGGTTCATCTCGATCGCCGACATCACCCGCGTGTAGACGCCCCGTTTCTCCAGCGCGTCCTGCAGGGCCAGGCTGTTGATCACCGTCGCCAGCATGCCCATGTGATCGGCGGAAACGCGGTCCATGTCGCGGGCCTGCTCGGCCACTCCGCGGAAGAAATTGCCGCCCCCCACCACGATCGCAATCTGGATTCCAAGCGAGTGCACGTCGGCCAGTTCCGAGGCGATATCGTAAATGCGCGTCGTTTCCACCCCAAAACCCTGGTTGCCCGCCAGCGCCTCACCTGAAAGTTTCAGCAGGATGCGTTTGAAAATGGGGATCGACATCGTGTCTCCGCCAGTTCGTAGGTTCAAACTAAGAAGGCTTAGGACTACAAAGTTTCACGGTTTCAAGTTTCGAGTTTCAAAGTTGCCATGTTCAAGGCTTCAACTTTTCAGGATTCATGCCAGAAGTTCGAACTGAAACTCGCACATCGAAACTTTGAAACTCTGAAACCTGCTTTTCCGCAACTTTGAACTCTGAAACCTTGAAACTTCGACTTGTTCCTAAAAAAACGGGGGCGCCTTTAGCGCCCCGAATTACTCCGATTTTTGTTCCGGATTGCTGAAGGCGACGGTCGCCCCCGCGTCGCCAACCTTGAATCGTGCAAATCGTCTCACCGAAATGTTTTCGCCCAACTTGCCGATTTTGGCAGCAATCAGTTGCGCGATGGAAACCGTCTGGTCCTTGATAAACGGCTGTTCGTAGAGACAGACCTCCTCGTAGAACTTTTCCATCTTGCCCGCAACCATCTTCTCCGCAAT
>Ga0126372_10001279_pt1 | contig 10109 bp, 10 predicted proteins | sample PanSoiMetaPlot_6_FD_92762 | JGI IMG/M metagenome (GOLD analysis project Ga0126372, IMG submission 92762) | Tropical forest soil microbial communities from Panama - MetaG Plot_6 | ecosystem: Environmental > Terrestrial > Soil > Tropical forest > Bulk soil | place: Panama | collected 2016-02-17
AAGGGTCACTGTTCCTGCCAGGGGCTGACACGCCATTCGCCTGATCAGACGGAAGGACTCATCGTGAGACTGACCGAAGCTGGGTTGCCTAAGCAATGGGAGTCTCCTGCCGGAAGGCGCTGTCATGCCATATCCCACCAAAGCCGAACTCGTTGTGACGTACCCAGAGACGCAGTACCTTCTCGATCTCCGGGAGGCAGGCTGGAACTTTCAGCCGCATCGCATCGATGGCGAACCAGTCATTGTCGGCTTCCGCGGTTGGCCAACCTATACCGATGCCATCTGGATCTTTGACTGTACCCGGTGCATTGGTATCCGCACCCTGGATAACGCTCCCGGCATAGCAGGCGGCACGGTCTGGACGCACGAGAGTGACCTGGCTGCCGTCATCCATGAGATCCTGGCACTGCCAGAGCCTGGCGTACGGCTCGCGCCACGTCTGGTCTTACCAAGGACTACTTCAAGTGTCCTCTGGACTCCGTGATTGCGGTGCCACCTGCCCGTCGACAGGCTGCTGACATGCAAGAACCCTGGCTTCCACCAGGGGAGCCAGGGTTCAAACGTGCTACATCTGGTCGACCTCCTAAGACACCGAACACCGACATGTGTGTCGCTTCCGTACGAAGGCTGCGAGTTTCGGATCTACCTTGCGAGTCGCTGCCGAGGGTAAGGGCTTCGACGCTGGACAATTGTTGAGCGACAGCCGAATGTCAGTCAGTGGGATGCTCGGCCGGACGGCGTCCCCAGGCCGAGATCAGCGGCGCAAGAGTCAGGTCGAGTTCGCCGGCATGAATGGCGGCCAGGTGCGCGTCGATCTCGGCGTCGTCGGCCAACCCGGCCGCAAGTAGCTCGCCGCGCACGTGCCGTATGGTCGCCGCCTCCAGCCGGTCGCAGGCCCGCCCGCCCACCGGGAACGAGCCCACCGCCGCGACATCGACCAAGCCCGCCTCGCGCAATGCCCGCGGCAGCGTCCGGCCGTAGCGCAGGTCCGCGCCACGGCGGGTCAACAACTCCCGGACCGCGTCGCGCAGCCGGTTAGCCCGCCGCTGCGCAGGACCGCTGTCGTCCAGGCACGCCAGTGGCTGCAGAGCGGTATCGGCGTCCTCGACCAGCAGCCAACCGCCGGGCCGTAGCGCTGCCGCCATCGTGGCCAACGCCCGAGCCCGGTCGGGTACATGAACCAGCACGAGCCTGGCGTGCACCAGATCGAAGGTCTCCGGCTCCGGGGGCGGATCAGCGGCGACGTCGTGCTGGCGCACCTCGTACCCGTCGCCTGCCTTCAGCCACGACAGGTCGATGTCCGTGGCCAGGACGTGTCCGGTCGGGCCGACGGCCGCCGCGAGCGCCTCGGGGATACTGCGGCCACCAGCCCCCACCTCCCAGCAGCGCGCGCCAGCCCTGACCCCCAGCCGATCAAAGTGCCCGCGCGTCACACCGTCGAACAGCTCGGCCAGCCAAACGAATCGCTCGCCCGCCTCGGCGCGCGCGTTGTCCAGCAGGTACCCACGGGCGAGGGCGGACTCCCCACCGAGCGCGGTAGTCCCGCCAACTGGATCCGGTCGGCCACCGACGTCCGGAGGGCGGGGCGAGGAGGTCATCGCTACATGGTCAACGTCTCCAGACTACCAGCGCAACGATGACGCGAGACGATATCTCCCACAGCCAGCGAACCCGCACGTCATACAGCACGGTTCTGCACCGTGACGCGCCTGGAGCGCTGACGAACGCTGTCGTCAACTACTGACATTCGACTGTCGCTCAACACTCGGATCCAGGTTGCGAGTGATCTTGAGAGTTTCGGGTCTACCTTGCGGGTCGCTGCCGGAGGTGGAGGCGCCAAGGGCGACAGCCTCCCAACGGAGACCGTCACCATGGGCACCCAACCCACAGGGCCCATGGTTTGAATAAGCCCTGCCTGGTCGGGGTGGCGGGATTTGAACCCACGGCCCCTCGCTCCCAAAGCGAGTGCGCTACCAAGCTGCGCCACACCCCGTCGGCACCGCCGCCGAGGGTAGCCGACGCACGGGTAGTATCTCGACCGTGTCCAGGCTACGGCCCGGCGCGCGGGCGTAGCTCAATGGTAGAGCCCCAGCCTTCCAAGCTGGTGGTGCGGGTTCGATTCCCGTCGCCCGCTCCGTGCGTTCCCCATCCGAACGCAGGTGGGCGTCGCCGGCCCGCCCGTGGAAGGTCGGCGATCAGCAGAGCGGCGAGGTCGGCAGTCTGTTGGCCGGGTCGGGTCCGAGACGGCGTCAGTCGAGGCCGAGCAGCCGGCCAAGCTCCAGGGCGTCCTGAAGGTCCTTGACGTGTCGAGGATCACCATTGGCGGCGAACAAACGCAAGATCGCCACGGCCTCCCAGTAGCACGGCCTGGCGTGCTCCTGATGGCCGCCGTCGAGGAAGATGGCCATCGCCGCCATCAGGGTTCGCGCACGCCTGCGCAGGTGCCGGTCGGGCCAGCGGCCGGCCAGCTCCCGGACGGCGGCGACGGCCTCGGTGCAGGTACTCGTGGCCTCGTCGTGGCGGTTGCGCAGGCCGAGCACCATGGCGGTCTCGATGAGCGACTCCGCCAGCCCGATGCCGTGCGTCTCGAACGAGGTGGTGGCAAGTTCGCGGCGGATGGCGGTCGCGCCTTCGGTGGCCTCGATCGCGGCGTCGTAGCGGCCGTCCGCGGTGGCCCACATCGCCGTGGTGAACAGGAGGTCGGCGAGCTCCGATCGGTGGTTTGCCGGGCCGTCCGCGGGTAGGGCCCGATAGTGCTTGATCGACTCGGTGGCGGTCGCCAGGGCAAGATCGGGGTCGCCGGTCTTGCGCTGCTCGTCGGCGAGCAGCCGCAGCGAGCGGGCAAGCCGGCGGCCGTAGCTGGCCGGCGCCCGCCTGGCGAGGTCGCGCCACAGGCCCACCAGTTCGGTCAGGACCCGTTTGGCTTCCTCGTGGCTACCTTGAGTACCAAGCGCGACACTTTGAGTGTCCATGGCGTGGGCGAGTTCGGAGCGGTACTGGTCGGGCTGGCCGTCGACCAGCTCACGGTAGATCTGCACCGATGTCTCGGCCGCGGCGAGGGCATCCTCCGGGCGGCCGGTCTCCAGCAGTAGCAGCGCCTCGGAGCTCAGTTGCAGCGCGAGCTGGCCGTCGTACACCCTGCCGTACAGCGCCGCCAGCTGCCGTAGCAGGGCGGTCGCCTCGGCGTGGACGGTGAGGCTGTCCTCGATACTGCCGAGCGCGTGCAGGTGCCCGGCGTGGACGGTGAGTGTTCGGGCCAGAAGGTGCTGGTAGGCGTGCGGCCTCGCGGTGGTAAGGCGCCGGTAGGTCGCAACGGCCTCGGTGCCGGCGCCGACCGCCTCCTGGCAGCGGTTCAGGTCGGCGTACTGGGCGGCGAGGATGGTCAGCGAGGCGCCCAGCTCGGGCGCGTCATCGGACTCCCGGCACAGCCGCACGGCGTGTTCGGCGGCCTCGACTGCGCCGTCATGCCGGCCGAGCTGCCCCAGCAACCGCGACTGGATCCGCAGGGACCGGATCAGGTCGAACCGTCTGGTGGGCGAGCCGTCGGTGAGCCCGCTGTTGAGCTCGACCGCGGCGGCGATGGCCTCGCAGGCCTCGAGCCACTGGCCGGCGGCGGCAAGATGCAGCGCGTAGCTGGCCTGCAGGCCAGCGATCCTGGCCTCGTCGCGGTCGGGAAGCGCGCGATGGATGGCCAGAGCGCGCTCCGCGGTGCGGACGGCGAAGTCACCGAGCGCGTCGCTGCGGCCGGGCATCGCGTCGATTACCTCGACGGCCGCGCCAAGCGTGGCCGCATCGGCGTTGCCCGCCGCCGCGTCAAGCGCCTGAACCAGCGGATGCGGGTCCTGGATTCGAGGTACGACGCTGACGCCGAGCGGGATCGTCCGCTCGGGCTGGGCGTGCACGATCGTGGCAATCGTCTCCGCCAGGTGTGCATGCCTTGGTGCGGCCCGGCCAAGCACCGTCAGCGCCTGGATGAGCTGGGTGTCGTCGGCGGCCCCGCGCGCCGGATTGGTGGCCACCCGTGGTTCTTCGTTCACGGCCGCGGCGACATGGTCCTCGCCGAGCCGGTCCGGTTGCAGCGGGTTGAGGGCGCCAGGCCCCGGATAGAGCTGCTGGAACCACCGTAGCCAGGTGTCGACGTTTTTGTTGTCCAGAGCCGGTAACCGGCGCAGCAACGCTCGCGCCTGGCTGTCGTCGGCGGCGCCGAACAGGGTGGCGGCGGCCGCGAGCTGGTGGCAGTGGTCGGGGGTGTAGCCGCGTAGTCCGGCGGCGGTGCGCTGCCAGTGCCCATACTCGTGGTCCAGCACCCGTTCGATCGGGTCGTTCCACTCTGGATGACCATCGACCCGATCATCGGGGTGGTCCAGCAGGCTGGCCAACGCGGCGGCGTGCACGTCCAGCGCCCGCTCGTACCGTTTGTGATCGAGGTCCACCGGCGCCGGGACACCGGCATCCGGCTGGCCGAGCTGGCCGGCGAAGGCCGCCACAGCCCGGTTGAACTCGTCGTGCCGATCGGCGCCCAGCGGCGGCAGTTCCATGGGCTGATGACGAAGAGTGTCCAGGATGTCCCCAGACCGGTCCGCCATCTCAACGCCGGGCCGGAGTAATCGTCCACCGGATCGCGCCAGCAACAGCAGCCGCACCGCGGCACCCGCCTCGGGTCGCTGCGCCAACGCCGACACCAGGGCGAGCCAGTTGCCGGTGGCGCTCTCGGCATGGTCGAACACCAGCAGAGCCGGGACGGGAAACGCCGTGCAGCGGGCAAGGACCTGCTCCGACGCCTCGGCGTTGACGAAGCCGGTCAGCCACCCCTGCTCCCGCAGCTGCTGGCACAGTTGCCGCGCCAACCGCGTCTTGCCCTGGCCACCGGGACCGGTGATCAGCTGCAACGACACCCGCTGCGGGCCGGTCGCCCAGGCGCGCAGCCTCGCAAGCTCATCCTCGCGCCCGACGAACGGAACCACCGAGTGCTCGGCACGTAACAGCGCGCTGGGCGGGCCTGCTGCGGACAGCCTCGGCGCAGCCATGAACAGCTCATGGGCGGCCAGCTGTAGATCATGCAGGACGCCGGCCACCGCGCCCTTGCTTCGGCAGTTGATGAAGACGCCGGTCACCGGCTTACCCCCGTCCAACCACCCTTGCCCACACAAATTATAAACCGCCAAGGTAACCAGAGGTGGAAGAATGCGTTGCGGCAAGGTGTCACGCCCTGGGTGAGCTATTTGGCTGGCGGCTCGGTGTGCCGGCTCGTACGATTCCGCTTGACGGTCACTCACTGTTGTACGGTTGTTGCGTTCCGAGAAGGAGTGAGAGCGCTATGTCATCGACGACCGACGAGCACGGTATGAGCCTGATCAGCGACGCGGACCTGCGGAAACTCGTGGTCGGTGAACTGAAACCGCATAATGCCACCATTACCCTGGCTGACTACGATTCCGACTGGCCCCGCCTCTTCGGCCGGGAAGCCGAGCGGATTCGCGCCGCACTCGGTGGCAAGGCTCTGCGAATCGAACACGTCGGCTCAACATCGGTGCCCGGTTTGCCCGCCAAACCCATCATCGACATCCTGCTCGTGGTCCCGGACTCGGCCGACGAATCATCGTACGTGCCGGCCATGGAAGCGGCCGGGTACGTGCTGCGGATCCGTGAGCCCGACTGGTTCGAACATCGCATGTTCAAGGGCCCGGACACGAACATCAACCTGCATGTGTTCAGCCCCGGCGCGTCGGAGATCGAACGGATGCTGCGTTTCCGCGATTGGCTACGGACCACCGATGCCGACCGGGACGACTACGCCAACGCCAAGCGCGAGCTGGCCGCGCGCACGTGGCGGCATGTGCAACACTACGCCGACGCCAAGACGGCCGTCATCCAGGACATCCTGAAACGGGCGGACGCGGCCGTATAGCTCCGTTTCTCCGGGTAGGCATTGCTGCGGTCGAGAACAAATCCGGGAGGGCGGTCGTGCGAGTCAAAGACAGCACAGTCTTGCTCAGCGCTACAGGCCTGTACATCGGGACGCTCATCATTGCTAACGTGACAGCAGGAAAGCTGTTCAGTTTTGTCGGCGTCTCGATTTCGGCTGGCGCGTTCGCGTACTTGGTGTGCCTGGCGACATCGGACGTGATCGTCGACGTATACGGCCCCGGTATCGGCTACCGGCTAGTTCGGCTGGCGACGGCGATGAACATCGTGGCCCTGCTGTTCGGGCAACTCGCCCTGCGGCTACCGATCGCACCGGGACAGGAGGCGCTTCAGCCGCACTTTGCGGCCGTGTTCGATGCCTCGGCCGCGGTCATTGTGGCCAGCATCATCGGCTTCCCGGTCACCGACGTGTTCGAGACGTACCTGTGGAAGCGGATCAAGACTCTGACACGCGGACGCCACCTGTGGCTGCGGAACATGCTAGTGAAGGTGCCGGGTCAGGTGCTTGATGCCACGATCTTCTTCACGTTGGCCTTCTTCGTCTTGCCGCAGCTTTTCTACGGTGAGCCGCTGGTAGCGACGAGCGCCTGGTGGTCGGTGATGACGGGAGCGTGGCTGTACGGGCTGTGGAAGGGTGTGGTCGGCACGCTCAACTATCCATTCATCCGGTTGGTCATCCCGTGGATTCGGGCGCACCGCGAGCCGGATATCGTGGCCATTGACGAGCGCGTCAGGGACGAGGCGTGGACCGGCCGGTGGTGATGCGCGAGCGACAGCCGTACGTGTCGGTCTGCGGCCCTCTCGCGGCCGGCAAGACATCGGTGGCCACGTTGTTAGCCCGCCGGCTTGGCTGGTCCACACTGCTGGAGGACTTGAGCGTCAACCCTTACTTACGCGACTACTACTCCGACATGCCGAGGTGGGGATTTCGCACCGTCACGGCTTTCATGGTGCACGCGCTCACGTTGGCAAGTGAGGTTCGGAGCCGCTTATTGCGTGAGCCGGTTTGTCAGGATTGGCACTTCGCCGAGCACTACGGCATCTATGGCATCCATGTGTTTGATGAAGCCATCATTGACGATCGAGACCGCCGCGTCTTTTCGGAGCTACATCAGCACCTCATGGCGCACGCACCGGTCCCGGACCTGACGATTGTGCTGACTGCGGCGGCGGAGATTTTGCAGCAGCGTGTCGTAACTCGTCGGCGGCCGGGCGAGGAAGCCGTACCGGCCGATTATGTCGAGCATTTGGTTACTCGTTACGGGATCTGGGCCGAGACGTTGAGCGGGCCATTTATCGTCGTTGATACCGGCGTCGAGGATGTCATTCATGATGAGGTCGCAGCCGCACGCCTGGTCGGGCAGGTGCAGAGGGTGCTCGTGTGATCGTGGCGGCATAGATTTGTAGCACCTGGTGGAATGCTTGGGTGTGCGCGAAGCGGGTCGGCGGAGCGCCAAACAGCGGGACGGGATAATCGGCGGCCGACGGTGAGGTGAGTGCGCCGACGCGGGCAATGGGTGCCGTGTACGCTGGCGCAGCATTGGCCCGGAGACCCTCGTACGCATCGCGCTGGAAGGCAACCACAGCGCCCGCTTCGGTCATAAACCTGGCAATCGTCTGAGCAAGCCGTTGGCGTTCAGCGTGAGCGATCAAACGTAGGGCGCGGCTGCCAAAGAGGTTTTTCAGGCCGGAGACCCCGGACCAGCGAGGCGCGCTCGCCGGGCTTGGGAAGGTAAAGAACACGTCTATGCCGATGCGGAACGGCGACTGGTACTGGCCGCTAAGCAGCTGAGTGCGGCGCTGTGCATTGCGTGTGGCCACATCGGGCTCAATCAGGCATGGTTCGTTGAAAGAGAGCCAGTTGGCGATTCTTAAGGCTCGCCAGAAGCGGTGCTCGTGCTGTGAGTTGCGTTCAAAGGCAAAGCACATCCCGGCTCGGACGGATTGAGACGCTGGATTGCCGAGCACGAGGAGGACCGGTGGCCGGCCGTCCGAAGTTTGTGTGAGGAAGCTCTCGGTGGGGTAGATCAAAGTGTCGCTTTCGCGGCGAAACAGTCCAGCATGATCTGGATCGGTTGCGGCGAAGTCATGCCAGCGGCGCTCGAATAACTGCCGGTCGGCCCGGTCAGAGTAAAGGCTCCGGAGGTTTAACTCATAGTGGTGGATGCCGGGGGTTGTTTCGCCGATATGACACAAGAGCATATGCTTTTCAGCCTACAATTCTCGGAGGTTGGCGGCAAGGTCGGTCAGTCGCCCGAACGTGCGGGTGGCCGAATAATCGAGCATCAAGTTGCGCGAGCTACGGTAGTCGTTGGCCGCCCGGATGGCGGTGCGTTTGGAGTTGTACATCCAGACCGGGCGGCCAAGTGCCGACCGAATACCCTGGATGACGGCGGTCCCTGCCGGTGCTTCATCACTATCAGTGCAGGTGATCGCAATCGCTGCCCGGGCAGCGGCGGCGAGATCATGCCGTGCCGCCGCTCGTGCCGTTAGTGACGGCTCGGCTGCATACCGGCGGCTGCGGACGAAGTTGAGATGATGCTGGTGGCCGACGAGCCGGAGTAATTGCTTCTGGAGGAGTGTTTGCCACTCGAAGACGTCGCCACCAAACTCTAGGAATACCTGGCGATGGTCGTCCTCGGTTGGTTCGCCGAACTGTGGTGGCGTGGTGGCTGGTTCCAGCAGTAGTTCGGCGGTGGTGGCACGTACCTCAGCGAGTACCTGTGCGCGGGTGGCTTCTAGTTGCTCGCGGAATGTCCCACCCGCTGTGGTCAACCGTGGTTGGCGAATGAGCCGGGTTGCGGTGGCACCGAGCAATGGGTCAAGCGGTGTCAGGCATCCGTTTGGTAGTTCGACATCATAGAAGTCGGTGGAGATTAAGAGAACGGCGCCACCCGAGGCGTACACGTAGCCAATCTCGAAACAGACACCTTCGTCCTTGGCTAGGCCGTCGATGTAGGAGACGAGCAGTACGGTGCGGCGCAACCGTCCCAGGTCAAGCTCGAACAGACGTCGCGTCTTGTCGTGAACGACTAGCTCCTCCTGGCCGGCATCACGGAAAGGAACGAATGTCGCAAGCGCTTCGGTCGAAAGTCCCATCGATGTCGTGGCTGCCTGAGCGCCAGCCAGCACGGCTGCTTCTAGCGCTTCGGATTTCAACTTGTCCTCGACGTCGAATAGCCTGCCAGCAACGTAGATTAGGCCATTCCGCGCAAGCTGTTCAATCCGTCGCATCGGGTTCCTCGCCGATTGAGACGGCCAATTGCCGGTAATAGGAATGGTTGTACTGCTCGTAGGCGTGGAACAGGGCGTCCTTGCGTGGCATCCGACCGTCCAGTTCGCGGCACATGACCGCCTCGTCGCAGTAACCTTGAGCGAAACACTTGATCTTTAGCCCGCCTGCCAGCCGCGGGCTAATCCGCCGTATCTCGCGCTTCATGGCATTGACCAGGTGGCGCATCTCCCATTGCGAACGTAAGCAGGCATCCAGCCGGTATATCTGGATGAGTGCCCGGAGGTTGACTGTCATCACCAGCCGGGTCGCCACGGCTTGCGGCAGCACATAGCGGGCATCCTCGTAGGGCACGCCAGCCTGCACCAACCGTCGGTACAAGTCCATGCCGCCTGCATCGCGGCATCGGCTTCGGGAGCGAACTGTTCGTTGGTACGGATGCTGCGCGGGACCACGCAGTCGGCGGCGTCGACGCTGGCGTAGCGCTGGCTCTGTTGGCTGTAGGCCACACCGACGCGGTGCCGCACGAGCTGATGAGTCAGCACCCGTGACACACCATCGATGGCGAATGTGAAACTGATGTGCTCGACCACCGACAAGTGGCCAGACGACAAGATTACGTTCAGCAGGTGATCGACATCCCCGGCTGACAGGTCTCGCATGAGATCAACGGCGCTGACGTCCCGATAGCAGAGACGCGCGGCGGCTGCGGCTAGCAGCTCAGGGCTGGGTGTCCAGGTGACCAGCCGTACGTCCATGCGTGTCACACTCTCACTAGCGGGGCGGCTGCTGAAGGCGCGCCAACACAACTGACAGTACCTGCTCCCGGACGGCTGACTTGCCTTGGCTGGCATCGAGCATAACGGCATACGGCAGCCGCGCGGCCAGTTCGAGGTATGCGGCGCGTACGCGCCCGAAAAAGGCTAAATCCATCTGCTCCACTCGATCTGAG
>Ga0126372_10001281_pt1 | contig 10106 bp, 10 predicted proteins | sample PanSoiMetaPlot_6_FD_92762 | JGI IMG/M metagenome (GOLD analysis project Ga0126372, IMG submission 92762) | Tropical forest soil microbial communities from Panama - MetaG Plot_6 | ecosystem: Environmental > Terrestrial > Soil > Tropical forest > Bulk soil | place: Panama | collected 2016-02-17
GTACTCGGTCCTGGTGCACAAGCCACTGGTGCGGGTGCTGGCCGAACGACGAAGGCGGACGGATGGCGCTATCGAGAAAGCACGAGCCGATATCGCAGCCGCCGGGCGACGCACGGAGGAATACGAGCTGCGACTGCGGGAAGCTCGAACGGCAGTGTTCAAGGGCCAAGAAGCGCGGCGCCAGAAATCGATGCAAGCGCGGGCGCAGGTCGTGGCTGAAGCCCGAGCGAAGGCCCAGGCGGAGGTAGAAGCGGCGCGAGCGGCCATTGAAGAAGAAAAGAAGCGCGCGCAAGCGGCACTTCAGGCGGAAGCCGGACCGTTGGCGTCGGAGATCGTGCGAACCATACTCGAGCCGGCTGAATCCCAGGCAGGTGCACGGTGAGGATCAAGATTATGCCTGCCTGTCGAGTCGTAAGGTCCGTTCTGCTCGCGACGATCGTTCTCGGTTTTCTGCTGCCAATCGCTGTTTTGTCTCAAGACTCCTCGAGCCCCTCGAAGCGGAGCCAGTCGGATCAGAAGGTAGCACAGCCCGACAATCAGGATCTGGGGGATCAGCTGGATCGCGAGTCGCGAGAAGCAGCCGGAGAAGAGAAAGACGAGCAGGCGGAATTTAAGAAGTCTCCAGCGGTGAGCTTCGTGGCTCGCACGACCGGCATGAGTCTCGAGCACGCCTACTGGGTGTGCGTGGGGTTGAATTTTGCGGTGATCGCAGGAGTTGTGGTGTGGCTGTCGCGGACACGATTGACAGGCTTGTTCCGGGACCGTACCCAGTCGATTCAGAAGGCAATGGAAGACGCGCGGCGGGCAAGCGAGGAAGCAAACCAGCGCCTTTCGGAGATCGAAGCAAGGCTTGCGCGGCTAGGCGACGAGATTGGCGCCATGCGAGAGAAGGCGGAAAAGGAAGCAATCGAGGAAGAAGCAAGACTGAAGTCGGCCACGGAAGAGGACGCACGCAAGGTGGTGGAGTCGGCCGAACAGGACATCGGCGCAGCGGCGAAGCTGGCACGCCGCGAATTGAAGGCATTTGCGGCAGAGCTCGCGGTTTCGCTGGCACAAAAACAGATTCGCGTTGATACCCAGACTGATCAGGCATTAGTGCGCACCTTTGCCGATCAACTTGGATCCGAGGAAAACGGCATGGGATCAGGAAAGGCGGGACGCTGAATGTCAGCCATAACCAGCCGTTACGCCCGCGCATTCGTGGACGTTGTCGCCGATAAGCATCTCGATACGGAAAAAACCGTAACCGAGCTGCGGTCGATCGCAGCGACGGCGCGGAGCAGCGTCGAGCTGCAGCGGGTCTGGGAGAGTCCGGCGATTCCAGCAGAACAGAAGCGAGCCTTGCTGGATGCGCTGGTGGCGCGAGCAGGGGTCTCGCGTCCGGTAAGGAATTTTCTGGCGGTTTTGATCGATCACCGCCGGATCATGCTGCTCGAGCAGGTAGTGAAGGATTTCGAGAGAGAGCTGAACCAGCGTTTGGGCTTCGCGGAAGCCGACGTCAGCAGCGCTCGCGAACTGAGCGACGGCGAGAGGCGCACCCTGGAGTTGCAGGTTGAGAAACTGACAGGGAAAAATGTCCGCGCCCGGTACACACGGGACAAGTCGCTTCTGGGCGGGGCGGTGGTGAGACTGGGCAGCACGATTTACGACGGATCGGTGAAGGGACAGTTGGAACGAATTCGCAAAGAGTTGGCGGAAGAGTAAGGGTTATCAGCTCTCAGCCGTCAGCAAGCAAAACCTCGGGAAAACAAGAGCCTGAGAGCTGATGGTTAACTGATTAACGAGTTTTGAGGCGATAACAATTGGCCGGTGAGAGTCGGCCGCATGGAATCTATGGCGCAAATCAAAGCAGATGAAATCACGAAACTGATCCGCGAGCAGATCGAGAATTACGAATCGAAGATCGCGGTGGACGAAGTGGGAACAGTAATCACACTGGGCGATGGCATTGCCCGCGTGCACGGTCTTGACAAAGTGATGGCCGGGGAACTGCTGTCGTTTCCTCACGGCGTGGCCGGGATCGCGATGAACCTGGAAGAAGACCAGGTGGGCGTGGTGCTGCTCGGCGAATACACCGAGATTAAGGAAGGGGACGAGGTCAAGCGCACGGGACGCATCATGAGCGTGCCCGTGGGCGACGCAATGGTGGGGCGCGTCGTCAATTCGCTGGGGCAGCCGATCGACGACAAGGGACCGATCTCGACTGACCAGTTCATCCCTCTGGAAAGGCTGGCGCCGGGCGTGATCGATCGCCAGCCCGTACGCGAGCCGATGGCCACGGGCCTGAAGGCGATCGACAGCATGATTCCCATCGGGCGCGGCCAACGCGAGCTGATCATTGGCGACCGGCAAACCGGCAAGACCGCGGTGGCGCTCGACACGATCATCAACAATCGCGGGAACAACCTGATTTGCATTTACAACGCGATCGGGCAGAAGCGGTCGTCGATCGCGCAAGTCGTGAAGATCCTGAGCGATTACGGCGCAATGGATTACACGATTGTGGTCGCCGCATCAGCATCCGAACCTGCGCCGATGCAGTACATCGCCCCCTACGCCGCGTGCGCGATGGGCGAATATTTCCGCGATACCAAGCGGCACGCGCTCGTGATCTACGACGACCTTTCCAAGCACGCTGCGTCATACCGCGAGATTTCGCTGCTCTTGCGGCGTCCGCCGGGCCGAGAGGCGTACCCGGGAGACGTTTTCTATCTTCACTCGCGGCTTCTGGAGCGCGCGGCGAAGCTAAACGACAAAAACGGCGGGGGATCGTTGACCGCGTTGCCGGTAATCGAGACGCAGGCGGGCGATGTCTCTGCATACATTCCGACGAACGTCATCTCGATTACCGACGGCCAGATCTTCCTGGAGACCGACCTTTTTAACAGCGGCGTGCGACCGGCAGTGAACGTGGGTATCTCGGTCAGCCGTGTGGGTGGCAGCGCGCAGATCAAGGCAATGCGGCAGGTCGCCGGAACGCTCAAGCTGGAACTGGCGCAGTACAGAGAACTGGCCGCGTTCGCACAGTTCGGCAGCGACCTGGACAAAGCGACGCAGGCGCAGCTGAACCGCGGGCAGCGGCTGGTGGAATTGCTGAAACAGAATCAATTTTCGCCACTTCCCTTCTCGAAGCAGATCATGGTGATCTTCGCGGGAACGAGCGGAGCGCTGGATGATCTGCCGGTCGATCAGGTGCGCGATTTCGAGGCGGAGCTTTACAAGTACGTTGAGGCGACTGCTCCGGCGCTGCCACGGGCAATCATGGAGAAAAAGGTTCTCGATGATGATCTGAAAGCGCAGATGACAATGGTGATCAAGGAGTGCAAGCAGCAGTTTGTAGAGTCTCGACAGGCGGTCGCGGCGAAGTAGATTTATTGCGGTGGTGCATAGATCCTTCGCTGCGCTCCTGACAACCTGGGAATCGTGATAAGGGCGACATTCTAAGAGCTACGGTCAGGATGACGACACAAGAAACTAACTAACTGAAACGATGGCCAACATACTCGACATTCGACGCCGGATTCGCAGCGTGACCAACACGCGGCAGATCACCAAGGCGATGAAAATGGTCTCGGCGGCGAAGCTACGGCGCGCGCAGGATCGCGCCCTGGCGGCGCGTCCGTATGCGCAGATGTTGACCAATGTGCTGAAGTCGTTGGTTTCGCGCGCGGAAATCTACGATCGGGATACGGGGCAGCCCCGGCATCTGTTGCTGGCGCAGCGTGAGGAACGCAATATTCTTCTGGTCATCGTCACCGGGGACAAAGGTCTGGCCGGCGCGTTCAACACCAACATCCTGCGAGCGGCGATGCGGTTCCTGGGCTCGAAGGCGGGGAAGAACGTCGAGATGGAGACCATCGGGCGCAAAGGACGCGACTTCATGCGCCGCCGCTACCCGACCGCCGAGCCACGTGTGAGCCGCGAAGCCGAGGAAGCGGTTGCCGAGGCGGGCATCACGATTGTCGGGGAGCAGGTCGGGGTCCTGGGCAAGATCGAGTATGAGATGGCGAAGAAGATGGCGGAGCGTGTGATCGAGCGATACAGCCACTGCGATATCGATGCGGTTTACCTGTTGTTTAACGAGTTCAAGTCGGTCATTGCCCAGCGACTGGTAGTCGAGCAGGTGCTTCCCATCGAGCAGATCGGAGAGGAAACCGTTCGACTGACGGAAGAGATGACCGAGAAGGAGCGAGAGAAGGCGATGGAGGCCGCGAAAGGCGCTGGAGTCGGCTTGCGGCCGGCCGATACGAGCGAAATGGACGCTGCCGCCGCCAAATTCGCAACCGCACCTGTGGATTACATCTACGAGCAGCCTCCGGCGGAACTTTTCAACGGACTCCTGCCGAAGTACGTGGGCGTACAGATTTTTCGCGCGTTGCTGGAGTCAGTGGCTGCCGAGCACGCGGCGCGTATGACCGCGATGGATGCCGCCACCAATAATGCGACCGACATGATCGACTCGCTGACGCTGGCCATGAATCGCGTGCGCCAAGCGAAGATCACGAAAGAGATCATCGAGATCGTCAGCGGCGCTGCCGCGTTGTAAGGACAGCTTCTAGCCAGCCACTAGCTATTAGCTGCTAGCAAGCTGCACTTAAGACTTAGGGTCGCTCCCGCACGGGTGCGGCCTTATCCAGAAGGTTTTGCTAATAGCCAGAGGCTAGTAGCTAATAGCTGAGGTTTTATGCCAGAAAATATTGGACACGTTATTCAAATCGCAGGTCCCGCGGTAGACGTGCAGTTCGTCGAGGGCAGCATGCCTCCCATTTACGAGGCCGTGCGCGTGGTCGGCGACGGCTTCAATGTACCCGTGCCGATCAATGTAGTCCTCGAGGTGCAGCAGCACCTGGGCGAAGGCCGAGTGCGTTGTGTCGCCATGGAGCCAACCGACGGAATGGTGCGAGGCATGAAGGCGATCGACCAGGGCGGACCGATTTCAGTTCCCGTAGGGCCGGGCACGCTGGGACGGGTGATGAACGTGATTGGAGAGCCCGTCGATCAGCTGGGACCAATTGCTCACAAGGAAACCAAGCCGATTCACCGGTCGGCTCCGACCTTTGAGGAGCAGGCGACGATGGCTGAAATGTTCGAGACGGGCGTGAAGGTGATCGATCTGATTCAGCCGTTCCTCAAGGGCGGCAAGATCGGGCTGTTTGGCGGCGCCGGCGTGGGCAAAACGGTCGTGATCATGGAGTTGATCAACAACGTCGCCAAGCAGCACGGCGGCTACTCCGTGTTCGCCGGCGTGGGCGAGCGCACCAGAGAGGGCAACGATCTTTGGCTGGAGATGACCGAGTCGGGCGTGATCAAGCCGGGCGACCCGGGGAATTCGAAGGCAGCGCTTATCTACGGTCAAATGACGGAACCGCCCGGGGCAAGGTTGCGCGTAGCCCTGACGGGCCTCACGGTCGCCGAATTCTTCCGCGACGAGGAAGGCGCGGACACTCTGCTGTTCATCGACAACATATTTCGCTTCACCCAGGCAGGCTCAGAGGTGTCGGCACTGCTCGGCCGCATGCCGAGCGCCGTAGGCTATCAACCAAACCTGGCGACGGAGATGGGCGAGTTGCAGGAGAGGATCACGTCGACCAAGAAGGGGTCTGTGACGTCGGTACAGGCGATCTACGTGCCGGCCGATGACTTGACGGATCCCGCGCCGGCGACAACGTTCGCCCACCTCGACGCGACGACTGTGTTGTCGCGCGCGCTGACCGAGATCGGAATTTATCCGGCGGTCGATCCGCTGGCTTCGACATCGCGGATTCTGGATCCGCGCATCGTTGGCGAGGAGCACTATGAAGTAGCGCAGTCAGTAAAGAAGACACTGCAGACGTACAAGGATCTGCAGGACATCATCGCAATTCTGGGCATCGACGAGCTGAGTGAAGACCAGAAGCTCACCGTGTCGCGCGCGCGAAAGATCCAGAAGTTCCTCTCGCAGCCGTTCTTCGTCGCGGAACAGTTTACGGGGACTCCGGGCCGGTACGTAAAGATCGCTGACACGGTAAAAGGCTTCAAGGGAATCGTCGAGGGCAAGTACGACGACATCCCGGAACAGGCATTCTACATGCGGGGCACGATCGAAGAGGCGCTGGAAGCGGCGGAGAAGTTAAAGACAGCGACGTAAGCGGAGAGTGCGCGCAGGCCGCGGCTGCTGCGGGCAAATCGCAGGGGGAGACGCGCCGATTAAGGACGAAATCGAGTGGCCGATACGTTCGAATTCGAAATTGTCACGCCAGAGAAGTTAGTGGTGCGCGACGTGGCGGAGGAGATGCAGATACCCGGGAAGAACGGATATCTTGGCATCCTGCCGGGGCATGCTCCGCTGATTACGGAACTTGCCGTAGGTCAAATCAGCTACCGCAAGGGTGGCACGACGCACTACCTTTCCGTCGCCTGGGGATTCGCAGAGGTGTTGCCGGACAAAGTAACCATTCTGGCGGAAACGGCGGAACGCTCCGATGAAATTGACGTGAAGCGCGCGGAACAGGCCAAGCAGCGCGCGGAGGAGTTCCTCAAGAGCACGGATGCGACCACGAACTTCGCACGCGCACAAGTATCATTGAAGCGCGCCGAGACCCGGATCGAGGTCGCCAACAAAGGTTAATCGTAGCCAGGTCCGTTGCATTTCTCTCGTGGATGAGTCTCCTCAGGCGGCAGCGCTCAGCTTTTTGCTTTGACCTCCTGAAAGTGCGGCATCAATCGACAAGGCACCGGCTCCGGACAACATGATGGCAAGAGTCATGCCCAGCGCGAGAAAGTGATACTCGAATCCCTCTCCCTTTTGGTCTCCGTTCCAGTTCATGAAGAGCCCGAATTTAATGTGGATCAGGTAGATGGCCGTCACCATGTTGCAGGCTATACCAAAAGCAGCCACGCGGCTGAGGAAGCCCACGATCAGCCCGATTCCACCAAGGAACTCAGCGCAGATCGCGAGGAAGGCAAAGGGAGCAGGAATACCAAGGTCGTGAGTGAAGAAACCCATTGTGCCGGAGAAGCCATATCCACCAAACCACCCCAACGCTTTTTGGGCACCGTGCGCGAAGAAAACGAATCCGAGGACGACCCTCAGTACAGTGAGAGCGTAGTTCCGGGGATCGGTTTGCAAGAGTCTTCCGAACATGCAGATCTCCTTTTCTCTAGAGTCCACAGCAACGCGGGTCCGAAAAACGCCCGTTAAGTGATGCAGTCGAGCTTTTGAATTGGAAATTATGGGGAGTGTAGACCCGCGGAAGGGGAAATGTTACAGAAAAAAGAAAGCCGCCAAAGGCGGCTCAAAATGAGACTTCCAAGGATCCAATTGGAGGTTGTGCTCGAAGAAGGCGGCGGGGCCGCCTCCTCGAAACTGAAAATTAACTAGTAACGGTAGCCACGGTAGTTGTCCTCGTAGCCCCGGCGATAGCCGTCCGAATAAAGAGCCTTGTAGGCGTGCTTGTCGCCGTACTCGCGGCGATAGCCGTGATCTGCGTCGTCGTAACGTCCGCGCGGATTGGGATTAAACCTCTTGTCACGCGCGATATCCTCGCGGGCGACGCTGGCGCCGTCATCATAACCAATACGGTAGGCGGGGCTGTCAGCGCCCCGGCCAAAGAAGTTGTTGCCTCCGTATCCGTATCCGGGACGCATGCTGCGGAAACCTGCCTTGAAGCCATCGCGATAACCTTCCTGATAGCCACGCTGGTACCAGTCGATGGGGCCCATCCAGTTTTTGTAGCCACGCGTCGCCTGATGCCAGTTAGGAGTGCGATAGTCGTAGGGATCGTTCTCGCGTCCTTCGTGTTCGCCCTTTCCAATCCCATCATGGTAACCGCGGTCGTAGCCGCGTTGCCGAGCCTGCGCGGTGCTGCCACCGCGGTAATATCCATCGTCACCGTCGTAGTCACCGTAGCGCTGGGCGACAGACAGGCCGCCGAGCATTACAACGGCAGCCACCACCAGAACCGCCACTCTTGTTCTCCGCCCCATAAGTCCTCCTGTGGGAGCCTCCGATCCGACCGCCAGAAGGCGGGACCAAATTGCTCTCGACGGCCCCGCCTTCCTTGTAGGCTGTTCCTCCCGTATCTGAATAGGTCTGATGCAGAGGCACAGCGTGTTTGCTGCTCGTTGTCAGCAAAATCTAAAAACAGAAACCCGGCGGGCGGAAAAAAAGTTTTGCGATCACAAAAACTTTTCTGGAACGAGAGGGTTGTTGTTTTCTCTCTCAATTGCTCTGCTTTAGACGGAGGCGTCGTCCAACGCGCACAGCGCTCAGCCCGGAATCCTTCTGTTACACTTTTCAGTTTTGTGATCGCACGCAGGGAGAACCAGTATGGACATCCAGCGAGTCGGCGTGGTGGGAGCCGGCACCATGGGCAACGGTATTGCGCATGTGTTTGCTCGGTCGGGCTACCAAGTGGTGCTGTGCGATGTGGAACAGCGCTTCCTCGACCGCGCTATCGAAACTATCGGCAAGAACCTTGACCGCGAGGTGGCGAAGAACAAGATTACCGCGGATGCGAAAACGGCAGCGCTGCAACGGATCACGATAGTGGTCGATCGCGCGCGGCTGGCGGAATGCGATTTCGTGGTCGAGGCGGCAACTGAAAAATTCGAAATCAAAGCTCAACTGTTTCGCGATCTGGATCGCATCTGCAGGCAGGGAGTCATTCTGTCATCTAATACGTCTTCTATTTCGATCACGAAACTGGCAACACTCACCGGGAGATCGGAGAGAGTGATCGGCATGCATTTTTTCAATCCGGTGCCGATGATGAAGTTGGTCGAGGTGATTCGCGGGCTGGCAACATCGCATGAAACTTTTCAGACAGTGAGAGACCTGGCTGTGAAGCTGGAGAAGACCCCGGTAGAAGTAAACGATGCGCCGGGCTTCGTCTCCAACCGCGTGTTGATGCCGCTACTGAACGAGGCCATATACGCGGTGATGGAAGGGGTGGCCACTCCGGAGGCGGTGGACGAGGTGTTCAAGCTGGGCATGGCGCACCCGATGGGTCCGCTCACACTGGCCGATTTCATCGGCTTGGATGTTTGTCTCGATATCATGCGTGTGCTGCAAGAGGGCCTGGGCGATCCCAAGTACCGACCGTGCCCTTTGCTGATCAAGATGGTGGATGCCGGATGGTTGGGAAAGAAGAGCGGGCGGGGATTTTATCGGTACTAGGCTTCAGGCGACAGGCTCTAGACTCTAGGCGTGCGAGCCTCGAGCCGTAGTGGCATCGATGTGATGCGCGTGAACAATTGTGAACTCATCACAAAAGGGCGATCTGCGCTTCTATTGTCTGGGAGCTTTCTTCGGCATTTTGGCCGGGTGGATGGACGTAAAGGTCGGGGACCTGCTGTTTACGGCGCTGTTTGTTCTCGCGCCTTCGCTACTGCTTGGCGCCTTGCAGCCGGAAAAACCGTGGCGATGGGCCCTGATCATTTCGATCTTTGTCCCGATTGTGCAAGGGGCGGCGTACTTAGTTGCGGCGCAGAAACCGTCACGGGCGCAGATCTACGGATCGTTCCTTACGTTTCTACCCGGAGCTGCGGGGGCCTATGGCGGCGCGGTTTTTCGCGGCGTCGTCGACAATTTGCTGCGCAGCAAAGACCGCTGAGGCAGGCCACAAGCGCGCCAAGGTCTCGGTTTAACCAGAAAGTTATTCCCTTTCCACAAAACTTCCAGATATGCTCACCTGCATGGGAGTTTCCGTTACGGTGCTGGCTAGCGGCAGCCGAGGGAACAGCGCTATTATTGCGGGGGGGCGGACGAAGATCCTGCTGGATGCGGGTGTCTCGTGTCGCGAGATCTTCCGTCGCATGAAGGCGATTGGCGAAGACCCGTACTCTATATCCGCGATTCTCATCACACATGAGCACTCGGATCACGTTTGTGGCCTGCGCGTCATCGCGAAAAAACTGAATGCGCCCGTGTTGATGAACGGGCCCACGCACCAGGCCTGGGCCAGAACCTTGCGCGATGAGAATGGCGAGTATCCGGAGCTTGAAAAGCTGGACGTTTTCTATTCCGGGCGAGGATTTCAGATAGGGGACATAGCGGTCACTCCGTTCACCATCCCCCACGATGCGGCGGACCCGGTGGGTTTTACGTTTCGCGCCGAGGGGATCAA
>Ga0126372_10001282_pt1 | contig 10106 bp, 6 predicted proteins | sample PanSoiMetaPlot_6_FD_92762 | JGI IMG/M metagenome (GOLD analysis project Ga0126372, IMG submission 92762) | Tropical forest soil microbial communities from Panama - MetaG Plot_6 | ecosystem: Environmental > Terrestrial > Soil > Tropical forest > Bulk soil | place: Panama | collected 2016-02-17
GCTTTTTGCGCTAGGGTGGGATTCCACGACTCTCAATCTCTTGGGCTTTGACCAACGACCAACGTCTAGCTATACGCCAACTCCTTAGCCCGCTGTGCCGCCTTCACCACCGCTTTAATCAACGTAACCCGCAGCTTCCCCTCTTCCAACTCCAGAATTCCGTCAATCGTGCACCCCGCCGGAGTCGTCACTGCATCCTTCAACAGCGCCGGATGATCCCCTGTTTCGAGCACCACCCCCGCAGCACCTAAAGCCGTCTGCGCCGCCAGCAAAGTCGCCACATCCCGCGGCAATCCAACCTTCACGCCGGCCTCGGCCAGCGACTCAAGAATGATGTAGATATACGCCGGCCCGCTCGCCGACAAGCCAGTCACGGCATCCATATGCTTCTCATCGACGACCACTGTGCGCCCAACCACGCCGAACAGCGCGCTCGCGATCTCCAGATGCTCCGCCCCGGCATGTTCTCCCTTGCACAGCGCGGTCATCCCTTGTCCGATCACGCACGGCGTATTCGGCATCGCGCGTACCACGGGCACCTTCGCGCCGAGCGCGCTCTCGATGTGGCCCGTGGGCACCGACGCCGCCACGGAAATCACCAACTGTCCCGGACGCATGCTCTTGCGAATTTCTTCCAGCACGCCCTGCACTACCTGCGGCTTCAGGCACACCAGCACCACGTCCGCTTTCTTCACTGCCGCGCGATTTTCTGTACCCACGGGAATCCCCAGCTTCTTCGACAGGGCGCTCGCGCGTTCTTCATGTTGCACCGTCACCGTCGTCAGCTTCGGCGAGAGCAGCTTCTTCTCCAGAAACGCCTTCACCAGAATCCCGCCCATCTTCCCCGCGCCCAAAACTGCCACGCGCTTGTCGGCCAGATTCAATCCCATCGTTCTCGTCCTCCCTGCTTCGATGCCGTCGTGTCAGTGTAGCGCAGCGATGACTTGCGTCGGTTGTCCGAATACCATCAGAAATACCAAACGTCCAAGACCTGTGACCTGTGACCTGTGACCTGAACCCTGAAACCCGAGAACCGAGAACCGAGAACCGAGAACTACCCCCACCCCCACACCCCGGCTGCCATCTCCACTACCGCTCCTCCAATCGCAATCGACGCCGTAGCCGCCGGAGACGGCACGTTGTACAAATGCAGCATCCTCTTTGTTTGCGTGAACTGGAAATCATCCACTAGCTCTCCCGACCGGTGAATCGCTTGCGCCCGTACACCCGACCCCCCGGGCACCAGATCCTCCGCGCGCACCTCCGGGACCAGCCGCTGCAGACCCGCTACAAACGACGCCTTGCTCACCGACCGTTGCGCCTCATCTTTCCCCATGCGCCAGTGCTTGCCCGCCACCCGCCAGAAACCTGGAAAAGTCAGCGACTCCACTGTATCCCGCAAGTTAAAATCGCCACTCCGATACCCCTCGCGCTTGAATGCCAGCATGGCATTCGGCCCGGCGTCCACGTTGCCATGTACCCTCCTCGTGAAATGCACGCCAAGAAAAGGGAACCGTGGATCCGGCACCGGATAAATCAGCGTCTTCACCAGCCTCGCCCGCTCCGGCACCAGGTCGTAATACTCCCCGCGAAACGGCACCACCTGCACATCCGGATGCTCCCCAGCCATACGGCTGATGCGATCGCTGAATAATCCAGCGCAGTTGATCACTGCCCGCGTCCGCACTGTGTGTTTCTCTGTTTCCAACACAGTTTCGCTCTCACCCGCCCGAATTCCCAGCACTTTTGAGGAAGTCCGCACCTCACCGCCCTGGTTTGCGATCAACTCTGCATACTTCTCGCAAACCTTCGCATAGTCAGTAACTCCGGTCCCGGGTACCAGCAGAGCTGCCACGCCGCTTGCATGCGGTTCAAACTCCCGCAACTGCTCTGGACTCAGCATCCGCAAACCAAGAACTCCGTTCGCATTCCCGCGTTCCAGCAGATTCCGCAACCGCGGCATCTGGTCGTCCGATGTTGCGACAATTACCTTCCCGCACACCGCAAACGGCACTCCATGCTCGCGACAGAACTCCACCATCGCCGCCGCTCCCGCAACACAAAGCTTCGCCTTCAAAGACCCGGGCTTGTAGTACACGCCCGAGTGGATGACTCCGCTGTTGTGCCCGCTCTGGTGCATGCCCACACGCACTTCCTTCTCCAGCACCACCAACTCCATCCGCGGAAAGCGTCGCTTAATCTCGCGCGCCACAGCCAGCCCGACAATTCCTCCACCGATTACCGCGACATCGTAGCTATCGTTCATATTTGCAAACGTGCACCCAGCCCTCCCAGATAAGCGCAAACGCGCAGCCTTCTGCAAGGACATTTCTCACGTCCAGTTTTCACAAATCCTCTAGGCCTGCTCGGACATCTAAGCTCTGGTTCAGGAGAGAAAGCCCAATGAAAATTACAGAACTCTTGCTCGCGGAACTCGATCGCGAAGCCATCGGCATCCGCAAAACCTTGGAGCGTGTCCCGGAAGGCAAGAACGACTGGAAGCCGCACGAGAAATCCATGCCCCTCGGCTACCTCGCGACCATTGTCGCCACCATTCCCTCGTGGCTCGACATGGTCGTGAACTTGGACGAGCTCGATATTAACCCGCCCGGTGGCTCGAAATTTCGACCGCCCGATTGGAAAACGCGCCAGGATCTGATTCACCAATTCGAAGCATCCCTGAAGAAGGGAAGAGAAGTCCTGCAGAAGACGAACGACGACCACCTGTTCAATACCAAATGGCGCCTGCTAGCCGCCGGGAAATTAATGAGTGAGCAACCGCGCTACGAAGCAATCCGCGACGGAGTCCTGAACCATATGGCCCACCATCGCGGCCAACTCACAGTCTACCTCCGCCTCAACGAAGAAAAAGTCCCCGCCATCTACGGCCCTTCCGCCGACGAAGGCCGAGGCTGAAGGAGATCACCGAACCGAGGGTGCCCCACGTTTCGCGCTTTTCGAAACGTGGGATCTCACCAACGCCACGAACGAGGGGTTTTTCTTGCGAACCGTTCCCACGCCCCAATCCAGTCCCGCAGGGACGACATAAGCAAGCCCCGCACGTAAGTGCGGGGTAAAAGCGCAATTCGAAACCAGAGTCCCTTCAGAGACGACACGCCGCCACACACAATGCGAACTACAACGGTCTCTCCCCCACATACAAATACCGCAACAGCCTCCGCTCCGAAGTCAACCGATACACACACAGCAAAAATTTCTGCAGGCCTTCAAAGTTCTGCTCGCCTTCCATCGCAACCAATTCCCGACGCCGCTTCTCCCGCGCATCCCGCCATCGCAGCGCAGTCGCTGCCGCATGCTCGGTCGTGTCGCTCACACGAATCTCCCTAAACCCCGCCCGCTCTATCAATCGCTCGTTCTCCCCCGGTGGACTGTACACGTAAAACCCGATCGAACTGCGCGTAGCGATCTCCTCATGCGAGACCATGCCCCCAATGACCAACGCATCGCTGAACAGCATCCGTCCACCCGGCTTCAAGATGCGAAACATTTCGCCAATCACCTTGTCCCGCCCCGGCAGATGGCACAACACATCATTCGAGAACACAGCATCGAAATTCTCATCCGCAAAAGGCAGACGCTTCGAAGCATCGCACAGCTCGAAACGCACCCGTCCTTCCAGCCCAGCCGCAAGTCGGTTGGCATTTTCTATTCCGGGTTGATTGAGATCGATACCAATCAGCTTGCATCCCACGCTTTTCGCAAGATAGAGCGCATACCCGCCAGAACCGCACCCCACCTCGACCACCGATGAATCCACCTTCAACCCAAGCAACCGCGGAATCTCTCTCGACTCTTCCGTATTCACCCAGCTCGTCTGCCCAAAATCTTCGCCATAGGTCTCCATGCGAACTTGTCGATACACTTCATCTCCATAGTTCGCATAAGCACTGTTATAGAGATCCACCCCAGCCGGCATCTTGCGCACCCCCGCTAGATCATAGGCGAATCGATCGACGAGGTCGCGAGCCAAAATTGAAAGGAGGACGAGCCAGGAAAAGGTAACACCCGACGACTAAGAACAGAGAGCTGAGAACTCCCCTACTGCACCACCAATGTCGCCGTAGCAGTCTGCACCACGCTCCCCGCCGTCGCCGTGATCGTCACGGTGTACGTCCCTGGAGGCGTTGGCGCTTTCAAAGTCACTGTAGCCGACCCTGACTTCGTAACATCCGCCTGCGACACCGCCGCTACCATTACAGGATTATTCGGACTCGGCACCACCGCTGGTGCCGTATACAACCCGTTCGCGTCAACCATGCCGGCACTCGCATTGCCGCCCGTGACTCCATTCACCTGCCAAGTCACCGCGGTATTTGCCGCACCGCCTACCGAAGCGGAGAACTGCTGCTGTTGAGTTGGAAACGCATTTGCTGTCCGCGGACTCACACTCACGGTCACCGCCGGTGGACCACCACCGCCTCCACCCGAATTCCCGGTACCGCCGCACGAAGTCAGCATTGCCGTCGACGCCATCAACACCCCAAGCATGAGCCCCCCTGCCTTGCGCGACGAAGGCTTTCTCGCCAGCCCGCCGAACATCATCCCGATCGCCGACGCCCATAGAAATAGCGGCATCCATGGTTTACGGTCTTGCGCGCTGGGCCGGATCGCCGTACTCCCCAACCCGCTCGTACTGATCGTGAGTGTCACTGACTGTGGTCCGCTCGCCCCACTTGTAATCGCAGGTGCGGAGCAGGTTGCACCCGCGGGTAGTCCGCTGCACGCAAAATTCACCGCGCTGGGGAATGAATTCGCGCCCACCGGCGTTACCACCAGGCTATACGGCGCGTTCTGCCCTGCCTTCAGAGTCTGCTGCCCGGTATTGTTCGTGATCGTCAACGTGAACAGGGAATTGAAAGTCGAAGCCGCAGAATGTGCCACGTGCGCCGCATCCGTTCCCGCTCCATTCACGCTGAAGTTGTAGGTCTGCGCCAGAGAACTCTGCACCGTAACCGTGAACGGCGCTCCGGCCACAATTGGTGTCACCGATGCCGGCGAGATCGTGCACGTCGGCGGCGCGCCCGCGCCACACGTCAGGTTTACCGCACTGGCATAGCCATTTACCGCCTTCAACGTTCCATTGAGCGTTGCGGACTGGTTGGCGTTCGCCGACTGTGGCGAGTTGCTGATCGCCAGCGTGTAGTCCGCCGCCGGAGCCGTTACCGTCAGGCTTACGCTCTGCGTTTTTGGAGCCGGCGCTCCTGTCGTCATCGCCGAGATCGTGATTGGCGTCGTTGCCAACGGCGTCGAAGCCGTTGTCGTGAACGTCAAAGTCACCGTCGCCGGTAATGTCGAAACCGAGGCCGAGGGCGAGAAACTGCACGTCACACCTACTGGCATCCCGCTCGCTGGACACGACAACGTCACTGTCCCTGAAAACGCGCCAACCGCACTGACCGTGAAAGCGATTCCTTGGGACGTACTCCCTTGCTGCACCGATACGCTCGCCGGCGCCGGCGCCCCAAGCGCAAAGTCCACTACGTGCAACGTGATGGCCGCATCGTGCGTACTGACTCCCGCATCTGTCCCAACCGCATGGACGTTGAACAAATAGTCCTGAGCCGTACCCGCAGTCGTCACGGTGAAAGCGGCCCCAGACCCTGTTGGAGTCACGCTCGCCGGACTCGCCGTACACGTCGCCGGTGGCGCCGTAGTTCCGGCTGCGCAACTCAAAGCGACAGCATTCGCGTACCCATTCACAGCCGTCAGCTTCCCGTTGAACGTCGCATTCTGCGTCGGAAACACGGTTAACGTGGAATTCGTGATCGTGATCCCGTAGTCCGGCGCCGTCGCGCCTAACAGGTCGTACTGCCAGATCCCGCGTCCATACGTCGATACGCGCAACAGCTTCTTCCCGCCGCTATTGAACAGGCGCACAGCGGTCACCGGAACGTTCGGCAAGAATCCCGTATTGCCTGCCGCGGCTGCCGGACCGACTTCCACCCAGTTCGCCGCAGACGTTGGGCTTGCGTAAACGCCGACATCCGTTCCCGCATAGATCATTCCAGCCTGTGAATCCACGACCAGCGCATCTGCTGGCGCGTCCGGCAGGTTCGTTGAGAAAGCCGCCCAGCTGACTCCTGCGTTTGTTGTCTTGAATACGTGGCCCACGTGGAATCCCATGATCGCAACGAACGCCGTTTGCCCCGTGACGTCAGACGAATCAATCGCGATCGCCGATACAGGGAACTTGCCTGGATTGATCGAGCCGGTCCGGTCTACCATCAGTGTGCTGCCTGCGTTGGTCGTCACGAACACACGACCGCCCGTCGGATTGCTTGTTCCGCCCGGGCCTTCGGTCCCCGCATAAACCACTTTCGAGAATCCGTTAGCATCCTTCGGACCGCCCGCGGCCAGCGACCGCACCTGGTTGACCTCGGCGCCAGTACACGTGCCGCCCGATCCGCCCACTCCTGTGTCGAAGTTGTTGCTCAGCGCCGAGTACGTTCCTCCTGCGCTCGTTGCCGGCCCGCCCCGCCACACGCGGCAAGTCCCGATGATGAGCTGTGATGCTGCCTGTGGATCCAGTATGTACGGAAGGTAAAACGATCCGAAATCACTGCCCACCTGACCGGCAGACACCACCACGTCGAATGAATTATTCCGGCAATTGATGCCCTGCCCGCAGTAGTTGATCTCCAGCGGTACGTTGGGGGGAAGTTCGAAATTGGTTGTGAACCAGTCCGCCCCCGACGCTGGGCTGATCGCGTTGTAACCACCATCTCCCCCCAGCACGTTGATCCAACTCGTGCTCGTCGTGCCGGTCGAGGTTGCGGGCGACCCATTGTCCTGCGTCCCACCCAGCAACGTGTTCGTGTCGGTTGGATGATTCGAGAACGAAACGAATTGTGTCATCGATCCGAGTGTGCCGTTCAGGCTATCGAATGCATTGTCCTGACCGCACGTTCCCGTCGTCAGCCCGGTGTATCCGTCCAGTGCGCGGTACACGCCGCCGTCGTTGGCGAAGTACATCAGCTCTTTGCTGCCAGCAATTACACCCGCCAGGTGATGCTGATCCGGATGCACATTCGCAATGTTGAGGCACCCGTACACGTGCGTCAGGTTCATGAACCCGCAACTTGGCGAAGACGGATTCGTGATCCGGCACTTGTAGATGTTGATCGCTCCCGCAAACAGATCCGTGCTTGAGCCATTCGGGAGCGCCGCCAGCTCCAGGTTGTACGTGCCTTGCTGCACGCCGCATCCGCCGAGACCCGGATCGCCGCAGTTCGTGATTCCGTCGTCGTTGATTTGCGTCCAAGCACTGGTTGCGCCGTTCAGTGTCTGCCACACCCCACCGTCGGTCTCGTTGCCCGCCGAGTCGAGGTAGACGACCCATGCGTACATCTCGTTACGTCCTGGCACCACGGCCATTTCCGCACGATAAATCGGGCACACGGGAATGCTCGCGCTCGTCGCCGGGCAACTCGCCGTCGTCAACCCCGCCCCCGGCTGATTTGCATCGGCGAGCCTCGTCCAGTTGATTCCATCAGCCGACGAATAAATTCCGTGATAGCGCAATGCCGCAAAGAACTTTCCCGCCGCGGCGTTGTAGACCACAGAGGTCACCGAACCCGCTGATACTGTCGAACCGCCATCTTTCACCGACGCGTAATGCCAGCTCACGCCCGCATCCTGTGAGTAGTAGATTCCGCGATTTACCGTGACTGGATTCTCCAGTCCCAATGCAAATCCCTGCGAAGCAGCGGCCGCCGCCGCCACCACCAGTTGCGGATTGGCAGTGCTGAAGGCGATCTTGCTGAAGCCCAACCCGGCGAACGAGTGCGTGCCACCTGCGTCTTGCGTGATAGCAGTCCAGGATCCGCCACCGTCCGCCGAACGCAAAATGCCGAGACCGTAGTACGAGTCGGCGGAGCTGTTCGGCTCGCCCGTGCCCACGAGAATCACGCTCTTGGTTGTGTCCGTGTTGCCGGAAGGCTGAATGGCGATCGAGCCCACCGCAAGCGTCGATTCATAATCGAGCACCGGCGCCCACACCACGCTCGCTGCACTTGCCGCTCCTCCGTTCGAGGAACGCCACACGCCACCGTGAGCGCCACCGATGTAAACCGTATTCCCTGTCGCGTCTGCCGGATCAATGGCAACCGCGGTCGCTCGTCCCGAGACCGATCCGTAGTTCTGTCCGGTGCCCGCATCCGAAGCGAGAGGCGCCGGGCCGAGTGGGACCCATCCGCTCGAACTTACGTGCGGGATTGCCGTCACTGCGCGCGCCGCAAATTGACGCCGCATCTGCATTTTTTGCTGGAAAGCGCGAAAGCGTAGTGCCGCGGCCGATTCCCCCGTGGGTGCGGTTCGCCCACGCATGAACCATGCCTCGCGCGCCCCCGGATTATCGCGGTCGCGCTCCTGCGGCGGTTCGAATTCTGAAGTCTGCTTCGATCCCTGCGCGAACGCACAGATGGAGGAGAGGAGAAGCGCAGCAACGCACCATGCCCGCGCGCAAGTGCGCCACGAAGGTCTCATGAGATTCGCCATGCTTGCCTGATTGTGTTGTCAGCCCCGGGTCGTGCGAGCGTGTTCAACAACTTAATGCAATCCTTCCTCTCCAAACTAGTTACTAACGACACACGAAGCCACGCGGAAGTGCACGAAGCCGCAACGCTCGCGGGTCGTGGGAGTTCCAGGAAAAACTTCCGACGGTCAGCCTCATTCGAGCATGAGCTCCGGACGCAGCCTTGTAGCGCCCGTCACCTCTGTTCAAATTTTTTCCCGAACCGGGAATGTCGATTTCAACGCCATCAAAGCTCTTAACCGCCAAGAACGCAAAAGAAAAACCGCAAAGTCGGCGAAGAAGTTTCAACTCCTTAGCGACCTTTGCGGCCTTGCTTGCGATCTTATGGGCTAAGAGCTTCTGTCTGCGTCCCTCGGCGGCACTCCTCTGCGCCCTCAGCGTTTCAAGATTTTCACAGAAGGTGGCTGAAATATTGTCCTTATATATCCAGAATACCAATTCCAGCAGGGTAAACATGCCAACTTCCCGAGAACTATATTTGCTTGGTCTTCAGCGGCTTACGCGAAATTAAGCCTCGCGGCCCTCTTGACAAGAAATCGCTCTGCCGTCGAAAACCCGGGAACAGGTAGAATCACAAACCATACCCCGACATGGCCACCGAACCCCAAGATGCTGGAGCATTGGCCAGCCCGGCCTCTGCACCTGCCGAAGTTCCGTACACTCCTTCCCTCACCGCGCACTTCCGCAAAACGCACGCCCGTGAGGAAGAGTTCACTCTCGACGTCGATTTCGCCGCGCCCGCCGGCTTCACGATCGTCTTCGGATCTTCGGGTGCCGGCAAGACCACGCTGCTCGACTGCATCGTAGGACTCTCCGCACCCGATACGGGATCGATCCGCATCGGTACGCGAGTCCTCTTCGACGCGCACGCCGGAACAAACGTTCCGGTCCCGGAGCGCCGCGTCGGCTACGTATTCCAGGACCTTGCCCTGTTTCCGCACCTCACCGTCGAGCGCAACGTAGGCTACGGCCTCGATCATCTGGAGCGCGATGAACGCGAGCAACGTATAAGCGCGATTCTCGACGCGCTCCGTATTCGCGAACTGCGCCTGCGGCGCCCCCGCGAAGTTTCGGGCGGCGAACGGCAACGCGTCGCGCTCGCGCGCTCGCTGGTCACCGATCCTTGCGTCCTGCTGCTCGACGAGCCGCTGGCCGCGCTCGATTCTCCGACCAAGGGATTGATCCTCGATGACCTGCGGCGCTGGAATGAAGCGCACCGCATCCCGATCCTCTACGTCACGCACAGCCGCGAGGAAGTGTTCGCCCTGGGTGAACGGGTTCTGGTGCTCGACCGTGGCCGGGTGCTCGCGCAGGGAACCCCACACGACGTGATCAACGCGCCAAGGCAGGAAACTATCGCGCAACTGGCCGGATTCGAGAACATCTTCGATGCGGTAGTTACGACAGCGCATGAAGATCGCGGCACCATGACTTGTCACCTGGTGGGCAGCAAAGTTGAACTCGAAACTCCGCTGATGCGGACTGGCGAGGGTTCGAAGATGCGCATCGGAATCCGCGCCGGAGACATACTGCTTGCGACCCAATGCCCCCA
>Ga0126372_10001283_pt1 | contig 10105 bp, 5 predicted proteins | sample PanSoiMetaPlot_6_FD_92762 | JGI IMG/M metagenome (GOLD analysis project Ga0126372, IMG submission 92762) | Tropical forest soil microbial communities from Panama - MetaG Plot_6 | ecosystem: Environmental > Terrestrial > Soil > Tropical forest > Bulk soil | place: Panama | collected 2016-02-17
GAATTCCTTCGGAAGACGATTTTTATACTCCGCCGCATGAGCCTGCTTGCATGCGCATTCGAGAGATGGTCTGAAGCAGTGTGGTCGATGCGGATCGCGATCGCGCCCGTGCTCGGGGCGCTGTGCGCGGCCGGCCTGCTCGCGGCGTGCGAGGGCTCCGGTGCCGCTCCCGCCAGCCAGGGGGAGCAGCCGTCGACGGCCGTCTCGTCGGCCGGGCTGACCCAAGGAGTGGCGCTCGTCGTCGTCCCGCCGGAGTCTCCGCGCTTCAAGCAGCTGCGCGTGGAGACGGTGCAGACGCAATCGTTCGTGACCGAGGAGGTGGTGGCGCCGGCGCGCATCACCATCAATCCCAACCGCATGTCGCGCGTGCTGCCGTTCGTGCAAGGCCGTGTCTTGACCGTCCTCGCGAAGCTCGGCGATGCCGTCGAGCAGGGCCAGCCGCTCGTGACCCTGGACAGTCCCGACGCCGATGCCGCGATCTCCGCTTTTCTTCAGGCCGAAGCCACGGAGCGGCAGACCAAGGTGACGCTGGCAAAGACGCAAGCGGACCTGACCCGCGCGCGGAAGCTCTTCGAGGCTCAGGCCGGTCCGGAGAAGGACGTCCTCACCGCGCAGAACGATTTCGCGACGGCCCAGACGGCTCTCGAGAACGCCCAGGCCAATGTCTCCCAGACGCGGCGAAAGCTCGAGCTCTTCGGGCTCAAGCCGAACGACTTTCACCAGCCGGTCATTGTGCGGGCGCCCATCTCCGGCGTCATCACCGACATCAGCGTGACGCCGGGTGAGTACCGTGCGGCCGTCTCGTTCGCGACCGACGCGACCGCGCCGCTCATGACCATCGCTGACCTGAGCACCGTGTGGGTGTCGTCGGACGTCCCCGAACCGTTCATCCGCTTCGTCCGGGTCGGCGAGCCGGTCACGATCACGTTGGTCGCCTACCCAGGGGAGAAGTTCACGGGCCGCGTGGCCCGCCTGGCGAGGACGCTCGACCCCCAGACCCGCACCCTCAAGGTCCACGTCGATCTGGCGAACCCGGCGGGCCGCTTCGTGCCGGAGATGTTCGGCACCATCCGCCACGAAGGGCCCGTGCGGATGCTCCCCGTGGTCCCGGCCGCCGCCATCGTGCAGGAATACGGGCGCTCCCAAGTGTTCGTCGAGCGCGGGCCCGGCCAGTTCGAGCGGCGAGCGGTGACGACCGGCGTGCGGGTCGGCGAGTCGGTCGCCGTGCCAGAGGGGCTGGAGGCCGGCACCCGCGTGGTCGTGGACGGTGCGCTGCTCCTGAAGGGGCTCTGACCCGTGCTGACGCAGATGCTCGATTTCTCGCTCGAGCACCGTGCCCTCGTGCTCTTCGCCGTCCTTGCCATGGCCGTGGCGGGGGGGCTGGCATTCCGGCAGCTCAAGCTCGAGGCCTATCCCGACATCACCGATCCCGGGGTGGTGGTCATCACGCTCTACCCGGGTTTTGCCGCCGAAGAGGTGGAGAAGCAGGTGACGATCCCGATCGAGCGCGCCCTGAACAACACGCCGGACGTCATCGGCCGCCGCTCCCGGACGATCTTCGGACTCTCCCTCGTCGAGCTGACGTTCACCGACAAGACCAACGACTACTTCGCGCGGCAGGTCGTGCTCGAGAAGCTGCGGGATGCCCAGCTCCCGGACGGCGTGACGCCGACCCTCGGTCCGCTGATCGGCGGAGTGAGCGAATTCTACCGGTACGTGCTCGAGGGACCCGGCTATGACGCCATGCAGCTCCGGGAGCTGCAGGACTGGGTGATTGCCCCCCGGCTTCTCCAGGTGCCGGGCGTGGCGGACGTCACGTCCTTCGGCGGGCTGGTCCGCCAGTACGAGATCCAGATCGACCCCCGGGCTCTCGACAAGTACAAGTTCGGCGTCCGCCAGATCGCCGACGCGGTGAAGAACAACAACCGCGACGCCGGCGGGGCGCTCCTCCGGATGGGCCAGCAATCGCTCGCGATCCGGGGCTCGGGGCTCATCGAGACGTCCGAGGATCTCGGCAGTATCGTGCTCGACGCGCAGAAGAACGTCCCCGTCTACCTCCGGGACATCGGGCGGATCGGCGTCGGCAGCCTCCCTCAGACGGGGATCTTCGCGATGCATCGCCAACCGCTCGGCGCCGGCGGGGTCGAGGCGATCGTCCTCATGCGCCGAGGGGAGAACCCCAGCGAGGTGCTGGAGGCGATCCACGAGGCGGTGGACGAGATCAATGCCACCCGCCTGCCGCGGGGGGTCCGGATCGTCCCCATCCACGACAAGACCGAGCTCGTGCAGAGCACGCTCCGCACCGTGTCGCGGGTCCTCGTCGAGGGGTTCGTCATCGTGGTCACCGTGCTCCTCGTCTTCCTCGTGAGCTTGCCCGCGGCGCTGCTGACCGCGCTGACGATCCCTCTCGCCTTGCTGTTCGCCTTCCTCTGCATGCATCTGTCCGGCGTTTCCCTGAGCCTCCTGAGCATCGGCGCCCTCGACTTCGGGATTCTGGTCGACGCCACCGTGGTCATGGTGGAGCGGATCATCCGGGTTCTCGGCGATTCGGCCGAGCCGTTGAAGGGCGACCATCTCACGAGCCGGATCCGCGCGGCGGCCCATGCCGTGCAGCGGCCCATTCTCTTTTCCCTCCTGATCATCATCGCCGCCTACATTCCCCTCCTCACCCTCGAGCGCGTGGAACGCCGGCTGTTTACGCCGATGGCCATGACGGTGTGCTTTGCCCTCCTCGGGTCGCTCCTGATGTGCCTCACCGTCGTGCCCGTGTTGGCCACGTTCGTCTTCCGGGGCCGGCGGGGGAGCCGTCCGCACCGGCTGCTCGACTGGATCACAGCGCGGTACGAATCGAGCGTCCGGGTCACCGTCAACCATGCGGTGCTCACGGTCGGGATTGCCACCTGTGTCGTCGTCGGCGCGCTCCTGCTCGGCCGGGGCCTCGGGGCGGAGTTCCTGCCCAGCCTCGACGAGGGCCTGATCTGGATCCGGGCGAACCTCCCCCCGGGGATCTCGCTCGAAAAGTCCGCCGAGGTCGCCAAGCAGATCCGGCAGGCGATCCTGCAGAGCCCCGAGGTGAAGCTCGTGTCGTCGCAGACGGGCCGGAACGACTCGGGCACCGACCCCTTCGGGCCGAACCGGAACGAGCTGCTCGTCGACCTCCATCCGTACAGCACGTGGAAGTCCGGCAAGTCGAAGGCGGACCTCGTGGACGATCTCTCCCGACGGCTGGCCGACACGATCCCGGGCGCGGCGTTCAACTTCACCCAGCCCATCATCGACACGGCGACCGAGATCGCCACGGGCTCGTCGGCCGACCTCGCCGTCATCGTGATCGGGCCGGATCTCCAGGAGCTGCGCACGTATGCGACGCAGACGCTGGCGATGCTGCGCCAGATCCGAGGCGCGGTGGACACGTCGATCGAGCAGGAAGCCGATCAGGCGCAACTCCGCGTCAAGATCAATCGGTACCAGGTGGCGCGCTTCGGTATCAACGTGAGCGACGTCCAGGACGTGATCGACTTGGCCCTCGGAGGCAGCCCGATCACCGGCGTCTTCGAAGGCGACCGCCGCTTCGATGTGGTCGCCCGCTTCACACCGGAGGCACGGGCGAACCCCGAGGCCATCGGGAATCTGCTGATTCCGACGAAGGACGGCAGCCGCGTACCGCTGTCCCAGCTCGCGGACATCCGGGTGGTGGACGGCCCGACGATCATCGCGCGGCGAGACAACGAGCGTCAGATGACGGTCCGGACCAACATTCGCGGCCGCGATCAGGCGGGCTTCGTGGCGGAAGCCCAGGCCCGCTTCGCGAAGGAAGTGTCGTTGCCGGCCGGCTATCGGGTGGTGTGGGGTGGGCAGTTCGAGAACCTGGCGCGGGCCCGGCAGCGCCTGGACGTCATCATCCCGATCACGATCGGCATCATCTTCGTGCTGCTGTTCATCACGTTCGGGTCTGTCCTCGATGCGGTCCGCGTCCTCTTGAGCGTGCCTTTCTCCCTGGCGGGTGGGCTGATCCTCCTCTACCTCAGAGGGATTCACCTCAGCGTGTCGGCGGCCGTAGGGTTCATCTCGCTCTTCGGCGTGGCCATCATGAGCGGCCTGCTCTATGTCTCCGAGATCAACACCCGCCGCCGCGAGCCGGGTGCACGGCTGTTCGATGCGATCGTCCACGGCGCCCGCGCACAGTTCAGGCCGCGGCTGATTCTGATAGTGGTGGCCGCGCTCGGCATGATGCCGGCCGCCCTCGCGCGTGGCATCGGCTCGGATATCCAGCGCCCGCTCGCGACGGTCGTGGTGGGTGGGTTGGTGTCCACCCTGCTCCTGACGCTCTTCGCCTTGCCCGCGGTCTATTGGTTGGCCGAGGCATTTCGGCCGCGGCGTCAGCGGTTGGCCGGGGAGGACTGATGGGCCGACTGGGGAGGCATCTGTCCCGCGTCGTGGTTCCGGGTGCGGCCGTCGCGCTGGTCGCCGGCTGCGCCGTGGGGCCGGATTTTCATCGCCCCGCTCCGCCGGACCTCGCGAGCTATGCCCGGCCGTCCCTGACGCCGACGACCTCGTCGACAAGTGTCCCGGGTGGCGAGGAGCAGCGCTTCGTCTACGCCCAGGAGCTGTCCGACCAGTGGTGGACCCTCTTCGGGTCGTTGGCGCTCAACGCCTTGATCGCCAAAGCGCTCAAGACGAACGCCACCCTCGTCGCGGCCCAGGCGGCGGTGCGGCAAGCGCGGGAGCTGGTCTATGCCCAACAGGGCGAGTTCTTCCCGACGGTCCAGGGCAGCTTCGCGGTGAGCCGTCAGCAGACGTCGGCAACCTTCTCGGCTCCATTGAGCACACCCGATTTCACCTACAACCTCTTCACCTTGCAGGCCGCGCTCAGCTACACCCTGGATCTCTTCGGCGCCAATCGGCGGCAAGTCGAGTCGCTGGTGGGCCAGGCCGAAGCCCAGAGCTTTCAGCTCGAGACCGCGTACCTGACCTTGACCTCGAGCCTGGCGGCCGCGGCGATCCAGGAAGCGTCGTTGCGCGCGCAGATCGAGGCCGCCCAGGAGATCATCGACATCAGCGCGAAGTCGCTGGCGCTCGTGCGGAGGCAGCTGGAGCTGGGGGCGGTCGCCGGGCTCGATGTGGCCGCGCAGGAAGCCGCGCTCGCCCAGGTGCAGCAGGCGCTGCCGCCGCTCCAGAAGCAGCTGGAGCAGACGCGGAACCTCTTGGCCGCGCTCTCGGGTCGGTTCCCCACCGACGCTCCGGAGGAGCGGTTCGAGATGGCATCGCTCCGTCTTCCACCGGACCTGCCCGTGGGCCTGCCCTCGACACTCGTGGAGCATCGCCCGGATGTGCGCGTCGCCGAGGCCCAGATGCACGCGGCGAGCGCCCAGATCGGCGTCGCCCTGGCGAATCGGTTGCCGCAGTTCACGATCAGCGCGGCCTACGGCGGGACGGCGACCAGCATCACCCAGATGTTCGCGAACAGCAACCCCTTCTGGATCGCGGCGGGCACCGTCTCGCACACCATCTTCGACGGCGGCACGCTGCTGCACCGGCAGCGAGCGGCCGAAGCGGCGTTCGAGCAGGCCGCCGCCCAGTATCGGACGACGGTCATCGGCGCTTTCCAGAACGTGGCCGACGCGCTCCATGCGCTGCAAGCCGACGCGGAAACCCTCAAGGCGGCGGTGACCGCGGAGGCGGCGGCCAAGAAGAGTCTCGACCTGACGCTCACGGCGCAGCAGCTCGGCGCGGTGAGCTATGTAGCAGTGCTCACCGCCCAGCAGACCTATCGGCAGGCGCTCCTCACACGCGTCCAGGCGCAGAGCACCCGCTTCTCAGACACGGTGATTCTGTTCCAGAGCCTAGGGGGCGGCTGGTGGAATCGTCCGGAGGGCACGGCCGCGAGAGCCACCCCGGTCTCCGGGAGGAAGGAATAGGCGGCCATGCAGATCCGAACGACTACGGGACGACCGGGGGGGAAGGGGATGGCGTTCGGAGGTCTCGTGCTTCTCAGTATGAACCTCTCGCTGGTCGGCTGCGCTCGGGACGTGGTGATGCTGAATCCGAGAACGGGCGACACGGCGGTGTGTCCGGCCAGCCCACTAAACCCGTGGTCCCAGCAGCAAGCCTGCGTGGGAGACCATGTCGCTCAGGGGTGGAAGCGACAAGAATGATCCGCTTGATTGCCGACGCCCTCATGGTCGTATGGGTCGCGGTGCTCGTGGCCCTGGGCGGGATCACTGTCTGGGGCGTGGTCGACACCCTGTACCGCCGGTCTTCCCCACCGAGCGCACGGCGTCGGCATCGTACGTCGGCGCGAAGCTGATCCGGAGAACCGGGGGACAGCGTCGCGCGATGAGAATTCTGGTCGTCGAGGATGATCGAAAGGCGGCGCGCCTCGTCAGCAAAGGCTTGGAGGAGGCCGGCTTTATCGTGGACATCGCCTACACGGCGGAGGCCGGCGAGCGCAAGCTGAAGGCAGTGAGCTATGACGTCATGGTGCTCGACTGGTTGCTTCCAGGCACGGACGGCGCTGCGTTCTGTCGCGACCTCCGCGCTCGCGCCGTCTCGACTCGCATCCTCATGCTCACGGCGAAGGACAGTCTCGAAGACCGCGTAGCGGGGCTCAAGGCCGGCGCCGACGACTACCTCACCAAACCCTTCGCCTTCGCCGAGCTCCTCGCCCGGCTGGAGGCGCTGCTTCGGCGTTCCCCTCTCCCACGGGCGGACGTGCTGCAGGTGGGCGATCTCACCCTCGATCTCGCGCGCCATGAGGTGACGAGGGCAGGCGTTCGGCTGAAGCTCACCCCACGGGAGTTTGCCATCCTGGAGACTCTCATGCGGCGCCCCGGTGAGCTCCTCACGCGATCTGCGCTCGCCGACCAGGTATGCGGCGGCCTGGACGACAGCAACCTCGTGGACGTTCACGTGTGTCATCTGCGCAAGAAGATCGATCAGCCTCCGCTGGACTCGCTGATCCAAACCGTGTGGGGAAGCGGTTATCGCCTCGGAATGCCTCGCTGACCTGGCTCGAGGTCGGTCTGTCCCGGCCGACTCCGACCTCGAGCCGGCCCCAGGCGGCGCAGGAACTGATCCACGTGATCACGAGCTATCTGAAGTGACCCCATCCATGGCAGCGAAGGATTCGATGGAACCGACCACAGCGAGTCACCAGCAGGATGTCTCCGACCGCCGGGCTCACGAGGAGCCGGGGAGGGCAGCCACGCCCCAGAGTCATTAACCATTCGGCGGAAGACTCGGACACTGCCCCACGAGCCAGCCTCTAGGATCCAATGCCAGCCACGAACGCTTCGATCTGGTGGGCTGCATACTCGAAGCCCATCAGCATAGCTGATGGTCGACACTGATCCATGCATTGGACACATGCGGAGTTGGCCGCTACCGTGTGCGGAAAGGAGGCCTGCCATGAGAGCCAATGACGTCCGGTCGAACGAGTTTCTGCGGCATGGAGCATATCTGTGCCTTCGTCTGACGGCGCGCCCAGCGGCGGTGGCCGCCCGCGTGCCCGCCCTCGCGGATCGCCTCGGGCTGCGCAACGAGTTCGAGCCCGGCGCCGGCCCGCCCGGCGACGCGATCGCCTTCCTAAGGCGTGTCGAAGCGACGGCAGGCGCCCTGGCGGACGAGGGAGTCGAGCGGGCTGACGCCATCGTACACGTGGCCTCCGAGTCGAGTGACGTGGTGACGGAGTTCTGCGTGGAGGCGGAGCGGCTCCTCGCCCCCGCGGGAAGCCTGCGCATGCTCCGTGGCGGGGTGCGGCCGATGGTCTACACGGGCAATGCCATGCACAACTTCGCCTATGCGCATCGCGTCCTCCCGCAGCGTGGCCCCGTCATGCCCAACGCCTTCCTCCTTCCCATGAGCAAGACGGCCGCGTGGTGGGCGAAAGACTGGATGGAGCGTCACACCTACTTCCTGCCTCGATACGACGACGGCGGAAAGATGAAGAACGAGGGCCATGCCCTCGCCTCCGCGGCGGGCATCGCCTGCCTCATGCGGCGGACGTACAAGCACGCGAGCGAGCCCGCCCCCGCTGGCAGCTACGATTTCGTCACGTACTTCGAGTGCGCGGACGCGGACGTGCCCGTCTTCCACGAGGTATGTGCCGCCCTGCGAAACGTGAACCGAAATCCCGAGTGGAAGTTCGTGCGGGAGGGCCCGACCTGGCAGGGCCGGCGTGTGGCGACCTGGCCCGAGCTCTTCGCGTGACGCCAGGGCGGGCCACTCGCTCCAGGCGATCTTCTCGTAGCAGATGGCTCCTGTCAGGAACGGTTAGAGGCGAATGGCGAGGCCCAGGGGACTCCGGGCGTCGGCTCCTACTCAGGCGGCGAGGGGAAGGCGAACGCGGAAGACCGCGCCTCCGTTCGGCCCGCTCGACACGGTGATACCTCCGCCCTGGGCCTCGGCGACGATGCGGCAGATGGCGAGGCCGAGTCCGGTGCCCGGCACGTCGGATCGCCGGGCCGCGCTGCCGCGATAGAAGCGCTCGAAGAGGCGCGGGATCTCCTCCTCCGTTACCCCGGGGCCTGCGTCCGAGATCGCCACCACTGCAGTGCCGTTCTCCGCTACCGCGTCGACGCGGACCCGGCCGCCGCGCGGCGAGTACTTTAGAGCATTGTCGAGCACGTTGGCGACCACCAGCGCAGCCGTGCCGGGCGCTACGTTGACGGTGAGGTCCACGGGGGCGTCCACGACGATCTCGACCCCGCGCTCGTGCGCATCGGACGCCATCCGCGTCACCACCTCGGTGAGGATGGGAGCCAGGGGCACCGGCGACGCGGGCAGCTCTTGAGCCTCGCCGGCGTCGAGCCGGGCGAGGGTGAGGAGCTCTTCGGTCAGGCGTGAGAGCCGCTCGACCTCGTCGAGGCAGGAACGAAGCGTCTCCTCGTAATCGAAGCGTTGACGGGGACGCCGAAGCGTCACCTCGAGCTCCGCGCGAAGGCGGGAGAGCGGCGAGCGTAGCTCGTGCGAGGCGTCCGCGGTGAAGCGCCGCTGCCCTTCGAACGCCTGCTCGATGCGTCCAAGCATTTCGTTGAGGGTCTCCACCAGGCGGGCGATCTCGTCGTGGCCCCCCGGATGCGGGAGGCGCTCCGCGAGGGCGAGCGCGCCGATCCCTCGCGCGCGGCGCACGATTCGATCGATGGGCCGCAGGATGGCCCACGCGAGGAAGGCGCCAGCCAGCCCGATGGCGACGAGGATGGTGGCAGACGAGAAGAGGAACAGCCACCGCGCGGAGCGCAGGGCGGCGCGCGCGTCGTCGAGAGAGCCCGCGACCTGGATGGCATACGTTTGCCCTCTCACCGCGATGGGAGCGGAGAGCATGCGCACCGGCTCGTCACCGAAGTCGTGCAGGGTCTCCAGCACTTCCTCGCCGTCTCGGAGATGAGCGAGGAGATCGGCGGAGACGGGCAAGCGAGCCGAACCCAGGTTCGCGCTCCGGCTGACCACGTGGCCGTCGAGCTCGATGACCTGCACGAACTTGTCGAGGCGTGGAAAGGAAGGAGGCCCGGCACGCGTGGGCATCTCGTGCACGTGAAGGGACTGCGCCGGGTCGGACAGGATGGCCGAGGCTTCCGTCTTGAAAAGCTCGAGGAGGGACTGGTCGAACTGCCCCAGCACCATGCGCGAGAAGAACCAGTTGGTTCCCAGGGAGGCGAATCCCAGGATGAGCCCGGCCGCCATCACGTGGAGGACAACGGCACGCGCCTTGAGGTTGAGATGGAGCTTCATGGTGTCGGCCCCAGGAGAAAGCCTCGCCCGCGGACGGTGTGGATCAGAGGCACGGCGCCGGGCAGATCGACCTTGCGCCGGAGATGGCTGATGTGGACGTCCACAAGGTTCGAGAAGGAGTCCTGGTCCGTCTCCCATACGCGCTGGGCGAGATCGGATCGGCTCACCGCCTGCCCCTTGGAGCGCATGAGCACCTCGAGGATGGCGTACTCCTTCGGCGTCACGTCGATGGCCTGCCCACCTCGGGTGACGCGATGGCTCCTCGGATCGAGCGTGAGATCGGCGACCTCGAGTACCACGGGCCGGGTCAGGCCGGAGCGCCGAAGCAGCGCGTGGATGCGGGCGAGCAATTCGGTGAAGCCGAAGGGCTTCACCA
>Ga0126372_10001285_pt1 | contig 10102 bp, 11 predicted proteins | sample PanSoiMetaPlot_6_FD_92762 | JGI IMG/M metagenome (GOLD analysis project Ga0126372, IMG submission 92762) | Tropical forest soil microbial communities from Panama - MetaG Plot_6 | ecosystem: Environmental > Terrestrial > Soil > Tropical forest > Bulk soil | place: Panama | collected 2016-02-17
AGGCGGCGGCGCTCTATTCGTCTTTCTTCTTCGGCTGGATTTGCTGCTGTTGCTGCATGGGCGCGCGCGGCAGCATCTGTTCATCGTTGAACGCGCGCTGGGCCGACTCGTAGTTGGCCGGAGGTCTGTTGGCGCGCTCGTAGAGCTTCTGCGCCATGGTGAGCAGCGCCGCGCGCGTTTGCGGGTCGCTCGTCGTATGCGCCAGCGCTAAACACTGCGCCGCTGTCTCTTTCAATTCGTCGGCTCGGTCTGCCATGAGGTGCGTCCTCCGGACGCTCCCCGGCACCAATGACATTGCCACCGAAGCCGTAACCGCCACTGTGACGCGCGTCACTAATTGTGTGATTTGGTTAAGCGGCAGTTTGTCACCCGGTAGGCCGGATTGAGCGCAGCGAAATCCGGGGCAAGCATGCCCACTCTGGCGGGTTTCGCCTCGCTCAACCCGGGCTACGACTCTTCGCCAGCAAGCGCTTTGGCGATTTCGCTCTCGATAATCGCGCGATCAGTCACTCCGACCCGGTCGCGGCGGTTCGGCAGGAATCGCCGGAAATGCACGAAAAGGTCGCGGCTCACCCTTTCGAGGCGTTCCAGCTCGGCGAGCGGATCGGCGTGGTCGTCGACGCGCAGGTCGAGATCCGGCCATTCTTCCTCACCGCAAATCACCAGGGCGGCGGATTGCTTTCCGCGCTTGTCGCCGCCGGCTGCCTCGCCCGCGCGCAACGCGGCGATCAGCCGGCGAGGAAAAGGGAGCCGGGTATTCTTGGCATAGGCCGCGGCCGTGTTCTCGATGACGCCAGCGCCGAGGAGCATGTTGCCTGCGACCGAGACATTGTCGCCTGCAAGATGCCCGCACCAACCGACGCAGGCTTTTCCGGTATGCGCGGCGATGCGTCCCTGCGCGTCCAGCACATGAACCTGCCGGTGGTCGCGTCCGGCGTCGGCGGCGGTGATCGCCCGCACGACGTCACACGCGCTTTTGCCCTGTTCCAGAAGCCGCAGGCCGTCGGTGCCGTAGAATGGATTGACCAGCGCCTGGGTCGCGATCGCACCAACCCGCGACTTGGCGTGCGGAACGAGCGCACCCACCGCGAAGAAACGTGTCGCGACGGTGATTCCGAATTGCCCGGTATCGCGATCTCGAGCAATGATCGACCAGGTCATGTCATCCGCAGCCGCAGCAACCGCGCCATCGGTCGCTCTACTTGCCACTCGGTTAGCTAAACAGATGAACAGATAAAATCGCAAGAGATGAACGCAGCGAGTAGCCCGGATTGAGCGCGGCGAAATCCGGGTAGCATTGCAGCCGACAACCACAGGAGCCGGCAATGGATAACGCGGATTACAGATACACCGTCACGGACATCGACGTTGCGTTCGATCCTCATGGACTTCGCGCATGGCTCTCCTGCGCGTTGGACGACGGCAAAATGCTGTTGCTCGCAACGGATCGCGTCACGCTTGCCGACATGTGCCGCGAGATCCAGCAGCAATTGAACAGATTGGTCCAACCGTGATCCTTTCAGACAGAGCCTTCCGGCTCTCCCCGCGTCTTGCCAACGCGCACGCCGATCCGAGTGCGGACATCAATAATTCGCGGAAAATTCACGCGGTCTGGCATCGCGGCAAGCAGGCGGCGGGACCGATTGCGACGTTCGCGCCGTGAGCAACCGCGAGGATTGAGCACCGCGAAATCGAAGGCAAGTCCGGCTGCAATCAGCAGTCCTCTGCTTGCAGGCCAGCACGGGGTGGATATTAGGCAATCGGGGGGCACCTCATGATGCAGAGAGGCCGTCTTTTCGTTGAACGCGCGGGCACGATCGCCATCGCCGCCGCCACGTTGCTCCTTTCGCTTGCGCCCGCGCGCGCGGCCGATCCGATCAAGATCGGCCTGAGCTTGAGTCTGACTGGGGCGACCGCGCCGGCGGGGCGGCAAGTGCAGGCCGGTCTCGACATCTGGCGCGAGAACGTCAATGCGGCGGGCGGCCTGCTCGGACGCCCGGTCGAGCTCATCTGTTACGACGATCAGGCCAATCCCGCGAATGCGCCCGGCATCTACGCCAAGCTGATGGGCGTCGACAAGGTCGATCTGCTCATTGGCCCCTACAGCACCAATATCATCGCCGCCGCGCTTCCCGCGATCATTCAGAACAAGCGCATGACCATCGGCATTTTCGGGCTCGGGGCCAACAAGCAGTACAAGTATGCGCGATATTTTTCGATGAATTCGCAAGGCGCGTCCCCGCGCAATTATTCGCGCGGATTGTTCGAGCTTGCCCTCGAGCAGCAACCGAAGCCCAGGCGGGTAGCGCTGGTCGGCGCCGACGTCGAGTTCTCGCGCAATGCGCTCGACGGCGCGCATGAGAACGCGAAGGAGCTCGGCTTCGACGTGGTCTACGAACGCACTTACCCGCTCGCCAACACCGAATACACCGCGATCGCGCGCGCGATGCAGGCGGCCGATGCGGAGGTGGTCTATGCCGCAACCCTGCCGGTCGACACCGTGGGGCTCCTGCGAGCGTCGAACGAGGTGCAGTTCAGGCCGAAACTCTACGGCGGGGCCTTCCTCGGCCTCTTGGTCACGGGCATCAAGCAGCAGCTAGGGGCGCTGATCAACGGGCTGGTCAACAACGAGTTCTACATTCCGGCCGCGAGCCTACAATTCGCCGGCACCAAGAAATTTCTCGACGAGTACCAAAAGCGGGCGCCGGGCCTGGGCATCGATCCGCTGGGCTTCACCTATCCTCCATATGCGTACGCCGCGGGACAAATTCTCGCGAAGGCGGTCAGCGAGACTAAATCCCTCGATGACGAGCGGCTTGCCGAGTACATCCGCGGCCATGCCATCGACGCGGTCATCGGACCGATGTCGTTCGGGGAGGACGGCGAATGGAAAACGCCACGCATCATCTATGCGCAGTTCCAGAACGTCAGCGGCAACGACATCGAGCAATTCAAGGACATGTCGCGCCAGATCGTGGTCTGGCCCGTGCAGCTCAAGACCGGCAAGCTCATATATCCATATTCTCAGGCGCTGAAATGACTAAGGCGGGCCGCCGCGCGCAGTATGAGCGCAGCGAAATCGGGTCGACCCCACAACGGAACGGCCTGACTGATCAACGAACGAGTAGCAGCTAGTCGGATGAAATATTCTTCCCCAACATAGAGGCCCGTAGATGAAAGCTCTAATCCATTCATTGATCGCCGCCACTCTCGTTTCAGCGCCGGCCTTTTGTGCCGACGAGCCCTCACTGGTCGGAACCTGGACCGGACAGAGGGATCGCATTGCCAAGGTCGAAGGGCGGCGCGGCGGACTTGCCACGCTGGTCATAACGGAGCAGCAGGGGAACACTTTCGTCGGGCACTTGAAACGTTCAAACCCGACCGGCGATGAGGATGAGCCCCTCTGGGGCGCGTTTACGCCGGGCGCCCAGCTGATGATGGGAGCGGACGAGGAAGGGACTTACATTTTCCGTCTCATCGACGCGAACACGCTCGACTATTGTTACACCGAGGCCGGCCCTTCTGCGCGCGCTGTGTGCGCCAGGCTTACCCGGGAGCGCTGATGTTCGGTGCCGGCTCAAGCGCCGCTCATTGCGGCGATCGGTACCAGGAGGTGACCGCATGAGACGCTCCCGGCTCATCACGCTCACCGCGGCTGCGTGGCTCTACGCGGCAGCGTTCCTCGGCACATTGCTTTGGGCGAGCGGCGATGCAGCGGCGCAGAGCTATCCCAATCGCCCGATCACGCTAGTGGTGCCGTTCCCACCTGGCGGCGCAACCGATGCGATCGGCCGCACCCTTCAGGACAGCATGTCGCAAGCGCTCGGCCAACAGGTCGTCATCGAGAACATCGGCGGCGCCGGCGGCATGATCGCAGCGGGCCGCGCGGCGCGCGCCGCGCCTGGCGGCTACACGGTGCTGCTGCACCAGGTGGCACTGGCGGCCGGCATGACGCTCTACCCGAACCTCGGCTTCGACGCCGAGAAGGATTTCGTCACGGTCGGACTTATCAACACCGCGCTGACGACGCTCGCCGCGCGTGCAAACCTGCCACCAAACAACATCGCGGAGCTCGTGCGCTGGATGAAGGAGCCAGGACAGGATGCCAAGATCGCGCATCCCGGCGTCGGCTCGTTCGGTCACCTGGCAGGCGTGCTGGTCGCCGAGGAGATCGGCGCGACGGTCACGCAGGTTCCTTATCGCGGCGCCGGGCCCGCGCTCAACGATTTGCTGGCGGGCGTCGCCGATCTGAGTTCGATATCGGCCGTGGTCGCTGGACCTTTGGTCAAGGCCGGCAAAATCAAGGCATACGCCATTATTGGTCGAAACCGCTTCGCCGGCCTGCCGGAACTCCCAACCATGGGCGAGGTGGGCTACAAAAAGCTCGATCTAGATTTCTGGCACATGCTGCTCGTGCCCGCCGGCACGCCCGGGCCGATCATCGAACGGCTCAACGCGGCGCTGCGCCACGCGCTCGCTGACGAGAGGGTGCGCAGGACGTTCGCCGACGGCGGCATGGACGTGTTTGCGAGCGAGGAGCAGACGCCGGACGCCGCGCGCGCGTTGCTCAAGCGCGAGGTCAAGCTCTGGGGCGAGGTGATCCGCGCCAACAACATCGCGGCCCAGTAGCGAGGCGCGCGAGTTGCGGCAGTAGCCCGGATGGAGCGCAGCGAAGTCCGGGCGAGGCTGCTGAATGCGCTTCCCGGTTTTTTTTTAGCTCAACCCGGGCTACGATGCAGCGGCGGCCACCTTCTCGTTGGTACCCGACTCGGGCACGAGCGCGGCGGCTTTCAGTCCTTCTTGCACCTTGGGGACGGTCGCCTTCACGTCGGTGATCGGTAGGCCATGCGTGGGCGCGATGATTTTGACGCCGAGCCGTTCGATCAGATGGTCGAGCCGCTCGCAATAGGCGTCCATGTCGGCGAACTTGGTCCAGAACAACGCGAGATCCGCGAACACCGCCGACACGTCCGGCAGATCCAGCGAGACCGCCTCCTCGGCAAGCAAACCGCAGTGGCCGTCGAGATGATAGTGGCTGTAAGCAAACCCGTCGCCGGGAAACAGCACCCGCTCGCGCGTTTCGAAGCCCCACCAGGTCGTGCGCAGGTCACGGATTACCGGCTCGACCGCCATCAGGCTGCGTCCGCCGAGATCGATCGCGTCGTCCTCGTTCATCGACCGCATGCGATGCTCGTATTGCGGAAAGGCGAGGTGATAATCGCTGACGTCCCCGCACAGCATCGTCTCTGGAAAGCGCGCGAGGATGCGCGCGAGCCCGCCGCAATGCGGCGTCTCCTGGTGGGTTACGAAGAGATATTTCAGCGGCGCGATGCCGCGCGCGAACAGCTCCGCCAGGTGCCGCTCGATGACTGGAAAGTCCTTTGGGTGCCCGGTCTCGACCAGGGCCGAGGCGCGCTCGCCGGCGATGAGATAGGCCGCATTGTAGCCGTGATAGACCTTGCCCTTGTGGCGCTGCGCCAGGCAGTCGCCGATCCAGAACACGCCGGGCGTGATCTCGCGGGGCATTTTGTGGGCCATGTGTCAGCGCTCCTCGTCGCGGCCGACGTAGCGCGACACCGCCACGCTCTTATCGAGGCCTGCGAGAACATCGTCGAGCATCGCGACGTGGCGCGCCACGACCGCGCGGCCGTGCAGGATGCAACCGTAGCCCGGCGCGATCGTCTCGACGTCACATTTGGCGAACACGTTGGCGATGCCGCGCCGGATCGAGTCGGTCGGCGCGCCTTCGAGCCACCAGTAGCGCGTGTTGAGCAGGAACGAGCGCAGCTCGCGCGCGGACGTCGTGTCATCATCGTCGGTGACGATCCAGGGACCGTCCGTGCGCGGGCGCCAGACATGGGTGAACATGTCGGAGGAAAACAGCGTGCGGGTTGCGCGGTCGTAGAGCCAGCGCGTGGCGATGAGCCGGATCGGCGCCTGCATGACGTCGATCGCGCGACCATGTTGTCCAAGCTTGATGGTATCGGCGCGGGTCACCGCGGTGACCTTCATCGATTCGAGGATGCTGCGGCCGTTCGCCTTGGCGCCGAAATCGAACCACAACGCCGCATCGACGTTGCTGGTGTAGCAGGTCTCGACATTGAAGTGACCGGCGAAAGTCTCGACGTTGTTGATCGACATGAATTCGTTGAGACGCAGCGGAAAAAGCGACAGCGGCAGGCCGGGCGCGATCAGCGATTCGATCTGCGCGCGGATCGCCGGCTCGTCCTTGCCGAAGCCGGTATCGATCAGCATCGCCGCGTCGCTCTGTGTGAGCAGGTAGCTGTTCGCCACCGAATAGCCGCGCGCGCTGGCCGGATAGGAGCTCACCCGGCCGTCGAGCGCAAACAGGTTCTGCAGCGCGTAGAGCTTGCCTACGGCAAGCGCGGCAATGCCCCCGGCAAAGCCGCCCGTCTCGCGAGCTTTTCGGGGCACATGCTGCGTCAGGACGGACATGGTGCCTCGACCTTACCGGGCGCAGGCAGCGAAGGGAACAGCAAGGTCGCCGGGGATTGGATGCGGTGAAATCCGCGGGCGAGTATGCCCGGCTCAAGTGGCTCCCAGGTTTCCCCGATGTCGCGGAGGGCAATCGGCGCTACGATGCCACACTCATCTGACGTTCAGTTGATCTCGTTCGGCGGCCGGGTCTGAGATGGCAAAAAACGTGGTTATCTGCTGCGACGGAACAGCGAACGAATTCGCGCAGGATCGCACGAACGTCGTCAAGCTGTTCTTTACACTCGCCCGCGATCCCACTCGACAGGTCGCCTATTATCATCCGGGCCTCGGCACCATGGAGCCGCCCGGCGCGCTCACGCGAGGCACGCGCACGTTCACGCGCCTTCTCGGCAAGGCGTTTGGTTACGGGCTCGAAGCCGATATCCGCGATGCGTACGTATTCCTGATGAACAATTTCGAGAACGGAGATCGCGTATTCCTGTTCGGGTTCAGCCGAGGCGCATACACGGCACGCGCGGTCGCATCACTCCTGCACATGTATGGCCTCATTCCCAAGGGCAACGAGCCGTTGGTACCGTATGCCATCCGCATGCTGATGGCGATCAACAACCTCGACCGCAAGCGTGGAGATCGCATCGCGGAAGAAGAGAGCTACTTCAGGCTTGCGCGTGAGTTCAAAAACACATTCTCCACCCGGGATTGTAAACCCCACTTCGTCGGCCTCTGGGATACGGTGAGTTCAATCGGCTGGTACGAGAATCCATTGCGGCTTCCCTTCTCTGCCGACAATCCCGACATTGAGATCGGCCGTCACGCCATTGCAATCGACGAGCGCCGCGCTTTCTTTCGCACCAATCTGTGGATGCCGCGCAATCCTGCCCCGCAAAGTGGACCCAAGGACTTGAAGCAGGTCTGGTTTCCCGGCGTTCATGAGGACGTGGGCGGCGGCTATCCCGAACCCGAGAGCGGCTTATCAAAGATCGCACTGGAATGGATGTTCAAGGAAGCCATCGCCGCCGGTCTTGTCGTCGATCCCGCGCAAATGGACCTCGTGCTCGGAAAACCCGGCGGCGGATACGCCCTGCCGGATGTTAACGCGGTCATGCACGAATCCCTCCGAGGGTTGTGGTGGCTGGCGGAAGTATTGTGGAAGCGGCACTTCAATTGGAATACGCGGCAATGGGAGCGTCGGCCGAACCTCGGTCGCCGGCGCACCATTCCGCCGAGATCGCTCATCCATGAATCGGCCTACCAAAGAGGGAGTCGGTATGCGGAGCGTCTGCCACCGGACGGAATCCCGACCTCGTGATCCGCAGGCGTCGAAATCACGCCAAGTACTTGTCGTTGTCGGCGCCCAGCGCCGGCGAAGCGATCGCTGCTGAGGGGCTCGCGCGAAAGGCAGGATCTAGCGGTAGCGGGAGCGCCGGCATAGCGGCGCCCTCGGAATTTGCGAGCACATGGCGGAACACACCGCGCGCCGCGTAGTGCGGATCGCGAAATGCATCGGCGAGGCTCGCAACGATCGAGCAGCAACAATCCTTGCCGGCGAAGCGCGAACGCCAGACGTCCGCGGTCTCGCTGGCGATGATCGCGGCAACCCGTGCCTTGGTCGCCGCAGCGTTTTTTCTATCGTCGCGGAACTCGGGCTCGAGGCCGATCATCTCGCAGAACGTCTCCCAGAATCGCCGTTCGAGCGGCGCCGCCGCCAGCATCTTGCCATCCTTGGTCGGGTAGAGCCCATAACGGGGCGAGCCGCCGGTGACGAAGCCCGCGCCATTTTCCGGCCAAGCCCCGGCAGCGAGGCCCTGCCCGATCGCCCAGAACATGAGCGGGAAGAGATTGTCCGCCATCGCCACATCGAGGTGGCGGCCACGTCCCGTGCGGCGACGCTCCTCGAGGGCGAGCAGGATGTTCAGCACGGCAGGGTATGCGCCGCCTGCGACGTCTGCGATCAGCGCCGGCGGCAGGACCGGCCGCGATGGATCACCCATCGACAACGCGAGCAGACCTGCGTCGCCAATATAGTTGAGGTCATGGGCCGCGATGTCGCGTTTGCGACCGGTCTGTCCGTATCCCGAGATCGAACAGTAGACGACCATGGGATTGAACGTGGCAACCGCGTCATAGTCGAGGGCGAGCCGCGCCATGACGCCGGGCCGGAATTGCTCGACGATGATATCGGCGCGCTTCAGCAAAGGCTCGAGGCGCTTGCGCTCGGCGGCGTTTTTCAGGTCGAGGGCGAGACTGCGCTTGCCGCGATTGAGGAGCGCGAAGCTCGCGCTGTCCCGCCCCCAACGGGGCGCATGGCCGCGCATTTCCTCGCCGCGTCCCGGCGGCTCGATCTTGACGACCTCCGCGCCGGCCTCGGCCAAGAGCAGCGTCGCCAACGGGCCCGGCAGCAATGTCGAGAAGTCAAGGACAAATAGACCTTTGAGAGGCCGCATGATCGCTCCCCGTTCGGAAGAGAGGGCGATATTTATCGTGAAGATCAATTCGGTTTGGAAGACCGAGGGTGTTTGCGCGCGCTACTTTCCCGCCGCAAATTTCGCTACTCTGGCCAACTTGTCGCTGTCGAGCCGCCTCACCCTCCAGCTTGCCAATCCGACGCCCCTTCCGAGCTACTGCGTTCCGGCAATGCCGGCGAGCTTCACCACCTTGCTCCAGCGGACGACCTCGGCGTCGATGAAACGCTGCTGAGCGTCGGGCGGCGGGCTATCAACCGGGATCGTGCCCAGCGCAATCATCTGCTCCCGAACCTCCGGGAGCGCGGCAATCGACTTCAACTCGGCATAGAGCCGCTCGACGACCGTGCCCGGCGTATGCGCGGGCGCCACGATCATCACCCAACCCACGCCTTCATAGCCGGGCACGCCGGATTCCGCGATGGTTGGAATGTCGGGAGCCGATGGAATTCTCGTGCTCGATGACACGCCAAGCGCACGCACCTTGCCAGCGCTGACCAGTGGCAGGGTTGCAACGACATCGCCGAGCGTCAGGGGAACCTGTCCCGCAACGACGTCATTCAGCGCGGGCGCGCTGCCTTTGTAAGGGACGTGCAGCATTTCGATGCCGGTCATACTCTTGAACAACTCCGTGAAGAGATGATGTGGCGAGCCTGGCCCGCCTGAGGCATAGGACAGCCGGCCCGGTTCGTTCTTGGCCAGCTTGATCAGGTCGGTCACCGAGTTCACTGGCAGGGATGGATTGACCACCAACACGAATGGAATGCGTGTGATGAGCGCCAGCGGTGCAAAGTCCTTGCTCGGGTCGTAAAGCAGCTTTCGGTAAATTGTAACCGTCGTAGCCAGCGCGGCGCTGCCGGCCATCACCAACGTGTATCCGTCCGGCGTCGCGCGCGCCGTCGCGGCGACCCCGAGCACTGATCCGGCGCCGGGCCGATTATCGACGACGACGCTCTTGCCGAGCCGGTCGGTCAATCTCGCTGCGAATATGCGGCACAGCGTGTCGACGGCTCCTCCCGCCGGCCACGGAGCGATCAGCGTGAGAGGGCGTGATGGATACTCATCCGCCGCTGCGGGGCCGTGCTGAACGAGCGTGATCAGTGCAGCAATGATAGCCAGGCCATGAATGAATATACCATGGCTTTCTCCCTCGGGCGCGGCGCGGCATCATAAGCGCGAAA
>Ga0126372_10001286_pt1 | contig 10100 bp, 8 predicted proteins | sample PanSoiMetaPlot_6_FD_92762 | JGI IMG/M metagenome (GOLD analysis project Ga0126372, IMG submission 92762) | Tropical forest soil microbial communities from Panama - MetaG Plot_6 | ecosystem: Environmental > Terrestrial > Soil > Tropical forest > Bulk soil | place: Panama | collected 2016-02-17
GCCCACCCACGCGGCTTCGACACGCCAAACGGCGAGGTCACCGGCACGTCCTTCGCGGTGTGGGCGCCCAACGCCCGCGGCGTGCGAGTATGCGGCGACTTCGACGGCTGGACCGGCGAGGCGAGCCTGCTGCGGTCGCTGGGCTCCTCCGGCGTGTGGGAGGTGTTCCTGCCCGGGGTCGAGCCGGGCACCCGGTACAAGTTCCGCATCCTCGGCCAGGACCACGTGTGGCGGGAGAAGGCCGACCCGATAGCCTTCGCCACCGAGGTCCCTCCGGCCACCGCATCGATCGTGCCGGCAACCGGACGGTACGAATGGAACGACGAGGACTGGCTGGCGCACCGCGAATCCGCCAGCTGGCACGCCGAGCCCATGTCGATCTACGAGATGCACCTCGGCTCGTGGCAGGTCGACGAGCACGGCAACCACCTCGGCTACCGCGAGGTCGCCGAGCGGCTCGTCAACCACCTCACGCACACCGGGTTCACCCACATCGAACTGCTGCCCGTCGCCGAGCACCCCTACGGCGGCTCCTGGGGCTACCAGGTCACCTCCTACTACGCCCCCACCGCGCGCTACGGCACCCCCGACGACTTCCGGGCATTCGTCGACACCCTGCACAACGCGGGCATCGGCGTCATCGTCGACTGGGTGCCGGCGCACTTCCCCCGCGACGACTGGGCCCTGGCCCACTTCGACGGCACCTCGCTCTACGAGCACGCCGACCCGCGCCGAGGCACCCATCCGGACTGGGGCACCCTCGTCTTCAACTTCGGCCGCTCGGAAGTACGCAACTTCCTCGTGGCCAACGCCCTGTACTGGATCGAAGAATTCCACATCGACGGGCTGCGCGTGGACGCCGTCGCCTCCATGCTCTACCTCGACTACTCACGCAACCCCGGCGAATGGCTACCCAACATGTACGGCGGGCGAGAAAACCTCGACGCCGTCTCCTTCCTGCAGGAACTCAACGCCACCGTCTACCGCACCCACCCCGGCGTCATCACCATCGCCGAAGAATCCACCTCATGGCCCGGCGTGACCAGAGCGACCCACCTCGGCGGCCTCGGCTTTGGGTTCAAATGGAACATGGGCTGGATGCACGACACCCTCAGCTACGCGGGCCGGGACCCCGTGCACCGCACCTACCACCACAACGAAATGACCTTCTCGCTCATGTACGCCTGGAGCGAGAACTACGTCCTGCCCCTGTCACACGACGAGGTCGTACACGGCAAGGGCTCCCTCTGGACACGCATGCCCGGCGACGACTGGAACAAGGCCGCCGGTGCCCGCACCCTGCTCGCCTACACCTGGGCGCACCCCGGCAAACAGCTGATATTCATGGGCGGCGAGTTCGGGCAGGCGCGCGAATGGGCGGAGGCCGGGGTGCTGGACTGGTACCTGCTCGACGATCCGCTGCATGCCGGCATCCTGCGCATGGTCGGCGACCTCAACCGGATCTACCGCGGCAACCGAGCGATGTTCAGCCAGGACACCTCGTCGCAGGGCTTCTCCTGGATCGACGCCAACGACGCGGCGAACAACGTGCTGTCGTTCATCCGCTTCGGCGACGACGGCTCCACACTCGTGTGCATCGCGAACTTCGCCGGCGTTCCACACGAGGGCTACCACATCGGGTTGCCGCGCGCCGGCCGATGGCGGGAGGTGCTCAACACCGACGCCACCGATTACGGCGGCTCGGGCGTCGGCAACAACGGCAACATCTACGCCGAGCTGGGCGGCAGCCACGGCCAACCCGCCTCCGTCGTGCTGCGCCTGCCCCCGACCGGCGTGTTGTGGCTCGTCCCCGACTAGCGCCACCAGCCACCCTACGATCACAACATGGCACTCAGCGACCAGGAACTGGCCGCGCTCCTGGCAAATCAGGAGTCGGACCGTGTCGAGCGCAAGGCATCCGGCGCCGACACGGACAAGCTCAGCCAGGCAATTTGTGCGTTCGCCAACGACCTGCCTGGCCACGCGAAACCCGGCGTCCTGTTCATTGGTGTCACCGATGACGGCGCCTGCGCCGGGGTCAACGTCACGGACAGCCTGCTCCGCAGCCTCGCCGACCTACGCGATCAGGGCAACATCCTGCCGCCGCCATCGATGATCGTGCGCAAGGTCGATCTGGGCGGCTGCACGATTGCAGTCGTAGAGGTGCAACCATCGACCGCCCCGCCGGTCAAGTACAAGGGCCGTATTTACATCCGGATCGGGCCTCGCCGCGGCATAGCCAACCTGGACGACGAACGCAGACTCAACGAGCGTCGGCGAGCGCTGGACCTGCCGTTTGATGCTCGGCCGATCCAAGGCTCGGCTACCGGCGACCTGGACCTGCGGATGGTCGAGTCAGATCTCTTGCCGGCGCTGCAGCCACCCGATGTACTTGCCGAGAACGGTCGCACCATCGAGCAACGCCTCACGGCACTTCGGTTCTGCGCGATGGACGGAACACCGACGGCCGCCGGGATGCTGGTCGCCGGCCGGGACGTGACACTATGGCTTCCGGGCGCGTACGTGCAGTTCCTTCGAGTTGACGGCGACGACCTGACCGCACCCGTCAAAACCGAGAAACGAATTGACGGCACACTGCTTGATGTGCTACGTCAGCTTGATGAGTTACTCGTGCTCAACGTCATGACGGCCGTCGATTTCACCACGAGCAGCAGGGAGGTACGGGTGCCGGACTATCCCTTGGCCGCCCTCCAGCAGATAACCAGGAACGCGCTCATGCACCGGTCATACGAGCATACCAACAGTCCGGTTCGGCTCACCTGGTTCGCCGACCGCGTCGAGATCGCCAACCCGGGCGGCCCATATGGAATCGTCAACGTCGAGAACTTCGGCACCGGAGCCACCGACTACCGAAATCCGACTCTCGCCGAAGTGATGCGCGGCCTGGGCTATGTCCAGCGGTTCGGCGCCGGCATCCCGATCACCAAAAAAGCCCTGCTGAACAACGGGAATCCGGAACCAACCTTCGCCGTGACGCCATCCCACGTCACCGTCACGATAAAGAGGCGCAAATGACCGCCCCGGTAATCACGTTCTTCAACAGCAAGGGAGGCATAGGTACGACTTCGCTCGTGTACCACATCGCGTGGATGCTGGCCGACCTCGGGCACCGAGTGCTGGCGGCCGATCTGGACCCACAGTCCAGCTTGACGTCCGCGTTTCTCGACGAAGCCGATGTCGAGCGGTTGTGGGAGGCGCCAGGTGGTCGCCAAACCGTTTGGGGGGCGATACGGCCGTTCCAGGAGGGCGCAGGGCCAATGAGCCGGCCGGTAGTCATCGACACCGGTGAGGAACGGCTCGCCCTGCTCGCCGGGGACCTCGAACTTTCGACTTTCGAGGACGATCTGAGCAGCCAGTGGCCGAAATGCCTCGATGGCGAGCCCCACGCGTTCCGGATCATGTCAGCCTTCTGGACCGTGCTGACCACGGCAGCACAGCAGCACTCGGCAGACATAGTGCTGGTCGATCTCGGACCGGGCCTCGACGCTATCAACCGCGCCGCATTGGTGGCCTCTGATCACGTCGTAATCCCCGTAGCACCCGACCTATTCAGCGTACAAGGCCTGCGCAACCTCGGACCGGCCCTGGCTTGGTGGCGCGATGGCTGGGCGGAGCGGCTGGCAGAGAGACCATCCGACCTGCACGACCTGCCTTCCGGAAGCATGAACGTAATCGGCTACATCGTGCCCGGTCGCGCCATTCGGTTAGACCGCCCGGTCAACGCATACCAACGCTGGATGGCCCAGATTCCCGGCGAATTCCGGAATTCGGTGCTGGTCCAGCCAACCAAGGCGGCCCCACCCGTCGAGAACGACCCCTACTGTATTGCGCAGCTAAAGCACTACCACAGCCTGCTGTCGCTCGCGCAGGAAGCGCGCAAACCGATGTTCGCCCTGAAACCGGCGGACGGCGCGTTCGGTGGCCACGCCCAAGCCGCGCACCGCGCCTACTTCGACTTCCGAGACCTCGCCACATCGATCCTTGATCATGTCGCGCGGGCGGCAGCGTAACCGGACAGTCAGGCAGCGTAACCGGACAAGTCCGTAGGTCGCAGTCGCCGTATCGGGGGATCTACCGCAGCAACCGGGCGCTGTTCAGCCAGCGTACCTTGCCGCAGCGCGACTGACACGGATGTGGCAAACTGCCACGGTGATATCTTGCTTTCGGGGTATGCGCGCCGGGGTTGTCGACCAACTCGCCGACGAGGAGATGCGGCAGTTGCTCGAACAGCACCGCGACCGAATCGTCGGCCTGCTGACCGAGACCCCCGGCCTGAGCCTGGACGAGAACACCTGTGCCGGGTTCCTCCACGGATTCATGACCGTCGCCGCGTACTTCGTGCCGGACGACTCGGTCTACCAACAGTCGATGTTCCCCGTCCTTGGCGGCACCTACCTGGCGGCCATCGACGCACCGCCAGAGGCCACCCCAAACCTCGCCGGGGCACGCCGGTTCCTCGCCGATCTAGCGGCAGCGATGGATGCCGACCCCGACGCAGTCATTCTGTCCACAGCTCAACGCGCCATCCTGGAAGAGCGGATACGAGGCGGGTTCGCCACCACCCCCGACGTACCGATCGACCATGCCACCCTGGCTGGATTCATCGTCGGTCTGATGTATGCCACCAATTTCCTGCCATCCGACGATGCGACCGGCCCCATCATGCTGATCGCCACCGTGCGGCAAATCGCAGACGACCTGCCAACCTAATCCACGGCAACGGACACCCCGACGAGATCTGGTCCCGGTTCGAACTGGGCCGGCGAGGAACCTAATGGGGATGAAAGGGCCATGGATACCTACCACTGACCCCGGCCGCACCGGCTCACCTACCAGACTGCCGGCTTCCGCCTCGACTCCGAAATCGGCTTCGTCCGCCTCAACTACTAGCCGCGAGTCGAAACTTACCGACGGTGTGAGCGGTCCACCGGTAAACATTCAGCTGGGCTGCGATGTGTGACGGGTACGACTCACTGTGACCCTCAGACAGGTCCCCTCGCCGGCTCTCCACCATGATCACTGTTTATGGAGGCAGAGGTCCGGATTCCGGACCTGTAGCTCCACAAACGGTGATCATGGAGCGTGGGCAAGGCCCACGATCATGGATACGGAACTCGGCGCGCACCAGCTGAATGCATACGTCCACCGCTGGTCTAGTCGCGTCATGGACATGTCCTCAACTGCTGGAGAATGTATTCGAGTGGAAGGTGCCAGTCGTCCTTGTCGCCGTGCCAGCGGCCGAGGACCTTCGCAGCGGCAAGCGCCAACTCGGGCGGTAGGCCGGCATCGGCAAGGGAGTCGACTACTTCCAGCAGCTCTGGTGCCCAACGCCAAGCGCGAGCCGCCACGCTCGGCAGATAACCCGGATTGACGAGTGGAGACCGCTGGTTACGCTCAGCCTCGGCCAGCAAATGCTCGGTGACGCCGTATTCTGCGGCCATCGCGTGCGCAACGGCCGCGAGAGCGCGGGCCGCCTTTTGGTAGCTCGCGTAAGCAATCTTCAACGCCGAAGCCGTGGGCGGCGAGCCGTCAAGGACTACAGGTTGGACGGTCGTGCCGGCGAAAATCTGGTCGATGACCCGTGTCGCGTTCGGCTCACCGGCGAGATAGATCCGCACGGAGGACGCATTCGTGGGTGGCGGGCCGATGATCGCGCCGTCCACAACCCGTGCGCCCGCATCCCCAAGCATCGCGACAATCCGATCACACCGAGCCGGACTAATCGCATTGGCCTCGACGAAGATTCCGGGATACCCGCGGGCAGCAACCGATCGTGCGAGGTCCTCGGCCACAATAGGCGGACAGATGGACAGCACCACGTCGGCGCGGGACAACAGGCTATCCAGGTCTTGAACCTCCTCGAGTCCAGCCTCGGTGGCACGCTGGGCCGTACTTGCGCTTCGACCGGCCGAGCACCACAGGACAGTGGCACCGCGACCGCGCGCCTGTGCGGCAATGGCAGCGCCCATCTGGCCAGGATGCAGGACACCAACGACCGAAGCGGTAGGCGAGGTCACTGGAGTTCGCCGGGAAACGCCGGCACAACCGCGCGGCCGGCCGCCACCCAAATCTCGCCACGAAGGTCGCTGGCGAGACGATGGTTGATGTATTTCGGGTGGGAAAGCACAGCATCGACCTGCCGCAGCCGCTGCGTGACACTTTCGGTTGGACGTCGGCGGGTGACGTTCAGCACGGTGCGGACCTCGGCGGCGGCGCCCTCTAGTTCATTGAGTGCGAGACGCGCGGTAGCCAGGTCGAGCCGGGCGAGGTTCAGCTCCCCGCTGCGGCACTGCTCTGGTGGGTCCTGGTTGTACAAATGCACGGCATGCTCTGCGTCGCGCTCGGCCAGACTGGCGCACGCCCGCCCGCCCAACCAGAGCCGGGCGCTCGCCGCGTAAAACGTCTGCTTCCCTTCGGGAAAGACCATCATTCCGCCCGGATCGTCGTCTGCGATGACGGCGGCGCGCGCATTAGCCGCAATACCCAGGGCCGTGTCGACGCCGTGCGCGTCGTGCATTCTGCCGTACGCCCGTGCCTCGATGGCGGCCAGCCGCACCAGCGCGGTACCCGACTCTGGCACGTACCTACGGCCGTCCTCCGCCAGTTGCACAGCGACAAGGGGGCGGTCATCCCAGTAGGCGATCAGGGCCTGGGTTCCTCGAATCCAGGCCCGTAGCCAGTTGCACCCGGAAAGTTCGGCGCACAGGAAGGCGGTGCGTGCCTGCGTTTCCGCCGAGTCGAAGTGGCCCAGGTCAAATGACGCGTTGGCCAGGAGCCCACACAGCACCCCGATGACCAGATAGAGGTCTTTGGTCTGAGTGGGGAACTGCCGTCCTTCGAGTTTCTCGAACGCCCGGCCGCGCAACCACCGTAACTCCGCGAACAGAGGATACACCGGACTGTTTGGGTATTGGGTGGCTATGCGCCGTACATCGGCTTGAAACTCTTCCAGCGTCTGTGGTTCAACCTCGGCAAAGTACGCGATGCGCGCCGCCTCGTCGGAGGCGTAAGCCGCGAGACGTTCCTGCTCGTCAGGGTCGACTCGCAGTAGCTGCGGGATAAACGCACTGGCAGCCGTTACGCCAAATGTCGACAGCAGGCCGCGTCGTTTTATGATATCCATAGGAAACCAGACGGTATGTTGGTCATGGGAGCCGTTCCCCGATGCGTCGGCTTGTTCACCGAGATCGGCGCTAAGCCCGCTGGCCGCCAGGGTGTCGACATTCACCGGCGCGAGCACCGGCTGGCCGTCAATGATGACCGGCAGCAGCACGCTACTCACGCCGCTGGCTGAGTCGGCGGGGTTCTTCGCCGGTGGTGGCGCCAAGAGATCGGCGATGCTGTCGCCGGGGCACGCGAGTTCGAGGAGCCGGGCCGTGGCGGGTCGGACCGGGCCGAGCGGTTGGCCGTCACCGCGCCGTCCAGTGACGAGACGTTGCAGGTGACGGACGCTGAGCGTGCCGGGTTCCTCGTGCTCGCGGCCTAATCCCTCGGCGTATTCGGCGAACTCTTCCAAGGTCATACGCAGCTCGGCGATGCGCTGTTCCAGGAGGGTACGCGCCGCGCCCTCGCCGGAATCACGATGAGTCACCGGTGCTCCCTCCGCAGTCAGGTCAGCAATAGGTCCGCCTTCGGCCGTTCCATCGTTGTTTGGTGGACCACATGCTTATTCAGTCTGGCATGACCCGCAGGGTCCTGATCAGGCGGTCGGCGTCCCGCCTCCCCCGATCACGAGGGTCGCCGGCCTGAGTTCGCTGCCGGGCTGGCGCGCCCTCGATCGCCGGTCCCGGCAGCCGGCAGCGCCCGCCAGCGGTGTGAAGGGAGTCAGTGAGTGCCCGACAGGATGGCGGTCGGCATGCCGCCGCAGCCGGTGTGGATGACGTCGGGAACCGACGGGGCTGATCACGCGGTGAACGATGTCGACATCGCGGCCGGACGAGCGGTTGGGCGCTATCCCGCGCAGTGCGGCGCAAGCGTGATGCCGGTCTCGATGTTGACTCTACCGGGCGGAGCATGCCCGCGCTGTATATCGGTACTGCAAGCGCAGACGACCTTACGACGGCTAACCACCCCAGATCAGCGTCGGCGTGGCTTCTTACCATGGCGTCGTCGCGAAGGCTGACCATATTTGGGAGTCAGCGATGGCGCCCGGCCGCCACGGCAAGCTCTCGATAGGCCGTACCTGCCGTGCGGCAGCGGCGTTCCGGGCCGACGCCGGCCAGGCGGCGTGATCGCTTGCGCTCACCTTCGGGCGGTTTGCGGACGTGGGTTGCCCTATGTAGAGATATTGGTTAGCCTGACGAGGTGGCACGAAGGGCGACCGGACCTCGGATGACGCTGCAGACGATCGCGGTACTGCAGGCGATGCTCGAGACCCCCACCCACGCCCACTACGGCCTGCAGCTTGCCGGGAAGACCCACCTGCCCACGGGGACGATCTACCCGATCCTGGCTCGGCTGGAGAAGGCCGGCTGGGTCTCCTCCCACTGGGAGGCCCGCGACCCCTCGGAACTGGAACGGCCGCGGCGGCGGCTCTACATGCTCACCGGGAGCGGGGCGCAGGCGGCCCGTGCCGCCATCGCAGACGTTCACCGGCTCACCACGTTCACCCCGCCGGCGAACGCTCGACCGCCCGGCCGCCCCGAGGAGAGCCCGGCATGATCACCCCTTCCCGGCGCAGACGGGCGAGGCGTCGACCGCTCCTGTATGGCACGGTCGCCGTGTTGTGCGGCGCGACAATTGTCCTGACGACTCTCAGTCTCGTCGGTTACGTCAGATATCAGCAGGTAGCCGCCGAAGCACACACCGCCACGGCAAGAGCCCACGAGGCGGAGACTTTCACCTCGGAAATGGGTCTGCTGACCGCCGATGGACGCCTTTTACTTGAATGCACATTGTCCTGCGTCATAGCCCTCAAGCCGAGCACTGACATCACCGGCGAAGCGGCTCGCTCCAAATATCTCCACCTCGTCAGCAAATCGGGCCGTAAGTGTAGAATACCACTCGGCCTTTTCGAAACCCCCGCAATAAGCCCGGACAGCAGCATGCTATACATTTTCCGTCTCGACAACTTGACAGACTGCGCCGGCCTTAACATCCTGACAGCGACGGGCACCGCCGTCCCGGACGGCCAGACACGCACCGCCGCCGCCATCTCTGGCATAGACCAGGTCGACCACGTCGATTTCCTTGACGATGCCGACAAGCCGATCTTCTCCGTTCAGATTTCTCCCGACGCACGAGGACAGTTCCACCTTACGGCCCCGCAGACCGCCGACGGCGCCACCCAAGCGGCCAGGAATGCGATGAGACGCCTCGTTACCACCAGCGGCGGTGCGTTCCTCGCGTTCTTCGGCATTGGCGTACTTGGCTGGATGGCCGCTCGGGGACGCTTCGCCCCCCGCCGCGCGCTGCAACGGCGGGAGAAAACCGGCGGCGAAATCGGGCAACAATCATCGTGCGGTAAGGCATGGGCGGACAAGGTGACCATGGGCCTCATCGCGTCGGCGGTGCGCGCCCTCGACCACCCCGACGACCAGGACCGTTACCGCGAAGAATGGGCCGCCGACTCCGACGAGATCCCCGGCACGTGGCAGCGTCTGCGGTGGGCGCTGCTGCTGCGACTGTTCGCACCCATGGGGATTCGATCGACACGCCGCGACGCACTCTCGATGTCACCGCCACAACAGTAAGAACCGCCACCACAGCAAGAGCAGCCGAATATCAAGCGATAGCAGCCCGAATCCCTATATAGACAATCTTCAGAGGGGAGCGATGGTGATGCGCCTCGAACCCGCGCCAAGGCCTCCGACGCTTCGGCGAGCGGCCGCAGGATTGGTAATGATTATCGCTCTAGTGGCCACGGCGGGAAGCCTTGGTTGGGTTTCGCTGGTCAACCTGCTCAATCAGGTACTCGCCGAGCTCCTTCTGCTCGCCTTCGGCGCCGTCGTCGTGGCGCTGCGCCACAAGTCAAAGCAGCGCGGGTCAAGCGACGGCGATGGCCTTCGGACGGAAGGCCGCGGCAAACAGCGCCTGGGCGAGTCGAACAATGAGCACTTCAAGAAGGTTCGCACCGATCC
>Ga0126372_10001287_pt1 | contig 10099 bp, 12 predicted proteins | sample PanSoiMetaPlot_6_FD_92762 | JGI IMG/M metagenome (GOLD analysis project Ga0126372, IMG submission 92762) | Tropical forest soil microbial communities from Panama - MetaG Plot_6 | ecosystem: Environmental > Terrestrial > Soil > Tropical forest > Bulk soil | place: Panama | collected 2016-02-17
CAACCGCTGGCTCTCGCACTTCCATCCCGGTTCCGTGGTCGAGCTGGACTATGGCGGGTTGGTGCAGCTGATGGACGACGAGGCGATGCGGTCGGACACCTCGGCCGCCGACGTGCAGGCCGTGGTCGACGCGCTGGAGGACGGCCGAACGGCGCATGTCGCCGAGCACTACGAGCGGCTGCGCGACTTCTGGTCGGAGATGGCGGCCTTCGAGCGGCTGAGCTAGTGCGGCCGATGCCGTTCACCGCATGACAACTGGCGGTCGGCGCGTCGCGCTGAGTATCGCCGGTATCGCGGTTTGTGCTGTGCCAGGCTTCCGACTCGTTCCAGCGCTGCTGAGCAACCAGCACAGGCCCTAGGCGTCATCCGGTCAGCGGCGTTGATTGCGAGGCTCGGGTGTCCGGAGGTGTCATGTTTCGCGCCGTTGCGCGGCTGGCCGCGGTCGGTTCGCTGATCACGGGTGTGGGTGTCGCCGGCTTCTCGCCGGCCCACGCCGATGGTGTGCTTGGCCTGAACGGCCCGACCGGCGAGCCGCTGCCCTGGACGCTGGCGGCGGTGGTCGGACTCGGCGGCGCCGCGTTTCTCGTCCGCGCGGTGCTGCGCCTGCGCACCGCGCCGCAGCGTGTGACCGTGCCGCAGCGTGTGACCGCGCCGCAGGCGCAGCTCGTAACCGTGCCGCAGGCGTCGCAGGCGCAGCGTGTGACCCGCGTGAGCGGTGCGAACCGCACCGCTCAGCTCGTCTCATCGCTTGACTCCGCGGGCTCGCTGCCGGTGCCGAACAGCTCACGGGCGAGCAGGTCGTCGGCGGACGCGGTGCCGGCCCGGTAGCGGGCGGCGATCTCGGCGTTGAGGGCGTCGACGACGGCCTGTACCTCGCGGCGCCGCCGCGAGGTACAGGCCTCCTCTTGACGGTAGGCAGCGAGCGCTTCGGTGAGCTTCACATCGGACAGCGACCCGGCGTCGGACAGTTCGGCGTCGGCGACCAGGGCCTCGACGTGCCGGCGGTGTGCGTCCGCCCGTGACGGTTCGAGCATCTGCAGGCGGCCCAGGCCCGACGTCCGCGCGACGGCATTGCCGGCCAGGATCGCGGCCAGCTCCTCGACCAGGCCGGGGCTGCCCTCGGCGCGCCGGCGCTGCTCGGCCAGCACGATGTCGATCCTGGCGTGCAACAGCCGGCGCAGAAACGACAGGTCGGTCTCCTCCTGGGCCGCGACGTTCCGCAGCCCGCGGACCTCGGCCAGCGGGAGGTCAGCGATGCCGTCCAGATATCCGGGCGCGAGCACACGGTCGATGCGCCTACGCCCGCCGGGACGGATCTCGACCACATGCCCATCATCGGTGAACCGTTGCGGCCCGCCAATCCTTCGCAAGTTCGGATGCGGGCGTCATCGGTCGGATGCCGGTCGCATCCCAAGCAGCGCGCGCCCGGCGGTGGCCGGCAGCGGCGGCCGCTGCGCGATCCTGGCGAGTGTCGCGGCGCGCTCGACGAGCTGAGCGTTACCGGTCACCGACTGGCCGCGGGCGAACGAAAGGGTGTCCTCCATGCCGACCCGCAGATGCCCACCGGCCGAGAGCGCGGCGAGCATCACCGGGACGCTGGTGCGACCGACTCCGGTGGCCGAGAACGTCGCGCCCGGCGGCAGTAGCCGCAGCGCCGCGACGAGCGTCTCGGCGTCTCCGGGCATCCCGCCGGGTACGCCCATGACCAGGTCCACATGGACGTGCCCGCCGGCCGGCGGCCCGTGCTCGTCAAGCAGCCGCCGCAGCGACCAGAGCTGACCGATGTCGAAGATCTCGTACTCCGGCGCGATGTCGCGGTCCCGCATCCGCCGGTGCAGCTCGACGATGAACTCCCAGCGGTTGAGGAAAACATCGTCGCCGAAGTTGACCGTGCCCATGGTGCAGGAAGCGGAGTCCGGCAGGGCGTCGAGCACCTCAAGACGCTCGCGCTCCGGGTCGGTCACCGCCCCACCGGTGGACAGCTGGACGAGCAGCGTCGTGCGCTCGCGCAGCGCCGCTACGGTGGCGCGCAACCTTCCGGGGTCGAGCGTGGGCTTGGCGTCGCCGTCGCGGATGTGCACGTGGATCATCGCCGCCCCGGCCCGCTCGCAGGCGATGGCGGTGTCCACCAGCTCGTCGAGTGTCACCGGGAGGTTGGGCACCTTGGCCTTGTCGTGCTCAGCACCGGTGGGCGCGACGGTGATGAGCGTGCCTGCCATAACGCGATCCTGGCACAGGCGCGGGGTGGCGGCGAGGCCGCTCAGGGCCTCGCCGGCCGCGGCCTTTCGAGCATCTTGTTGATCCTGGCGGCCATTTGCGGGTGCAGCCGCTCGCCCTCGTCCAGCAGCCGGCGCAGCCGGGCGGGGTCGGTGGTGGCGGCGTTGAACACCTCGCGCACGGTCACCCCGTGCGCCGGGCGGCTCAGCACGTCGATCGGGTCGCCGGCCCGCACCGTGCCGGGCCGCAGCACCCGCAGGTACGCGCCGACGTCGCCGCGCGCGGCGAAGCGCTTGACCCAGTGCGGCTCGCCCATCCATGCCTGGAAGATCTGGCACGGGATTCGGGGGGCGCTCACCTCGAGAACGACACCGCGGTCACCGCCTACCAGCCACTGCTCGCCGATCACCGCGTCGGTGACCGGCATGCCGCTGACCGCGAAGTTCTCGCCGAAGGTCCCCGGCGGGATCTCCCGGCCCAGCTCGGCGGCCCACCGCTGCGCCTCGGCCCGGTCGTAGGCGTAAATCGCCTGGTGGCTCCCGCCGTGGTCCGGCGAATACTGCTTGTCGCCCACCACGCCGTCGCGCTCTATGACGGCCGGGCCCGGCAGCGGTCGCTTGTCGATGCCGGTCGCGTCGTCCTTGCCAAGCCCATAGTGGATCTGGCCAAGGCCGCATACGGCGATCAGCGTCCCAGTCATGCTGTCGAGTCTGCCGGACACGGCGGTTTCAGGGCATGGCCCGCAGGGCCCGGATCGCGGCCCGGCCGGGCGGTTCGCCGGTATCCGGCGGCACCGAGTCGGGATCGATCGCCGCGGCGGTGCCGCTCGCGCTGAGCCGGGCGGTGATCGGCACCGAGCGCTTGAGCAGGGCCAGCGCGATCGGGCCGAGCTCGTGGTGCTGGGCGACGGTGCCGACCCGGCCGACCCGGCCGCCGTCCGGTTCGTGCACGCCGTCTCCGGTCTCCGGCAACGTGTCCGCGGAGCCGTCCAGATGCAACAGCACAAGCCGCCGCGGCGGCCGGCCGACGTTGGCCACCCGCGAGACGGTCTCCTGGCCGCGGTAGCAGCCCTTGTTCAGGTGCACGGCGGTGCCGATCCAACCGACCTCGTGCGGGATGGTGGTGGCGTCGGTATCCACGCCAAGGCGCGGGCGCAGCGCCTCCGCGCGCAGCGCCTCGAACGCCAGCGTCCCCGCCGGTCGTGCGCCGGCGTCGGTCAGCGCGCGCCACAGCTCGACGACCCGGCCGCGCGGTACGAGCAGGTCAACCCCGTCCACCTGCCGCCACGGCTGGCGGCGGATCAGCACGTCACCGGCGGCCGCGGCGTGCCCGGCGTCCGGCAACGGCAACCCGGTGGTGGCCAGCACGTCCACAATGGCTGGTCCGAGCAGGGTGACCACGGCGATGTCGGCGGCCGCCGGCTCGACCTTCGACCAGAACCGCATCTTTTCGAGGTAGGTCATCAGTTCGGCGCCCCGCCCCGGCTCGGTGTCCAGCCACACCCGGCCGTCCACCTCGCAGAGCTGGACGTGGTGCTCGACGCGGCCATTCACGTCGAGCACGAGTGCTTCGGTCGCCGAGCCGTCCGCCAGCTCGGTCAGCAGCTGGCTGGTGAGCGAGTTCAACCAGGTCAACCGGTCCTCGCCCGGCACGACGAGCACGTCGCGGTTCGAGCGGTCGATGACCACCGCGCCGCGGGTGGCGAAGCGCTGCTCGGCGAGCGGATCGCCGTGGTGCCAGGCCACCCCGCCGTCCACCGATTCCGGCGGCGCCGGCACCGCACCGGGCTGTTCGAGCAGCGGCGAGCCCACTCCGCGCCTCCTTAACTAGTCCGTGACGTTCTCGGCACAGCGCTCGCACGTGCCGGACAGGGCCAGGTGCGTCGCGTCCAGCTGGAACCCCTTCGATCCGCGCAGCACGTTCGCCAACTCGTCGAGCAGGCCACGCGGCGCCTCCGACACGTCACCGCATTGGTGACACACCAGGTGCAGGTGCTCATGCTCGTCGGTCGAGTAGACCGGCGCGCCGTGCCCGAGGTGGGTGTGCCGAACCAGTCCGAGCTCGGAAAGCAGCTCCAGCGTGCGGTAGACCGTTGTGATGTTGACCGCGGGTGCGGCCTGCTGCACATAGCCGCAGATCCGTTCGGGGGTGGCGTGTTCGAGTGCGCTCACCGCCTCCAGCACGAGCTGGCGTTGCGCGGTCATCCGCAGCCCATGGCGGCGCAGGGTGCTCTGCAGCGAACTATCCACAGAGTCCAGCCTACGAGCCCTCTTCTACGATCGGGTACATGCGCGTGCTCGCACTCCTGGATGGCACCGTTCTCGACGGTGACACCCCGCTGCTGGCGGCCGACGATCTCGGCGCGCTGCGCGGTGACGGCGTCTTCGAAACGCTTCTGGTGGTCGGCGGGCGGCCCCGCATGCTCGATGCTCATTTGGTTCGGCTGGCCAACTCGGCGCGCATGCTCGACCTGCCGGCACCCGATGTGGCCGGGTGGCGACGCTGCGTCGCGGCGGTGTGCGGGGCCTGGCGCGGTGGCGAGTTGGTGCTCAAGCTTGTGATCACCCGTGGCCGGCACGAGCACGGCCAGCCGACATGCTTCGCGTTCGGCATGCCGCTGGCCGAGAGCGTGCCACGCCAGCGGCGCGACGGCGTCGCCGTGCTCGCCCTGGACCGCGGCTATCCCGCGGGCCTGGGCGAACGGGCGCCGTGGTTACTGATCGGCGCCAAGACGTTGTCCTATGCGGTGAACATGGCCGCGATGCGGTACGCGGAGGCGGCCGGCGCCGACGACGTCGTGTTCGTCTCCAGCGACGGCTGGGTTCTGGAGGGCCCGACCTCGACGGTCGTGATCGCCAACGGCCGCATGCTGCGCACGCCGCCGGTTGCCGCCGGTGTCCTGCCCGGCATCACGCAACGGGAGCTGTTCGACGCCGCTGTGTCTGATCCGGCGGCCGGTTGGGCCACCAAGAGCGAGCCGCTGCGGCTGAAGGACCTGTACGCCGCTGACGGCGTGTGGCTCGTGTCCAGCGTCCGGCTGCTGGCCAGGGTGCGCACCCTGGACGGCCAGCCGCTGCCGGACGGGAACCTCACCGCGGAGCTGATGGCGCTGCTGCCTGGCTAGCCCGTCGCGACTGTCTCTTGGTTGTGGCTGTCTCTTGGTTGTGGCTGTCTCTGGTCGCGGCCGTCTCTCGGCTTGATGGGAGGACGAGATGGCAGGGATGTGTCGTCACAGCGGGTAACTTCGTTGCCGGCGCCCGTGTTCGTCGTTAAGTTCGTGGTACACGGGGAAGGAGGTGGTCTGAGCATTGGATAGCTATCGGACTCGTGAGGTGGCCGCCCGCTAGCCGCCGATTAGCGGTCAAGTGGAGCCGCTTCCGGCGCTTGGTCGATGGTGCCCGATCGATGGGTGCCTGATCGGTACAGCATGCCGGGCGGCGGTTGAGCTAAACCAAGCGGTCACTACGGCCTCGAGCCCCCGGTGCCTAGTCCCCACCGGGCGAGCGTGCGCTGCGCGCGGGAACGGCTCGGGGCCGAATACCTTTGCGAGACCGTCCGGCTCGCGGCCTTGCGGGCGGCCAGGCTCGGGCCATGTTTTGCCAGGCGGTCGGGCCTCGCGGCCCGTCGGGCTCCCGCGGAAACGCTCGGGGCGGGCGTCAGCCGACCAGCCGGGCGAGCCGTGCCGAGATGTGTGGCTGACGGCTGTGCCCCATCATCGCGCGGTCCTCGGCGTAGGCCAAGTCGCCGTCGGCCACGATGCCGTACAGGCGCAGCGCCGAGGTGACCTCCTTGGCCGCGGCCGTGCGCAGCACCGCATCCGTGGCTATTTCCCATGAGGTCAGGCTGCGCGGCCTGCCGTAGTAGACCTCGACGATCCCGGTGGCATGCGCGATCAGCACCTCGATCGTCTCGTCCGGCTGTGGCCGCCACCAGCCGACCTCGCGGGCCGCCGGCCGGATCACCGCGCCCGCGTCGTCGAGAAGCCAGGCGCGCGACTCGTAGTACAGGAACGGCCGCCCGTCGTGCGCGAACGTGATCTGCTGCCCGAACCTGAAGGGACCGTCGATCGACGGGTACACCGCCTCGCCCTCACCGCGCCACACCCCGACCAGCGGCAGCAACGGTTGGCATTGGTCGTGCAGGGCGGGACCGAAGCGAAGGTTGGCCGTGTCGCCGGGGATGGGCAGGTCGTCGAGCTGGGGCAGGTTGAGCCCCCTGGTGTGCTCGGCGCGGGCGGCCGCGGCACGCACCGCGGCATCGCCCGCTCCCGAGTTGCCCTTGCTGTTCACGAGCACCCAAGCTCGATGATCTTGTACACCACGAACACGGTGGCTGAGGATAGCCGGTCGCGGTCGTTAGGCGACCGGCACGTCCACCGGGTGAATGCCGGGGCCGGCGGCGCTGACCACGGCCGTGCCGCTGCCGCTGCGGTGCAGGGCGCGGATCGTCCAGTCGCCGGGTGCGGCGTAGAAACGGAAGTCGCCCTCCGGCGAGGAGACCACCTCGGCGGTGAACTCACCGTCCTGGTTGAGCAGCCGCACGAACGCCCCGGCCACCGGCGCGTCGCCGGCCACTACCCGGCCGCTGAGCACGACCTCCTTGCCGGCATCCACGCCCGCCGGCAACTGCGCCGTCTGGACCGGCGCCCCGCATCCGTCACTCATCAGTTCCCCTTTCCGGTTCGTCCGGTTTCGATCGGCACGCCGACCAGCGAGCCGTACTCGGTCCACGAGCCGTCGTAGTTCTTGACGTCGCGCTGGCCGAGCAGTTCATGCAGGACGAACCAGGTGTGGCTGGACCGCTCCCCGATCCGGCAGTAGGCGATCGTCGGGCGGGACTCGTCGATGCCCTCGGCGGCGTAGAGCGCCCGCAGGTCGTCGTCGGTCTTGAAGGTGCCGTCTTCGTTGGCCGCCTTGGACCACGGGACGTTGATCGCGGTCGGGACGTGCCCGGCGCGCTGTGCCTGCTCCTGAGGTAGGTGTGCCGGCGCGAGCAGCTTGCCGGAGAACTCGTCGGGCGAGCGGACGTCCACCAGATTCTTGGTTCCGATCGCGGCAATGATCTCGTCACGGAACGCGCGGAGCGACCTGTCCTGCTCCTTGGCGGTATAGCTGGTCGCCAGCCGTTGGGTGGCCTCGCTGGTCAGCGGCCGGCTATCGAGCTCCCACTTCTTGCGCCCACCGTCGAGCAGTTTGACATCGCTGTGGCCGTACAGCTTGAAGTACCAGTATGCGTAGGCGGCGAACCAGTTGTTGTTGCCGCCGTACAGCACGACGGTTTCGTTGTTGCCGATTCCCTTTCCGGACAGTAGCTTGTCGAATCCGGCGCGGTCGATGAAGTCACGCACGACCGGGTCCTGCAGGTCGGTGCGCCAGTCGAGTTTCACCGCGCCGGGGATGTGCCCGGTGTCGTAGGCGCTGGTGTCCTCGTCGACCTCGACGAAGACCACGCCGTCGGTGTCCAGGTTCTGCTCGGCCCATTCGGCCGACACCAGGACATTCTCGCGACTCATTGCATTCCTCTCCTGGGTAGATTCGGATAGTCGGTACTCGTTGTACTCTCGGTGGCGGCCGGGCGTGCGGCCGGCGGGGAACGCGCTGAGACGCCGAACCGCGTCGGGTCGACGGACATGCTTGACCTCCTGAGGGGCTTGACTCCCGATCAGGGGCGGCAGGCAACGGGCGAACGCGCGGTCGCGTAGGCGAGCCGGCGTCGGGCCTGGCGCCCGGTCAGCACATCCGACAGAGGCTGCTTTCCACGCGGCATAGGTCCACCGTGCGGCGCCTGGTCAGCAGCTCGGACATGGTTGGCAGCGTACCTGAGCATTACCGCGTTTCGGGAGCCCGCGCAACTCAATGACGGCTTTGACTGCCAGGCAGGTTATTTTCCTTCCTCGCCCCGTGCGCGTTAATGAACTCCCGAAGAACTGATTTCGATATTCCGGGCGGTGCCCTCGACGACAAGCGTGTCGTTCTCGACCCGAAGCGCGGTAGGCGTGACGGTGAAGGGCAGAGCGCCCGGATCAAGGCGGGCGGAGAACCCGTGGAGCAGGTTCAGTCGCAGCGCGGATGGCAGCTCCGGGATGCCGGCGACCGCGACTTCGCGGGCGGTGACCTGGATCTGCCCGTCGACAAGGTCGAGGGAGCCGACGATCTCCACCTCGGCCCGCCTGCCGGCGACGTTGGTGGTGCCAGTGAGCTTGACGGTGCCGGTGCCACCAGGGTTTTGCGTGGTGCCGCCGGGGCTTTGCGCGGTGGTGGTCTGGTCGTCGCCGGGCACTGGTTCGATGCGCAGGTCCTCGACGTTGATCAACTTGCCCAGCTCGGTGACCTGAATCCGGGCGCGGCCGGTGACCTCGTCTACCCGGACCGAATCGGCTGAGCCGGAGAGCAGGTCGGACAGCGGAACGCGGACATGCCGCAGAGTCGCCTCGACACCGATGTTGCGCAACCTGGCGACCGTGACGCGGTCCGCCGTGACCTCGACGTTTCGGTAGTCGCCGGCGATGGCCTGGGTCAGGAACGGGAAGCCGTTGATCCGCACCGCGGGATCATCGGGCAGATCGAGGTGCCCCCGCAGCCGCTTGGACACCTGGTACTCGGCGGCGGCCGCGGCGCCGAAGTCAGCGACCACAAGCAGGCCGACCAGCACCAACAGGATGATTGCCGCTTTTTTCACACGGTCTCCTCGCGGGTTTACCAGCAGTTTGGGGGGTCCGGCGCCCCCGGCAGCGAGTATCCTCCGGAGGGGATTGACCAACGGGATCGTCGGGTCCACGGTGTGCACGGGTGGACCCTGGGGTGTGGCAACGGAGCCGACCCGGCCGGTCCCGTTCTTGTTGTCAGGCGGCGCTAGGGAGGTGCGGTGTGGAGCTGCTGCTGCTGACCGCGGATCCGGACCCGGAGTCGGTGCTGCCGGCGCTGTCGCTGCTGCCGCACGGGATACGGCCGACCGCGCCGGAGGTGGCCGCGCTGCTCGACGCCGGGCCCTATGACGCCGTGCTGGTGGACGCACGGACCAATCTGGTCGCCGCCCGCACGCTGTGCCGGTTGCTCGGCTCCACGGGGCTGGACGTCCCGGTGGTCGCGGTGCTCCACGAGGGCGGTCTGGTCGCGGTGTCGGTCGAATGGGGGGTCGACGAGATACTGCTGCCGGGGACCGGCCCGGCAGAGGTGGACGCCCGGCTGCGCCTGCTCCGTGCGCGTACGGTCGGTGACGAAGGCGCGGGTACCGGCACGGTGGCGCTGGGCGATCTGCTGATCGACGACACGACGTACACGGCGCGGCTTCGGGGACGCCCGCTCGACCTCACGTACAAGGAGTTCGAGCTGCTGAAGTACCTGGCCCAGCATGCGGGAAGGGTATTCACCAGGGCTCAGCTGCTGCAGGAGGTCTGGGGATACGACTTCTTCGGCGGCACCAGGACCGTTGACGTCCACGTCCGGCGGCTGCGGGCGAAGCTGGGGCCGGAGCACGAGCAGATGATCGGCACCGTGCGCAATGTCGGTTACAAGCTGGTGCGCCCGGCTCGGGGTGGCGCCAAGCCTGACACGGGCGACGGGGAAGACGAGCTCTCCGAACTGCTCAATTCGTCGGTCGCCGCGGAGCCGTGATCAGCGAATAGCCTCGACCGTCGAGTAGCGTCCCCTGCGTGGTCGAACTGAGCTGGGTCGACCGGCTCGACGAATCCGGCGTCGCCGAGGTAACCGCGCTGATCGACGCGGCAACCGAGGCCGACGGGGTGTCTCCGGTGTCGGAGCACGTGCTGCTGCACCTTCGCCACGAGTCAGGCGCCGAAGGCGCGGTGCCGACGGGCGCCGAAGGCGCGGTGCCGACGGGCGCCGAAGGCGCGGTGCCGACGGGCGCCGAAGGCGCGGTGCCG
>Ga0126372_10001288_pt1 | contig 10098 bp, 8 predicted proteins | sample PanSoiMetaPlot_6_FD_92762 | JGI IMG/M metagenome (GOLD analysis project Ga0126372, IMG submission 92762) | Tropical forest soil microbial communities from Panama - MetaG Plot_6 | ecosystem: Environmental > Terrestrial > Soil > Tropical forest > Bulk soil | place: Panama | collected 2016-02-17
ACGCACCGCCGATGCGCTTGAAACCGCAGTCGCTGAGGCTCTCACCGCGATTACTCCCGAGAACGCAATCGCCTGGTTTTCTCATTGTGGCTATAGTCTACAATAAATTTGAAAATGCTTTAGCCCGCCTCGGCGGCATATCGGCTTTTTTCGCTTCACTGATGGTTGGCTTCAGAGTGGCTGCTTCATTTGAGGGTCGCAGCGTCAGCCAGTCGGTGCGCACGCTCTCCCACTCCTGGATCAGGAATCCATAGCGCTCGAAGAAATCCCGGAGCTCGAGCGAGGCCACCCAACGATGTCTTCCAGAATGGGCACCAATACAGACAGGGCGTTGCTGGCGAGCACCGTCGCTTGGCAACTTGCGAAACATGACGTGCCTCCGATACGGCAATCGTAAAACCGTCTCTCATATTCACGTGCAACATCACGTGCAGGTCGGAGCTGCCGTCGCCCACATAAACCTCCCAGAGATGCTCCTTTCGTACCGTTCCACGGCATTGCGGGTCATGCAGTAGAAGATAGGCGAGTTCCGCGCCCTGCTGTACCAGGTTAAGCTTGGCCATACCTGCGGCTTTATGCTCAAACTCCTCGGTCAAAACACCGAGCAATTCGCTGAGGACATAGCCGGAGTCGTTGCAGGTTAAGGTCTGGTCGAAGTCGCTGGCAAAACAGATAGCGTTTTGACAGTCTTTCGCTCATACGCATTAGATGTGGTGCGTTCGCGCTCGACGTTAAAACACCATTAAAAGAGAAGGTTAAACACTACTAAAAGAATTGATGGGAAGGACTAGCATTCGTTGGAAACAGCACGTTGGTTTCTACCGTTTAACCCCGTGTTACAGTGGAATCAGACGGAACTGGTATGGAACAGAAGGTCCTACTGATCCATCTGCTACTTAAGGTTGGTGTGGCGGCGGCCGTCGCGAGTAGCTTGGTGCGTTCTGTAGAGTTCAAGAACCTGCTCTTTAGGGAAGAGCGCACGGTCAAACAGAAGATTTATCTGGCCCTCTGCGTAGGCATACCGATCGCTCTCGGTGTGTGGATTCGCTTTAGTGTGCACAGTTTTCTTGCCGGTGACCTGTCATTCGAGACCGCAATTCTACTGGGGGTTGTGGGTGGGCGGTTGTGTGGCATGGTGGGCGGCACTTTGGTTGGACTGCCGGCCGCTCTGCACGGAGAATGGGCCACGCTACCCTTTACTGTGCTCTGCGGTTTTGTTGCCGGCCAACTCCGCAATTTTGTCGCAGATCGCGAGGAGATCTGGTCATTTTCACCTTTCATTGATCTGAGCATCTATCGCTGGGTCCGCAGAAATTTCCCTAAACCCCGCTTATTCGACTGGCAAATTGTCTTCTTCCTGACCATCGTCGGACTTCGCTTCGTGCATACCGAGCTGTACCGATTTTTTCCGCACCGAACCTACGTACTGGAGAGTCCGACCTGGTGGGTGGCAGTGCTAGTCTACCTTACTTCCCTGGTCGTGATCGGGACGGAGTTAAAGATCTGGCACAGCGTGCGAATCCAGATTAAGCTGGAAGAACAGGAGCGGATGTTGCTGCACGCCCGCATGGAGGCGTTGCAAAATCAGATTAATCCGCACTTTCTGTTTAATACGCTGAATTCCGTCTCTTCGCTTGTGCGTTTCGATCCGGATAGCGCGCGCGAATTGATTATCAAGCTGGCCAATATTTTGCGCCGCCTGCTGCACAGTTCAGATGCTTTTGTTCCTCTACACGAGGAACTTGCCTTTATCGACGATTACCTCGATATCGAAGTGGTGCGATTCGGACGGGAGAAGTTGCAGGTCATCAAAGATCTGGATCCAGCCTCGCTGGATATCATGGTACCCAGCATGCTGCTGCAGCCGCTGGTCGAGAACTCCATCAAGCATGGACTCTCAGCGAAGATTGAGGGTGGCACCATCTTCCTGCGCAGCCGCATAAGCGATACTTCCCTGGTCATTGAAGTGGAGGATAACGGGGTGGGTATGGGATCAGTGCAACTGTTGGAGCGCCCCTCCGGATTGGGCGGCAGCGGAATTGGCATGGCGAACGTAGCCGGCCGCTTGAAGGTACTTTACGGCGATACCGCGCGCATGCACATCGACAGCCACGCAGGGCGCGGTACCCTGATTCGCCTGCGACTGCCCGTTCTGCAAACGGAAGGATCAATTCCCACTGTGGCCAGCTACGAAGCCAGCACTCCGCGATAGAATGCTTCGTATTGGGGGATGATTCTCGTCGTGCAGAAGCGCGACTGGGCGGCGCAGCGGGCAGCTTGCGCCATCTCTCGCAGCTTCTTCTCGTCGCTCAACAGTTCGATGGCATAGCGGGCCATTGTGTCCACGTCTCCGACTTCGGCTAGGAAGCCACTTTTCCCGTGCTCCACTACCTCCGGCACCCCGCCCACGTTGGTCGCAATTGGCACCACCTGTGAAGCCATGGCCTCCAGCGCGGCTAGTCCAAACGATTCCAGCTGGCTGGGCAGAAGCATGACGTCGGCGATAGCGAGCTTCTCGTTAACCCGGTCTTGCTTGCCGAGAAAAATCACGTCATCGTGAATGCGTCGCTGTACAGCCAGCCACTCGGCCTGCGAGCGGTCCGGACCATCGCCAATCAGCAATAATTTGGACGGAATTTTCTTGTGCACACGATCGAAAATCTCAATGACATCGGTGAGACGCTTAACCGGACGGAAATTGGAGAGATGAACCAGAATCTTCTCATCCGTCCGTGCGTATTCTCGCCGCCGTTCCGGCGAAGCTTCAGTGCGGCAATAGGTATCGCAATTCACGAAGTTGTAGATCACTTCTATATGATTGCCGATATCGAATTCGCGCAAGGTGCGGTCGCGCAGGTAATTGGAAATCGCCGTCACCCCGTCACTCTGCTCGATAGAAAAACGTGTAATTGGCAGGTACGAGCGGTCCAGCCCAACCAAAGTAATGTCAGTTCCATGCAGCGTGGTTACAAATGGCAGACGCCGTCCCCGCGGTTTGGCTGCCAGCATCTGCTTAGCTAGCATCGCGCTCACGGAGTGCGGGATGGCATAGTGCACGTGCAGAAGATCTAGATCGTAGAGTTCCGCTACTTCGGCCATACGTGTGGCCAGAGCCAGATCATAGGGGGGATAGTCAAAGAGGGGATAACGTGAGACCTCAACCTCGTGATAATGGATGTTGGGTTGCGGAGCGGTCAAGCGAATTGGCTGAGAATAAGAAATGAAGTGTATCTGGTGACCGCGTTGTGCCAGTTCCAGACCCAGTTCGGTCGCTACCACGCCGCTGCCACCGTAGGTCGGGTAGCAGGTGATCCCAATCCTCATACTGGTTCTCCACACGACCTCGGTGGATTCGATGGGCGGTCACGGCCAAAGATTCAGATTTTGGGGGACTTCAACCCGCCTTGCAATGGAGGCCTCCGACGCGGGTGCCCCACTGGGTCCGGCCTATCGAGGAGTTGCTGAAATCGTTCCCGCAACACGGGAGTCAAACCGACGAACTCGCCGCCCACGCTCGCTGCGGGATCTGAGGCACGTACAATGGCTGTGCTCGTCTAGCCTCTTAGGAAACGGGGCGTTTGCTCAGACGTGTTCAGCCGCCAACCAAGCTTCTAATCTTTCAGAGAGGCGATGCAGTTTACGGAGCTACCCCACCGGAGCCAACTTCGGGATATGGCGTGAATGGGCATGATAGGGTGCAAATTCGATGACACCTGAGCTAGAGTTCGCGATAAGAAATTAGTTGAATGCCGCGGCGGCCGAGTGCTTCGCGGGCTGCCACTGATGTTAATACCTCAAGTTCTCTTTGCCGGGATTGCTGCAGACGGGTTTGGATTGTAGCCAATTCAGCATCGCTGTAGCCCGGGTGGCAGACAAATTCCCACGTGCCGTCGGGAATCGAATCCATGATTGCTTCGAACAGTTCGAGATCGAGAGCCCCCGTTGAGACGACACCCAGACTTCCGTCCGGTGTGCGCAGGCCAGACTGACTGACCTTCCGGCGAAAACCAGCGGCAAACCCACTTAGAAGTCTGACCTCAAGAAAGCGCTTGCAGAGGCTCGGACGTTTGCGTAGGTCGGCGAGGGAAAAGGGAAGACGTAGTCCGAATGGATTACGTAGTGCGCAGACTCCACATGCCTTTGCGGCACGCAACAGCGGAGGCAAAATTGGGGGAAAAACGTGGGTGTGCTTGTGCGTGTCAAAGTGTGTGATCCTGGTTCCCTGCGCTTGCAATATACGGATCTGGGCTGTCGCTTCTGCTTCAACCTGTTCTGGGTCAAGCCGCCCCGCCATGGCGCGCGCCGCGAAACCGCCCAAGCTGTTGCGAAAAGAAGGTCGGTTCGCCGCCCTATCGTCCACCAGCGTGCCAAGCTCGAAGGCTTTCAATGTGGGCGTGCCATCCACCAGCACGATATGGCAGCCGACGCTTAGCTTGGGATGATGGCTACTTAGAGCTACCGCCGCATCCCGGGCTGGTCCGCCGGCCATCAGCGTCGCCGAAGTGACAACGCCGCGGGTGTGCGCCTCCACAATTGCCCGATTGATGCCGCTGGTTAAGCCGAAATCATCGGCATTAACGATGAGTCTCCGCACCGAGGCAGTGTAGCAGGATGATTACTAACCGCCGAGCATCGCTCTGGCCGGTGCAACACTCGCAGCCGGTGGATTTGTGCCCTCATAAAAAAGGCGGGGGTCGAAACAGGTAACAACCACAGTGTCCGCGCTGATGATACCGTGTTCAGAATGACCAAGCTAAGGATACGGATCCGTCGAAACCGCGTTGCAAAAAGTGCCGAAGCGATGCGGCGGGAACGAAACCTTGCTGCCTGCGCTTTTGTGTTTACACTTATTCTTTCAGCGACCTCGGTTTGTGCCCAGCTTGTGCCCGGATCCATGGACGTGCGCTGGGATGCCGGTGCACCGGACTGCAAGGCTAACCCCCAACCTCCCATTCAGGTTCATCGCTACGCGCCTGAGACCTTTTTCTTGCGGCAAAACCTTTGTGTGAGCTTTGAGGGGAATTTTCTTTATCTGCTCATCGGCTCTCACAAGGCGCTTTTGATCGATAGCGGCGCCATCCGAGATCCCGCTCGGATGCCAGTGGCAAAAACAGTGCTGGACTTATTGCCGGCGCGCGATGATTTTAAAATGCCCTTATTGGTAGTCCACACGCATGGGCATACCGATCATCGCGATGGTGATGCGCAATTCGCGTCATTGGCGAACGTTCAAGTAGCTCCATACGACTTGATGGGAGTGCAGAAGTTCTTCGGTTTCCCATCCAGCCCAATGGCTTGGCGCACATCGATCTGGGCCAACGCATGGTGGACGTGATCCCCGCTCCCGGACACCACCCAGCGCACTTGGTGTATTACGACCACCGCACGGGATTACTCTTCACCGGAGATTTTTTTCTTCCCGGGCGATTGCTGATTGAGGATACAGCCGCCGACAAGCAGAGCGCCGCACGTGTCATTGACTTTGTAAATACCCATGCGGTCCGATATGTCCTCGGGGCCCACATTGAATTGGACCGAGACGTTAATACCTACATGAGGGCGTCGCAATATCATCCCCAAGAACATTCACTCGAATTAACCAGGGAAGACCTGTTACAGCTTCCGGCCGCGCTCAACCGGTTCAATGGATTTTACAGTCGCTACGGAAATCTCGTTCTGATGAATCCAGTACGCGTGCTAGCGGCAGAAGCAATTACCGTGCTGGTGGCGCTAGCTCTCATCGTGTGGAGTTCGATTCGTTTCGCACGGCGGGTCGGAAAAAGAAAAAAGTATAAAGGTTCCGCCAGTTAGCTCTCCCGCAGTAGACGGCCCGCCCAGCTGGCCTTCGGCGGAAACAACGCGCATCCTTAGGCAGCAGGGACGAGCGGTTATCTTGTCTTCGGTAGCAGGTGAATCAATCGGCGGACACTTGGCCCAGAAGGTCCGAGGGACGCCGAAATCTCCGCACAGATCATTGCCGTGGGGGCAAAGGCCGAAACCAGTCCAAAATTGAAACAGGGGAAAGTCCGCTTCCGCGCAACTCGCCAGATTTGCCGAACCCCGAGTCCGCGGCAGAGCAGGTTGCGGCCGCGCAAAGGGAAAGGCCGGGCTCAACCTGAATTGCAGCTCGCCCTTGAGCGTTTCTCTATGGTATGACCAATAACATCAACACGACTCATGACCAAATGGAGAATTACATTCTCGCCGCATCCAGTTATGTGGGCGCCTTATGTGGGCGCCGAAATTCTAAAGGAGCGCAGATGAATGAGCTGAGCGCTTCCCCCAAACTGCCCCACTCACCAGCTGCTTAGTCCCTCACTCGAATACCTGTTAAGATGTGCAATCTTGAACTTTATTTTCATTTTCAGAGGGAGCCCAAGTGGACCGTAAAAGATGCGCCGTTCTGTTCTGTTCAATTCTCGTGTACTCGGTCTCTTTTATGCCTGGATCGCAGGCACAAGTCGACGGCGCCATGCAAACTTTATCTCATGACATCTTCAAGCAACTCATTGAGATCAACACGACCGATTCCGTAGGAAGCGTGACGGCGGCTTCCGAAGCACTGGCACAACGCTTTCGCGATGCTGGCTTCGCAGATGCCGACCTTCATATCCTGGGTCCGAATGATCGAAAGAAGAATTTGGTTGTGCGGTTGCACGGCACGGGAAACCACAAGCCTCTGCTGCTGATCGGTCACCTTGATGTTGTCGAGGCGAATCGGGAAGACTGGTCCCGGGATCCTTTCGCTTTTATAGAGAAGGACGGCTTCTATTACGGACGCGGCACGCAGGACATGAAAAGCGGCGACGCCATCATGATTGCTACGCTTATCCGTTTCAAAAAAGAAGGTTACAAACCCGACCGCGACATTGTTCTGGCGCTTACCGCTGATGAAGAGGGCGGCAAGTCGAATGGCGTAGATTGGCTGCTCAAGAACCACCGCGACCTGATTGACGCCGAATTTGTTTTTAATCACGATGGCGGCGGCATCTTAAGTGACCACAGTAAGCCAATCATGATGACGGTGGACGCCACCGAAAAACTATACGCAGATTTTCACCTCTCAGTGACCGATCCTGGAGGCCACAGCTCGCTCCCCCGGCCTGACAATGCCATCTATTCCCTAGCGGACGCTCTCCAGCGTCTCGCGCAGTATCGGTTCCCTTTCGAACTCAACCAAGTGACACGCGCCTATTATGAACGCATGGCCGCGGTGGAAACCATGCAGCGCGCTAGCGACATGAAAAGCATTCTGAAAGATCCCCCGGATGAGTCCGCAATTGCCCAATTATCGCAAGATCCCATTGACAACTCCACGATGCATACCACCTGCGTGGCCACGCGTCTCGGCGCCGGACACGCCAACAATGCACTGCCACAGCGTGCGGAGGCTAACGTGAACTGCCGCATTCTGCCCGGACACTCGGCTGAAGAAGTGCGTCAGGAGTTGGTCAAAGTATTTGCCGATCCGAAGATCGCTGTGAGTTACGTCGACAATTTTGGAAACATTCACGACAGCGCTCCTAACCGCAAAAGTTTTCAGCCCCCGCCCTTACGGCGGGATGTGTTTGCGCCTCTGGAGCAAATCACCTCCCAGATGTGGCCCGGAACGCCGGTGATTCCCGAAATGGCTACCGGCGCTTCCGATGGCATCTACACCATGAGCGCGGGTCTGCCCACCTACGGAATTTCCGGCATAGCTATTGACCGCGATGATATTCGCGCCCATGGCCGGGATGAGAGGCTTGGCATTGATTCGTATTATAAGGGGGTAGATTTTTATTATCGTTATCTGAAGGCGGTCACCTCCAAGTAGTGAAACCTAATCAGTTACCCGCGACGCACATGCAGCCTGCAGAGCGACCTAGGTTTGGGGGGACGGAAAGTACCGAGTGCCCTGTCAACCTTCGGTATTGTTTAGCTTTAGCGTAGGCCCACTGAAGCAGTCGAACCCAATCGACTGTGGCAAACCAGAAACCGCGTATGTGACCCAGTCGAACGTTTTCCACAGGCAGCTAAGGTGAACACCTTATAGGCGGAACTCTGCCTCTTCCGTAGTCTGCTCCAAGTGTTTGCGCCCTACCGCGTCGCTCGTCTGCTTCGCATGTGTTCGACGTAGTTAAAAAATAAATAAATTTCAGAAATGCGCAGTATGCGCATTTGCTGTTTGCGTCGTGGCGTGGCCGCGCCACCTTATCTGGTGCCGGATTCCGATTAGGCGACACGGAGTTGTGCGCAGCTCCTCAGCTCAAACCCATTGGAGATCAAGTGAACCTAAGATTATTGCTGGTATTAATTGCAGGCGCAGTGTGCGTCGGCTGTAGCGCAGTAGCTCCATCCACGCAACCGCAAGCGGTAGGTCAGAATCCCGGAATCTCCGCTGCACCCCCATCCTCCTCCTCATCCTCTGCTAACAAGTCGGCCCCTCCCCCGCATGTATTTCTTGTGGTGGAAGAGAACAGAAGCTTCTCGACGGTCTATCCGACTGGGATGCCCTGGTTAAGCGCTTTGGGCGATCAATACGGAATTGCAACCAACTATTCTTCCGACGAGCCCGGCTCCCTGACCGATTATCTATGGTTGTCGTCCGGGAGTGGCGAAGCAGCGTTTGGTTGCACCGGGAACGACTGCGCCCAGACGATTACGGACGATAACATCTTCCGCGAAATTAACAAGGCGGGCATGACGTGGAAACTTTATGCCGATTCGCTGCCCAATGCTGGTTTCATGGGAGCCTCTGCCGGAAACTACGTAGAGCGACACAATCCCGCAGCCTGGTACAGTGATGTGGCGAATGATCCGGCACAGCAACAGAACATCGTGCCGTTTACCCAGTTCGCGAGCGATCTGGCAGCCAAGCAACTGCCGAACTATTCAATTATTATTCCCAATCTGCAACATGATGCGCATGATGGTACGCCATTGATGGCCGACCAGTGGCTCAGTCAAAATGTTACGCCGCTCCTGAAAAGTTCTTACTTCCAACCAGGAGGCGACGGACTGATGTTCATCACCTTCGATAACGGTGACGGCGATGCCCAAGGACAAGTGTTGATGGCGGTAGTTGGCCAGGCCGTGATTCCAGGCGTCAAAGTAAGTACCGCATTCCGTCACGAGAACACGCTGCGCACGATCATGGAGCGATTAGGGTTACAAAACTTCCCCGGCGCCAGTTCGACTGCCGCGCCCATGAGCGAGTTCTTCAAAACGAAGTAGCGGCAGGGTGCCGTACCTGGCGAGCGGGATGAGGGAGGGTAGCTGCTGAAGAGGAGCAGTTTCTCCTATTTAGCTCTTGGCGCTATCGATAGCCATGAATAGGCTGTTCAGGGCTTCGGCCAAAGTGGGGTGTGCGAAAACGCCATCGCGCAGAGACGTGTAAGGCAACTTGCCCATCATGGCAATCTCCAACGCGGCCATCACCTCACCCCCCTCCATGCCGAGGATCGCCGCGCCCAGGATCTGGTTAGTTTCGTTGTCCACGATCGCTTTCATCAAGCCACGTGTCTCATCGACCTCAAGGGCACGGGCGACGGAGGTCATGGGCAGCTTCGCCACGCGAATGTTGCGCTTTTGCGCACGGGCCTCGGTTTCGGTCATACCGATCCGTCCCAGTTGCGGGTCGATAAAGATCGTATAGGGCACCAGGCGATTCCGAATTGAGGCAGCCTTGTTTTCAAGCAGGTTTGCCCGGATGATGCGAAAATCGTCGTAAGAAATGTGGGTAAACGCCGGCCCGCCTTTGATATCACCCAGTGCGTATACGCCAGTGGCGGTGGTTTCGAGTCGATCGTTGACTTTAATGAAACCACGATCGTTGGTTTGAACCCCCGCTGCGGCAAGGTTCAGAGAGTCCGAATTTGGCACTCGTCCGGTCGCGACCAGCAGATGTGAACCGATCAGTGTCGTCAGCTTGTTGTCTTGGTGGAGTTCCAAACGAATGGTCGTATCGGACCGCTTCAGGCAAGTGGCATGAGCGTTTAGCAGGATTGTGACGCCGTCCTCGCGTAGAATCTCAGCAATCTCGGCTGCGATGTCGGGATCCTCGGCGGTAAGCAACTGGCGGGCGGATTGAACAATGGTCACGCGACTGCCGAAGCG
>Ga0126372_10001290_pt1 | contig 10072 bp, 6 predicted proteins | sample PanSoiMetaPlot_6_FD_92762 | JGI IMG/M metagenome (GOLD analysis project Ga0126372, IMG submission 92762) | Tropical forest soil microbial communities from Panama - MetaG Plot_6 | ecosystem: Environmental > Terrestrial > Soil > Tropical forest > Bulk soil | place: Panama | collected 2016-02-17
CCCGGAAGGTCCGGGCCGCATCGGCAGGTGCAGGTGCCGCCGCCCGGCGACCGACCTGGCCTCGTCGTAGCCGGCGTCGGCGTGCCGCAGCACACCGGTGGCCGGGTCGTTGGTCAGCACCCGTTCGAGCTTCGCCGCGGCCAGTTCGGTGCCGTCGGCGACCGACACCTGCCCGGCGTGGATCGAACGCCCGATGCCGACCCCGCCGCCATGGTGGATCGAGACCCAGGACGCGCCGGAGGCGGTGTTGACCATCGCGTTGAGCAGCGGCCAGTCGGCGATGGCGTCGGAGCCGTCGGCCATCGCCTCGGTCTCCCGGTACGGCGAGGCGACCGACCCGCAGTCGAGGTGGTCACGGCCGATCACCACGGGGGCCGCGAGCTCGCCCGAGGCCACCAGCTCGTTGAACCGGAGCCCGGCCAGGTGCCGCTCGCCGTAGCCCAGCCAGCAGATCCGCGCCGGCAGCCCCTGGAACGCGACGCGTTCGCCGGCCAGCCTGATCCACCGGGCCAGCGGTTCGTTGTCCGGGAACAGCTCGAGCACCGCCGCGTCGGTTTTGGCGATGTCGGCCGGGTCGCCGGACAGCGCCGCCCACCGGAACGGCCCCTTGCCCTGGCAGAACAGCGGCCGGATGTAGGCCGGCACGAAGCCGGGGAAGTCGAAGGCCCGTTCGAGGCCGCCGAGCTTCGCCTCGCCGCGGATCGAGTTGCCGTAGTCGAACACCTCGGCGCCGGCGTCCAGGAACCCGACCATGGCGCCGACGTGCACGGCCATGGACTCGCGCGCCCGCTCGGTGAACTCATCGGGCTTGGCCCTGGCGTAGTCCGGCCACTCCTCGACGGTGACCCCGCGCGGCAGGTACGAAAGCGGGTCGTGCGCCGAGGTCTGGTCGGTGACCACGTCCACCTCGACGCCGCGCCGCAGCAGCTCGGGCAGCACGTCGGCGGCGTTGCCGGTGAGACCGACCGACAGCGCCCGCCGCTCGCGCCTGGCCGCCTCGCACCGGCGCACGGCGTCGTCGAGGTCGGCGGCCTGCTCGTCCAGGTAGCGGGTCTCGAGCCGGCGCCGGATCCGGGCCGGGTCGCACTCGACGACCAGGGCCACGCCGCCATTCATGGTGATCGCCAGCGGCTGGGCGCCGCCCATTCCCCCAAGCCCGGCGGTGACCGTGAGCGTGCCGGCCAGTGAGGCGTGCTCACCGCCGGCCGGCGTCGGCGGACCGGCCTGCCCGCCGCCCGTCTGCCCGCCGCCCGTCTGCCCGCTGTGGGCCTGCTCGCCGCCGGTCTGCTGGTGCGAGCCGGCGAGCTTGGCCGCCACGGCGGCGAAGGTCTCGTAGGTGCCCTGCAGGATGCCCTGGGTGCCGATGTAGATCCACGAGCCGGCGGTCATCTGGCCGTACATGGTCAGCCCGGCCGCCTCCAGCCGGCGAAACTCCGGCCAGCTGGCCCAATCCGGCACCAGGTTGGAGTTGGCGATCAGCACCCGCGGCGCCCACTCGTGCGTTCGCAGCACGCCAACCGGCCGGCCCGACTGCACGAGCAGCGTCTCGTCATCGCCCAGCGAGACCAACTCTCGAGTGATCGCGTCGAAGCTCGGCCAGTCCCTGGCGGCACGGCCGGTACCGCCGTAGACAACCAGGTCATCGGGGCGTTCGGCGACGTCCGGGTCGAGGTTGTTGTGCAGCATCCGCAACGCGGCCTCGGTCTGCCAGGACCGCGCCGTCAGGGCGCCGCCGCGCGCCGCGCGAACCACCCGCATCACATAGCCCAACCTAATCCCCGCGCCACGGTGATGCGCCGCACTGCGCCCCGCTCGTCTAGAAGCCCACTCGTCCAGAAGCCCACTGGTCCAGAACCGGCTCGGGCACGCTCGCCGAAGCTTCGCCAGAACGCCTTCCCGCCGAAGTAGCGGGTGGCCCGGGCATGCGTAGGCTCGCGACTTGTACACATTTGTGAGGGGCGGTGGCCGATATGACGAAACCCAGCCTGTCCGGGACCCCCGGTTCCGTGTTGCGCGAGCCATCGCGTGTCGGAGCGGACCCGAAGTGGTGGACGCTGGCCGCCGTCTGCCTTGGCATATTCATGCTGTTGCTGGACATCACGATCGTGAACGTCGCGCTGCCGGACATCCAGGCATCGCTGCAGGCGTCGTTCTCCGACCTGCAGTGGGTCATCGACGCCTACGCGCTGACCCTGGCGGCGCTGCTGCTGACCGCGGGGTCGCTGGCCGACCTGTACGGTCGCCGCCGCCTCTACCTGATCGGTCTGGTCGTGTTCACCGCCGCGTCGGCGCTGTGCGGCACCGCCAGATCCCCGCTCATGCTCGAGCTGTCCCGCGCCCTGCAGGGCGTCGGCGGAGCGGTGATGTTCTCCGTGTCGCTGGCCCTGCTGGCCAACGCGTTCCGGGGCAAGGATCGCGGCGTCGCCTTCGGGATCTGGGGCGCTCTGGCCGGGATCGCCGTGGCCACCGGTCCCCTGATCGGCGGCGCGCTGGTGTCCGGCGCGTCCTGGCGGTGGATCTTCTTGGTCAACCTGCCCATCGGGGTCATCGCGCTCGCCATTACCGGGTGGAAGGTCGCCGAGTCCCGTGACGAAGGCGCCACCCGACCCGACTGGCCGGGCTTCGTGGCCTTCTCCGGGGCGCTGGCCTGCCTGATCTACGCTCTCATCGAGTCCGGCCGCGTCGGCTTCGGCGCAACGTCGGTGATCGTCAACTTCGTCGCCGCGGGGGTGCTGCTCGTCGCCTTCGTCGTCATCGAGGTCCGCGGCACACACCCCATGTTCGACCTTGGGCTGTTCCGGGTGCCCACCTTTGTCGGCGGCGATGTCGCCGCGTTCGGGGTCTCCGCCGGGATCTTCTCCGTGATCCTGTACCTGGTCCTGTACCTGCAGGACGTGCTCGGCTACAGCGCGCTGCAAACCGGCCTGCGGATGTTGCTGCTCTCCGGCGGCGTCCTGGCGGCCAGCGGCATAGCCGGACGGCTGAGCGCGAAGGCACCCGTCCGTGCCCTCATCGGCCCCGGACTTGTCATGGTCGGCGTCGGGCTGCTGCTCATGCGCGGCCTGACCGCCACCGCGGCATGGACGCATCTGATCCCCGGCCTGATCGTGGCGGGGATCGGGGTCGGGATGGTCAACCCGCCGCTAGCCTCGACCGCGGTCGGGGTCGTGGCGCCGCGCCGCGCCGGGATGGCGTCCGGGATCAACTCGACCTTCCGGCAGGTGGGCATCGCCACCGGCATCGCCCTGCTGGGCACCCTGTTCGCCAACCGGCTCGCCTCGGCCGTGCAGGCGCTCACCGCTGGCACCCCGTTCGCCACGCACAGCGCCGAGATCGCCACCGCCCTGCGCAACGGGGCGACCGGTTCGCTGTTCACGACCACCCCGCCGCAGCAACGGGGCCTGCTCGCCGATGTGGTTCGGGGCAGCTTCACCACCGCGCTGAACGAGATCCTGCTCGTCGCGGCCATCATCAGCTTCGCGGCCGGGATTCTGTCCTTCGCCTTGATCCGTTCGAAAGACTTCGTGTCATCCACCGCACCGTGATCACGCCACTGCCCTACTTCAAGGACTGCCCTACACTTTCCGCCCGTATTCCATCGATCCGCGATGCCGCCCTCGTGAATGCCGCCAAGGACCATGAACACGCTCGGTTACTAAATCGCCCAGCCGGTCCGCGCCGTCCACGCCACAATCATGTTGATCACGAGGTTCTGGCCCGCTTTGAATCGATTCAGAGGGACAGTAACCTCGTGATCAACACCGTAGCCGGTGCGCCGCCGGCACCCGCTATGGCGCCAATTAAACAAGATCAGATGCGCGGCGCGTGGACCTGGCAGTGTTCGACCTGGTCACGGCACGTGCCACCGTCTCGACGAAGTCCGATCTTGTTTAATTTCGGCCATATCACCCACCGCAACAATACGTGCCCAACCATGTGCCGACAGGCGTCATCGGGGAACGCCGAGCCACGACCGGCACGGAGCCCCTTGACACCCAGAACAAACGAACTCTTCCCGACTCAACGTCACCGGTAATCACAAATTGCGAACTCGGTGTTGCCCTGCGTGACAACGCCGATTGCGGTTGTGGTGAATGCGGCAACCCCGTCCCGCATTGAGCGAGTTCGATCACGACAAGAACGATCAGCGGATGGTCCCGGACGGTTCGCCCGTGCCGGGACCGAACGGGACGACACCCGGCCGTCCAAGACAAGCGGCGGGGGCGGCGGCCGTGACAGCGAGCTGGTCCCGGCGTAGCGTCGGAATATTCGCGGGAAGGGCGGTGATCAAACCCATGCTCAGACGCATAGCGGGACTGACGGGACTGGAGCACTATGAGGACACCAGAGCCCCAAAGTCCATGTATGCAGCCATAGACGGACATCCCGGCTGGTACCGGGACATGAACAATGATATTTCCATATACTACCACTCGAACACGCGGCAGTACCAGCTCGAGAACGGTTCCTGGTGGGACCCGGTCGACGAACGCTCGTTCACAGTCAGTGACACGTGGTATCGGGCCAACGACGACAGCGGATTCTACTTCTACGACAACGACGGCCTCTACAGGCATGCCAGTTTGTCACCGGCGGGCAAGTGGCTCACGGAGCATTTCGCGACGTCGAGAACCAGCGCCGTCAGCCTCATCAGGGGTTACACGGTGGCCGATAAGAAGTTGGCATGGACGATGTTCGAATACTGGAACCTCGTCCACCACGACCAGGAGATCCAGCACGAGGATGTCGACCTCGTGCCTGAGCGGCGGGAACAGGACATAGCCAAGGCCGAGGAGCTGGACCGCCCGGCACCGATCACCATGCCGAAGTTCACCGGCAAGTCCTACAGGCTGCAGAACCGTCCATCCGCGGGCACCGCGATCGCGCTGCCAAACGACACCGAGGTCGCCGAACACGTGGACTACTACTGGCGGGGCAAGAGCGACGAAATGGGTGGCGACGCGGCCGAGCGCAAACAGGAAAAGCACGGCTACGACCCCGTGTCGGCATACCAGTTCGCACGGCGGAACAGCAAGCGCTGGTTCGTTCAGGCCGGCAACCCCAACCACATCATCTTCCACAACTTCCCCCAGGACAGCGGCGTCGTCCACATGGCCGTGTGGGACTGGACCACCGGGCAGATGGTAACGTATTACGACATCGATCAGACAATAAGCGAGGGTGTCGAGAGCTATCTGCGGACCAGAGGGATGCAGTAGCGGTTCAGTCGACGAGGAACAGCACCAGCGAATAATCCTGACTGGGTGAGAGGGTGAGAGTCCGCACCGTGCCGCGACCAAAGGAGGCGACCGCGAGGATGCACGTCTCCGGCGTCAAGCTCAACCAATTTATCGACACTAGCGGTCCGCTACTAATGCGACAAGTTGACGCACTCTGTTACCTTGACGTGGGCCCGGAGAGAAACGGCGTTACTGCGGCGAGCAGGTTACCGGCGCGGACGGCACGCTCGGCGGCGGCCAGCTCCGGAGCGAGGTGGCGGTCCGGGCCGGGCCCCGGCACCCCGGCCGCGCGCAGGGCCCGCACCGCGGCGGCCGTGGCCGGCGCCGGGCGCAGGGGCGCGCGCAGCTCCAGCGCACGGGCCGCGGTGACCAGTTCGACGGCCAGGACGGTCACCAGGCCATCGAGCGCGCGGCGCAGCTTGCGGGCGGCGGCCCAGCCCATCGACACGTGGTCCTCCTGCATCGCGGAGGTGGGGATCGAGTCGACCGATGCCGGGACCGCGAGGCGCTTGAGCTCGGCGACCACCCCGGCCTGCGTGTAGTGGGCGATCATGTGGCCGGAGTCGACGCCGGGGGCCTCGGCCAGGAACGGCGGCAGGCCGTGGGAGCGCGCCGTGTCCAGCATCCGATCGGTTCGCCGTTCGGCCATGCTCGCCACGTCGGCGACGGCGATCGCGCAGAAGTCCGCGACGTAACCGAGCGGGGCGCCGTGGAAGTTCCCGTTGGACTCGACGCGGCCGTCGGCCAGCACGACCGGGTTGTCCACCATGGATGCCAGCTCCCGGTCGGCCACGGCCATCGCGTGCGTCAGGGTGTCGCGCGCAGCGCCGTGCACCTGGGGGGCGCAGCGCAGCGAGTAGGCGTCCTGCACGCGCGTGCAACCGGGCCCGCGGTGGCTGTCGACGATCGGCGAACCGGCCAGCAGCGCGAACATGCGCGCGGCCGAGACCGCCTGCCCGGGGTGCGGGCGAAGCGCCTGCAGGTCGGCCGCGAACGCCCGGTCGGTGCCCAGCAGTGCCTCGGTGCTCATCGCCGCGGCCAGGTCGGCCGTGTCCAGCAGCACGGCGAGGTCGTGGCCGGCGAGCACCAGCATGCCGAGCATCCCGTCGGTGCCGTTGATCAGAGCCAGGCCCTCCTTCTCGGCGAGCGTCACCGGCGCGATCCCGTGCTCGGCCAGTGCCCGTGACGTCGGCCACCGCCGGCCGCCGGCGTCGGTCACCTCGCCCTCGCCCATGAGCGTGAGCGCGACCGCCGCGAGCGGGGCCAGGTCGCCGGAGCAGCCGAGCGAGCCGTGCTCGGGCACGGCCGGCACCAGTCCGGCGTTGAGCAGGGCGACCAGGGCATGCGCCGTCGCCGGCCGGACGCCGGTGCGGCCGGAGGCCAGCGTCCGCAGCCGCAGCAGCATCATCGCCCGCACGACCTCGGCCTCGACCAGCGGCCCGGCCCCGGCGGCGTGCGAGCGGATCAGCGAGCGTTGCAGCGCGACCCGCCGGTCGGCCGGGATGAACGTGGTCGCCAGCGCCCCGAATCCGGTGGAAACGCCGTAATGGGGCTCGGCGTCCATGGCGAGCTCGTCAATGAACCGACGAGCCGCGGTCAGCGCCTCGACGGCGGCGCCGGTCAGCCCGACCGTCGCCCCGTCCCGCGCCACGGCCAGCACCTGCGCCCTGCTGACCGGCCCGGACCCGACCTCGACGTGCTCGGCCATACCGCCCATCTCAACTCAAGGCCCACGGTTTCTGACCGGATGGCACAAGTCTCCAGTCTAGGTGGACACATGCGCCATCCGGTCAGAACGCGGCCGAGCGCGTTAGCTCGGAATGCCGGCGTCGCGCAGGAAGTCGGCGGCGACGTCGGCGGCGTTCTCCTTGTCGACCTCGACTCGGGCCACCAACTGGGTGAGCAGGTCGGTGTTCAGGGCCTTCGACACGTCGTTCAGCGCCTTCTTCTGCGCGTCGTTGAGGGCGTCGGACCTGATCAGCGGCACGACGTTCTGCGCGGGGTACATGCGCTTGGTGTCCTCGAGCTTGCGGAACTTGTTGGCGTCGATGGCCGACGCGGTGGTGAACAGGTTGGCGACCTGCACCTGGCCGCTCTTGAGGGCCTCGACGGTCACCGGACCGCCGGCATCTGTGGTCTGGATCGACTTGAACGTGCAGCCGTACAGCTGTTTGATCTTGGCTTCCCAGCGTTGCTTCCATTCGCCGGCCGCGCCGAGCACGAACCCGCCGCACTTGCGGCTGAGGTCATCGATGGTGGCCAGGTCGTTCTGCGTCGCGGTCTGCTCGGTGACCACGAGCACGTCGGAGTCCTCGGCCTGCGCCTTGTCGAGCACCGCAAGGCCCGTGGGCACCTTGGACTTCAGCGCGTTATAGACCTCGTCGGGCTGGGTCTGGGTGGCGCTCTTGTCGAGGTAGGCGAGCAGGTTGCCGGTGTATTCCGGCACGACGGCCAGCGACTTGTCCTGCAGGCCCTTGACGATGACCTCCCGTGTGCCGACGCTGAGCTTCTTGGTGACCTTCGCACCGGCGCCGTGCAGGGCTGCGGCGTAGATCTCGGCCAGCAGCACGTTCTCGTTGAAGTCGGCCGACCCGACCACGATCTCGCCGGAATTCTCGCCGGTGGTGCTCGACTGGAGCGGGTTGCCGCCCGAGCAGCCGGCGAGCGCCACGAGTGTCACCGCCGCGGTGAGCTTGGCGATGAGCGCCTTGTTCATATCCGATGTCCCTCCGTACTCAGCCGTTGCTTGTGCACGCCGGCGGTCAGCCGGCCCGTTGTACCGTTCTCGTCGCGAGCCGCAGCCCGCCCGGAACCACCAGCCGCTGCAGGCCGGCCAGCAGCAGGTCGAGCAGCACGGCCAGCGCGGCGACCACCAGCGCCGCACCGGCGACCCGTGGGTAGTCGGTCACCCGCTGCCCGTCGATGAGCGGCCGACCGAGCCCACCGAGCCCGACGAAGGCCGCGACCGTCGTGGTGGCCACCACCTGCAGCACCGCGCCGCGCAGGCCGCCGAGCAGCAGCGGGGTCGCGATCGGCACCTCGACGCGCCAGAGCCGCTGCCACGAGGTCATGCCGACGCCGGCCGCGGCGTCGACCACGTCGCGCTCGACCGCCTGCACCCCGGCGTAGGCGCCGGCCAGGATGGGCGGCACGGCGAGCAGCCCGAGCCCGAACAGCACCGGCCCGATGCGCAGCACGCCGAGCTGCAACGACAGCAAGGTGATCACGCCGAGCGTCGGGAGCGCGCGCATGGCGTTGGCCAGCCCGACGATCACCGTGCCGCCGCGTCCGGTGTGCCCGACCGCGAGCCCGACCGGAATGGCGACCAGCGCCGCGCCGAGCACCGCGATCAGGGTGTATCTCAGGTGCTCGACGATCCGCTGCAGCAGGCCACCATCACCGGTCCAGTTGGCCGCCGTGGTCAGCCAGCCGAACACCTCCCCGAAGATCATGCCTCGCCCCCGGTCGGCCGCGGCTGTGCCGGCTCGGCCGATTCGGCCGGCCCGGTTGGCTGTGCCGGCCCAGTCGGCCGTGCCCGGCGCGGCTGCCACGGCGTCAGCAGCGCCTTGGCCAGCGACAGCAGCGCGTCCATCACCAGGGCCAGCAGCAGGGTGAGCGCGACGCCGACGATGATCGGGGCGTTGTAGCTGGCCTGGAAGCCCTGGGTGAACAGCTGGCCAAGGCCACCGACGCCGATCAGCGCGCCGACGCTGACCAGGCTGATGTTGCTCACCGAGGCCACCCTGACCCCGGCGGCCAGCACCGGCACCGCCAGCGGCAGCTCGACGGTGAGAAAACGCCGCAGCGGCCGGTAGCCCATGGCGGTCGCCGCCGCCAGCACGTGACCGGGCACCGCGTCCAGCGCCTCCACCACCGGCCGGATCAGCAGCGCCGCCGTGTACAGCGCGAGGGCGACCACGACGTTGATCTCGTCGAGGATCTGGGTGCCGAGGATGCCCGGCAGGATTACGAACAGGGCCAGCGACGGCACCGTGTAGAGCACGTTGGCCGAGCCGAGCAGCATGGCGCGCAGCGGCCGGTAGCGCTGGGCGGCCCAGCCGAGCGGCAACGCCGCCAGCAGGCCGATCAGCAGTGGCAGCAGCGCGAGCCGGGCGTGCACCACGAGCAGTTCGAGCACCGTCTCGCGGTTGCGCCAGTTGCCGAGGTATCTGATCAGCTCGTCGATCACTGCCGGGTTCCCCGTGGCTGCCGGTCGCGGTGCGTCTCGATCAGTTCCAGAACCTCCCCGGCCCGCACCCCGCCGAGCACCGCGCCGTCGCCGCCGATCACGACGCCAAGGCCCGACGGCGAGGACAGCGCCGCGTCGAGCGCCCCGCGCAGCGGGCCGCCCCGCAGGTACAGCGACCCGCCAGGCACCGGCTCCCCGGAACCGGGCGGCAGCCAGCCACGCGGCCGGCGCGACTGGTCGACCACGAGCCGCCAGCTCCCGTCGGGCGCGCCGCCGATCCCCGCGCCCTTGATCTGGACGGTCTCGATCTGGACGGTCTCGACGGGGTGGATGGTCAGGTCCTCGGCGCCGAGGAACGACAGCCCGCGGTACCCGCGGTCCCGCCCGACGAACGCGGCCACGAAGTCGTCGGCCGGCTGGGCGAGCAGGTCCGCGGGCGGGGCGAACTGGGCCAGCCGCCCGCCCTGCCGCAGCACCGCGACCCGGTCGCCGAGCTTGATCGCCTCGTCGATGTCGTGGGTGACGAACACGATCGTCTTGCCCAGCTCGGACTGCAGCCGCAGCAGCTCATCCTGCAGTCCCTCGCGAACAATCGGATCGACCGCGGAGAACGGCTCGTCCATGAGCAGCACCGGCGGGGCGG
>Ga0126372_10001291_pt1 | contig 10068 bp, 9 predicted proteins | sample PanSoiMetaPlot_6_FD_92762 | JGI IMG/M metagenome (GOLD analysis project Ga0126372, IMG submission 92762) | Tropical forest soil microbial communities from Panama - MetaG Plot_6 | ecosystem: Environmental > Terrestrial > Soil > Tropical forest > Bulk soil | place: Panama | collected 2016-02-17
CGCCGCTGAAATGGTACGTGGAGGCGAAATCCAAACCGAAACTTACGAGACTCTCTTTCTTCCCACGAGCGGGATTTCCAGCAAGAAGGTCTCATTCAAAGCATCCAACAAGGGCTGGGTCGTGCGCGATCATCCTGGCGAACTCCTGCCACACATCCCTGTCGGAGAGAATCGTGTAAAACTCCTCTTTAACCGAGGGTGCTCGTTCCACAGCAATCCTCCATTCCTCTTTGGAAAAGGGCTCCTTTCGGACGGATTCCCAGAAGCCCGTTCGCGCGAACAACTCCCCGATTCTCTTGTGGTGGCTGCCGCTCTGCAGGCTGCTGACGAGGTAAGCTGCCGTCCCCGTCTGGAGGCCGTGGAGCCGCTGCCTCGCCCCGGACATATCAAGCGCATGAGAAATGAGGTGCTCGCTGCCGCTGGCCGGCCGTGACGACCCAGCTATCTCCATGGCAACCCCGTTCAACATGAGGGCAGTAGCGAGAAGCCGAATTCCCTGTTCGTCCGACTCTGGATGTGCCATCAACTGAAAAACGCTAGCATCGGACATTAACGCAGCCAGATCATTGACTGGAACTCCCCGCCGGTGGAAGGCCAGCTTCCAGTCCCAAACGGCCGTGAACTTAGAGCACAAATCGCCAACTCCAGAATGCCAGAGCGTCCGCGGCGCCCGTTGACAGACGGCGAGATCGACTACAACCGCTTCGGGAAGACCGGCGGGTAATGACCGGCGCTTGCCCTCCAAGGTCAAACTCGCCTGCGGCGAGCAGAAACCGTCGTTGGAAAGGGAAGTCGGCACCGCGAAGTAAGGCAGTCCAGCAAGGGAAGCGATGAATTTAGCGACGTCGAGCGCTTTGCCGCCACCGACTCCGATCAATACCTTACACGAAGGTGGCACTGTGCCCACCAAGTGCACTGCTTCTTCTACGCTCGCCTCCTTCACTTCATGGAGCAGAGCCGTAGCTATGCCTTGATCCCGAAGGCTCCGTCGAGCCACGTCTAGGATGGACTGCAACAGGCCTTCGCTGTGAAACAGAACGACGGGTGCCAGGCAGGAGCGCGCCAGGTACAGGCCTAGACGCTGCAGTGCTCCGGGTTTGATACGCACAAGCCAGGGCACATTAATCTGTGTATTCTTCATGCCAGTTCTCTCGCAATCTCACTCCAGCGCGAGAACGGCTGAAAAGCCTCCCCGCGCGCCCGCAGCTCCTCGGCCAGGCCCCCCCGAGCGAAACGCAACCCCGGCCGAACGAGCAAGGCCGGCTGCAAGTCAGGTGGCCCGTCACCCGCGAATGCCACAGTGTCCGCGATGTGGAGGGCGTGCCGAACTACGGCCGATTTGTCCACGCCCACTGATGCCGAATGGTATGGGGACGAAGGGTCCAGCTTCTCCAATACGAGCCCGCGACCGTTTTCCAGGCGTCCCGGGTTCGCATATACAGTTGCGGCCACACCGGCGCGCCTGAGAACGCGCTCGACATACAAGGAGGAGCCAGCTGAAACTACCCAAAGTTCCCAACCGGCACGCCGCAGAAGCACCGCTGAGACGCCCAGGTTGGGATCCGCCTGGGTGGCTGCAAGCAGCTCTTCGAGCTGCTGTTCCTCCGTAGGCGCAAAGGCGAAATACGCCGCCATGGCCTCGAAATGAGAGATCCGTCCCTCTCGGTACTGGGCGAAATAGTCAGGCGTATCGGCGGGAACATAACGTTCGGCCAGCAGCGAATAAAAGTCTTTGTCGGTGATCGTGCCGTCGTAATCAGAAACAAAGATCTTACGCATTTTGTGTATGAAGGCCACCAGTATCCAAGCAGTTTCCTTTGCCGCCTGGGACAGCTAAAGCGAGTGCGGGATATGCAACCGGGAATCGCCCAAATCCTTGAATATGCAGGCTCAAGCGAACGGAATCACTCACTTTGTCGCCCGGAATCGAGCGACAGCCTGCGAGATCCGTCCTCGCTGAAATCGTTCTGGCCGTGTCGATATCATGTGATTGAGAGACCCCCAAAATGAACGCCTGAAGTTCGGCAACGCTCACATCGGGTTCGAACGCGCACACCGGTGAGAGTCCCCACGATGTTAGACAGTGAGATTGCGTTGTCTGCGTCACAGCCTGTCTTTGTTGGAAACTCTTGTCCAGGTTTGATGCCAACAACGGCTCGAGGGTGTACTTAGTGTGTTGGGTCCCCGACGGCCCCGGCGGCGAGCTCATGTCCTAGATCCGGCGCCTCCGATAACATAGCCGTGCAGCGCTTCGGTCGTTCACGACGAGGCGAGTTCTTTGTGTACCCCAGAAGCCTTCGGTCACAAGGTAGAATCAGAACAGATTGGGATGAAGAGCTGAACTTGACCTGTCGAGAAAATCAAAGCTCCGGTGTCTGATTGGGTTCGCCGGCAACTCGGAAGCACTCGAACTTCTGTCGCGCAGTTTTGTTTCAGGATCGTACGCTTTCCTCGACGCCAATGTACCAACCCGCAGCTCGGAATGTCGCAAGATCACGGCAACAGATCCTACGTCGCAGCCGTTGAGCGTGCGTGGCGATCGGATTTTGAGATTCTTGTGACCCGTGCAGCGCGAGCATAAACTCCAGCGCAAACTTCAGGGAAGAAACGATCCGGACTGTCGACGGAGAAGAACCGTCACCCCAGAGGTACATCCTGGTCGAAGAGACGCCAGAAAATTTAGACTCGGCGGGCAGGTCCTGTCTGGTTTGGGCAGATTTTTTTGCCGAAGATGCGGATTTCAGTCATATCGTCGGCGGACACTTCAACTGTCGAACAACGATGGGGGAGGCCATCGCACCATCGTTGATACGATCTACAAAGGTAGTACCAACAAGTTCACAGTGAACAAGATGGCTTTATCAGCTCGGACGTTGCTCTTGTTTTCCTGCTCGCAGAGTTGAAGGTAATGCGGCAGGGCTTACCCCGCGGTGCTGCACGCGTGTCCGACTCTGCTCGCCAAACGAACGGCCGGCGGGTGGAAGATCGTCGCCTTTCAGAACACGATGGTTACGGAAGGAGGGGCTTCCGCGGGTACAATCGCGGACTGGTTCAAGCAATCACGTCAGCATTGAATGGTGCGATTGCAGACATGATCCGATCAAAGGAACAGAGGAATGAGAATCGCAATGAAGTCGCGCACTATAGGTGTAACATCTCTTACCCCTCGTTGAGCCCGTGACCAGCAGAGGCAGAGGGGTCCTCTGGGACTCTTAGTTCGAGAACCAAGAATCAGGTAGCCATACCTTAGGAGGACTGATAGATTCTGAACCGTCATAAGAAACCCGATGCGCGCCTTCTACGGCTGGTGGATCGTTCTCGCTGCGTTCCTAAATCTTTTCTTCTCTGTCGGCATTGTCTACTACGGTTTCCCGGTCTTTTATCCTTCGATGATCGATTCTTTAGGCTTTACCCGAGCTCAACTGACTGAGGGGTTCCTGATGGGATTTGCCGTGGCAGGTCTCCTGTTCGGGCTCCTTGCAGGCTCCCTCATTGACTCTTTGGGGTCCCGTCAGGTGATTCGAGTCGGTATTTGGTGTGTTGGCACGCCGTTGATTCTGATGGGAAGCATAACGCGCCTGTGGCAGTTCTACGTGCTCTGCATGGCGGAAGTGGTTGGTTTCGTGCTGACTGGACCTATCCCCAACCAGGTTTTGGTCTCCAACTGGTTCCGTCTGAAGCGTGGCCGGGCGATGGGTATCGCATATCTTGGCCTAGGCGTGGGCGGCGCAGTTTCCCCGCTCCTGATCAACAGCTTGATTCAGACTTTTGGTTGGCGACACGCATTTGAAATTATTGGAGCACTCATCATTATCGTACTCTTCCCGGTTTCGCAGTGGATCACGCGCTCTAGCCCGCGCGATTTGGATCTTCTTCCCGACGGAATCCCGCCAGCCGTTGCCGCGAATGGACCTGCTTCGAGTGCACGAGGATCAATGAGCAGAGTGGGCGCAGCGCGAGCCGTGCGCAGCACCAATTTTTGGCTGATCATTACGGGCTGCACATTCACCATCGGGGCCATCGGCGCGGTGACGCAGCACTTGATTCTTTTTCTTACGGACAAGGGGTATTCCTTAAGCAGTGCTTCACGTATATCGAGCGGGCTGCTCGTTTCTAGCCTGGCGGGGCGCGTGATCGTAGGATACTTTGCCGATAACTACAGCCGGAAGAATGTCATGGCATTGTTCTACCTCGTATTGGCGCTGGCAACTCCCTTGCTGTTCGCGGCCCCACGACCTAGCGCTGTGTGGGGATTCGCGCTGCTCTATGGCTTTGCCATGGGAGCCGACTATATGTTGATTCCCCTTGTTACGGCAGATTGCTTTGGCTTGTCGGCCCTTGGCAAACTCCTCTCTTTAATTATTATCGGATATTCCCTCGGGCAGTGGTTCGCTCCCTGGCTAGCAGGAAGAATCTTCGATACACAACATAGATACGATCTTGTCTGGCTCCTTATGTCTGCCGCCCCGGCTGTGGGTGCTGCATTAATCTATGCTGTGGTGCCCGACCAGCAGGCGGTCAACTTTCGACCGGCCTAGGATTGATGGCAGAAAGGGGATGGTGCCGATAAAAGACGCAGGTTTCGACTTCGGGCGCTCGTGGAATCTAGCGAAGCCAGTCGTCAAGATGCTGCATCACAAAAGTGTCGTCCTGCAGATCCGGATAAGATCTGCAGACTCTTTCGATTTCCTGGAGCTGACCGGGAGATAAGTCCTCTTTCCGATCAAGACACCAGCGCCCCGCAAGGAGCCTCTGCCGTCGCAGAATTTCATAAATGCCCGGAATACATCCGCGAAACTGATTGCTAGCATCGAAGATCGCCCCATTTGCGTCAGTAACTTGAGCACCGAGGGCCAAGATGTCGGAAACGCTTTTGGAAGCGGTTTTCACAATGTTCAGCTGAGCGACTGCGGCCTTCGTCCATATGGCCCAGTGACCTAACAAACCGCCCACAATTCGGATTCGCGTGCCGCCAAAATCAAACGGCATCAAGAGGTCGTTCAGGATATTGTCGTCATTCCCCGTGTACAGTGCGACCTCGTGTGCACGGCCCGAATCGGCCATAGCGCGGACCACGTCAATCGTCTGATAGCGGTTAAAAGGAGCAATCTTGATGGCCATCACGTTTTCGATTTCCACGAACTGACGCCAGAATTCATAGGGCAGCAATCGGCCTCCCACGGCCGGTTGCAGGTAAAAGCCCATGACCGGAATGATGGAAGCAATGCATCTTGAATGCTCCAGCAGCGCACCTATGGATTCGTCCTTCAGCGCTCCGAGGCTCAATAACGCGACGTCATACTGTAATCTTGCTGCTAATTGTGCCTCTGAGACCGCCTGTTTGCGTTTTCCGCAAACGCCGGCGATCCTCACAACGCGACCCTTGCGGGTTTCCTCCGCCGCGAGTTCCAGGACGGGTTGCAGCAATCCATGCTTCGGATCGCGAATCGCGAACTGAGTGGTGTGAACTCCAACAGCAACACCACCCGCACCGGCGGCAAGGTAGTAGCGCGTCAATGCGCGTTGCCGGCGCTCATCTAGGCGGCGCTTGGAGTTGAGGGCAAGCGGGTGTGCGGGAATAACCAGACCAGAACAGAGCTGGTCGCGCACAGGCATCAGAATCTCCCGTCTCGCGTTTGGAAGTGCGTGGCCTTGTTGAGAGTCGCGCCCCCTTGATGTATCCAATCAGCAATCCACTTAATCATCATGGCGGGAGTTACAGTTGGATTTCCAAAAAGCGCGTTTGCTTTGCCAGCGTCGCTCAACAGCGCGGTCAAGTCATTGGCATCCGGCACCAGAACCGGCTCCACTCCAAAATGGCGCCCGAATTCGGCGGCGACCTCACGCACACAGAGCGTTTCCGGTCCCGTAATGTTCAAGATGGAGGGTGGGGATTGGCAATGAGCGAATGAGCGCAAGCACCAGGAATTTGCGTCTCCCTGCCAGATGATGTTTACATACGGCATGCTGAGAGAAATAGGACGTCGCTCAAATACAGCGCGCCCAATATCAACCAGGACTCCATAGCGCAACTCCACCGAATAATTCAGACGCAGGATCGTTACCTGTGTTCCCCACCGTACCGAGGCATATTGAAACATGCGTTCCCGCCCGAGTGTCGATTGGGCATACTCCCCAATTGGGGCGACAGGAGTGGTCTCCACCGCTCCGCCTTGTGACACCGAACACAGTGGGTATACATTTCCGGTGGAAAACGTAACTATGCGGCAGTGACGAAATCGTTCGGCCGCTAGACCGGGAAGATATGTGTTTATTGCCCATGTCAAATGCTCATCGCCAGAAGTACCGAATTTTCTGGCCGCCATAAAAATTACGTTGGGGATCTCTGGAAGACGGCTAAGCGAACCCGGCTCGAGCAGATCACAGGCAATAGTCTCGACACCGAGCGTTGATAACTCGGCGGACAAATCGGAATTAGTGAATCGAGATACAGCGATGATTCGGCGTGGACTTCCGGCAAGATCGGCTGCACGTCGCGCCAGCCTCGCCAGAGTTGGTCCCATTTTGCCGCCTGCGCCGAGAATCAAAAGGTCGCCATCGAGGGCTTTCATCGCTGAGACATCTGCATCGCTAGGCCGTGACAGGCGTTCTTCCAATTCCGTAATATTCCGGATCTTCATGGTTACCCCAGCTCAAAACCGGCTATGGCATAAGTTGCCTCTACCTTCGCGTGCTGCTCTTTCCCGCGAACCATGCGAGTCAAATGTCGCTTCGGAGTGAAATCGAGTGCACGGGCCAAGGCAACCGCTTGTACATTAGAGCAAAGCAAATCCCAGGACCATCCGCCAGAGCGGCGTGTCTGCAAGGCACGTTCGATGAGAGCGCGGGCGCTCGCAGATGTTTCGGCCACGCAGGGTCCCAAGTATGAGGTCAAGCGACCTGGCCGGCTGAACAGGTATGAGTCGCCAAGCGAGAGCGGCGGATGTCTGCAAGCGAGCTTTGATAACAATTCTGTCCGGTCTGCGCCAAATACGCGGAGATCCACATCTCGCCAACTATCTTGAGATGCCTGCTGATCAATTACGCTCGCACTAGAGTGCCCAGTTTCCCTTCTCCGCCACCAGCGTTCCACTGCTTGTTCGCAGCGGAATCCCAATTTTTCGTACAGTGGCCGGCCTTGGTCTGTGGCATCGAGTTTGACGGTTTCGATTTTCATCCGGTCGGCCAATCCCAACGCTTCTGTCATCAGGCGATGTGCAAAGCCGCGGCCTTGATAGGCAATCCTCGTTAACACCATGCCAATCCATGCCAGGCGCTGTCCATAACACAATAGAGTTGTTGTTGACACCAGTTCACCGTCAACTTCGATTGCTAGACAGCCTTCAGGAGTCAGCTCGATCAGAGTGCACCAATCCTCAGCGGTCTGGTTCCAACCCGCCTCGATTGACAATTGGACAGCCGAGCGGATGTCGCTGGCAGTCAGCTTGCGCATTACTAAGCGACCGGCCATGTCTATTAATTCTCCCGGTACCAGCAAGTAAAATGCCGTAAAGCGATTGTCGCTTTCTGATTCGCGACTCTGTTTAGTATCCTTTCTTCGTAGAACCCAGTATAAGGAATCAGCGGTATCCAGGTAAGCAGCGCGAAGATCACCGAAGCCGGTGATTGGCCGCGAGCCTCTGAGGGATGGTGCCGCATGGTCTGCTAGGTGCAAAACTCAGTTCAGCAGTTCGTGTCCTGCTAGTCCTTGTTGAAAGGGCTATAAATTAACAGATTCTGACTTTCGCATCATACCTCGCATTGGGTACTTAGGCAGGCGGGCAAGTCACTGCGCAGGAACTAAGAATCTTGAACGACCCTGTTTCGTCATTCGTCAAGTTCGTGCTCGATCGCTTATCTTGCTTCGTAGAGGAAGTGACGGTGCACGCCCTGCAGCGTCAGATGCCCGCTGGAATTTCTGTTACTAAAATTCCAGTGGCACTCGAACATTATTTTTGGTTTTTGTTCCGAATTTGTGGAAAGTACACGCCTTCATTCGCCAAAAGTAAATCGTTACGCTTGCCCTACTACGTTCAGTTTGGGATGAGTTTGCCATCAGTCGTAGATCACGGGTTCACTCGACCAGCATGGAGTGGTGCTGATGAACGAACCAGTGGCAGAAGATCTCGTAACTCGTCAAGCCGAGCCGCTTTCTTCGTCTCATTGCGCGGACGCCATGGCCAGCGGCCAAAGCTTTTGGTCGCCGTATTGATGCACGACCAAAGACTTGCTTCCCCGCGGTAGGACTTGAAGGGATTTCAAGAACTCGATCAGGTCGTCGCGCAGATTGGGAGGCAACGCGTCGAATGCTTGGCGTGAAGAAAGTGCTTCTCCACTGTGGGCGTCAACAGCCTCCTTCGCGGTAGTGAATTTTCCGTGGTGCATGAACGCCCCACCCTGATTGTAAAATCCCCACAGCTTACGAGTGATGAACTTACAATTTCCCGCGAAGAACTCCGGTGATCCTGCAGGCTGGTTCTGGTCAAGCGGTTCGCATTCTGGATCGGTTTTTGGATCACCGGTCGCACTGATGTCGTGCAGTTTGAGATCCGTGTAAGCGGGTACCATGACCACGCCATTTGCGTTTGGGTGAAGCCGTGGTTGCGGTAGTGCCTCGCTCGTCAAATCAACCGTAAGAGGAGGCGCCGTTCCGGGATAATTTACTGGTCCGACCTGCAGATTACCGGCCGGATTGTAAGGATTAGGCTCCGTGTACATCCAGCCCTTCTTATCAAGAGGCAGGGCATCGATGTGACAGCTGTTACAACCGATTTGATCAAAAGCTTTTTCACCATTCCAGACGGCACGTTCTATGGCGGGGTCGTTCGGAATCACCCGTCCAGGGACAGGTAAGGTCGCCTGAAACAGCGAAATCGCTGTTACATCAGCAACAGTCAATTCATTCACTACGCCGTCACCATCGGGATCCGTGTTTAATCCAAACCGCTCCTCTGATTGCATCCCGTGATGATGGTTCATGGCGTTATTTGTGAACTGTCGGATGGAGACGACATTCCCCGATTGGGCATATGGAAGGATTAAAAGGCTCGGAGGATTGCTGCCTGTCAATGTCAGGCTTGGAGCAGGCAGTCCCACAACCTTTGAGGTGTCCCAGGTACCGTCGATTCTGTGCGTTAATGTGCCAAACGAAACTCCTTTACTGATGAGCGCGCTACTTGACCCTGGCGGCATTCCAGCGGCAATAGCCCTCAATTCCGCGGTCATCTGCCGTGCCACCATCTCTAAATAGCCCGATCCGTTCATGCCAATCGTTTTTCGCTCATTCGACGCGTTCTCCATCGTGACAAAACTGCCAGATTCATCGACGGCTCCTCGCAATGTAATACTGTCACCGTGGTCAAACATAAGCCGGTCAAACCGCTGCGCCAAAACGAAAACCTCTGTGACGCGATCGCCACCTCCGCCGCTGTTCGGGGCATTGTGGCAACCAGAGCAGGCATTAGCCTCAGGCGAGGACAAGCGATCAAAGTTCCGCGGGAACAGCAGCGGAGAACTTAGGTCAGAAAGCGGAGCGCCCGTACCCTTCGAGAGCGGACGCCCAGCTCCGTCTTGAACCGTGAATTTCGCGTTAAATAGCAGTTCGCCGTAGCGTAGCAGCCGAGACAAAGGGGTGGTAAATTCATCTCCATCCTGAAGGTGAACGGGAACAGCCCGCTCAGAACCGACTGGCGCCTGCTGTGCGAGTAGGATCGAGCACGAAATCAGTACCAGAAGAGCTACTGTCCAAAGCGTCCAGAACTTCTTCTTCATAAATTTGCCTCGCGAAAACGGAATTTGTCGTCCAAAGCACAGCAGAGAGTTTTAGTTTCGGCGCCGCTTAGAAGGCTAGCCAGTTTGTATCCGGTTGTCACTGCACGGAGGTGCACGGAATGGTCTGAATTGCTCTAGCGACACATGATTGCATCTTCATTTGTCAATACACCAAGGCCTAGTGGCTGGCTTTGTCTAGCACACAGTCAAGTCAGCTCCCTGGCTGAAGAACATTTGGTGCAGTTTGCACCGACCACGGGATGCTGGGAGCCCTTCACACAAACTGCACACACGTGA
>Ga0126372_10001292_pt1 | contig 10059 bp, 9 predicted proteins | sample PanSoiMetaPlot_6_FD_92762 | JGI IMG/M metagenome (GOLD analysis project Ga0126372, IMG submission 92762) | Tropical forest soil microbial communities from Panama - MetaG Plot_6 | ecosystem: Environmental > Terrestrial > Soil > Tropical forest > Bulk soil | place: Panama | collected 2016-02-17
CGGGTGCTCGATGACGGCATTCGGAGGTCTTTTTTGCGGAGGACGCTCAGAACAGACGGGTTGTACTTGCAACTCAACAAAACTGGACCAACCCGACTCAACCGGAGAGCTGCCATGATACCTCTTCGAACCCGGACAAAACTCGCACTCTTATTGTAGGGATGGCCGTCACGCCCCACCATACAGCAGTTGCGCAGGTCACTAGCGATGCATCTCGACAGAAGACCGCCGAACAGGCTCGAATCGCTTTTTCCCATGCTTTGCCCCACTTGGATGGTGCCAACCTGAAGGCCACAATCGTTGAGGTCACTTACGGACCCGGCCAATCTTCTCCACCTCACAGTCACCCTTGCCCTGTCATCGGCTACATCATTCAAGGGGCGCTTCGGACGCAGGTGCTGGGCGAAGCTGAGGCCACTTACAAGGCTGGCCAGAGTTTCTACGAAGCTCCCAACGGTGTTCATCTGATCTCTGCCAACGCAAGTAGCAAAGTTCCGGTGAAGTTCCTTGCGTATTTCGTTTGCGACCACGACGCGCCACTTAGTGTTGCGCCGCCGAAAACCTCGCTACCTCGAGATAAGAGACGGTGATGTTGATTAGATCCAAGGATGTAGGCTCTTCTGCAAGCACCGGCCGGCACATATTGGCCATAGAGCGGTTAGGAATTCTCTACGCCCGCATTGCGCTCGGTGCCGCTTTCCTCTCCGCAGTTGCCGACCGCTTTGGCCTATGGGGAAAGTATGGCGGTTGGGGGAATTTTACCAACTTCGAGAAATACACGGCGCAAGTGAACTCCTTCATGCCGGCGTCCATCATCCCGTTTCTGGCTTGGGCGGCAACCGTCGCCGAATTGTCGCTCGGTCTCGCGCTGATTATCGGTATCTGGACCCGGTGGGTTGCCATCGGCGCAGCTGTCCTGCTGCTTCTTTTCGGCACGGCTATGGCCGTTTCCTTTGGTATCAAGTCTCCGTTGGACTATTCCGTATTTTCCGCTTCCGCAGGTGCGCTCTTACTTTCTTTCTACGAGTCAGAACGAGAACGTAGGCAATAGGACGAAATGCTCGTTTGCAATGAGAACGCCAAATCTCGACGGTCGCTGATTTAGCTGAGCGCGAGGCTAGTTAGTTAGGTCGCACGTGCATTCCCCTACGTGCCTTCATGTCTCCAGATTCCGATCGTGCCTTATGCTTATGCCGTCCGAGACTTCGCGCGCCTAGTGTGGCTGACCACCGAATCCATTTCGCGGCTGCAGAACGATAATATAGGCTGTAACCAGCGCGGAATCACCGTTGTCCGCGTCGGATTGTATCCTGTTCGAATGGAAAACAAACTGTCAAATTTTAGAGCATTTTCAACTAAGTGCTGTCTCTGCTCGGATTCGGCACGTTGGCGATAGAGGCATCCTATGGCTACTTCGCGTCGTACTTTTTTGGGAACAACTGTCGGCGCTGCCGCGTTGACGATGGTTCGAGCTGTGGCTGACGCAGTCGTTCTGTCTGATCAAAATGCAACTTCGTCTCCAGCGGCTTCGGCGGTCGTCCGGGTACACTCAGCACCTGCCCAAGTGGTCAACTCCTTCGATCCCGATAAGAGCCTCGCCACGTCGATGGACATTCAGTCACGCGAGTCGATCAATAAGATCTACACGCCCGAAAACATAAACGTTTGCTTGTCCGCAGGCTGGGGACCCATTAGCTATCGTCTGCATACACCGGAGACCATCGATTATTGGCACTGGAATCCCAACGGGCATTGGACAGACGAAGCAAACCAACGCGGATATTTCGTGGGCAGTTCGGAATTGGGTGAACCCATTCGCAATTCATTTGGCTACAGCCTCGCCCACCGCGGCTGCACCCACAATGGCGGTACCGATCGCGGCTATTCTCGCCTCACTGATGGTGATCCCAACACTTTCTGGAAGAGCAACCCTTACTTGGCCCAAGCGTTTACCCACGAAGACGACTCGTCGCACCCACAATGGATCATCGTTGACCTCGGCGAATACTATGACGTGAACGCGATCCGCATCGACTGGTGCGAACCAAGTGCCCGCAAGTACGAAGTGCAGTATTGGGTCGGAGCCGATCCCATGAACTGGGAAGAGCCGGCCCTGGACTCTACGGGTCAGGGTGGCGACTACCTTCCGGTCGCCGATCAGGCCATGGGCAACTGGCTTCGTTTCCCCAACAGTGCTGTTCCCGAGGGCAAAGGCGGAAGCGTAACGTTGAAACTTGCGGACAATTTGATTTCAACGCGTTGGGTTCGAGTCGTGATGACGCAATCGTCCAATCAGCCGGGGTCGCACGGCCACGATGACGTGCGGCACCGAGTGGGATACGCAATCTATGAAGTTTATGTCGGCAGATTGGAGGCCGATGATAAGTTTGCAGATTTCGTGAAACACGCGCCGGACGGTCGCCAACAGACCGCTACGTATTGCTCCTCTACAGACCCATGGCATACCGCCGAAGCCCTGAGTCCACACGGAGACCAAACCGGCTGGGACCTCTTTTTCACCAGCGGCATCACCAACGGTCTACCCGCGCTGATAACCGTTCCTCTGATTTACAGCGTTCCCGAAGACGCTGCCGCTATGGTCACCTATTTGAAAAAGCGAGGGTATCCCATCAGCTGGGTCGAAATGGACGAAGAAGCCGATGGGCAATACTACATGCCCGAGGACTATGCCGCACTCTATATTCAATTTGCGGACGCAATTCACAAGATCGATCCCACCCTCAAGTTGGGCGGGCCCGTGTTCCAGGGCATTAACCAGGATGTTTCGGTCTGGCCCGATGCGCGGGAACGCAGGTCTTGGTTCGGCCGCTTTTACGATTACCTAAAATCGCACGATCGCCATGGGGACTTGTCGTTCGCTTCCTTTGAAATTTATCCTTACGCCGCCTGCACCATGAAATGGGTTGATTTGTACCGTTGTCGCGAACTGACCCGCAAGACGCTGCAGGCGTTTCGCGATGACGGACTGCCTGCTGCAATTCCGCTCATGAACACCGAAAGCAATCTCTGCGGTTCGCTTTCGGTCTACATGTCCGATATTTTTTCGGCCTTATGGCTTGCCGACAATGTCGGCAGCTTCTTCGCCGAGGGCGGCACACTTTACATTCATTCGCCCATCGAACCCAGTGTCATCGAGCATGGCTGCCAAGGCTGGGCAATCTGGGGCAACGCCCTGTGGGACCGCGAGGCAAAGATCATTGGCTATACCGCTTTCTATCATGCCAGCCGAATGATCAATAACGAGTGGGTCGCGCATCGTAGCGGCACCCATCACCTCTATTCCGTCGATGTCGGAATCGAAGATGGCGCTGGGAATGCTCTTGTCACGAGCTATGCTGTTCGGCGCCCAGACGGCCAGTGGGCCTTGCTGCTCATCAACAAAGATAGAGATAATCCGCATCCGGTTCGAATCGCTTTTGAAAGCAGTGGCCGGACCGGATATTTTTCCGGCACAATTCGCATGGTCACATTTGGCAGCGAACAATACGTTTGGCACGGCGCGGACGCCACTGCTCACGCCGATCCAAACCTGCCGCCTGTGGTTTCGTCAATCGACGCCTATGCACAAACCCTGTTCACGCTCCCCAAGGCTTCCGTCACCGTTCTGCGCGGCAAGGTCGCAGGTCTCACCCGTGGGAGGAATTCATCGCGATGAAAAATTCTGAGAGACCTGACAGCCAGGCTTCTTACTCGTCGGTGGCTCCTTCGTCACCAGGCCACCGTAGCCCCCTAAGCGCTGTGCCCACGCTCGGAACGCAACGGACGTCCTCGCCGCGGTCCAGAGTAGGCACGCACTCCTCTTGCGCGATCCCGCAAAGCTTGCTATGAGGCTCAACGAAGCGTCGGGTAAAGTCCCAAAAAAATGAGCAAGAGATCAATTGTATCCGTAACTCCGTGCGCGACAATTGGGACGGAAAGATTCCGATCGTATACGAGATAAATCGCTCCCAGCAGAAGGCCGTCTAGAAAATTTTCTAGTTGACCTGTAATTCCCTGGTCCAGATGAGAGGCCCCGAACAACAGGCTCACAAGAACCACGCTGAAAAGCCAGGCTGCTCGCGTGGATCGCAGCACCCCAGCAACCCGGTTCATCAAATAACCACGGTACACCATTTCTTCGCCGAAAGCGGCCAATGTCCAAGCTCCTACGATCGCTATCATCGTCCATTTGACGTTCCAATGTAGTGCGCGAAAAAGTTCGAGATCCGGAGCGCGCCCGGTCCAGCGCATGAGCAACGGTTGCGAAACAAACAGTTCAAACACTTCGATCACAGCTCCCCACAACCCACCTAGTAACAGAGTTTTCCTCCAGCTCTCATAACGAACCAGCCCTACATCTCGCCAACGCAAGCCTCGGATCCGAAGAGAAAGCCACGCCAGAGGCAGCAGATAGATGGTCTTGCTGAGAAAGATATGGTGATGAATGTCAGCCCAGAAAATCAGAGCCACAATGGCGAATTCGCACAACACCAATACCGGAGTGCCAGAGCATTTTCCTTTTTGTGGCATGGTCATTCCGCGAGCTTGCGCGAAGCGCCTCGTCCACCTCAGTTCGTTAGTCCATTGCTGCTCAGCCTTGCGGTCGACAGTTGCGACTTGCAATAGTGCCGCGCGCGCAGGAGAGCGTAAAACGAGTCGTTCCTATGAGGAGCCCGCAACCCACCAGCAGTCCAATCGGAACAATCGACCAACCCAGTAGTTCTTTGGCACCGGGCAGCGGTCCCCCAAAACCCATTCGCAGAGAGAACGTTAGATCGGATGCGCTACGGCCGTAAACCCATAGCCCGGCAGTATGGGGATGAATCGTTTTGAATACTGCGCACGACATAAGCGTGCCCCCGAGCAGATAGCCTGATACGGCCCCCAACAAAACGAAGAAACCGGCAAAACTGAAACTGGCCCAGCGAAACAGCCTGTGGAGAATTCGCCAGGGCGACCACGCTTACTTCGGCCCGCGCCAGCAGATTGTCAGTAACGTATTCGCGCGCCAGCCTTTCCGGATTTCCCAGATTTGCTAGTGCCGCTTGTACCCCGGCCGCAGACACCTCTCCGTCGAGGGTCGCCCTCTCCAGGATGTGACCGCGCAGCTCTTCGACGATCTCGCGAATGTCGTCGCGGCTTAGGCCCCTTAACCCGAGACTCAAGCGTGTCAGATAGGCTTCGATTTTTTGTTCCGCATCGCTCGACATCGTTATCTGTTCCTCTTCTCGAGAGGAGCCAGCAACCTTCTCATACTCGATGAAAAACGCGCCCAAGTAGCAACCATTTCAAGGGCGCGCTGCTTGCCTGCCGCCGTAAGTGCGTAATACTTTCGCGGGTGCCCAGCATCGGACTCCACCCACTCACTTTTGACCCAACCAAGACCTTTCAACCGACTGAGCAGCGGATACACCGTCCCTTCCGATACAACTAGGTCCGAATCGGTTTCCAGTCGGCGGAGAATCTCGAGTCCGTACAGCTTGTTACCCCACAATGAAGCGAGAATGGCGAGCTCGAGACAGCCCTTTCGAAGCTGAATCTCCCACTTGTCACCCCTTTCACTTGAAGAGTCGTCAATCCGTTTCACGGTTTGATTTTATATCATGTAGTACAAGGTATAATGTTGTCAATACCAATACGGCGTCCTCACACAATAAGACCACTCCTCGAACTTGTGGTCTCTTTCATCGGGTATCCGCTTCGCTTTCTTGAACAGTTCCGCCCTGGTCAGCTCCGGTACCGGTGGATATGAAGTGCAGGCGATCGCAGACCGCAATCGGTCGTCCTCTCTACAACAACTTCCCCGACAAAGAGTCCGCGGCTGCCACGCTTGACCACGGCCAGGATTCGCTACATGGTCAACGAGCTTGATCCGGCAGTTGACCGTACACGAAATATCTGGGTGTCAGGTCGAGCAGGAGCGGCAACCTAATTCCGCGATGTTGGCGCCGGGAATTTGGAATGGTGCTCGGCACACCATATGGTGCCTCACAGAGGAAGACGAACGCTCGCTAGTTTCAATCACTCTTCACTTATGTACTTTCGCTCGAGGACCCGCAGGTGCTTTCCTCCTCAGTTTGACCTTATTGTAAGCAACCGCGGCACGGACGAGAGTTTTTAGAGCACGCTTATTAATCTTATCGCCCTCGAAAAGATCGATAGCTCGCCACGCGTTGCCTTCAAGGCTCGCGTTGAAGAGCTTGTCAGGATCTGGGAGGATCGCCCCGTGGGAAAAGGTAAGCTTCACCTTACCTTTGTGGGCATTGGCGACCGCGATTATTCCGTCGTGACACCACACTGGGCTGCCCATCCACTTCCATTCCTCGATTATTTCCCGGTCGGCCTCAATAATAATCTTGCGGATGCTGGCCAACGTTTTGCCACGCCAGTCCGTGAGTTCTGCGATCAGCCGGCAATACGTTGCGATGGATTCATTGGATCTTTATGCCTCGAATTCTTGTCCCGTTTTCATGCGAGTTTTATTGGGTAAGCTTTAGGGGAAAGGTAAAATTAAGTCCTTCTATCAACGGTTACAGGCAGTGTACTTTATCTAGCTTGTGATTCCGAATCGAACCGTAGTCGGAGTAGGCCATTGGCGGATCCTGTCTCATCTTATTGAACTCTGGCGTGCAGCCTTCCCGGACTTGCCCCCAGCCACCCCGCTCCCAGCTTACCCCGACGAGCCTCATGTTGCCGCTATGCGGCAGATGCTTGCACCACGCAACTCAGTAAACAGGCTAGAGTTGGAGTTAAATTTATCGCCACGCCAGTCCTTCGAGTCTGCAGCTCGATTCCACATCCTGGGCCGTCATCGATCTAGCTGAGAAGGGCCGAAAGACGCAGTGCCGCCGCACACAGCTGCGGGTGGATCCTTCCCCGCAAGTCGGCGATCGAAACGCGGGCCGCGTGTGTCCCGACGTTCATGGCTGCTATCACCGTACTTGACCTTAGTCGCACCGGTACTGCTATCGAGCGTAGGCCGATCTCCAATTCCTGATCAACAATGGCGTAACCCTTCTTCGAACCTCAGACAGTTCCTCGAAGAGCTTGGCTCGGGAAGTTACAGTTCGCTTGGTATGGCTGGGGAACGTGGCGTGGTCAAAATATTCTCGCAGGTCCGCTTCCGGCCGGAAAGCAAGGAGCACGCGGCCCATAGATGTGCAATATGCAGGCAACCGGCTACCCACGCCAAGGTCGACGGACAACACCCGCCGGTTCGTGGATGATCTTGCTACGTATAGAATCTCAGAACCATCCAGTATGGATACAGAGCAAGATTCCCGAACTGCTTCACAAAGTCGGTCAAGTATGGGTTGTGCGGCTGGGGCGAGAGGTGTCGACGATAGGTATGCGTGCCCAAGATCAAGGATTTTCGGTTCTAGGTAACACCCACGCGGGCCGGTTGACACGTACCCCAGCTTAGACAACGTATACAAACACCTGCGTACGGCAGCGCGAGAGAAGCCTGTACACTCACTGATTTGTGGGATAGTCAAAATACGGGAATGATCCGAAAAGGCAAAGATTACAGCCAGTCCGCGGGCCAGCGAAGTCATGAAATTTGGGTCGCCGCCTTCTACCTTATTGTTATGTCCGGAGCGACGTGCAGAGCGGGCAGATTTCATTTGCACAATTCGGAGACCGCTTGCATTTTTTGAACCATGGGATAGCAAAGCCATCATCTCTCCAATCGGTTGTACTTCCTCATTATCTCTTTCAACTTGTCGTGTGGTAATGCCACCACAGTATGATCATTTATTCCTGTCATGGTCCTCGCGGCAATCATCGCATTCACCACGGCTTCTTCTGTCGCCTGAACCGTTGCCAGGAAAAGAGGATTTATTGCGTCGTTGGCAAGCATCCTCACTTCTCTAACGCCGGTAAAAGCTGCTGCCTTAGGATTGTCTGTGGAAAAGGCGATAAAGATGTCCCCGGAACCATTTCCGGAGTAACTGCCATCACGGCCCAGGCCCAGTGACACACGCCTTGCCATTCGTTTGAGTTGCGTCGGAATCAATGGAGCATCCGTGGCGACAACGACGATGATTGAGCCGACATCGTCATCCCAGACTGGTTTGCCGGGAATCTCTCGCCCGACGGGCACTCCAGCAATTCGCAATTGATCCCGCTGACCATAGTTGCACTGAACCAGCACACCAACTGTATATCCTCCGTACTTGGGGCTTAAAGTCCGCGAGGAAGTACCGATCCCTCCCTTAAATTCGCTGCAAATCATACCCGTCCCGCCGCCCACGTTACCCTCTTCCACTGCTCCTCCGTGCGCAGTATCGAGCGCCTGGAATACGTCTTCTGTTTTGATATGGAACCCGTTGACGTCGTTCAGATATCCGTCCCAAGTTTCAGCCACGATGGGCAACGACCATGAATAACCACTTGCGCTGGGAGGACCGTTCCTTAATCGCCATGCAATAACTGCATCACGAGCAACGCCCACACTGTGAGTGTTCGTGATTACCACTGGCCCCTCCAAGAATCCTGATTCTTCAACCCATGTTGTCCCGGTCATCTCGCCGTTACCGTTCTCAGTGAACCAGCCTGCGAAGACCGGATCCCTAGAGCTCTTCCCACGAGGAAACACGACGGTAACGCCTGTTCGAACCGGCCCGACCCCTATTTTCAATACTCCGCTTCCACGGATTAGCGTCGTGTTCCCCACTTCCACGCCCTTGACGTCTGTAATCGCATTAAACGCCCCCGTCGTTCCATCAAAAGGGATACCCAGATCGCGCGCACGGACGTTACCCTGGGCACGCCCGATCCCGATCACGCCACAGAGCACAAGCATAAGGACAGCAAACGTGCGGCCCATAGTCTTGACCACAAGCTGAACGCATTCGAAGCTCGTCATAAGATGCCTCGTTACAATGCTTGCTCGCGGTCAGCCCTAGCAAGCATCGGCATTTGGAATGTTGCTGCTGAGCCAGGATCACGACTGTGCGATACTCGGCAGGCTGCGCGAATACCGTACCGTACAAACCTAGCTGTTGTCGACCGGAATGCCGTTTTTTTCAGGCGACTGGACCGGCCTGAGCACGAGCCAACCGGGGGAAACAGATACTTGTAGCGCCGAGCGCTCTAAAAGAGGTAGCTAATCAGCGAGCTACACAATTGGCTTCGCATACAAGGTGAGTCACTGTCACGGCCGTCACTCTCCACCCACTGGTGGACCGTATGGTAAGGAGATCAAAAACAGCTTGACAAGGATCTATGTTGAACCTATTTTTTCACCAATCGCAGATCGCACCTATGTTTCGATTATCGGACAAAAGCGAGGGGAGCCATGAGAACTCTGCAACGATTCGCTCTTCTTTCAGCAACCCTGGCAATGCTTGTGTCAACATTCTGCTTCGCCCAAAATGCGACGACGTCACTACGAGGAACCGTTGCCGATCCGCAAAGTGCAGTGGTTCAAGGCGCCAGTGCGACGCTCTCGAATGTTAATACCGGTTTTTCGCAATCCACCACGACGGACGATAACGGCTATTACCAGTTCCTGCAAATACCCCCGGGCACCTATAGCCTCACCGTGAGTAAGCCGGGATTTGGCACTCTTAAGGAAGACAACCTGCAACTGCTGGTGGATGTGCCGGCTACCTCGAACATTACACTGCGAGTTCAGGCAGAAACGAGCACGGTAGAGGTCACTGCTGTTGGCGCGCAAGTGAACAGCGAGGACGCGAGCTTGGGAAACGCGTTTGGTACGTCACAAATCGAGGCGCTACCTTTCGAAGGGCGCGACCCGACCCAGATCCTGAGTCTGCAGCCCGGGGTCACGTATGTTGGGACCAATGTCGACCAGACGCATGACAGCCGCGGTGGCTCAGTGAATGGCGCCCGGAGTGATCAGACGAACATTGTGCTGGACGGAATTGATGATAACGACCAAACAAAGGGATTCGCCTTTCAGGGCGCTCTACGCTCTACGTTAGATTCCCTGCAAGAATTTCGAGTGACTACAAACAATTCTAATGCAGACGCGGGTCGCTCCTCGGGTGCACAGGTGGCACTGATCACCAAGAGTGGGTCGAATAGGTTTCA
>Ga0126372_10001293_pt1 | contig 10057 bp, 6 predicted proteins | sample PanSoiMetaPlot_6_FD_92762 | JGI IMG/M metagenome (GOLD analysis project Ga0126372, IMG submission 92762) | Tropical forest soil microbial communities from Panama - MetaG Plot_6 | ecosystem: Environmental > Terrestrial > Soil > Tropical forest > Bulk soil | place: Panama | collected 2016-02-17
GCGTTTCGCCCCGGCGTGTGGCGCGTTCCGCCCGGCGTGTGGCGCGTTCCGGATCGGGTTCGGCTTGGTTCGCCAAGGCTTTACGAAAGTGCACCACTGGAGCTGACGCCCGTGCCACTGTGGAGAGGGTGACCGAGCCGAGCCTGGACACGCGCACGGCGACCGAGCTCGCCCGTGCGATGTACACCCTGATGCGCGCCGCGCGTAACCGGTTGGCCGGCGACGAGCAGTCGCAGCTGGTGAAGCTGATCACTGAACACCTCGGCTGCGGCGTGAGCGAGATTCTCAACGTGCGCGCCCGCTGGGAAGACTGGGAGCACGCCAACCTGCAGCTCGCCGCGGACGCCTACCTCGCCGAGTACTCACCGGACGCCGCCTGGGTCGGCGTCGCCGGGCCAAGGCATGGCTTCCACGATGTGATCGACATGCTGGCGATGGCCATGCGGCACGGCGAGTTCGAGGTCGGCGCGGTGGACTACGCGACGGTCTCGGTTGGCCCGGACAGCAGCATCGACGCCGTACGGTTGGGCCTGGTACCGACGGTCGCTCCGGATGGCACACCCGTCGTGTTGGCGGTGCACGGCGCGCCGCCAGACATGGAACCGTTGTGCCAGCTGCAGGTGCTGGCCGCGGATCGAGCGGCCGCCACCGCGGCCCGTGAGCGGTTCGAGCAGTTGATGCGTGAGCATGACGTGTTTCGCGGCAAGGTGCTGACGTTCGGTTCAAGCGAGCACCACGGCAAGATGATGATGTTCGGGTTCAGTGAGCACCGCGGCAACCGGCTGTTGAAGTTCCTACTGCGGCCGCGGCTGTCCGCGCATGATGTGATCCTGCCGCCGGGCGTGCTGGAGTCGGTGGAGCGGCACGTGGTGCTGCCCGGCGGCTTGGCCGCCGCGTTGCGGGCGACCGGCCAGCATCTCAAGCGCGGGCTGCTGCTGCATGGTCCGCCCGGCGCCGGTAAGACCCACACGGTGCGCTACCTGATGAGCCGGCTGACGGGCTCGACGGTCATCGTGGTGTCCGGCCCGGCGTTGGTGATGATCGGCGAGGCCACCGCGCTGGCCCGGCGGCTGCAGCCGTCGGTCGTCGTTGTCGAGGATATCGACTTGGTCGCCGAGGACCGCGCGGTCAAGCCGTCCAGTCAGCCGCTGCTGTTCCAGCTGCTGAACGAGATGGAGGGGATCGCCTCGGACGCCGACGTGACCTTCGTACTGACCACCAACCGGGTCGAGGTGGTCGAGCGCGCGCTGATCGACCGGCCGGGCCGCGTCGACCTCGCGGTGCACATTCCGCGGCCGGACGCCGAGTGCCGGCGACGGCTGCTGGACCTCTATGCGAGCGAGGTGACGCTGGACCTTCCGGACCCGTCGCGGCTGGTCGCGGCGACGGAGGGCGTCACGGCGTCGTTCATCCGCGAGCTCGTGCGCCGGGCGGTCCTGCGGGCCACCGGCGAGGAACCCGTGCGGCTTGACCAGAGACCCGTGCGGCTTGACGAGGCCACGCTGCGGGCCGCACTCGATGAGCTGGCCGACGAGCGCAATGTCCTGACCCGGAGTTTGCTCGGCGGCCGGACCGGCGAGCCCGGCCCGCAGTACGACGGCGGTGAGGCGCCAGGGGGCCAGTTCTCGCCGTTCCCACCGCCGCCGTTCCCACCGCCGCCGTTTCCGCCACCGGGAGTCTGGCTCACGCCAACCGAGTGATCTCTGCGACATCCCGCATGGCGCCGGCCAAGTTGGGAGCACACGAAGGCGACTGTTAGCATGGGTAATCGTGCCAGTGGGCTTCACCCGCTCGGCGCTGGCACCTCCTCCCCTTCGACTAGACCCGAGGCTTTCGCGTGGCGAACATCAAGTCCCAGATCAAGCGGATCAAGACCAACGAGAAGGCGCGGCAGCGGAACAAGTCCGTCAAGTCCGGGCTGAAGACGGCGATCCGCAAGTTCCGCGAGGCGGCCGAGGCCGGTGACAAGGACAAGGCCCTCGAGCTCGGCAAGGCCGCCAGCCGTGCGCTGGACAAGGCCGCCGGCAAGGGCGTCATCCATGCCAACCAGGCGGCTAACAAGAAGTCGGCGATCGCCACCAGGTCCAACCAGATCTGACGGCACCGGGTTCGGCAAGGCCTGGCCGCTGGTCCGATCGGGTTAACTCGCGTGTACCGGTGACACGATTCGGCCGGTTCGCACGTCTATATGTTTACGACGCCGCCCCTCCTCCCGCGGGGCGGCGTCTGTGGCTGTTCAACGGCTCTTGGCCGCGCAAATCCGCAAGACGGCGCGCTGTAGGGCATAGTCCGGGTCGGCCGCGGCGCCCTTGACGTCGGCGTTCACCTCGGCTACCACGGCCATCGCCTCGGCCAGACCCGCCGGCCGCCAGCCGCGCGACTGGCCCAGCGCCCTGCGTACCTTCCACGGCGGCATGCCCAGCTGCCCGGCCAACCGTTCCGCGCTGCTCCCGCCGACCGCCGACACCCTGGCCACCGTGCGAACCGCGTCCGCGAGGGCGTCGGCGACCAGCACATGCGGGACGCCCTGCTGCATCGCCCACCGCAGCGCCTCCAGCGCTGCGGCCCGGTCCCCGGTGACTGCCTTCTCGGCCACCGCGAAACCGTTCACCTCTGCCTTGCCCCGGTGGTAGCGGCGAATCGCCGCCTCGTCGATCGATCCATTCGTGTCGGCGACCAGCTGGCTTGCGGCGGCGGCCAGCTCCCTCAGGTCCGAACCCACCGATTCGATCAGCGCCGAGATCGCCGACGGGTTGATCCGGCCGCCGGCACGGCGCACCTCGTCGCGGACGAAAGACTCCCGGTCGGCCGGCCGGTTCACCTTCGCGCAGGTCCGGATGCTCGCGCCCGCCTTGCGTGCCTCGTCAACGACGGCCTTCGCCCTCGCCCCGCCGTTGTGCACGATCACCAGGACCAGGCCATCCGCCGGTTGGCGCAGGTAATCGACGATCAGCTCGACGGTGTCCTTGGTCGCGTCGTGCGCGCCCTCCAGCACTACCAGCCTTGCGTCGGCGAACAGCGACGGGCTCAGGTGCCCGCCGAGCTCGGCGGCCGCCAGCCCGGCGACCGGGACGCGGCGCACCTCGATGGCGGGCTCCGCGGCGACCGCTTCGCCCACCGCGGCCCGCACCGCCCGCTCGACCAGCAGCTCCTCCTCGCCAACCACCAGATGAATGTCAGACACGACGCGCATACTTCCACGCTGGGCCGACGCCCGGCCGCCTTGTGCTTGTTTCGGCTTGTGGGACCGAGAAGCTCCCAGATAGCGGACGCGGCTGGGCACCTAGTGAGATCATTCGGTACCGTCATTGGCACAAACGAATACGGCTCATCCAGAGGGGCAGAGGGAACGGCCCTACGAAGCCCCGGCAACCGGCGTCGGCTAGTTCGTAAGTTAGTACAAGCGTCCGCGAGGCGACCGACGACAACGGTGCCAATTCCGACCCACCCGAACAGTGGGACAGATGAGGAGACCTCGCCATGACCCTGCGAAGCGTCGACGTTCAAATCACCCCCAACCTCGGACCGGCCGCCGCTCTGGCCTGCCGCGAGTGCGGCCATCGGGTACCGCTCGCGGCCGAGTTCGCGTGCGCCGAGTGCTTCGGGCCGCTCGAAGTCGCTTACACGTTCGGCACCGTGACCAGGGAGAGCATCCAGGCCGGCCCACAATCGATCTGGCGGTACCACCAGCTGCTGCCCGTTCCGCCCAACACGCACGCCCATCCGAACACCGAGCCCGGCTGTACCAGGCTCGTGCGCGCGGACCGCTTGGCCGCCGCGCTCGGCGTGCGCAGCCTCTGGGTCAAGGACGACACCGGCAACCCCACCCATTCGTTCAAGGACCGCGTCGTCGCCGTGGCCCTGGCCGCGGCCCGCGAGCTGGGGTTCAAGGTGCTGGCGTGCCCGTCCACCGGCAACCTCGCCAACGCCGTGGCCGCCGCCGCCGCCCGCGCCGGCTGGGACTCCATCGTGCTCATCCCCTCCTCCCTGGAACAGGCCAAGATCCTCACCACTGCCGTCTACGACGGTTCCCTGATCTCCGTCGACGGCAACTACGACGACGTCAACAGGCTGGCCACCGAGCTGGCGGCTGAGCATGAGGACTGGGCGTTCGTCAACGTCAACGTCCGGCCGTACTACGCCGAGGGTTCCAAGACGCTCGGCTTCGAGGTTGCCGAGCAGCTCGGCTGGCGGCTGCCCGAGCAGGTCGTCGTGCCGGTGGCGTCCGGATCTCAGCTGACCAAGGTCGACAAGGGCTTCCGCGAGTTCGGTGAGCTCGGCCTTGTCGAACCGGCGCCCTACCGGGTATTCGGCGCCCAGGCCACCGGCTGCTCCCCGGTCGCGACCGCCTTCAAGGCCGGCCACGATTTCGTCGCGCCCGTCCGGCCCGACACGATCGCCCGCTCGCTTGCCATCGGAGCCCCGGCCGACGGCCCATACGTCCTCGACACCGTCCGCCGCACCGGCGGGGGCGTCGAGGATGTCTCCGACGAGGAAGTGGTCGACGGCATCCGGCTGCTCGCCCGCACCGAGGGCATCTTCGCCGAGACCGCGGGCGGGGTGACCGTCGCGTGCGCCCGCAAACTCATCGAGACCGGCAAGCTCGACCCCGACGCCGAGACCGTCCTGCTCATCACCGGTGACGGCCTCAAGACACTGGACGCCATCGCCGACCAGGTCGGTCCCAGGGCGACCGTCCCACCGAGCACCGCGGCCGTCCGCCAAGTCCTGGAGAACTGACATATCAGTCGCCTCTCAGTTCACGGGCACCGCTGCCGACGACGATCTGGTGTTCCCGTCCACCTGCGATCGCGATGTCGCCGTTCTGATCGGTTCGCATGACCTTGGTGCCCGCAGAGGTCAGCGCGTTGAGGACATCGCCGTTCGGGTGCCCGTAGCGGTTGCCGGCGCCAACGCTCACCACCGCGAGCCTGGGCCGCACCGCCGCGAGGAAGCGCGGCGAGCTGAACCTGGACCCGTGGTGCGGCATCTTCAGCACGTCGGCTTCGACATCGACCCCCGACGCCAGCAGCTGCGCCTGCCCGGCGAGCTCGACGTCACCGGTCAGCAGGACGCGCCCGGACGCGGTGTCGGCTCGCAGCACGAGTGAGGCGTCATTGACCGACGTGCCGTCGTTGCCGTCCACGACCGGCGGCGGCCTGCTCGGCCCGAGCACCTCGACGGTCAACGCCGGCCACGCCATCCGCTGCCCGGCACGCAGCTCGACCAGCGGCACTCCGGCCTGCCCGGTGAGCCGGCGCACCTGCTCGAAGGCCCATGACGGCTCCCGTATCGGACCGACCGCCACCGCGCCCACGCTGCGGCCGGCCAGCACGCCGGCGAGCCCGCCCACGTGATCGGCATGCAGATGGCTGAGTACCACGAGCGGGATGCGCCGAACGTCGAGCCGGTCCAGGCAGCCGCCGACGAGCCCGGGGTCGGGGCCGGTGTCGACCACGATGGCTCTGGTCTCATCGCCGCCGGCGGCCAGCACGAGCGCGTCACCCTGCCCGACGTCACAGGCCACCATCGCCCACCCGGCGACCGGCCAACCGGGCGGCGCGAACCGTGTCGGCACGAACACCAGCAGCACACCGAGGAGGCTGGCCGCGGCCAGCGCCCGCACCCGGCGAAACCGCAGCAGGATGAAAACGACCACAGTGATCGCGGCCAGTGACAACCCGCCACCGGCGCCCGCGGGCCAACCGATCGTCGCACCCGGAATCGCCGCCGAGCGGTGCCCCACGGCGATCAGCCACTGCACCGCCGGACCCGCAAGACGAACCACGATCTCCGCCGCACCGGGGTGCACCACCGCGAGCGCGGCCGCCAGGACGCCGAGCACCGTGGCCGGCGCCACGGCGGGCGCGGCCAGCAGGTTCGCCACGATCGCCACAACGCTGATATTTCCGGCCAGCGCGGCGATCACCGGCGCGGTCACCACGTGCGCCGCCACCGGCACCGTGACCGCCTCCGCCACCCCGGCCGGCACCCCACGATCGCGCAGGGCAGCCGCCCACGGCGGAGCCAGTACCACGAGCCCGCTGGTGGCCAGCACCGACAGCGCGAACCCAGGATCCACCCCGAGCGCCGGGTCGACCAGCAGCAGCCCGAGCACGGCCACCGCGAGCGCCGGCACGGCACTGCGGCGCCGGCCAAGCATCAGCGCCAGCAGCGCGACGGCGCCCATGACCGCCGCGCGAAGCACGCTCGGCGATGGCCTGGCCAGCACGACGAACCCGACCAGCGCCAGGCCGGCCAGCACCGCGGAGGTCCTTGGCCCGAGCCGGAACAGCCGAAGCAGCCAAAGCACCGCGCCACAGACGATCGCCACGTTCGTGCCGCTGACCGCCGTGAGATGCGACAGACCCGCGGTCTTGAACTCCTCACTCACCTCCTGCTGTAGCCGGCTGGTGTCCCCCACCACCAGCCCTGGCAGTAACCCGGCCGGCTGCTCGGGCAGCACCTGTGCGGCGTCCCGGAGTCCACCGCGTAAGTCTGCGGCGGCGCGCTGCCACCACGGCGGCGGCCCGACCTCGGCCGGCGAGCCGCGTACCCGGAGGGCGGCAACCGTGAGGTCGCGACGCGTGGGCGGGGCGAGCCGGCCGGCGGCCGACACCTCCTGACCCGGCAACAGCGCCGCCCACTGGTCGGCCGGCGCGATCAGTACGACGCGCCCACCCGTCGACCAGCGCTGACCGTGCACGTCGGCGTGCCGCAGCTGCGCGCCGATCACCACCTGCCGCACGCCGCCCGGCTGGCCGCCGTACCCCGCGCTGTGCAGCGGGCGCGGATCGTCGGTCAGGCGAACCCGCAGGGTCGCCGCCGAACCGGACTCCGCGGCGACCCGCACCGGGTTCGCGACGCTGCCATGCGCCCGCACGGCCGTGCCGGCTCCACCGGCCAGCAGCGCCGCGCCCAGCGCCAGTAGTCCAGCCGACGCCCGACCCAGCGCCATCGGCGACACCCGTGACGCGCTCACCCCAAGCACCACCACGAGCACACCGATCAGCGCCGCAGTCGCGGCGGCCGCCCAACCGACCCACAGGCCGAGCAACGAACACGCCCACGTGCCCAAGGCCGCCGGCACCAGCCGCAGATCCAGGCCGTTTCCGCCGGTCGCCGCCGGATCGGGGACGCTGCTCACCGCGGCTTCTGGCGTGCCGCTCATGCCGTCACCAGATCCCGCAGCCGCGTGAGCCGAGCCTCACCGATGCCCTCGATCTCGCGCAGCTGGTCGACCGTGGTGAACCGGCCGTGCGCGGCACGCCAGTCCAGGATTCGCTGGGCGGTGACCGGTCCGATCCCCGGCAGGGCATCCAGGTCGGCGAGGGTCGCGGCGTTGAGGTCGACTCGAGCACCGCTGCCGGATGGTGATGCGCCCTGACCGGCGGGCCCGGCCGCGGCCGGCGCCGGTCCGACCACCACGTGCTCGCCGTCGGTCAGCCGTCGGGCCAGGTTGAGCCCGGTCAGGTCGGTGCCGGGTACCGGTCCGCCGGCGGCGGCGACGGCGTCAGCGACCCTCGCACCGGCCGGCAGCCGGACCAGCCCGGGCCGTGCGACGAGCCCCGCGACGCTCACGACCAGCTCAGTGGTCGCCGGGGCCTGTGACTCGCCGGCCGGAGCCGGCAGCGCGGCCGGTAACGCGGCCGGCACCGTTTCGGTGACCGGGCGTGAACGCCACACCGCGAAGCCGGCGATGGCGGCACCGAGCACCAGCACGACCGCGAGCACAGCCGCGGCCCGGCGCCCTGGATCAAGGCGGACCTCGGTCGTTCCGGGCGGCAACCAGCGACGAACCCGCCAGCCAACCTTGATCGATTTTGTCGCGGCCGGGGCCGCGCGTTCCGGCGAGCGATCTGCCGGCGCCCCGTGCGGGCTGTCCGCCGCCCTGCCCGGCACACCATCCAGCGCAACGTCCGCCACCGGGACCGGCGCACCATCCGCCACCGTGACCGGCAGACCACCTAGCTGATCGTTCGCTATAGCGACCGGCACGCCATTCAGCGCAACGTCCGCCACCGTGACCGGCAGACCCTCTGACTGACTGTCCGCCGGCGTGTCTGGCGCACCATCAAGCGCAACGTTCGCCACAGCGACCGGCAGACCGTCCAGCCGACCGTTCGCCACAGCGACCGGCAGATCGTCTAGCCGACCGTTCGCCGCTGTGACCGGCAGACCGTCCAGCTGGCCGTTCGCCACCATGACCGGCACGCCGTCCGACATGCCGTCCGCCGGTGCCGAGTCGGTCAGCACAGCCAGGCGTCGCTGGGAAGCGTTCGCCCGGTCCTCACGCTGAGTTAGACGAGCCATACGCCGAACGCTAGATCGCCGGACCGACCGGAGTCGGCGATCACGAGCTCGCCTGTGGATAACTACGAGGCTGTGGACAACTCGGCTCCGCGGAGCGCTCTTGGCAACGTAACTGTCGGTGGGTCATGCCACCATGGAGGGTTCAGCCATGAAACTGGAACCGAAGTCCCGAATAGGGCGCTGGATCAGCTCCGGATCAGCCCTCGGGAGACACCACCACGCCGAGCACCCCCGGACCCGTATGCGCGCCGAGCACCGCGCCCAGCTCACACGTCACACAGCCGCTCAGCCGCGGCAGCCGTTGCCGCAACCGGTTCGCCAGCTCGGCCGCCCGCTCCGGCGCCGCAAGATGATGCACCGCCACCGACGCCGGCTCATCGCCCGCCGCCTGAACCGCCAGCTCGACCAGCCTCGCCAGCGCCCGGCTCGACGTTCGCAGCTTCTCCAGCGGCACGATCCGCCCCTCGGCGACGTGCAGCACCGGCTTGATCGCCAGCGCCGTCCCGACCAGCGCCGCCGCCGCCCCGATCCGCCCGCCCCGCCGCAGGTAGTCCAGGGTCGGCACGGAGAAGAACGTTCTGGTCCGCGCCGCGACGTCGACGGCAACCCCCTCCACCGCCCCGAGCGGCTTGCCGGCGGTGGCCGCGCGGGCGGCCGCGAGCACCGCGAAACCCAGGCCCATGGCAGCAGACCCCGAATCGACGATCCGCACCACCCGAGCCCCGCCCAGCTCCTCGGCCGCCAACCGCGCCGCCTCCCAGGTCGCCGACAGCTGCCGGGACAGGTGCACCCCAAGCACGCCGTCCGCGCCGGCCTCCAGCGCCCGCCGGTACACCGCGCCGATCTCGGCGGGGGTGGCGCGCGACGTGCTCACCGAGACATGCGCCCGCATCGCCGAGGCCAGCTCCGCCGGACCGAGATCAACCCCGTCCAGGTAGCTGGTCCCGCCCAGATTGACGTGCAGCGGAATCACCCGCACGCCGAACTCGGCCGCCGCCCCGTCGGGAAGGTAGGCGGTGGAATCGGTGACGACGGCAACCGGCACGGCATGCAAGCCTAAGGTGCGAGACGATCTCAGCGCCGCCCGACACCGAGCTCGGCCAGCGCCGCGGCGACGGCCTTGCCGACGGCCGCATGGGCGTCCCAGCCCCAGTGCATGCCGTCCGGGTTGCCGTGGCCGGCTGCGACGTGCTCCCCGACCAGCGACGGCACGTCGACCACCGGCACTGCGACCGCCGCCGCCCAGGCCAGGACCGCGGCGGCACCGCGTTCCCGCCCGCTGTGGACGTACCCGTACCCGGCGGCACGGTGCACCGATGGTGACAGGGCCACGATCGGCAGCTCGGGGCGGATGGCGCGCATGGCCGCCCGGCAGCGCTCGAGGTAGCGCACCGTCACCCGCGGCGGCAGCGCCACCGGCCAACCGCCAAGGGCCAACGCCTGCGCCCTGGCCAGCAACGGCTGCGCCGCGAGGTAGCCACGACGGGCGCGCCGCCGCAACCCGTCCGGCCGCAGGTAGCGCAGCCCTTCACGCAGGTAGCTCGGCAGCGGCGATGGCAGCGTGTCCATTCCACCGACCGCGAACACCGCGGCCTCGATGTGCGGCATACTCGCCCAGAGTCGCGGGTTCCCGGACACCGTCCACCACGCGTCGCGGGCCGTCCAGCCGGCCCCGGCGAACAGCTCGGCCCGAACCCCGAGCGTGCCGGCCAGCACGTTGGGCCACAACCGCGGCTCGCTGGCC
>Ga0126372_10001295_pt1 | contig 10054 bp, 6 predicted proteins | sample PanSoiMetaPlot_6_FD_92762 | JGI IMG/M metagenome (GOLD analysis project Ga0126372, IMG submission 92762) | Tropical forest soil microbial communities from Panama - MetaG Plot_6 | ecosystem: Environmental > Terrestrial > Soil > Tropical forest > Bulk soil | place: Panama | collected 2016-02-17
CGTCCATGGTGTCGAGAAAATCAAAGCGGATGGGAAATTCCGTTCCAAAGCGCCCATGAACAGCGTCACCCAACAGTTGCCGTGGATGCCGGAACACCAGATCGATCGACGGAATTTCGACGGCGATCTCACCAAATCCGAGCCGCAAGCTGTTCTCTTCGGGAACACAATCGAAACACCATGCGTAGTTCGTTGTCTCCCGCGGCAGGTCGCACACCTCCTTCATCCACTGCCCACCCCACGGTCCCGGATCGAAGAAAGGAACTAGGCGAAACGGCTGCTGCGCCGCGATCCGTAATCCCTCGAGCAAGTCGCGGCCGGCGATCATCTTGGGAGAGTGCCGGTCATTGGTATCCAGAAGGAAGTCGATCTCGGCCAGCAGCGATTTCTTTAGCCGGTCCGCAGCGCGCCAATCCACGAAGAAAGCGCGCTTGTATTTCAACGATGGCCGTTCTGCATGGTTCGTCAATCCCAGGTTTCCAATGTTGCCCGCTCGTTGACGCTGCTGAATCTCCCAGCGGGCCATGTCGGCATATACCAACAGATCCCGCCGCTCCGCGAGCAGACTGGCTCCCGTCCCGATGATCAAAACCAGCCCTGAGGCCCGACTTACGATTTCTTTCTTCCTGGTGACCTCACGTTCATCCAAGAAATCGGAAATCCTGTGATGATTCATGAATCCAAAAACGGGATCGGCGCCAAGATCATCCTCGCACTGCGACACGACGACGTTTTCCGGGCGATAACATTCCCTGGCCGGAATGACTGCTGATGGTTGAAGCGCCGCGGTAAGTTCCCGCTCGATCTCTTCTTCGAAGCACCCGGGATAACACTCGACGCATAGCACAAACCGCCCTGGCTTCACCAGCGCCCTCAGACGTTGCGCGATTGCACCCCAACCCACGTCACAGTGTTGACGCGCGTTTGACACCCTAATGGCTGGGTACCTGTCGTAAGTCGACTTGGAGGGGCTCGACATCTATGTTCTCGACATCTATGTTCTGGTTACCGAGTCTGACTTTCATCTCCTGAAATCATACTTCTCGAAAACTGGTAACATCTCGCAGGATTCCGCAAAAAGATGGCGTCGATGCTCTCCTGCTCCAGCCCAGCCGCTTGCATCCGGGGCACGAATTCATGCAAGAGAAACCGCAATCCCGGGCCGCCTCCGTACGACCTCCAATATTTTCGCCGCGCGGCATCCATGCCCAACAAAAGGTGCTCGCCAAAACCTGCGTCCACCATCGCTACAACCAAATTCAAGGTTGGGTTCCCTTCGCCCTCGGGCCAGCGGAATGCCGAATCGTATTCCAGCATCACGCCACTCGAAAGGATCTCCTTGTGATACCCGATATCTGGTTTGCGATCGGTGTGCGAAAGAACAATATGAGGCAGCGCAGCTCCGAGATCACGAAAGAGTTGTACCTGCTGGAGAGCTCCTGTCCCCTTCTCCGTGTGTGTCAGGATGGGCGCCCCGGTTCGCATATGCGCAATCACAGCGGCCTCGATTACTTTGCGTTCGCGTACTCCTGGATTCTCTCCGCTGGTCGCGACTTTAATCACTCCTGCCCGATGAGGACTCCTCAGGATTGATGGCCCGTTGTAGTCGCGCAGATCGATGCCCTCTTCAATCTCGACTACGAATAAATCCGCCATCTCATCCGCGGACAAACGCTCTCCCCAATGTCCCGGCGGATAGTACTTCTCCAAGTGAAGACCGGTTGGACAAACGATGTAGGTGCCAGTACGCGTCGCAATTTCAGCGAGCTTCGCAGGATTTCTTCCTCCACCGCAGGGCATCGAATCGACCAGCGTCTTGCCTCCCGCCGCGCGGAACTCGCTTACATCAGCACAGGCTAAGTCGACAGAATCGAGCAGAAAATCGGGATAGCGAAAGGTGGTGAAACTGGGGTCGATGATGATGTGCTCGTGCGAATAACAGATGCCCGCCTCTCCTGCATCGATGTCCCCCGTTACCGTTCTCAGGAACGCCATTCTCAGTCCAGATTCAGGATGGCTCCGTGCTCTCGAAGCCTTTGCCGCAGTTCCTCTGCGGGCAGATCACGTGGCGAACACCGCTTCGCAGCGCACAAGGCTGCTGCCGTGCCGACTGCCTGCCCCATTGCCATGCACTGTGCCATTGACCGCACGCTCGCATGAGCGTCGTGCGTGGCAGAAAAGCAGCGGCCTGTCACCAGCACATTGTCGAGGGTGAGCGGAATCAGCGCCCGATAGGGGATCCCAACGCAACTTCCATCCGGCAAGTAAATCCATCTCGTGTCGCTGCCCGCGTGGTGCTCCTCGACGGGCGCACCGCAGAGCCCGATCTGATCGTCGAATTGCCGTGCTGTGAGTACATCCTCGCGCGTCATTCGGTACTCGCCCTGCACTCGCCGACCCTCGCGTACCCCGATCTGCGTTCCGAAAGAGACCAGCTCCGCATCGGCATACCCAGGAATTTGCTCCTTGAGGAAACGCAGATACTCCAACGCCTGCCGGCGGCCCTCGACTTCAGCGTTCGTAAGGAACTCCACATCACAGGCATTGCGGAAGGAACCGTCGCGCGCTTCGAATGACTGCACCCGGGTCATGTTCGTGGCCATCACTCCGGGAATGGGAGTGACGTGATCGCTTCCCTCGCGCCGCGGAAGGTTATAGCGGCCTGATTGAGCGGCCTCTGCCATGCGAGCATGAAACTCCTGCTTCGACAGCTTCTGGCGCGACGCCACATCTGCATTCGCGACTTTGAACGTTGTGGTCAGCATCTGAGCAGGCTCGTTCTCACCGGCGAGTTCGCAGGGAGCGCCGGCGAAATAGCAAAGGTCCGCATCACCGGTAGCGTCAATGAAAAACTCCGCTTCCACCTCGCGGAGTCCCTGCTTGGTGGCAATCGTGACTGCGCGGATCCGGCCCTCAGAAACCTTCGCCTCCTGGATCCAGGAATGCAGAAGGACCTTCGCTCCGGACTCGAGCACCAATCCCTCCCAGACGACTTTGAGGTGTTCAGAATTGTATGTAATGCCTGTGCCGGCCCCGTAAGTGTTGGGACGCTCAAAGCAGTTTCCCAACTTGTGGAGCCGCGCCACTACATTGTCCGCGATACCGCCGACGACCTTAAGAGCCCGGCTGCCCGGCGTGTAGAAGCCATAGAAAGTATCGAGAACCGCAGTGCTTGTCCCGCCCAGGAACCCATACCGTTCAATCAGTAGAGTTCGCGCTCCATTGCGTGCCGCGGCGATCGCAGCGGTCGATCCGCTAGAGCCGGAACCGGCCACGATGACGTCGAACTTTCCTTCGAGGAGCGGGATGGCCATTGGCGAACCGCGAAAGACCCGGTGATTGTACTGTTTTCACGCAAATCATTTTACGAAGGCCGCCGACTATCAGTCGCTTCTCAATCGATCGGTGTATCCTACGTCGTTCACAGCACCTGAGCTATCTTAACGTTCGGGATGAGCGCGGCTCCACAGGACGGACAGACTGGAAAAGTTGTAAGAAGCGCATCGGCAGAAGCCTTCATTTGCACGAATGACTGGTTCGAAGGATAGACATTCCCATGCCACGGGTTCTGCTTATCACTGGATCGTCGGGTATTGCGGCGGCCACCGCCCGCCTCGCCACAGCCTCCGGTGATGTCGTATTCCTGATAGGCAATGATGCGCCACAGTGCGCGGGCTTGTCTTCCGAGCTGAAGGGTTCCGCATACTGCGTAGCGGACGTCGCCGACGAGAACGCCGTGCGGTGCGGAGTCGCTTCCTGCATAGAGCGCCTTGGCTCGATTGATGCCGCCTTCAATGTTGCTGGCCTGAGTGCACGCTCGTTGGGAGACGGCCCGCTGCACGAGTGCTCGACGACTGCCTGGCACAAGTTGATGGACGTGCATGCGACCGGCACTTTCCACATGTGCCGGGAAGTCGTTCGTCACTGGATTGCGACCAACCGCCCGGGAATCATTCTCAACATCAGCAGCGTCCTCGTGCGCTTCCCCGAGCGCGAGCGATTTGCCACCATCGCATATGCCTCCAGTAAGGGAGCAGTGGAGTCCATGACCCTTTCCGCGGCCGCTTACTATGCCCCTGACCGGATTCGATTGAATGTGCTGGCTCCGGGTCTGGTGCGAACGCCGATGAGCGCCAGAGCGCAGTCTGATCCGGAGATTCTTGAGTTCCTAAAACACAAACAGCCGCTCAAAGGAACATTGATCGAGGCCGATGAGATTGCCCGCATCGCGTATTTCTTCCTTAGGGAGGATTCCTATCCGGTGACCGGCGAAGTTATTCGGGTGGATGCAGGTTGGGCGATTACCGGCTAGCTCAACATGGAAAAATGGAAATCCAAGCCGAACTTTAAACCACCCTCTTTGCACCGCTGACATCGGGCAATGGTGCACTGACCAACTGAATCGCAGCACTGAGTCGGAGCGCGGACTGGATGAAGGCTTTGGCTATTGATTTCGGAGGCACGCACGCCACTCTCGGCGTGGTCGAAGATCGAAGCCTCCTGGCATCAGAAACGATTGATACCCATCGCGCCAAGAGTATGGCGGCGATCCTTCCTCGCGTTGCCGATTCCTTCCCAGCTCTGGCAAGGCAAGCCTGCACCCGTCTTGAAGAATGTGACGGCGTCAGCGTCGGCATTGCCGCGCTGGTCGATTCGCGTATCGGTCGCGTTGTTAGCACCAATGTCAAGTACGAAGACTCCAAAGACATCGATTTGGGCGCCTGGAGCCGGGAGACGCTTGGACTTCCCCTGCGAATTGAGAACGACGCGCGTATGGCTTTGCTCGGCGAGTTTTATGCCGGAGCCGCACGCGGCTTCACGGATGTTGTCATGATGACTCTCGGGACGGGAATCGGTGGCGCCGCCATGATCGAGGGTAAACTCCTGCGCGGCAAGCACGCGCAGGCGGGATGCCTGGGGGGACACCTGCCCACACTTTTCAACGGGCGCCGATGCACTTGCGGAGCGATCGGTTGCGCGGAGTCCGAAGCGGGCGGCTGGGCCATTCCAGGCTTGGTCAAGGAATGGCCCGGCATAGCAAGCAGTGCCCTCGCCCAATACGCTGAGGTCGCCTTCAAAGAACTCTTCGAAGAAGCCGATCGCGGAGACGAAATCGCAATCACCATCCGTGACCGCTGCCTCCAAATCTGGGCGGTCGACGCCGTGGCTTTGGTGCACGCCTACGATCCGGAAATCATCGTCATCGGGGGCGGCGTCATGAAAAGCGCTGATGTAATCATCCCCTATGTCCAATCCTACGTGCAGAAGCATGCCTGGACACCGTGGGGAAAGGTCCAAGTCCGCCCTGCCGAACTGGGGAACAACGCCGCCCTCCTGGGGGCAATCCCGCTTCTATCGGAAATCCGGACGTGATGCGGCATCCCAAAATGGGAAGGGCACGACTTCCATCGGACCGTACGTGTATGATGATCATGGAATCGCGCTTTAGCGTCTGAGGTGGGCGACTTACCTCGATCGCGATCTTTTCCTCCGCCGTGCCGATTCGCCCTCTCAGGCTTGCTCTCCAGCTGAGCATTTTCTCTCGGAAAATGTCGATTGGAGTGCTCCCGAATCGACATATAGATGACAGATCGAATGTTCGAAGCTCACTCGGACAGTGCAAATTTATGCATCAGCGATCTTTAGCCAAAAGCCACAGCGGGTTCTCGGATCGGAAAGGAATTAAACGTCTTTTTAGTTTTTGCAGCCTCGAAAACGGGTTGCACATCTATATGGACATCTTCGTCCATGGCTCCCAGGGGTTCCCGGGATGCGATGGGAACTATTACATATGTCAATTGTGTAGGAGTCTGTGAGGAATTCATGGCGAAACGCATGTTTTTGACTTTAGCCGTGACCTTGGCGGTGATTGCGGGCCTGGGCTTTGTGAAGTTTCGGCAAATTCATGCGGCCATCGCGCAGGCGGCCAGCTTCCAGCCTCCGCCGGAGGCCGTTACTACTATCGTTGCTCAGCGGGAAACCTGGCCCACGACCGTGAATGTGATCGGGACCATGGTGGCGATCCAGGGGGTAACGGTAAGTGCAGACCTCCCTGGGACAGTAGACAAGATCCAGTTCGATTCCGGAAAGTGGATTCACGAGGGGGATGTACTTGTCGAGCTCGATACGAGGCAAGAGCGCGCCCAGTTGGCCGCCGTCGAGGCCGAACGAGACTTGGCAGGAATCAACTATGGCCGCACCGAAGAACTGGTGAAGCAGGGTGTCCTCTCGCGCGCAGAGTATGACCGGGCAACCTCCGAGCACAAGTCGACTGAGGCACGGGTCGGTGAGATTCGCGCCACGATCGCGCGTAAGACGATCCGGGCGCCTTTTTCCGGAATCCTTGGCATTCGGCAGGTCAACCTTGGACAGTATCTGTCAGCTGGCCAGGCGATCGTCTCTGTGCAATCGCTGAACCCGATCTATGTGAACTTCGGCGTGCCACAACAGCAAGTCAATCAGGTGGGAGTCGGCCGGCAATTGCATGTCACGAGTAAGGATCTGCCAAACCTGAAGTTCACGGGAAAGGTCACAGCGCTGGACTCGGTCGTCAACGAGGCCACTCGTAATATCGAGGTGCAGGCAACTCTATCCAATCCGGAAGGAAAGCTGAGGCCGGGCATGTTCGTTGAGGTCCAGGTCGTCGCGGGGGCGAGTCGCCCGGTTATCGCGATCCCTGCCTCGTCGATCAACAGCGCTCCCTATGGAGATTCGGTCTACATCATCACCGACCTCAAGGATAAGAGCGGCAAGACCTACCGTGGTGTGCGCCAGCAGTTTGTGAAGGTGGAAGGGTCGCGCGGAGATCAGGTTGCGGTCGTCTCCGGCTTGAACCCTGGGGATGAGGTCGTCACGTCCGGCGTCTTCAAGCTGCGCAATGGCGCGGCGGTCCAAGTCAATAACAAGATCCAACCGGAAAACAATCCGAGCCCCAAGCCCGAGGATAGCTAATGAAGTTGACCGATCTATTTGTTAGGCGGCCGGTCCTTGCGATCGTCGTCAACCTGGTGATTCTGATTGCCGGACTTCAGGCGATCCGCTCTCTGAGCGTGCGCCAGTATCCGCGCAGCGATATCGCGGTGGTGCAGGTTTCGACGGTGTACGTTGGGGCCAATGCTGACCTGGTTCGCGGTTTCATCACAACGCCGCTGGAGCGGGTGATTGCCAGCGCCGACGGCATCGACTACATGGAGTCCACCAGCGCCCAGGGGCTGAGCACCATCAGCGTGCATCTGAAGCTCAACTATGACACCAATGCCGCACTGACCCAGATCCAGGCGAAGGTCGCACAGGTCCGTAACGACTTACCTCCCGAAGCAGAAGCTCCCGTGATCGAACTGCAAACCGCTGACACGCAGTTTGCGGCCATGTACATCGGGTTTTCGTCGAAAGATCTTGATCAGAACCAGATCACCGACTATCTTACCCGCGTCGTGCAGCCCAAGCTGAGCGCCATCAGCGGCGTGCAGCGTGCCGACATTCTTGGCAATCGTACGTTCGCCATGCGCATCTGGCTGAAGCCTGACCAGATGGCCGCGCGCGGCGTCTCTCCCTCGGCGGTACGAGATGCACTTGCCCGCAACAACTATCTCTCGGCGGTTGGCCAGACCAAGGGTTCGATGGTTTCTGTGAACCTGGTTGCCAACACCGACCTGCGCACACCGGAAGAATTTCGCCAATTGGTGGTGAAGCAGGAAAACGGAGTGGTAGTGCGCTTGGGCGAGATTGCCGACGTCGCTCTCGGAGCCGAGAATTACGATCAGGACGTCCGCTTTAACGGCGAGACGGCCACCTTCATGGGTGTGTGGGTCCTTCCAACGGCCAATTCTCTCGAGGTCATTAAGGCAGTGCGGGCGGCAATTCCAGGCATCAGGGAGCAGTTGCCCACGGGAATGAAGCTCGGCATCCCCTACGATTCGACAGCCTACATTCAGGACGCCATCAACGAAGTTCTTCACACGTTGACCGAGACGCTTTTGATTGTGGTGGTCGTCATATTCCTGTTCCTAGGTTCGTTCCGTTCGGTGCTGATCCCGGTGGTTGCCATTCCAGTGTCGCTGATCGGAGCCGTCTTCCTGATGCTGATTGCCGGCTTCACGATCAACCTGCTGACGTTGCTTGCTATCGTCCTTTCGGTCGGCCTGGTGGTGGACGACGCGATCGTAATGGTGGAAAACGTGGAGCGCCACTTGCACCTCGGCAAGTCTCCCTTCCGGGCTGCATTGGATGCTGCCCGTGAACTGGTTGGCCCGATCATCTCCATGACGATCACACTGGCGGCCGTGTACGCGCCGATCGGAATTCAGGGTGGCTTGACGGGTGCTCTGTTCCGTGAGTTTGCCTTCACGCTTGCCGGCGCGGTGACTGTATCCGGCATCGTTGCGCTGACCTTGTCGCCCATGATGGGGTCCAGGCTTCTGCGTGCCGGAGACACCGAGCGCGGCTTCGCCGGCGTGATCAATCGGCAGTTTGAGCGTGTCCGCGATCTCTATACGCGAGTTCTGGCCGGTACCCTGCAATACCGTCCGGTGGTCCTAACCGTGTGGGCGATAGTCGCGGTCCTGATGATTCCTTTCTACATGTTCTCGCAGCGCGAACTCGCGCCTGCTGAGGATCAGGGCGTGGTTTTCGGGGTCATCCAGTCGTCCGCCAATTCGACGATTGATCAGACGAACCTGTTCACACAAGAGGTGTACGGCGTCTATCGCTCTTTCCCAGAGAGCGACAGCATTTTCCAAATCACGAACCCAAGCGGTGGCTTCGGCGGGATGGTCACCAAGCCGTGGAGCGCGCGCAAGAAGACCGCGCAGCAACTCCTCGTGGAATCAACGGGGCCCCTGTCGAAAATTCCGGGCGTACGCGTAATTCCGTTGACTCCACCGCCTTTACCGGGCGGCGGGAATTTTCCGGTGGACTTTGTCATTGCGTCTGCGGCAGAACCCGAGCAATTGGCTGAGTTCGGCAAGCAGCTGGTTCAGAAAGCCATGACCAGCGGCCTGTTCATCTTCGCTGATACCGATATGAAGTTCGATCAGCCGCAAGCCGAAGTCGTCTTCGATCGCGACAAGCTGCGTTCGCAGGGGGTCGACTTGAGCCAGGCCGGCCAGGACCTATCGGCTCTGCTGGGTGGAAATTACGTCAACCGCTTTAGCATCCAGGGCCGCAGTTACAAGGTCATTCCGCAGATCAAACGCGCCGAACGTCTGACGCCTGACCAGCTTTCGCAGGTGTACGTCAAAGGGTCGAACGACCAACTTGTTCCACTCTCAACCTTCGCAAGCCTGAAGACCACAACTGAACCAAGGTCGCTCAACAAATTCCAGCAACTGAATGCCGTGCGCATTCAGGGAGTGATCCCGCCCCCGGTGCCTCTCGACAAGGCGCTGACGTTCCTGGAAGACGAAGCCAAGACGATCCTGCCGCAAGGTTTCACGATCGACTATGCCGGAGAGTCGCGGCAGTTGCGGGTCGAGGGCAGCAAGTTCCTCGGCACGTTCCTGCTGTCGGCCATCCTGATTTACCTGGTGCTGGCGGCTCAGTTCGAGAGCTTCCGCGACCCGTTCATCATTCTCGCGGGATCGGTGCCGCTGGCTATCTCGGGCGCGCTGACGTTCTCGTTCCTCGGCTTCACGACCCTGAACATTTACAGTCAGGTCGGTCTGATTACACTCGTCGGCCTGATTGCCAAGAACGGAATCCTGATCGTGGAATTCGCTAATCACCTTCAGGAAAGCGGAAGAGACAAGCTGAGCGCGATTGTCGAAGCCGCTGGCACGCGACTCCGCCCGATCCTGATGACGACTGCCGCTACCGTCTTCGGTCACTTCCCGCTCGTCCTGGCTACTGGCCCCGGAGCGGGAGCCCGCAACAGCATCGGTATCATGCTGGTGAGCGGCATGATTATTGGAACGATGTTCACGCTGTTTGTGGTGCCGTCGATCTATGTGCTCGTCGCCCGCACTCACACGCGCGACGAGGTAGATATCGAAGAAGCCATACCCGAAGTTTCGGTGGTGGCCTGACTCCCGCTAAGACCATTCCGCGCCGGGTGACC
>Ga0126372_10001296_pt1 | contig 10051 bp, 8 predicted proteins | sample PanSoiMetaPlot_6_FD_92762 | JGI IMG/M metagenome (GOLD analysis project Ga0126372, IMG submission 92762) | Tropical forest soil microbial communities from Panama - MetaG Plot_6 | ecosystem: Environmental > Terrestrial > Soil > Tropical forest > Bulk soil | place: Panama | collected 2016-02-17
TCCTTCGTCGACAAAGATACATTTCCTTCGCGGCATTTCGACGTTTCTGATCGAGTACGAGTCGTTCCTGGCGGTTCATCGGTCCGCTTGGGAGCCTACGTCGCACCGTCCGTTATCTGCATGCCCCCGATGTTCATAAACGTAGGCGCGTATGTTGACGAGGGAACGATGATCGATTCGCATGCCCTGGTTGGGTCTTGTGCTCAGATCGGCAAACGTGTCCATCTCAGCGCCGCTGCTCAGATCGGAGGCGTGCTAGAACCCGTCAATGCCGCGCCGGTGGTGATCGAAGACGATGTATTAGTGGGAGGTAACTGCGGAGTCTACGAAGGGACGTGGGTCCGCGCCCGCGCCGTTCTCGGAGCGGGAACGATTCTCACGCGCTCTACGCCCCTCTATGACATTACGAACGGCGAGGTTTACCGCGCAGCCTCAGAAACGCCGTTGGAAGTTCCGGAAGGCGCAGTCGTTGTACCTGGATCACGCGCTATGACGAAGGGCCACGCGGCGGCCTGGAATTTGTCCCTTTATACTCCGGTCATCGTGAAGTATCGCGACGAGAAAACTGACCGTGGCATCGAGTTGGAAGACTGGCTGCGTTAGCGGCCGTGCCGGCGCCCGAACACTTCCAGTAACATCACCCCGTTGGCGCCGCCTAGGCCGACATGGATTTGCCCGAGGCTCTCCACTAGAGCGTCGGCTTCGTGCAACTCCGCTGCCGAATAGGTGCTGGTTAGACCGATGCTCTTCATTCCAGCAGCGCGAGCCGACTGAACACCCGCAGGAGCGTCCTCAATCACCAGACAATCGGCGGGAGCGACCCCGATTAACTGCGCACCCTTGAGGTAGGGCTCCGGATGCGGTTTTCCCTTCGTCACTTCGTCTGCCGATACGAGAACTCGCGGAATAGGCAGCCCGGCGCGCCGCAGGCGCGACGTAGCGAGATAGTTCGTTCCCGATGTGACCACGCCCCATTGGGCATCGGGAAGGGTGGACAGCAGGTCGTATGCTCCTGGCATGACTCTCACACCGTCGGTGTCATCGGCCTCCCGCTTCTCGATTTTTCGCACTTCTGACTCAGCATCAACCGCCGGCGCCAGCTGTCGTACTACCTCAATCGTGCGCCGCCCGTGCGCGATTTCAAGAATGCGCTCGGGATCCACGCCCGTCTCCGCAGCCCACAGACGCCAGAGGCGAGCGACCGACCGGGTCGAGTCCACCAGGACACCGTCCAGATCAAACAGAACCGCTGTGCAACGAAATTGTTGCATCTAGGTGGCTGTCCTCAGTGCCTTGGATTCACTCCGAAATCAAGCCCAATGGCTTGGGGGAAACGGTTTGCGCCGCGTGCTCGGCAATTCTCTTCTGACGCACCAGCAGATGCTTCTGCCGGAAGTGCGCTTGTGCTCGCCTGCCCCAGGTGCGAACGAAATAATAATTGAGTCCGGCCCCGATTACCGAACTCGCGAGCGGAACCACACGGCCCGCCCATTTTTCCACCACCTCCGAACTGGCTTTCGCTGCGATGCGCTGGATAACGCGGGGCACGAAACGATTGACGACCTCTTTCTCAAGCAACTCGCGGCTGATGTCCACACCTGCTGCGCTCGCCGCCGCAATCCACAGCTCGGCAATTTCGTCGTCCGTATTGTATTCGAACCCGTACAACAGACTAAGCTTCTGAATGGTCCGCAGCGTAATGGCCGCGAGAATGCTTAGATCCGGCACGAGCGTGATCAGTCCGGCAACTCCCAGACCAGCTCCTTCGGCGGCCGCCATTTTCATCCCGCCACGAATGGTGTCCCGGGCAATGTCATCGAGCATGCCTACATCGACTGAAAATGTACCGTCGAAGCTGCTGATTGGCAGCCCGTGCGCGGCGCGCAATTGAAGCAGAAATTTGTCCGGACTGACCTTGATCGACTGGTAGGCACGATTGAACCCGCTGCGCAACGCCTCTTCCACGCGCAAGGTCAACCAGGACCGTTTGAGTTGCTCACCCATCCTTACCTAGACGTTAGCGCATTAGTCGTCGAAAGACCAGCATGGGGGCGACAGAACAGTTCAACCCGCGACTTCGTTGAACGCCGCCTTCATGCTCCTGTGCTAGCATCAGGACTCTGATGCCAACTGGAAAGCTGCAAGTCGTACCCCTGGGCGGTTTGGGCGAGTTCGGAATGAACTGCATGGCCATTCGGTGGGGTGACGACATCATCGTCATCGATGCCGGCCTGATGTTCCCCGAAGTAGAGTTACTGGGCGTCGACATCGTTGTTCCCGACATCTCCTACCTGATTGAGAACCGGCAAAAAGTCCGTGCCATTGTGCTCACGCATGGGCATGAGGATCACATCGGCGCTCTACCGTGGATCCTGTCCGAGCTCAACGTGCCCGTATGGGGCACAGAATTTACGCTTGCCTATGTCGAAGACAAGCTGGAAGAGCACGAACTGTTGGACGACGCCGAGCTGCGCGAGATCCGTGCCGGAGAACGATTCCGTATTGGCCCCTTTAATATCCATCCCATCCCGGTAACCCACAGCCTGGTCGACTGCGTGGCATTGGCGATTCATACTCCTCTCGGCGTCATTGTTCACACCGGAGACTTCAAGGTGGATCTCACGCCCACAGACAACAAACTCTTCGACCTGCATGGGCTGGCCGAATACGGCAAGGAAGGCGTGCTGGCATTGTTTCAGGACTCCACTAATGTCGAGCGCAAAGGCTATACGCCGAGCGAGCGCGCGGTTCGCCGCAAGTTCGATGAAGTCTTTGCCCGTACGCAACGTCGTTTGTTCATATCGTGCTTCTCCTCCTCCATTCATCGCATCAAGCTGGCGGTAGAACTCGCTCACGAGCACGGCCGCAAGGTCGCCTTTATCGGCCGTTCCATGACCAGTTCCGCTGAAATCGCCGAGGATTTGGGTTATATCGACATTCCTCCCGGCTTGCTGATCCATCCCGGCGAAATGAAGAATTTCGCGCCGGAAAAGGTCTGCGTCCTTATCAGCGGTACCCAAGGCGAACCGATGTCCGCGCTATCACGGGCCGCGGTGGACAATCACAAGCACGCGAAAATCGAAAAAGGAGACACGGTTGTCCTCTCGTCGCGAATTATCCCCGGCAATGAAAAAACCATCTACCGCATGATCGATCATCTGTTTCGCCGCCAAGCTCACGTAATCTACGAAGACGGCTCGTTTCCCCCGGTGCACGTTAGCGGCCATGCCAGCCAGGAAGAATTGAAGTTGATCATCAACCTGGTCAAGCCTCGATATTTCATTCCCATTCATGGCGAATACCGGCAGTTGAAACTGCACGCCGAACTCGCTGCCGCCATGCGTGGCGCGGTGGGCAACGTGCTGCTTCTTGAAAGCGGGGACATCCTCGATATCGATGAGCTAGGCGCCCGAAAAAGCGATCGCGTAAATGTGGGGCGTGTCTGCATCGATTCAGGTTCGCGCACCGACGTGGTGGAAGACCTGATCATCAAGGATCGACGCCACCTGAGCGAAGACGGCATCGTGCTTCCGATTATCGCGATCAATAAATTGACCGGCCGGGTTGAAACGAACCCGGAGATCGTGACGCGCGGGTTCGCTCCCGGAGAGGACGGATTTATGGACGGAGCCCGGCAGATTGTGATGCAAACTCTGGACGTTTCCAGCGACGAAGAAAAAACCGATTACGGCGTGATCAAAGAAAAGATCCGTGCCGATTTGAAGCGCTACATATCGAAGCAAACGCAGCGCCGGCCACTGATCATGCCTGTAATCCTCGAAATCTAAGCTTGTTCTGGAGTCACGGACGTTGGGTAACCGCTGCGTTAGTCGGGAATTGTCCGGAGTCTGTGGTGCACGCTTTCCGGGGACAATTGCCCCGGGAGAGCCGGGAGGTCATTACATCGTCACGCTGGATGACATTAAACATGCGCAGGCCCGTATTCGTGGCATAACTGTCCGCACGCGCTTGCTGCCTTCCCAACTTCACCAGCCGGCTCGAGGACCTCGCGAGGACCGTCGCCTGTACCTCAAGCCGGAAAACCTGCAGCCCATCGGCGCTTTCAAACTCAGAGGGGCCTACAACAAGATTGTTACGCTTTCCGATGAAGAAGGCCGCCGCGGAGTCATTACTTATTCGAGCGGTAACCACGCGCAAGGCGTTGGCTACGCCGCACGGTCGTTAGGTGTGAAGGCGGTGGTCGTCATGCCCCGTAATGCACCGGCCAACAAGCGAGCAGCCACGGCGTTCATGGGAGCGGAGATCGTATTGGTCGGTCCGAGCAGTTCAGAGAGGCAAGCCAAAGCCGAAGAACTGGCCGCGGAGCATGGCTATGTGATCGTTCCTCCGTACAACGACGAAAAAATCATCGCCGGCCAGGGAACCATTGGCCTGGAGATCCTTGAGGATCTGCTTCAGGTGGATACCGTCATTGTGCCGGTCGGTGGCGGAGGCATGATCAGCGGCATTGCGACAGCAATCAAGCTGACTAAGCCGTCTGCCAGAGTCATCGGCGTTGAACCGGAGCTTGCTGCCGATGCCCAGGCCAGCCTGCGATCTGGACACATCGTGCAGTTCCCTGCCGAGGACGTGGTTCGTACCGCAGCGGACGGGCTGCGAACGCAAAGCGTTGGCGAGATCAATTTTCAGCACATTAGCAAATACGTGGACGACATAGTCACCGTCAGTGAGGCCGAAATCAAGGAAGCTGTGCGCCGCCTGGCAACGAACCCGAAGACACTCGCCGAACCGAGCGGCGCAGTGGCGGTTGCAGCTTTCCTTTTCCGTCGCAAGGAATTGCCGAATACAAAATTCAATGTTGCCGTCATCAGCGGCGGGAATATTGCACCGGAGTTGCTCTCGGAGATTCGGCCCCCGAAGTGATTCCAAACAGCCGTAACTCGGCAGCATTTTTGATCTGCATCTCACTCTGAAGAGGGGCTTGGACAATACCCTAGGGAGGTCTTTTAGCGATGAGGATCACTCGTCATCTGGCCGGCGCAGTCGTCGCGATACTGTCGATCACAACGGCCATGTCAGCGGCGGATCGCGCCACGGCCGTGCGTGAGGCGGTCATTTATCTTTCTCCCGATTCTTCCTCCTCCAAGCTGACGAATGCGGAACGGGGCCGCGAACTGATTATTCTCGAAAGCACTCGCGGTTGGGTCCACGTGGAAGCGATCCTGGGTCCGGCCCGGGCTGAAGCCGCCATCATCGAAACCGAGGAGGGCGGGGAGAAGACTGTAACGGGATGGATCCAGGACAAGGGCATAGTCCGGTCCTCAACGCCCGACGGCGACAAGATCATTTATGGCGAGGCAGCTGACTCAGAGGACCAGGCCAGCCGCAGACGCGGGCGACGCGGATCAGCCCAGGACGCAATGCGCCTTTACCGCCGGGTTTACGACCTCTTTCCCTCCTCCCCGCTCGCCGGCGAGGCTCTGTACCGCGCCGCTGACATTCGTTGGCAACTGGAAAAGGAGGAGGTCTCGACTCGTCCTTCCGCAAAGGAGAAAGAGGCCTATCTACGGGTAGGTATGGACGAAGAGTGGATGAAGACGGTCGAAAAGAAGTTTCCCGGCACGAAGTGGGCCGATTTGGCAGCATTCCATCGCATTGACAACAAGCTCTGCGGAGACTGGCAGGGAGCTTCCAAATGTCCGGACAAGGAAGCCGATATTTACGAAAAGTATGCCAATGAACGACCGAGTTCTCCTGCCGCCGCCGAGGCGCTGTATGATGCGGCATGGCGACGCTCTGCGTTGATAGAGATTTACAAGACTGAAGATCAAAACAAGAAGTCCGAGGAATCGAAGAACCGTGCGATTGCGTTGGCGCAGAAAGTGATCAGCCAGTACCCGCAACAGAACGATTGGGTCACGCGGGCGCGCCGTCTTGTATACCTGGTGCAGCAGAACATCCCAACCTACGGAAACACGGTGGACTAATTTGCCAATCTATCAAGCCGTTGTGCTTGCCGTGGTCCAGGGCCTGGCTGAATTTATTCCTGTCTCAAGCTCAGGCCACCTCATCATCGTGCGACGCCTGCTGGGTTGGAACGAGCTTTCGCCGGCCCACGAATTGACGTTCGATGTTGCCCTGCATTTTGGCACCCTCCTCTCGGTGCTTTTCTATTTCCGACGCACGTGGTTTCAAATTGTTCGCGCCGCCTTTGGTGGTAAAGTCGTGCGCTTCTCCGAAACCTCTGGTTCAGAACAGCACCTGACTCCAGAGGAATCGCAAAGAGAACGTTTACTGCTGTGGTTCATGGCCGCTGCCACCATCCCGGGAGCAATCGCCGGCAAGCTTCTCGAGCACTCTGCAGAAGAGTATTTTCGCGAACACATTCTTCTGGTCGCCGCTGCGCTCATTGTCGTGGCCTTGTTCATGTGGTGGTCTGAGAAGCTTGGGCACCAAAAGAAACCTCTCTCGCAAATCTCCTTCACTGACGCGCTGGTAGTCGGATGCGCTCAAGCGACGGCGCTCGTTCCCGGAGTCTCCCGCTCCGGTTCTACCATCACCGCAGGGCTATTCCGCGACTTTACACGGGATGCGGCCGTCCGCTTTAGTTTTCTGCTTTCTACACCCATCATCGCAGGGGCCGCCCTGCTGAAGGCTCACGAACTGAAAAAAGAGGGTTTACCGCCGGAAATGCATGCTCCCTTTCTGGTTGGAGTGCTTGTTTCGGCCATCGTCGGGTACCTAGCCATCACGTGGCTTATCCGTTACCTACAAACCCGCACCCTCAAGATTTTTATCCTTTACCGCATCATTTTTGGCATAATCGTTGTCGCTCTGGCGTTTATCTGGCACCTGAACTAGGCGCTTTGCCGCGCCGGAAGAGGGTTTTCGGCAATTCGCTCCAGGGACGGTGTAGTGTGCGCCCAATGAAGGTTTTTCCTAGGATCTTTTCTCCTACTGCGAACCGACGGCTCAACGAGCTGATCGGGTTCCTCTTGTGCGTCTCCGCTCTCCTCCTTTTCCTTGCGATCGCATCGTACTCTCCGCTTGACCCGTCTTTTAACAGCGCGTCGTCGCTCACGGGAACCCAGGTCGCCCGGAACTGGATTGGAATCGTCGGCGCCATCACCTCGGACCTGGCCCTCCAATGTTTCGGGCTGGGAGCCTTTTTGTTGCCTGCGCTCATCGGCATTTTGGGTATGCGCTGGTTCCGCTCGCGCAAGGTCCAGGCGCCCTTGGCCAAAGCTCTCGGAGCCTGCTGGCTGCTCATCTTCGTCCCCGCCCTGCTGGCCCTGCTGCCTGGGCACCTGCGCTGGATGGGTGTTATCCCGCTGGAAGGAATATCGGGACGGATTGTTGGCGATGTGCTGATCCACTACTTAAATTTGACCGGCGCATATATCGTCTGCGGAACGTTCTTAGCCGTCGCGCTTTATCTTTCTACCGCCTTCTCATTCTCGGCGCTGCAGATTTGGGTACCGACACGCTTTGCCTTCGCATTTGCGCTCCGAGATAAGTGGAAAGATTGGCGCCAGAACCGAGCGCGCAGGCGGGCGCAAAAGGAACTTGAGAAGCGCCGTGCGGGTCGTCCCCAGCCAGTGGCTCAATCGGAGGTCGACAGAGATCTACCCAGACCAATTGGTCCGACCGCGTCGCTGCTGACTGCGAATGCCACAATCCCGACTGGCATTGAGAAGATGGCCGTCGCAAAGGACCAAGTCGAAGAGAGGCCAGCCGTTGAACCGGCGCCAGTAGGAGGAATTCTGCCTTCTCCGGAAGTCTCGGCGAGGGCTGACGTTTCGACAAAGTCAAAGACGACCATGCCCCGGATCGCGGGCGGATACAAATTGCCCTCGAGCAGCTTGTTGCATCGTCCTGACGACCAGCAGGCAGTTGATGAAGACGAGCTCAAGCTGCTGGCGCAGGTGTTGACCGAGAAGTGCGCCGAGTTCGATGTTACCGGCCAAGTCACGCAAATCAATCCCGGACCCGTGGTCACCACATTCGAGTTCAAGCCCGAAGCCGGCATCAAGTACAGCCGTATCACGAATCTGACGGACGATCTCTGCCTTGGCCTGAAGGCTGAGAGCATTTTGATCGAGCGCATGGTGGGCAAGTCGACCGTGGGCATCCAGGTCCCGAACCGCGATCGCGAAATCATCTGGCTGAGGGAGAACATCGAGTCCCAGGAATTCATGGGCTCGAAGTCGAAGCTGACGCTGGCCATGGGAAAAGACCTCAACGGACGCATCGTGGTAGCCGATCTCGCGGGAATGCCCCATCTCTTGATTGCAGGTTCGACAGGAACAGGAAAGAGCGTGGCTATTAACGCCATGATCATGTCAATCCTGTACAAGTCGACTCCCGACCAGGTGCGCCTCGTGCTGGTCGATCCGAAGAGATTGGAACTGGGAGTGTACGAGGGAGTTCCTCATCTTTACACCCCGATCATTACCGAGCCGAAGGTCGCGGCCAACGTCCTGCGGAATGCAGTGCGCGAAATGGAAAACCGCCTGAAACTGTTGGCCGGGAAAGGCGTCCGCAACATCGATCAGTACAACAAGCTGTTTGACGATGAAGCTACGCCCAGCCTGTTTGAAGGCGACGCTGAAGAGCGGCCGCTGCCGTATATCGTGATCATCATCGACGAGCTGGCTGACCTGATGATGCTCGATCAGAGCAATGTCGAAGAGTCGATCACTCGTTTGGCGCAGATGGCGCGGGCCGTTGGAATTCACCTCGTTCTGGCGACACAACGACCATCCGTCGACGTCATTACGGGCCTGATCAAGGCAAACTTCCCAGCCCGGATTTCGTTCCGGGTCGCGACGAAAGTCGATTCCCGCACAATTCTTGACGCCAACGGTGCGGAAGCTCTCCTCGGACGTGGCGACATGTTGTATCTGCCCTCCGGGTCCGCGCGAGTCCACCGGCTGCATGCGCCGTTCGTGACGGAAAAAGAGATCGCCGCTGTCGTTGAGTTCTGGCGCTCCCAGGGTACGGCCGAATACCAGGAGCAGTTCCTGCAGGCGCCCAAGGACGAGCGTCAGGCGGGCGAAGGGGGAGCAGGCAGCAATGACGAAGAAGACGAAGCCGATCCGCTCTTTGAAGATGCAGTGCGGTTAGTCGTGGAATTCGGGAAAGCTTCCACTTCGCTGCTGCAGCGGAGACTCCGCATTGGCTACGGCCGGGCCGCGCATCTCATCGATCTGATGGAGAAAGATGGTATTGTCGGCGCCGCCGACGGCCCCAAGCCACGTGAAGTTCTCAAGCGTCCAGACTGGATCTCGGAAGTGGAGCAGTCGATGCGATAGTGTCATGTTCAGCAAAATGACTAAAGGGCGGCCATGGCGGCCGCCCTTCGCTTTTGGCAGATCCCGTGTCGCTAGAAACGTAAGACGACGCCAGCCGAGGCGCGAGTGTTCTTGCGGGTGGTTACACCGTCGAAGTGAGTAACTAGCCAGTCCCACTGAATCACTCGAAAGGCGAGACCATGCCGCATACCGGCATCAATTCCACCGCCCAGAGCAGTCACAAAGCCGTTATCACTGGATGAAAACCCACCGCCCGTCACGGTTGCGCGCGCTCCGCCGATCAGGACATGGGCAAACGGACTGATCGGTCCCTTCCCCGCCGAGATCGTGGGCCCGAACATGTAAGTCGTGAAGCGAAAGTTGGACTTGTAGGTGCCGCTGAAATCCGCCGTCGCTCCCAGATAGTGATTGAAATTATACGTTCCCGAGGCATTCCAGCCGTTGAGGTTGAGACTGCTTTCAAGATGTGTAAACTGGTACCCCCCGAAGACCTCGGCCTTCTGTGCGAAAGCGGGCAACGACAACAACACCACGGTCAAACCAAATGCAATCCACTTTGTATTCATCTGACTCCTTAATTTAGAACTGCGAATGATCAGCATCACCCAATCCGGAAACCCACAAAGCGCTGCTGTTCCGGGCTGCCTTTCACACTTTTGACGATGGCGCTGAGTTGAACCGGGCGGCGTAAGGCTGTGTCACCTAGTCGAAATCATCCTGGCGCACGGGACAAGTCACCTTGGGCGGAGCAGCTCGTGAACTTTAGTAATCGGACA
>Ga0126372_10001297_pt1 | contig 10051 bp, 9 predicted proteins | sample PanSoiMetaPlot_6_FD_92762 | JGI IMG/M metagenome (GOLD analysis project Ga0126372, IMG submission 92762) | Tropical forest soil microbial communities from Panama - MetaG Plot_6 | ecosystem: Environmental > Terrestrial > Soil > Tropical forest > Bulk soil | place: Panama | collected 2016-02-17
GCGCTGCTCGAGCGCGCGGCGGCACAGGTCCGACCGGGAGGCTCGCTGGTGGTGCTGGAGCCGGCGCTCCGGGACACGTCGCGCGAGCTCCTCCAGACGAGAGACCTCCTCGTGCAGCGCGGGTTCGCGGTGCGGGCGCCGTGCCTGTGGCGTGGGGCGTGCCCGGCGCTGGTGAAGGCGTCGGACTGGTGTCACGCCGAGCGGAGCTGGTCGCCTCCACCATTGCTGGATGCGCTCGCGCGCGAGGCCGGGCTTCACAAGGAGGCGCTCAAGATGAGCTACCTCGTGCTCGCGCCGCGGGGGGAGGCGTGGGCCGAGCCGCCGACGGGGAGGCTGTTCCGGATCGTCTCCGAGCCACTCGAGGGGAAGGGGCGCCAGCGGTACATGGGCTGCGGACCCGAGGGGCGGGTGGGCCTTGCGCTCCAGGAGAAGCACCGGACGGCCATCAACGAGGTCTTCTTCTCCCTCCGGCGCGGGGACGTGGTGGCGTTGGAAGGAACCGAGCCCCGGGGGGACGGACTGGCGCTGGTCGAGCGAAGCTCGGTGACGAAGGTCGCCTCCGCGGGGCAGCCGTTCCCGCCGGCAGGCCGGGACGGCTGAGGGTCCCGGTATTCCCCTGATATTTCAATGGGTTCGACGCAGCGGCAGCCGCGCGTCAGAGGCTCAGATGCCGCGCGAGCTGCTCGAGGCTCTGGAGGTCGTTCGCCGGAGCGAACACGTCGAGATGTGGAAGCGCCGCCTGCATCCCGCGGGTCAGCGGCTCGTAGCCGGGGCTCCCGAGGAGCGGGTTCAGCCACACCAGCCGGCCCGCCCGTCGGTGAAGCAGCGCGAGCGCCGCGTCGAGGACCGCCGGGTCTCCCGTCTCCCAGCCATCGCTGAGGACGACGACCACCGTCCGCCGATCCACCAGCCGTGGCCAGCCGGAGACGAAGGCAGCCAGCGACTCGCCGATGCGCGTGCCTCCGCTCCAGTCCTGCACCCGCTGGGAGAGATTGCCCAGCGCATCGCGATACCCCGGCGCCCGCAGCTCGTCGGTCACCCGGCTCAGGCGGGTGGCGAAGACGAAGGTCTCCACCCGGGAGAACGCGTTCTGGAGCGCGTAGAGGAACTGGAGCAGCAGCCGCGCATAGAGGTCCATCGACCCGGACACGTCGGCGAGGACCACCAGCCGCGTGCGCCGCAGCTTTCGCCGGCGGTAGGTCAGCGTCGAGAGCTCGCCCCCGGTCTTGAGCGCCTCGCGGAGGCTTCGCCGCAGGGAGATGTGGTCCCCTCGCCGCGAGAGCTTCCAGCGGCGACCGGGACGTGCGCTCAGCCTCCGGGCGATGCGCCTGGCGAGCGCTGTCACCGCCCGTAGCTCGTCGTCGCGAAAAGTAGAGAAGTCCTGGCGGCCGAGCGCCTCGCGCGAGCTCGGGGCGGGCACCGCGAGATCCTCCACCTCCTGCCAGGTCTGCACGCTCCTCCGGCGCGGGGGCGCCGACCGGCCTTCGGACTCCTTCTCCTCGGCATCCGGAGGCACGACGGGGGGATTGCGAGAGACGGGCGCGGACCCGCCCCAGAAGGATTCGAACAGCGCGTCGAAGACCGGCGTGTCCTCCACCCGCTTGACCAGCGCGGTGCGGAGCGCGAGCCGGACGTCCTCCCGGTCCAGCAGCTCCACCGACCCGAGGGCGCGCGTCGCGTCGAGCGTGTCGCCCGGGCCGAGCGGAAGACCCTCGGCGCGAAGGCGACGGCAGAACCGCGCGGTGTGCTCGACCAGATCGGCAGAGACCGCGCTCATGCCACCGGCGACGAGAGCGCGGCCAGCTCTCCGGCGTCGAGGCGGGCGCTGACCGTCCGGAGATCCTCCTCGTCCTTGAGGAAGCACCCCAGTGTCTCGCGCACCAGCTCCTCGTCCAGGTGCGTCGCATGCAGCGCCACCAGCGCCTGCGCCCAGTCCAGCGACTCGGCCACGCCCGGCACCTTGGCGAGCTTCAGCCGTCGCAGCGAGTGGATGAAGGCGGTCACCTCTCGCGCCAGCCGCTCGTCGATGCCGGGGATGCGGGTGCGGACGATCCGCAGCTCCTTCTCCAGCGACGGGTAGTCGATCCACAGGTAGAGGCACCGCCGCCGGAGCGCATCGGAGAGGTCACGCGCCCGGTTCGAGGTGAGGACCACCGAAGGTCGGGCGGCGGCGCGCACCGTGCCCACCTCGGGAATGGTCACCTGGAAGTCCGAGAGCACCTCGAGAAGGAAGGCCTCGAACTCCTCGTCGGCGCGATCCACCTCGTCGATGAGCAGCACCGGAGGGCGGCCCTGGTGGGTGATCGCCGCGAGCAGCGGGCGCTTGAGGAGGAAGCGCTCGCTGAAGATGTCCGCCTCCTGCGCCGCGACCGACTGGCTCCCGTCCTGTTGCAGGCGAATGTGCAGGAGCTGCTTGGGGTAGTTCCACTCGTAGAGGGCCGTGGTCGCGTCCAGGCCCTCGTAGCACTGCAGACGGATGAGGTCCCCCTGCTGCACGGTGGCCAGCACCTTGGCGATCTCCGTCTTGCCCACTCCTGGATGACCCTCGACCAGGAGCGGCTTGCCGAGCGTCATCGAGAGATGAACCGCGGTCGCGACCGCGCGGTCCGTGACGTACCCCTCGCGCTCCATCGCCTGCTGGATGCGCTGGATCTCCTCCCTCACGGTTCGGTCTTACCCCGCCGCCCGCTCGAGCGCCGTGGCCACCGCGCGCCGGGTGAAGGTGACCGCCAGCGCTCGCCAGTAGTCGGGGTCCATGCCCGGGTCGGCGCGAGCCGTGAGCCCTTCGGTGGCCTTCTCCGCCGCCGCGGCCACGACGCTCGCGTCCGGCGCCTGCCCGGCCAGCGCTGCCTCGGTCGCCGCGGCCCGGACCGCCTTTGCCCCCACGCCGGTGAGCGCCACCCGTGCCTCGGAGATCTTCCGGGCGGAGAGCGTGACCAGTGCTGCAACGCCCACCACCGCGTAGCGGGAGGCCGGATGGGGGAACTTCGCGTACGCGCCACCCGAGCCGGCGGAAGGGAGGGGAACACGAACCTCGGTGAGCAGCTCGCCCGGTGAGAGCGAGGTGGTGAAGAGCTTGATGAAGAAGCGGTCCACCGGAATCGCTCGCCGGCCCTTCGCTCCCACCGCAACGAGCTCTGCCCCGAGCGCGAGCATCACCGCGGGGAGGTCCGCCCCCGGATCGGCATGGGCCAGGCTGCCGCCGATGGTCCCCATGTTCCGCACCTGGACGTCGCCGATCTGCCCCGCGGCCTCCGACAGCATGGGAATCCGCTCGCGAACGAGCGGCGAACGCTCCAGGACCTGGTGGGGCGTCGCCGCGCCGATGATCAGCGCACCGCCCTCCTCCCGCACACCGGAGAGCCCGGGAATGCGCCGGATGTCCACCAGGTGCCGGGGCTCGGCGAGGCGCAGCTTCATCAGTGGAAGCAGCGAGTGTCCACCGGCGAGGAGCCTGGCCGACTCACCGAAGCGGCCGAGGAGCGCCACCGCCTCGTCCACGCTCCCCGCCCGGTGGTACTCGAAGGGAACCGGGTACATGGGTTACCTCCTCTCCCGGGCGCGCGCCGACTGCACAGCCTTCCAGACCTTCTGCGGAGTGAGCGGAAGATCCAGGTGCTCGATCCCGAAGGGCGAGAGCGCGTCGATGACCGCGTTCGCGACCGCGGGGGTGGAGGCGATCGCTCCGGCTTCTCCCGCGCCCTTGACCCCGAGCGGGTTCACCGGCGAGGGAGTCACCGTCCGGTCGGTCTCGAAGCTCGGCAGCTGATCGGCGCGCGGCAGGCCGTAGTCCATCAGCGAGCCGGTGGTGAGCTGCCCCGCCTCGTCGTAGCTCGCCCATTCCCAGAGCGCCTGGGCCACGCCCTGGGCAATCCCTCCGTGCAGCTGCCCATCGACGATCATCGGATTGATCACGTTGCCCACGTCGTCCACCGCGACGTAGCGCAGGAGGCTCGTGCGGCCCGTCTCCACGTCCACCTCGACCACCGCGATGTGCGTGCCGAAGGGGAAGGTGAAGTTCGAGGGGTCGAAGAAGCTGGTCATCTCCAGGCCGGGCTCCATCCCCGCGGGCATCTTGTGGGCGAGGTACGCGGCGAGACTGACCTCGGCGAACGTCTTTCCGCGGTCCGGCGAGCCCTTCACCGAGAAGCGGCCGGCCTTGAACTCCACGTCGTCCGGCGCGGCCTCGAGCAGGTGCGCCGCGAGCGCCGCTCCCTTCGCGATGAGCTTCTGCAGGCTCATGTGGATGGCCGTGCCACCGACTGCGCCGCTCCGGCTCCCGTAGCTGCCCATCCCGAACGGGATGCGCCCGGTGTCTCCGTGCACGATGTCCACGTCGGTCATCGGGATGCCAAGGGTATCCGCCACCAGCTGGGCGAAGGTCGTCTCGTGTCCCTGCCCGTGGCTGTGCGACCCGGTGAGGACCGTCACCTTCCCCGTCGGGTGCACCCGCACCGTCGCGCTCTCGTAGAGGCCGGCCTGCGCTCCCAGCGAGCCGACCACCTGGGACGGAGCGAGACCGCAGGCCTCGATGTAGCAGGAGAGGCCGATGCCGAGGTACCGGCCCTTCTTGCGGGCCTCGGCCTGTTCGGTCCGGAAGCGCTCGTAGCCCACCATCTCGAGCGCGCGGCCGAGCGCCGGCGCGTAGTTCCCGCTGTCGTAGAGGAGCGCGACCTGCGTCTGGAACGGGAAGCGGTCCTTCGAGATGAGGTTCTTGCGGCGAAGCTCCGCGGGATCGGTCTTCAGCTCCCGGGCCGCGATGTCCATCGTCCGTTCGAGGACGTAGCAGGCCTCGGGACGGCCCGCGCCGCGGTACGCATCCACCGGGACGGTGTGGGTGAAGACGCCGTCCACCTCGCAGTGGATCGCCGGGAAGTCGTAGAGCCCGTTGAGAAGCGTTCCGTAGAGATAGGTGGGTACGCACGGAGCGAAGAGCGTGAGGTGGGCGCCGAGGTTCGCGACCGTCTTGACCCGGAGACCCGCCACCTTGCCGCCGGCGTCGAACCCCATCTCCACCTCGGAGACGTGGTCACGGCCCTGGGCGTCGCTCAGGAAGCTCTCGCTACGCTGCGCCGTCCACCGCACCGGCACCCCGAGCTTCTTGGCCAGCCAGGCCACCGCGACTTCCTCGGGGTAGACGAAGATCTTCGACCCGAACCCGCCGCCGACGTCGGGTGAGATGACCCGGAAGCTCTGCTCGGGAAGCCCGAGGACGAACGCCCCCATGATCAGCCGGTGGACGTGGGGATTCTGGGAGGTCACCCAGAGCGTCAGCTCGTCGGTGGCGGGCTGGTAGCTCGCGAGCGAGGCGCGCGGCTCGATGGCGTTGGCGATGAGCCGCTGGTTGACCAGGCGGGTCCGGACGACCTTCGCTGCCCCCCGGAGCGCTGCGTCCGTCCGCGCCTTGTCGCCGATCTCCCAGTGAAAGCAGCGGTTGTCGGGCGCGCTCTCGTGAACCTGGGGCGCTCCCGGCCGGAGGGCGGCGACCGCGTCCACCACCACTGGAAGCTCCTCGTAGTCCACCTGGACCAGCTCGGCGGCATCGCGGGCGATCGCCGCCGACTCGGCGACCACCACCGCCACTGCCTCGCCCACGTGGCGGACGCGCTCCACGGCAATGGCGCGGAACTCGGGGGTCTTGATGCCCGGAAGGAGCCAGCCCACCGGGATCGGATTGACCCCTCCCTCGGCCAGGTCCTTGCCTGTGAACACCGCGCGCACCCCAGAGTGCGCGAGCGCGCGGGAGGCATCGATGTTCACGACGCGGGCGTGGGCCAGCGGGCTCCGGACGAAGAACGCGTGCTGCGTCCCGGGGAGCTTGACGTCGTCGGTGAACGTCCCTCGCCCGGTGAGGAACCGGGGGTCTTCCCGCCGCCTGACGGCCTTGCCGACCAGGCGCTCGACCGTCGCCGTCGCCATCGGTGTTCCTCCTATCGGCTCTGGGGCCGCGCAGGCCCGGTGTCGGCGGATGCCGCAGCGAGCTTCCGCGCCGCCGACTGAACCGCCTTGACGATGTTGTGGTAGCCCGTGCAGCGGCAGAGGTTCCCCTCGATGCCGGCACGGATGGCGTGCTCGTCCGGGTTGGGGTCATCCCGGAGCAGTCCCACCGCCGAGAGGATGACCCCTGGGGTGCAGAAGCCACACTGCAGGCCGTGCTCCTCCCAGAAGCTTTCTTGCACGGGATGGAGCTTTCCCCCGGCGGCGAGCCCCTCGATGGTGAGGACCTCGCTCCCGTCCGCCTGCACCGCGAACATCGTGCAGGACTTCACGGTGCGGCCGTCGACCATCACCGTGCAACTTCCGCACTGGCTGGTGTCGCAGCCAACGTGGGTGCCGGTCAGGCCGAGCACGTCGCGCAGGTAATGCACGAGCAGCTGTCGTGGCTCGACCTCGTGCGACTGCTGCGTCCCGTTCACCTTCACCGAGATGCGCGCCATCGGGTCACCTCCGCCAGCCGCGCCCCAGTACATCGACAACGAGGCGGTCCCGGACATTGCCGAGCACCGTTGCCGGCGGTCAAGCACGCGAGCGGCCGACACCGCTTCCCGACGCAGCGTGGCATTCATGTGAGCCTCGTTGACACTGCAATCGGGCCGCGCGTTATTCGCGGCCGCTGGCTGGTGGAATCCCGCGGAGGTTGCGGTGGATCGACGTGACAGCGTCGCCGGCGTGGTCCTCGCCGCGGGGACCTCGAGCCGGATGGGCCGGAACAAGCTCCTCCTCGAGGTGGCCGGCCAGAGTGTGCTCCGTCGAGCAGTGACCACCGCGCTCGACGCAGGGCTCGATCCGGTCCTGGTGGTCGTCGGCCACGAGAGCGAGCGGGCACGCGGGGAGGTGGAAGGTCTGCGCTGTGAGGTGGTCCTCAACCCCGCCTTCGAGGAGGGAATTCACAGCTCGCTGCGGGCGGGAATTGCCGCGGTGCCCACGGGTTGCGCTGCCGCGGTGGTCATGCTCGCGGACATGCCGCTGGTCGAGGCGGGGATGGTCCGCACGCTGGTGCAGCGTTACCGGGAAGGGCGGCCGCTCCTGGTGGTCTCGGACTACGAGGGCGTCGACGCGCCGCCGATCCTGTACGACCGCGGCCTCTTCGCCGAGCTTCGGGTGCTCGAGGGGGAGGGATGCGGCAAGCGTGTCGTCAAGCGCCACAGCGGCGAGGCGGTGCGGATCCGCTGGCCGGCGCGCGCGCTGACCGACCTCGATCGTCCCGAGGACTTGGAGCGCGTCCGCGGCGAGCTTGGAGGTGCCCGATGAAGGCGGAGCTCCTCCGTCTCGCAGCGGATCTCGCCGCTCGGCGGCAGCCGTTCGTCCTGGCGATGGTCGTTCGCCGGCAGCCCTACACCTCGTCGCAGCAGGGCGACATGGCGATCATCACCGCGGACGGCGACTACCACGGCTGGCTGGGAGGGAACTGCACCCAGCCGGTGGTGAAGCGCGAGGCGGCCCGCGCGCTGGCGGACGGTCGGGCACGCCTGCTCTCGCTCTCGCCCGAGGCGAAAACGGAGGCGCGGCCCGGTGTCACCGTGCTTCCGATGGTCTGCCAGAGCGGGGGAACCGTGGACGTGTACCTCGAGCCGGTCCTGCCGCCGCCACGCCTGGTGCTGTTCGGCCTCTCCCCGGTCATCCGTGCCCTGACGCAGCTGGGGAAGGGGCTCGGCTACTCGGTGGACGTGGTGGATCCCGAGGCGGCACCGGGCCTGCTCCCCGCGGCGGACCGGACCTTCGTCGACTGGGCGAGCGCCGAGCTGCGGGAAGCGGGCGGCACGCCCAGGACCTACGCGGTGGTGGCGACCATGGGCGAGCACGACGAGGAGGCGGTGACCGCGGCGCTCGGCCTTCGCCCGGCGTACCTCGGAGTGGTCGCCAGCCGCACCCGATTCGGTGAGCTACGCGCGTCCTTGCTCGGCCGGGGCATCGCTTCCGAGCCGCTCGATCGGATCCGGAACCCGGCCGGGCTCGACATCGGGGCCCGCCAGCCCGAGGAGGTCGCGCTGAGCATCCTCGCGGAGATCGTCCAGCTCGCCCGGACTCACGCGGCCGAGGAGCCCGCGCCGCCGCCGCTCCCCGAGGCCAGCGAGGGGATCGATCCGGTGTGCGGGATGACGGTGGTGATCGCCACTGCACGGCACCGGGCCGAGCATGCTGGGCGGACCTACGTCTTCTGCAATCCGAGGTGCCGGGAGAAGTTCCTGGTCGCGCCGGAGCGGTACCTCGATCCCGTCACCTCCTCACCGTGAGCGCCGGATGGCCCTCGAGATCGTCAAGACCTTCGAAGTCAACGCCGCTCCGGACGCGGTGTGGAGCTTCCTGACCGACCTGCCACGGGTCGCCCGCTGTCTGCCGGGCGCGGCGATCGGCGACAAGCTCGACGAGAAGACGTCCAGCGGGACGATGACCATCAAGGTCGGGCCGGTCTCGTCGACCTACCGGGGCAAGGTGGTGTTCGAGCGGCTGGACCCCGCCGGGCGGACCGCGGAGATCGTCGCGACCGGCCAGGACGTGCGAGGCAAGGGAGGCGCGGACCTCAAGCTGACCAGCAGCCTGAAGGCGCTGCCCGGCGGGAAGACCGAGGTCACCGCCGTCTCGCTGGTGAACGTGACCGGGATGCTGGCCCAGATGGGCCGGGGGATGATCCAGGACGTCAGCGACGAGATGTTCCAGATCTTCTCCGAGCGGATGCGCGCGGAGCTGGAGGCGTCGGGTGGAGCGCCCGCCGCGAAAGCCGTTACCGGCGGCGTGGGAGCGGCGCCTCCTGCCGGGGTGGCCGCACCGTCCGGGTCTGCGGCGGCGACGAGTCCCCCGCCACCGGCACGGGCCGCCCCGGAGAAGCCGGAGGCGCTCGATGCCGCCGCGCTCGGGGCGCGTGTTGCCCGGCGTTCCGCGGCGCGCCTCTTCCGGCAGCCGGCGTTCTGGGCGGTGCTCCTGCTCGTCGCCGCGGGAGTCGCCTATCTGTTGCTGCAGCGTTCGTCGTCAGGCCCGTAGGAGGAACCATGATTCCTGCGTCGTTCGACTACCACGCACCCGGCACGCTCCCGGAGGCGCTGGCGTTGCTCTCCAAGTACGGGGACGACGCCAAGGTGCTTTCCGGCGGGCAGAGCCTCTTGCCCCTGCTCAAGCTCCGGCTGGGCCAGACGGGACACCTGATCGACATCGGCCGGATCCCGGGCCTCGAGTACATCCGCGAGGACGGTGGCTTCCTCCGGATCGGCGGGCGGACCCGGGAATCGGCGCTCGAGGCGTCCGAGGTGATCCGGAGCCGCTACCCCATCCTCCACGACACGGCGAAGGTGATCGCCGATCCGCTGGTGCGGAACATGGCCACGGTCGGTGGGAACCTGGCCCACGGGGACCCGGGGAACGACCACCCGGCGACGATGATCGCGCTCGGTGCGCAGGTGGTCGCCACCGGTCCGAAAGGAGAACGGGTCATCCCGATCGATCAGTTCTTCCTCGGGCTCTTCCGCACCGCGCTCCGCCCGGACGAGGTGTTGACGGAGATCCGGATCCCGGTGCCGCCGGCGCGCTCGGGCGGGGCCTATCTCAAGCTCGAGCGCAAGGTGGGTGACTACGCGACGGCGGCGGCGGCGGTACAGCTGACGCTCGGTGGCGACGGCACCGTGGCGCGGGCGGGTCTCGCGCTGACCAACGTGGGGCCGACACCGGTGAAGGCCGTGGACGCCGAGAAGTTCCTCGCGGGGAAGCGGCCCGATTCGACCTCGCTGGGCGAGGCCGCGCAGCGGGCCGCGAAGGCAGCCTCGCCGAGCGCCGACCGGCGTGGCTCCGTCGAGTACAAGCGGGAGATGGCGCGGGTCCTGACAGCGCGCGCCTTGAAGCTCGCCGTCGAGCGGGCGGGAGGGCGATAGCCATGGCGACCCACGACATCCGGGTGACGGTGAACGGGACGGCATACGACACGCAGGTCGAGTCCCGCTTGCTCCTGGTCCACTTGCTCCGCGATCAGCTTCGCCTCACCGGGACTCACATCGGCTGCGACACGACGCACTGCGGAGCCTGCACGGTGCTGCTCGACGGGCAGCCAGTGAAGTCCTGCACC
>Ga0126372_10001298_pt1 | contig 10047 bp, 9 predicted proteins | sample PanSoiMetaPlot_6_FD_92762 | JGI IMG/M metagenome (GOLD analysis project Ga0126372, IMG submission 92762) | Tropical forest soil microbial communities from Panama - MetaG Plot_6 | ecosystem: Environmental > Terrestrial > Soil > Tropical forest > Bulk soil | place: Panama | collected 2016-02-17
ATTTCGAACTTGCCCTTCTTGCGGTATTGCGCTCCTGTAAATGCGCCTTTCTCGTGCCCGAACAATTCGCTTTCCAATAGAGTTTCCGTCAAAGCACCACAGTGAATAACGACCAGAGGATGGAATTTCCGCGGACTGGCGTGATGAATCGCGCGTGCGACCAATTCCTTGCCAGTTCCGCTCTCTCCTGTGATCAGAACTGTGGCGTCGGTCGGCCCCACAGTTTCGATAGCATCGAAGACCTTGTTCATGGCAGCGCTTTGGCCAACGATGTCCTCTGGCCTGGCCACTTCGGCGACGGTCTCGCGCAGGCGCAGGTTTTCCTGCTCGGTCTTCTTGTGTGCCATCGCGTTTTTCACCAGATGAGCGATCTCGTCCGGATCAAGCGGTTTGGTGACGTAGTCGTAGGCTCCGTTTTTCAACGCTGCAACCGCGGTCTCGACCGAGGCGTAGCCAGTCATCATGATGACAATCAGGTCGGGATCGATCTCGTGCATTCGCCGCTGCAGTTCGATACCGTCGGTGCCCTGCATCTTGATATCGACCAGTGCAACGTCCCATCGGGCCTCCGCCAGGCGCGTCATGGCATCGCTGGCGTTCTCGGCCGTGTTAACGTCATAGCCTTCCTCATGAAACCACTTGCCCAGAGAATCTCGAACGCTGAGCTCATCATCCACAATCAACAGCTTGCTTCGTGTGTTCAACGCAATCACCTCGATTTCAATACACTCGTTTCGGGCTTCGCCTGAGAAACCAGGGCGCCAATCGCTTCGAGCGGAAGCGTTACCGTAAATGTGGTCCCTTTCCCGAGTTCCGACTGGACGCCGATGCATCCGCCGTGTCCTTCCACGATGTTTTGGCTCACGGCCAGACCGAGGCCCACGCTCTTGCCGTTCTCCTTGGTGGTCAGGAATGGCTCAAAGAGATGTGGAACCACACCTTGAGGGATTCCTGCACCGTCATCCCGTACTTCAATTGTTAGCGCCGTCTCTCTCTGGCAATAGCGCGTACCGAGCCAGAGATTTCCGCCGCGGGGCATCGCATCATTGGCGTTCATAACTAGCGCCAGAACCACTTGCTCAATCTGAGCGGCATCGCATTGCACTCGCGGCAGGCCCGCGGGCAGATCGAGGTGCAACTCAACACCGTGCATTTCGAGTTGATGGGTGACCAATCGCACACAGCGGTCGATTACTGTATTGAGGTCGGTGGTCTGGATATTCATAGGTGCGTTGCGCGAGAAGGTCAGCAGATTCTTGACGAGGTCTCCGCAACGCCGGCTTTCCGCTGCGATCAGGTCAAGGCTCTGCTCCGCCTCAGTCTTCTTTGTGCTGGCAGCTTCTCCGCGATCAATCCATTTGCGAAGCAGCTTCGCGTAGGTCAGGATTCCTGAAAGCGGATTGTTAATCTCGTGCGCCACCACCGCTGCCATTTTCCCGATGGTTGCCATTTTCTCGACATGGAGGACATGTTCGTGGGCCGATTTCAGTTCGCGAGTTTTCTGTTCCACCCGATCTTCAAGAGTCTTGGCCCAGGCTACGATTTCTTCGTTGGCCGCGCGAAGCTGTAGGCTCATCTTGTTGAATGATGCGGCCAGTTCTCCCGCCTCGTCGGTTGAGTTCACTTCGAGCTGGTAGCCGAGATTTCCTTCGAACAATTCCTTTGTTCCGTCTTTTAGGTTTCTTAGAGGTTTTCCGACCATTCGCCATACGAAGATCCAACTCAGTACCGAGATGACCAGCAACGCCACCAAGGTATATGCCAGCATGCTCCAGCTGCTCTGGGCCAATTGTTCGTCCGCTCTTGCCAACGAAAGGTTGGTATCGAGCACGCCCAGAATCTGCTGACTCGCAGGATGCGCATGACAGTCGGCATTCGAACAGGAAGGCTGGTTTTCGATTGGCGTGATGATGCCCAGAACCCGCTGCTTCTGACCGTTGCGATAAATGCGGAATCGATCAGGACGATTGAGCCTGGTCAGCGGCTGCGATTGAGCGTGACAGCCATAACACGCCTCGGCACTCTTATCGACGATATGGCTGACTTCGGACGGATCGGAGGAATAGCTGATCCTTCCTTCTTGATCGAAAATGCGAACGCGTACCACGCCCGGTTCATCGGCCATGGTTGCCATCGCATGGTACATGCCTTCGCGGTCGTTGCGGAGCATGTAGTAGGTTGTGCTGCGCTTGATGACATCGCTGACTCGCTCGGCACTGGTGAGTGTAGCGGCTTCCAGGTGCTGCCGGTGCAGGCGGATGTTGAGGTATCCCAGAAGCGCAAACGTGGAAACCATCACGACCAATAGCAAACTGATCAGCATTGCGCTGAGACTTCGAGTGAGCCGTTTCCAGCGCACCTGATTTGGCTCAATCTCCGACATGGTCGAACACCGGAGCCGTTTCCATGACTTCATTGGCCGCCACCGAGCGCTCCTCGGCAGGAAAGATGGGTAAGTACTTGGTTGCCAATCCAAATAACGCAAAACCAGCGGCGATGATTGAGCCCGTGACTGCGATCTCGGTCCACCTTGGGATGTAGCGCATCCCCGCCGCCGATTCCTGGCCTGTGATGCTCACATTCAGCCGGTTTGTGATGAATCCCAGCACGACCAATACGGCCGCCAGATAGAGCCCGTGTGCGTTCGTCCGTATGTTCTTTTGCGAAAGCAGCAGCAGGGGGGCAAGCACGCTCAGAAGAATTTCGAGCCAGAAAAGGTACATTTCATAACCGGGTTGCAGCGCAAGCTTGAGCACGCCTCGATGCAGCAGATCCTCAAAACGCAGGATCCCGTACACACACAGCACCACAACCAGCACCCGCCCTAATTCCTGCAGAATCGGCAGTTCGAGTTGCCGCCCGAAATGCTTGGAACTCATCGAGGATTCAAAGATGGTCATCGCCAGTCCCACTGCGATTGCCGAGATGAAAAAGAATACGGGGAGCAGCGGACTGTACCAGAACGGATGCAGCTTCTCCGGCATGATCAGATACAGGGTGCCCAGCGACGATTGGTGGAGTGTTGAAAGGATGACGCCCAAAATGACTAGCGGAATCAGGGCGGCTCGTACAATTTTCAGCGGTTTCTCCAGATTGAACCGTTCCAGCACAATGGGAGAAAACTCAAGACCCAGAACCGTGGTGTAGAGCATGACGCAGTACGCCACTTCGAACATCACCGAATGCGGATTACGCATGACGAGCGGATGCCAGATGCGATACGGGCGCCCCAGGTCGTACATCAGGGCAATGCAGACCAGCACATAACCGAGGAAGGCAGTCAGAATCGTGGGTCTTACGATCGGCCTCAGCCGCTTGATGTTAAGAATGTGGACGGCGGCGGTGAGAGTGAAACCTCCTGCGGCCAGCATCACGCCGCAGAGCACATCGAAGCCGATCCAGATGCCCCATGGAAATTGGTCGTTCAGGTTGGTGGAACGGCCGAGTCCCTGGGTAAATCTCACCATAGTGCTGTAGAAGCCCACCGCCATCAGGGCCAGGAACACGAACTTCCAGAATGAGAGTCTGAGCTTCATTTCTGGCGGGCTTCCTTCTTGGTTAGATGGCCGGATTCACCAGCAGCCACTTCCTCACGCCGGTGAGTAATCCACCAGATGCCTCCCAGCATCACTCCCCCTAAAGGAACAAAGTCGGGAATACGCGATAGCACACGATATGTGTACAGGGGTAGAGGATCTCTCGTGAGGTCGATGCGATAGCCGAATTCTTCGAACGGCAGGCTCGACAGCAACAGCACCGAGGTTCCACCTACTTCACCAACCCCGTAGATGTGGTTTACATACTGGCCCGGATTGCTGCGGATACGTTCTTGCGCCTCGGCCATGAGTTCGTCACGTTCGCCGAATTTCGTTGCTCCCGTGGGGCAAATCTCGGCGCAAGCGGTGGGTGTTCCGTTCTTCACCCGATCGGCACACATGGTGCATTTCTGTACGCGCGGCAACAACTTGCTCCATTCGTACTTCGGCACCCCGAACGGACATGCCACCATGCAGTAGCGGCAACCCATGCACCGGGTTTCTTCGTAGATCACCGGTCCTTCGGCCGTTTTGCGCAGCGCGCCGACCGGACACACCGAAGCACACGCGGGATCGGCGCAGTTCATGCATAGCCGCCGCATGAACTTGTCTCCCTTGGTCAAGACAACCGTGTATTTGTGTTCGGATTGGGTCTGTTCAGCAGCTGCGATTTCGTCGTACGGGAGCTTGTTCTGCGTTGCGCAGGCCGCTTCGCATTGTTTGCAACCGATGCAGACCGTGGCGTCGTACAAGAGCGCTTTGCTCACGGAAATCTCTCCAGCCCGCGCCTGTTGGGCATTTCCACTCCGGAAAGATGACAAGTGGTGATCCGTCTACCGCTGGAGAAGAAACCCCGGAGGCCGGCCCCGACATGCCTTAGGCGGAACTCTGTCCCGGGTCCCGGAAAACAGATGCCGGGACCCGGGGAGGCTGTTCCTGTGTTGAGCGCTACGCTGGAAGTGGGTGCCTTGCTGGCTGCGAACGGCCCAAGTTGTTCCCGTTCGGTCCGCAGAGTGGCGCTGGTCGCTCTCAAGAGGCACCCCCCTCAAGCATCAGCCGACCGGAGGCGTTGCACGGCCAAGGCTGGTGCGCAAAAGGGAACAGCCGGTCTTACTTCTTCTGCAGTTCGCGCATATAGGAAACCACCATCTTCACCTGGTCAGGCGTCAGGCTCTTGGCGATTCCGGCGTGCTTGGGTTTTTCCGTAACGGCTTTGGACAGATCCGCATCCGACTGCTTTTTCGCATCGTCCCCATTTAGAGCAGGGATCTTGGCGGCTGGTTTGCCGGCCCCGTCTGCGCCATGGCAGGCGGCGCATTTCGCCTTATAAACTCCGGCACCATCATCCGCTGCCCAGGACAGATTGGGGATCAGGATGAACAGCGCAACTGCGATCGTCATCACCAGCATCACCAGCTTCGTCGTTTTCATGATTGCTTTCTCTCCTAAAGTTACAAAACCGCTCCCGGAAACTTATTCTGGCGATTTCCAGTTGCGAAACTCACCAAGAACTCGCTTGCTGCGGAGAATTGCTGTAAAAGAACTCAGCCAATTCCGCCCTTCGTGCTTCAGTTTCGTCTCTCCAATGGATGTTCTGCTGTGATGGGAGTCACGCCTGGGGGTGACCGCTAATGTGCGGAACTGTGTTGTGGGACACGCGCTTGTCGAAAAGGCGAGGCGGGGCAACAGTTTCAGGTTGAGCTTACCGAACGCTAACGCCTTTCCTGTTTCCGCCCCCGTCGCCCCGAATTGCATCGATAGAAATGGGTCCGGCTCCGAAGAAGATCAGGACGAAGGCCATCGTGCAGAGTGCGAGAGCGAACTCGTATCCTCCGGCACCCAGCAGGCCATGTTGCCAATGGACTTTTCCAATTGCCACGCACATGTTCAGGAAGACAAAAAACGCGGCTAGCCGCGTGAAAGTTCCCGAGATCAGCAAAATTCCGCCGACAAACTCCGTGAATGCCGAGGCGTAGCCGAGCCAGAGCGGCAACCCCAGGGTTGCGATGTAGCTCGCGAACTCGTGCATGTGACGATGCACTTTGATGGAACCGTGAGCGAGCATGATGACACCCAACGTCGCGCGCAACGCCAGCAAGGCCAGAGGTTGCAAGCGGTCGAGGAAACGCAAGGAAACCTCCCGGGGATTTGCCGAGATCAGGGTACATGAATCAGCCGCCTGTCGTCAGTGGCTGTCGCTAGCCTTAATTCCAGACTCGAATCAGGGCTCTGGTACCTGTAGTTCTGTCCGTTAAGCAGGGACGACGCCTCGGTCCATTCTGGCGACTTGCGACTACGGACGAGCGACTGATCTCTTCACTCCAGCGCGTATTGAATCTGAATTCCCCTTTTCTCCATCTCATCCAGAAACTTGTCTGCCGGAACATCGCGTTCCTGCAAAATGCCGCCGCGCTTGGCGATCACTCCGGACGCAAGCATTTGCAAAACGATCGATGCTGGAAACGCAGTCGTCCGCATCATGGCGCTCATGTCCGTTTTGGGATCGTAGCGGTCGATGAGCGTAAAAGTCGCCACACGGCCCTTCAATCGTCCACCCAGGAGCCCGCGCACGCCGTACGCACTCACGGATTCGTGAGCTTCCAAGCGCATGATGCATACGTCCGGGCCTTTGCCAGCAAACTTGCCTTCGAAGATTTTCGACATGAGAGCACGGGGCGCTACTTCTACCCCAGTCACTTTCACTTTCTTGCTTGAAAACAGGCCCAACTCTTTTAGCTCGCACAAGAGATCGTAATGGCCAGGATAGCGCAAGGTCTTCTCGAAACACTCGCCGACTTTGCCTTCGAAGCTTTCCGGCAAAGTAGAAGTGCCGCCCGAGGTGTGAAATGCGACAAGCGGTGAAAATCCTGGCATTTGGAATTCTTCCGGCTCAGTCAGCGGCTCGATCGTGACCAGTCTTCCTTTGCGGAGGATGCGTGCAGGTTCTACGTACTCGTTGATCAGCCCCTCGACCGAGAAGACTAGCTGATAATGGAAGGGAGGCATCGGTTTCTCCGGTAGTCCCCCGACGTAAAGACGCAGGGCGTCGGCACGACCGCCAAGACGTCTCACTAATTCGCCTCCCAGGATCGAGGCCATGCCCGGCGAGAGGCCGCAGTCGGGAGCGATCGCCACCCCGCGCTTTTCGGCTTTGCTCGATAGCGTCAGTTCCTGCCGGACCACCGTGTTATTGCCGCCCAGATCCGCGAAGTGACAGCGAGCCGCGATTGCCGCTCTCGCGAGCCCAAGATTGAGAAAGTACGGAACTGCCGAGAGCACGGCATCGTGACCTTTCATCAACTTCGCAGCCGCCTTCTCGCTCGAGGCGTCGAGCGAGGCCGCCCGCACCTTCTTGTCACCGCGCAGGCGGTTGATCCGGGCGGTAACCTCTCGTGCGCGTTGCAGGTTCGCATCGGCCAACGTAACGACCTGCACATCTACTTGGCGCGCCATGTCATACGCGGCGGCTGAACCCATCATTCCAGAACCAATCACCAGAAGCTTCATATGAGCACCTGCAAGAAGAGATGGAAAGCGTCCAAAAACGGAGCAGAGTAGCAGAGGAAGCCGCGCAGATCAGTGACGAAAAACCCTCGCGGGGCAGGGAAAGCACACCTCGAAAAAGCCAAAAACCGGCTGAAAAAGGGCGCAAAAACGGTCTTTTTGGATAGAGCCTAAGTCCTGATGAATCAATAGGATCACGGCTGTCTTACGACCTTCGTACCGTCGCTAGTACTTTGGTTATGTGAGTTGCCATAACTGGGCATCCAGTGAATAACGACCCCTTTTTGTAGTAGTCACTAATTCATTAATCACAATTTATAGGCGTCACCTGCAAGTACACTAAAGTAATTTTCCAAGAAACAGGTATAAAACCCAGTGAAACCCGAAGATTTGGCTCGACTCTGGGTTTTTCGGGGTTGAGATATGCTCTGCACACCGAAATCCGCTCGAAGCACGATTTGGATCGAGGGATTTCCTCCCAAAGGTTGCTTTCGCCGCCGGAGACACCGGTTGACGAGGCTCGATTCTGTGGAAGGGAAATGAACTCTATGGCCGACTCGCGTGAAGTGATGAACATACGGCAGGCTTCGCAGTACCTGGGAGTGAGTCCGGACACGCTCTACAAGTACGTCAACGAGCAGAAGATTCCTGCCTTCAAGCTGGGGAATCGCTGGCGCTTCAAGAAGTCGAAGCTGGACCAGTGGATGGAAGAAAAATCGAACCAGACGGAAGTACGGGCGAAGAAGAAGCAACCGAAGGCGGCCGTCAAGGCTGCCGGGACACAGTAAGACAGAGAGCCGGCGGGACGCCGGCGCTACAAAGGCGGGCTACATGTTTGGATTCGGATCGAAGTCGATTGTTGGTCTGGATGTGGGCTCCTCCAGCATCAAGGCGGTGGAGCTGAAGCGGAAGGGTCGCGATATTGAGGTGGCGCACCTCGGACTCAAGCCGCTGGCTCCGGACATCGTGGTCGACTCCATGATCGTTGACTCGGGATCGGTCTCGAGCGCGATCTCCGAGTTGCTCACCGAGCACCAGATCAAGTCGAAGAACGTGGCCACCTCGGTGAGCGGGCACTCGGTGATCGTCAAGCGTATCCCGATGCCTTCGATGAGTGACGCGGAATTGGCCGAGGCAATCCAGAAAGAAGCCGCCAGCTGCATTCCCTTTGATCTGGGCGACGTGAATCTCGATTACCAGATTTTGTCCGAGGAAGCCGGCAGTCCGCAGATGGATGTTTTGCTGGTGGCCGTCAAGAAGGACAAGATTTTGAACTACACCAACGTACTCTCGATGGCGGGACGCACTCCGGCTATCGTGGATATCGATGCTCTGGCCCTGCAGAACTGCTACGAGTACAACTACGAGCCCGCTCCGGGGCAGGTGGTGGCGCTTTTGAACCTGGGCGCCAGCGTCATGAACATCAACATCGTGAAGGGTACGACGCCGCTGTTTCCGCGCGACGTCAGCGTGGGCGGCCATCAGTACACGGATTCGCTGCAGAAAGAGTTGGACCTTAGCTTCGAAGACGCGGAAGCGCTCAAGCTGGGCCACAAGGTGGGCACAGTCAGTGAAGATGCGAAAACACCCATCCTGCAGCAAGTCACCGAGATCATCGTGCTGGAAATCCAGAAGACGTTCGACTTCTTCCGGGCCAGCGCAGCGGGTGAGCACATCGAGAAGATTTATCTGGCGGGCGGTTCAGCGAAGGTCCCGGGACTGGTGGAAGGGCTTCGTCAGGAGTTCTCGATGCCAGTGGAACTGTTCAATCCGTTCCAGCGGGTCATGCCGCCGGCGGACGGAACGGGAGCAGAGCTGATTGAGCAGAACGCGGGCCAGCTGGCCGTGGCAGTCGGTTTGGCTTTGAGGAGTTTCAACGACCTATGATCCGAATCAACCTGCTGGAAGTTCCGAAACCGAAAGGCAAGCGGTCGTCCATGCCATCGATGCCGACCATCGAGGTCGGCGACATGGGCTCGCCGCGGCTCAAGGTCCTGCTGGCATTTGGCCTGGCGGCGGCATTCAATCTGTACACCTGGTATCACCTGGACGCCCAGAAAAAGGCCATCGAGCAAAACATGGCGAAGGCCGAGCAGAAGAACCGCGAATTGGCCGACGTTAAGGCGCGCTATATGGCGCGGCAGCGCGAAGCAGAGAACTATAAGCGGCGCGTCGACGTGATTGACCAGCTGCGGAAGGACCAATCGGGCCCAGTCAACCTGATGGCGATGGTGGGGGAAACGGTCAACAACACCGAAGCGGTGTGGTTGAACAACATGAAGGATCAGGGCGCCAGCGTCGATATCGAAGGCATGGCGCTGAGTTCCGATGCGGTCGCCAACCTGATTTCGAACCTGCAGAAGACCGGTTTCTTCCGCAACATCGAGATCAAGGAAAGCGTGCAGGACGAGACCATCAAAGACATGCAGGCGTTTCAATTCACGCTGACATGCGAGAAGGGCAAGTCCTAGAGGCGGGAAAAACTATGGCGAATTTCGGGGATATGTCGGGTCTCAAGCAGTGGGCGGCGGTAGTGCTGGGTGCGGGGCTGGTGACGGCAGGTTTGTACTTCACCATCTTCAAGAGCCAGCGCGACCAGAACGCAGCTGCACAGCAGAAACTTGAGGCCAAACAGCGGGAGAACGCAGAGCTGGAAGCCTATCGGCCCAAGCTGGCCGAAATCGAGCGCCAACTCGCAAGTCTGAAGCAGCAATTGGATATCGAGCGTCGGATTGTGCCGGATGAGAAAGAAGTCGACGGCTTCATGCGCATGATGGACGCGGAGGCGTCCAAGGCTGGAATCGAGATCCGGCGATACACCTCGAAGCCAACCTCGCAGAAAGAGTTCTACACCGAAGTGCCGTTCGAGATGGAGTTGGACGGACCGTACTATTCGATGCTGGGTTTCTTCGACCGCGTTGGAAAGCTGGAACGAATCGTGAACGTGTCGGGTCTGCTGGTATCGACAACGCGCAAGCCGAGCGACGCCAAGGCCAAGAAGACATAC
>Ga0126372_10001299_pt1 | contig 10044 bp, 9 predicted proteins | sample PanSoiMetaPlot_6_FD_92762 | JGI IMG/M metagenome (GOLD analysis project Ga0126372, IMG submission 92762) | Tropical forest soil microbial communities from Panama - MetaG Plot_6 | ecosystem: Environmental > Terrestrial > Soil > Tropical forest > Bulk soil | place: Panama | collected 2016-02-17
CCTGTCGTCGAAACGGGCCTATACGAAGCTGCGGACCTTGGCCGACACCGCCAAACCACACAGCCACCAGTCGGATGTCGCCGAGCTACGCGACCGAATCCGCGGGACGCTCGCCACGGCTGCCTGATACCCGCTCCTAAAGCCCATTCTCATGGATCCGCTCGGTCCCGCGGCGGTCGGCGCTGAGCCCACCTCGCCCTTCGGGGCAAGGCGCGGAGTGACCGGCATCCGGTTGACGAGATGTTTCAACTTTACGTCTTGGAGTCTTTCTTGGCCAGGATCGCCGAGTCTCCATTCGCCGCTCGCTTTGTTCTCAAGGGCGGATTTCGTCGAGAATGCCGCGTTGTGCCGCGCCGTAGTCGTCGCCTGCCGCTTGGCCCAGCTCGCAGGAAAAGCGCAACGCGGCATAGCGGCCGTCGGCGGTCAGTTCCCGCGCCAACGCCCGCAACGCGGTGGTCTTGCCGGTCGGTCGGGGTGCGTGGACGACGAAATAGCCCATCTGGTCGACCAGCCCGTGCGCCTCCGGTAACCGCCGCAGCGCCGGAATCATGTAATGGTACTCGGGCAGGCACGGCCCCGCCGTATTGAACCGGCGCATCACCCTCCGCGATCCTTGGGTCAGGCTGTCAGATGCGAACTCTACGGCCACCGCGAGCTCGACCTGGGTAGGCCCTGCTGCTCGCGAATCTCCTTCAGCCGGTAGGCGCGTACCTCGGCGTCGATCCGGGCGCGGTGCTCGGCCACCCTGCCCTCACGTGGGGGTCGCTTGGCCCGAGTCTCGTTCCAGGTGCTTGCCACAGCCCTGCCTCCTGTCGTCTCAGTGGTCATAGTCCCCACGCAGCCAGCCGTCATACCGGTCGTCCGCGAGCTTGGTGTTCCTGACGTACCAGCCACTCCAGTCGCCGGACTTGTCGCCACCAACAAGGAGCACCGCCCGACGTGCCGGATCGAAAATGAACGGGACGCGTATCTCCGCTGGCCCGGCGAGCCTGGCGATCCAAACGGTGGGAGGAAATCCTACCCAGATAGTGGGTATATGGGTAGGATTTCCTGCCCTGGGAGCTGCTGACACACGTGACCTTCAAGGGCTCCTCGGCGAGACGTTAACATACGGTGAGGCCAGGAAGGCCGATGTCAGCGACAAGCACATCTACCGCCCGCCAGGGCCTGGTCGACACGATACCGACCACCATCGATATCGCCATCCCACGGGGCAACATCCGGCCTGCGCTCAAGGCGCCATGCCGCCTGCACCAGTTCCAGCCACGCACCTTCGAACTTTCCCCCGCGCCGAGCCGGCGCCGCGTCGGGCGCTGGAGGTTCGCTGTGGCCGGTCCCTCCCGTGCGACGCACAGTCGCCCAAACAGGCGGCGCGGGGTCAAACGCAATGCCGTGTAGTTCAGCATGATCGGCATGGGGGACGCGCGGTGGCCACCGCGCCGCCACCCCAAGATCGCTGTTTGTGATACGTCACGATTCACTTTGGGTCCGGATCTGAATCGTGACGTATCAATTTCAGCGATCTTGAGACGGGTCAGGCCACGGACCGCGCTCGGAACGCGCAGCTCCTCAGCGATTCACCCATGATCACCACTCAAGGTGGCAGCTTCGCGACAACACGTCACACTTGACATTTGCCCTGGGGCCATGAGTCAGTCGGCATGGCGGTCGATCACATTCAGGACCGGTTCCGATGACCGCCAGCTCCTTATCAGCGCATGCCCCCCAACGCGATCATGCTCTGCTACATGGCATTGGGGTCAAGCGTCGCGGGCTCTGATGAGTACCGCCGCTATGAGCAGGGCAGCGGCTGCGTACGCGGCCAGCACTGCGAGACCTGGCCATGGCCCGATCGGCAAATCGTCCAAGCCCTTGGTGGCCTGGATGGCGAGTCCGGCGGACATCGGCGCATATCGTTGCAGCTGCTCACGAAAGTGCTCATCGCCAATCGCCTGCGCCGCGATCGGTACGACGTAGAACAGCGCCGCCACCAGGCTGATCCCGGCGGCGGTGTGCCGGACGATGGTGGCCACCCCGAGCGCCAGCAGCGCGGTGAGCCCCAGGTAGAGGACCGTGCCGCCGAACGCCCTGAGGGTCGGCCCGTCGGCCAGCGACAGGGGCGGATAGCCGTCGGGCATGACCGCCCGGCCGACGCCGAACATGGCGAGCATGGTCACCGTGCCTGCGGCGAGGACGACGACGGTGAGCGCCAAGGCCTTCGCCGCCAGCACGGTGATGCGGCCCGGAACGGCGGCGAACGTCGTGCGGATCATCGTGGTCTCGTACTCGACGGACACCGTGAGCACCGCGAGCACCACCACGGCGAGCTGGCTGAGGCGGACGCCGGCCAGGCTCAGCTGGGCCGCGTCGGCGTCGCATTCCGGCGGGCACATGCCGCCAAGGCTGGACACGAGGAGGGCGCCGGGCCCGATGCTGAAGGCGGCGAGGCAGGCCAGCGACCAGGTCGACGTGCGGACCGTACGGAGTTTGGTCCACTCCATGCGCAGCGCCCGCCGGATCATGCGTCACGCCTGCGCAGCATCCACAGCGCGGCGAGCAACGCCACGGCCGCGTACCCGCACAGCACCGCGAGGCCGGCCCACGGGCCGATGGCGGTGTCGAAACGGAGCCGGCTCTGCTGGATCTCAAGCCCGGCGACCGGGGTCAGCCGGACCATCCACTTCGCCGCCTCGATCGACGGGATCAGGTCGCCGGCGAGCTGCGGTACCAGCACCAGGGCCAAGACGAGGGTGATCGCCCGTGCGGAGCGGCGCAGCACAAACCCGAGGCCGAGGCTGAGCAGCGCCAGCAGGGTCAGAAACAGCGCCGTACCAGCGACGGCCCGCAGGACCGTTTCGTTGGTGAGGGACAGATACGGATAGGCGGGTGGCTCGTATCCCTTTTCGTGCAGCTTCGGCTGGATGGCGAGGAATGCCCCGAAGCTGGCGATCAGCCCGGCGACCAGCACGACCGAGCCGAGCACGGCCGCCTTCGCGGCGAGGACCCGGCCGCGACGCGGGCTGGCTGTGAACGTCGTCCGGATGAGCCCGGTCCGGTATTCCGACGACGCGTACAGCACACCGAGCGCGACGAACGCGATGAGGCCGATCTGGATCCCGGCCAGGCTCGCCTTGACAATATCGTCGCCGGTGGGTGCCTCAAGGCTGCTAACGGATTCGGAGCCGGCGATGTCGCCATTACCGCTGACGACGAATGCGCCATCGGTCTCGGTGAAGCCGCCTGGCGCTAGTCCGCCCGGGAACCGATTCGTATCCAGGATGTCGGCGAAGCTCCAGCGCACCGGCGGCCCGGGTGCCGCGGGCAGCGTCGTGGGCACAGCAGGCCGCACGCTCACATTGTCGAAGGTGGCCTCGCCGTTGGTCGGCACCTCATGCTGATCGTTGCCGGCGAAGTGCTTCTCGACAACGTAGTTTGGTGGCGACGAGACGAACAGCCCGACCTGCGCCGTGGGGGCCAGCCCGGCAATGGTGACCGTGCCGACCGGGGTCCAGGTCACGCCGTCGCCCGACTCGAACCCGGTGACCGAGGTCCCCGAGCGGGTGAGCTTGAGCCACCGTGGGCCACCGGCCGCGGTGCCGGTGTACTGCGTGTTGAACGTCGCCTCGAAGCGTACGCCGTGGCCGGGCGTGACCATGACCGCCGCGTACGGCGTACCGCTCTGCAGACTCTGCTTGATTATTACGCCGGCCTTGGCCCATTGGTGGCTGTCGCGCTGCGATTGAACGTGGGCAACCACGCTGCCGTCTCCGGCGAGGGGCTGGTACACGAAGCCGAACTGGTCAACGTAGTGCGGGCCCTCGTTGGCGTCGGTGCTGTTAAAGGTCAGAAACATCGACAGTAAAATGCTCAGACCGATGGCGGCGAGCAGGCACAAGACCGTACTGCGTACGGACCAGAACTTCGTCCATTCGGCCCGCAGCAGCTGGCCGAAGCCGCCCCTCACACCCTGAATCGTTGACTGGTACGTCATGACGGCTCCCCCGCATTGAACTCGACCGACTCGCGCGTCAATTCCATGTACGCCTCCTCCAGCGAGGCACGGTGCTGGCCGATCTCGGAGAACGGCAGCCGAGCGTCGGTGAGCAGGGCCACGATCCGCTCGGCGGGCAGGCCGCTGACGGTCACCGCGTCGCGGTCGGTGATGGCCACCGTCGCGCCGGCGTTGGCGAGCACGGTCATGGCCTCCGAGCGGCTGCCCGTACGCAGGAAGACCCGGTTGTCCGAGGCGGCGGCGAGCAGCTCCCGCACGCTCGTGTCGGCGATGAGCCGACCCCGGCCGATGACCACCAGGCGGTCGGCCATGTCCTGCAGCTCGCCCATCAGGTGGCTGGAGACCAGGATCGCGCGCCCATCCCCCGCCAGCGACCGCAGGAAGCCGCGAATCCAGTGGATACCCTCGGGATCCAGGCCGTTCATCGGCTCGTCGAACATGAGGACCGGGGGGTCGCCGAGCAGCGCGCCGGCGATGCCGAGCCGTTGCTTCATGCCGAGGGAGAAGCCGCCGGCGCGCCGCTTGGCCACTTGAGCCAGCCCGACCAGCTCCAGCACCTCGGTGATCCGCCGGCGCGGAATGCCGTTGCTGTGGGCCATCCACAGCAAATGGTCGCGCGCTCGCCGGCCGGGGTGAATGGCCGAGGCGTCCAGCAGCGCCCCGACCTCACGCAGCGGCGTCCGCAACGAGGCGTAACGCTTGCCGCCGATGACCGCGCTGCCCGCGTCGGGCGAATCCAGCCCGAGGACGATGCGCATCGTCGTCGACTTGCCCGCGCCGTTGGGTCCGACGAAGCCGGTGACCAGCCCGGGCTCGACCCGGAACGACAGGCCGTCAACGGCGACGGTACGGCCGTAGCGCTTGTGTATGCCCTGGACGTCAATGGTCGCTTCCATGCCTTAGAAAGCTACGAACTGGCCCCGCGCGAGGTCATCGCGCCGCAGAGCTGTCTTGGCCTACCCGTCACGGGTGGCCGGTGGCCGGCCGTGTCCCTCCCGCGGGCGTCCCATGCCGCGTGTTGGGCGACGTGGGACGCCCACGACCGCATCACTCCCACGGGGGACACGGAAGCTGCTGACCAGGGTGACGCCGGATGGCCACGATGGCAGAAGAATGTCAGGAGTGGGCCAGACGGGCGCGTTGGTCGACCGGGTGACGGCCTCCGGTGTGCGGCTCGCCGCCGCCGGTCGCCGCCTCGCCGCCGACCCGGGCAGTCCGGTGGGGGCGGCCGTGCTCCTCGGTCTCCTCGCGATGATCGAGAACGTCCTGCGCGGCGCGGACTCCGCGGCCGAACTGTCGATCGTCCTGCTGCTGGGGCTTCTGGCGACGATGCCGCTGGCGCTGGCGCGTGCCCACCCGATCCTGGCCGCGGCCGCGATCAGCACAGCGACATCGATCATGCTCTTCGCCAGGTACCCGCTGACCTTCGCCACGCTCGCGGCCCAGCTAGCCTGCCTCTACGTGCTCGGGCGGCGCCACCCCCGCCTGGTCCCGCTGGTAGTGCTGCCGTTCGTCGCATACCCGATCGCGCCAGGCACCCAGGGGACCGACCGCAAGCTGATCGCGATCCTGCTGCTGACGCTGTTCGTCGCGACCTCGTGGCTGGGCATCGCGAGCCGGCGGCGGCGCGAGGCCGCCGACCAGGATGCGGCACAGCGGGCGTTCGCCGATTCGCTGTCCGAGCATGCGGCGCGTGGCGAGCGTGCGCGGATCGCGCGGGAGCTGCACGACGTCGTGGCTCACCACATCTCCATGATCTCCGTGCAGGCCGAGACCGCCCGGCTGACCACGCCCGGCATGCCCGTGGAGGGGGCCAAGCGCCTGTCCGCCATCGGCGACACCGCGCGGGCGGCGCTGACCGAAATGCGCCGGCTGCTCGGCGTGCTGCGCGACGACGCCGGCGCCGGCCCCAGCCGGCAGCCCCAACCCGGCTTGCAACACCTGGTCGAGCTCATCGACGAGGCCCGCGACGCGGCCGGCGCCACCGCCCGCCTGATTGTCCGCGGCCACGTGCGGCCGCTCGATCCCGGCGTCGAGCTCACCGCCTACCGCATCGTGCAGGAGGCGTTGACCAACGCTCGGCGGCACGCGCCGGGGTCCGCCGTCGACGTCCAGCTCGACTACCTCGACGACACGCTGGCGGTCCGCGTCCGTGACAACGGCCCCGGCCCGAATCCGGCCGATTGGCCCGTTTCGCCATATTCGTCTATTTCGCCTAGCCTGCCCCTCTTGCCTGTTTCGACTCCCGACTCCTCCGTCTCTCCCGATACCGCCAACTTCCCCCATTCCCCCGTTCCCTTCGATTTTCCCGATTCCGCTGCATCCCCTTCCTCGCGTGACCAGGTAGTGATCGGTGGGAGCGGCGGGCATGGGCTGCTCGGCATGCGCGAGCGTGCCGCCACCGTCGGCGGCACCCTGCGAGTAGGCCCCGCCCCCGGCTGCGGATTCCTGGTCGACGCCGTGCTACCCATCGAGCGGACCGCATGAACGCGGCCGTCGTACGCCTGGTCGTCGTCGACGACCAAGAGGTCGTCCGGGCCGGGTTCGCCGCCCTGCTCGAAACCCAACCCGACTTCACCGTCGTCGTCACCGCCGCCAACGGTTTGGAGGCCGTCCAGGTCTGCCGCGAACAGGACCCCGACGTCGTGCTCATGGACATCCGCATGCCGACCATGGACGGCATCGAAGCCACCAGACGCATCACCGCCGAAACTACGGGCTCGAATTCGGGCCGCCCACGGATCGTCATCCTGACCACCTTCGACCTTGACGAACACGTATTCGACGCCCTCAGCGCCGGCGCCAACGGATTCCTCCTCAAGGACGTAACCGCCGAACGGCTCTTCGACGCCGTCCGAGTCGTGGCCGCCGGCGAGGCCCTGCTCGCACCCACCGTGACCAGACGGCTGATCGGCGAATTCGCCCGACTGCGACCAATCGCCCAACGCCCCGCGGCCCTGGACGCCTTGACCCCGCGGGAGACCGAGGTACTGCGCCTGATCGCGGAGGGATTATCCAACGCCGAGATCGCCGGCCGGCTCATAGTAAGCGAGGAAACCGTCAAAACCCACGTCAGCCGCGTACTCAGCAAACTCCAGCTGCGCGACCGCACACAGGCCGTCGTGCTTGCCTACGAATCCGGGCTCGTCATACCCCGTTCGACCGGCTAGACCGCCACGCGCTCACGACGAATACAGCCGACCCACCGACTACCCACCGACTACCCAACCGACACTGTACAGTTTGATGTATAGTTGCGGTATGACGCTGCCCGAGTTGGAGCAGGACATCGCGCTCATTCTCGCCCGCGCCGCCACAGACACTGGCGCCCGAATCAGTCTCGACGAGGTCATCACGGCGTTCGGCTACGACCGTCTCACCCTTGAGGCGGAGCTTGATGCCGACCTTGCCGCGGAACGGGAGTGACCGCCCCGACGCTCCGGCGACGCCGGCGTGTCGATCGACGTCAGAGGCTCCAAATCCGGCACTCAGGGCACGGCAGATCCGTAACTCAGGGGCTTCCAAATCCGTAACTCGCGTAGTCTCCGCCCATGCCTGCTCCACTGCACGGACTGGTGCCGCGGCGCCTGATGTCCATCGTCGCCGACCGGCTGGCGGAGGAACCGGTCATCCTTCTCCAGGGACCTCGGTCGGTGGGCAAGTCGACCCTGCTGCGGAGCCTGGCCGCCAGCGTCGGTGCGGAGATCGTCGACCTCGACGACGTGGCCACACGCGGCGCGGTGGCCAGGACCCAGGCACGTTCGTGGCCGGCGCCCGCCCGGTCTGCGTGGATGAGTACCAGCACGTCCCGCTCATCCTCGACGCGATCAAGGCCGAACTCAACCGCGACACCAGACCCGGCCGCTTCATGCTCACCGGCTCAGCCCGGCACGAGGCATTGCCAAGGGCCGCCCAGGCGCTCACCGGCCGCCTGCACCGCCTGCCCGTCTACCCGCTGTCCCAGGGGGAGATCGCCGGCGTGCACGAGCACCTGCTGGAAGATCTGTTTTCCGACCCCAATGCCGCCGTGGATACCCCGCCGTCGCAGACCACCCGCGAGCAGTACATCGACCGAGTTGTCGTGGGCGGCTTCCCACCAGCGCTCATGCGCGCCACCCCCGCCTCGCGTAACCGCTGGTTCGACGACTACATCAGCCTCAGCCTCGAACGCGATGTGCAGGAACTGAGCAAGATTCGTCAGGCCGCCGCGCTGCCGCCGCTGCTTGAAAAGCTGGCCGGCCAAACCGCACAGGTGCTCAACATCACCCGCGCCGCCGCCAGCGTCCGGCTCGACGAGAAAACCGCACAAAGCTACCTCCGGCTGCTCGAGGCAATATTCCTGTTGCACCGCCTGCCGGCCTGGGACAACACGCTCACGGCGCGGTCCACGGCATCACCGAAAATCCACGTACTGGATTCAGGCGTGGCGGCCCGGCTGCTCCGCCTGACGCCACAGAAGCTGGCGGTACACAGTCCCACCGCGCTGACCGAGTTCGGTCACCTATTGGAAACGTTCGCCGTCACCGAACTACTCAAACAAGCGTCCTGGACCGATTGGGTCAGCGGCACCGGTCACTGGCACACCCGCGACAAAGACGAAGTCGACCTCGTGGTCGAACGCGACGATGGAATGGTAGTAGCCTTCGAAGTCAAGGCAACCGGTCGGGTTCCTAGCGGCGACCTCTCCCCGCTACGCAAACTCCGCGACGCCACGGGCGACGCCTTTCTGGCCGGCGTCGCGTTATACCTGGGAACGCGATCCTACACATTCGAGGACCGCCTGCACGTTATGCCGGTCGACAGAATCTGGACGCCCTGACGCCCGCAGCTGCGCTAGGTAATTCCACCCCACGCTGCGCAATCACCCGTCACCGTGCCGGGCGGCCGCTACGACCCGCCTGGCTCCTGGGCGGCCATCGCAACTATCGAGGGAGTGATCTGGCGGGCACGTGACGCGACCGACCGCCGCCCACGTCGCGGCCTGAGCATGGCCAGGACTGGCAGACTGTGGCTTGGAGGTAGCAGGGTGGAAGACAACCAAGAGCCGAAACACGCGGTCTTCTTCATCTCCTACGCGGGGGTGGATGTCGCCTGGGCCGAGTGGATTGCATGGCAACTCGAAGCCGCCGGCCATAAAACGATCTTACATGCATGGGACTTCCGGGCCGGCACACACTTCGTCGACAAGATGCATCGCGCCACGCAGGGAACCCGCACGATTGCTGTGCTTTCGCGGGCCTACTTGGACTCCGCCTTTGCCGCCGAAGAATGGCAGGCCGCGTGGGCGTCTGACCCGGCTGGACAAGCCGGCCGCCTGCTAGTTGTCAGAGTCGAAGAATGCGACAGGCCGGGACTATTGCGCCAGCTGGTCAGCGTGGATGTGTTCGGTATCACCCCGGAAGTGGCCAAAGAGAGGCTACTAGCCGCTGCGGCCGGCCTGCGGGCGAAGCCCTCGGCCGAGCCCCGATTTCCCGCACCACGCGTGAATGGTGGGAGCCTGCCAGCATTCCCTGGGGTGCCCGCCGTATGGAACGTCCCCGGCCGACTCGAAACGTTCACCGGACGTGCCACGCTGCTGCGCCGCATCCACCGAGCACTGAACCGGCCGAACCACGACAGCCAGCGGGGACCCGCGGTCGCGATCACGGCCTTACGCGGTCTTGGTGGTGTTGGCAAGACTCAGCTAGCCATCGAGTACACGTGGCGGCACGCCGCCGACTATTCACTGGCGTGGTGGATAGACGCCGAACAGTCAAGCCTGCTCGCCGACAAGCTCGCCTCGCTGGCGCGGCGACTTGGCATACCCGTGACCGGGCAGGTCACTGAGGACGCCACCGCCGCACTCGACCAGCTCGCGAGCATGGATCGCTGGCTGGTCATCTTCGACAACGCCACCAGCCTGGATGCGATCCAGCGGTGGCTGCCGAGTGGGCCAGGGCACGTACTCATCACCTCCCGGCATCCGGCCTGGAGAGCAATCGCTGCCCGTGTCGACATCGACATCCTCAGCCGGCACGAAGCAATGTCATTCC
>Ga0126372_10001300_pt1 | contig 10042 bp, 6 predicted proteins | sample PanSoiMetaPlot_6_FD_92762 | JGI IMG/M metagenome (GOLD analysis project Ga0126372, IMG submission 92762) | Tropical forest soil microbial communities from Panama - MetaG Plot_6 | ecosystem: Environmental > Terrestrial > Soil > Tropical forest > Bulk soil | place: Panama | collected 2016-02-17
CTGAACGAATGGAACCGCCAGTTCTGCGACGAGATGCCCGTTCATTGCGTCGAGACTTTCTATCGCCATCCGTGCTATCTCGATTCGGTAGTCGAAAAAGTGAACGAAGCTCTGTCTCGTTTCGCATCCCCCGGACGGGCCGAGATCGTTTTCAGCGCGCACAGTGTCCCCATCTCGGTCATCGAGAAAGGCGATCCCTATCAACGTCAGATTGAAGAGACCGTGAGCCTGGTGATGCAGCGAGGAGGATGGAACAATCTTCATCGCCTCTGTTACCAGAGCAAAGTCGGCGCCAGCCGTTGGCTGCAGCCTTCGCTGACTCATGCCCTGAAGCAACTCGCCGCCGAAGAGCGGCGCGAGGTCTGCATCGTGCCGATTGCTTTCGTTTCTGATCACGTCGAGACGCTTGGCGAGATCGATCATGAAGCACGTCATCTCGCCGAACAACTCGGCTTCACAAAGTTTGAGATGACTGCAGGGTTGAATAGTTCTCCAAAATTCATACAAGCGCTGGGGCAAATTGTGCAGGATGCTCTATCTCAGCCCGTACCTTTATCCATACCGGTTCGCACTCATGGGAGGAAGTTGGCGGAACCGCAATACGCGGCTGCCGCCGGGCTAGATTAGGGCCAGTCAGACAAGAAAGAGGAGGGAACTCATGGCGGAGTTGGAGACCGGCAAGGTCAATCCGAATCCGGACGCGGCCAAGACGCCGGCCAAACCTACTGTCGATGCCACCAAGTACGTTGGCACGCCGGCGGTGGGAACCTCGAAGGCAGCCGCCGCCGGCGGTGTTGCCGGAACTGCGCCCTCAACCGAGGTGGACCGCCATCGTCGCCGTTTTGTCTGGGTCATGGTTACGGGATTTCTGACCGCGTGGTTCCTTGCCTTCTTTCGTTTCTTTCTGCCCCGCACTTTGTTCGAACCCAACACCGTATTCAAGATTGGCTATCCCTCCGAGTTTGCACTCGGCGTCGACACCAAATTCCAGCAAAAATATCGCATCTGGGTTGATCGCACTCCCGATCGCCTGTTCGTGATCTATGCCCGCTGCACCCATCTCGGCTGTACGCGCGACTGGAAGCCTAGCGAAAACAAATTCAAGTGCCCTTGCCACGGCAGCGGATACGACAGCGAGGGAATCAACTTTGAGGGTCCGGCACCACGCCCGATGGATCGCGCGCATATCGAACTGGCGCCGGACGGCCAGATCCTGGTAGACACATCGAAACTTTACTCGTGGCCCAAGGGCCAACCGAGCAAATTCAATGATGCAGGAGCTTTCTTAACCGGCGTATAAGTCGATTTGCAATCGCTCAATGGCACCATGACTAAATTCCAGGAATCTTATGCCTGACGAAAACAAGAACGGCGACAACGGCTCAAGCAGCACAAGCAGCAACGGCAAGAACGGCAGCAAGGTCGGAGTCCTTGAGAAGGTGACAACTACCGTCAAAGAGGACATTCAGTCCCTTAAAACCGACATCCCCGCCAAAGCAAAGCAACAGGTCGAGGGACTGAAAGATCCGACGAAGACCCAGGTCTACACGTCGATCTTCCGCCACAAGCACGATGACACGCCGCGCAATCGCGCGCTCGGCGTGCTCTCGAACGTGTTCCTGCACTTGCATCCCGCGAAGATTAACCGCGATGCTGTGCGCTACAGCTACACCTGGGGCATGGGCGGGATCACCTTCTACCTGTTCATAATCCTCACCTACACCGGCGTCCTGCTGATGTTCTATTACCACCCGAGCAAGGTGCAGGCATTTCGCGATGTGCTCTATCTCGAGCACGATGTCCCGTTCGGAAAGATTCTGCGTAACATGCACCGCTGGGCCGCCCACTTGATGGTGATTGGCGTCTGGCTCCACATGTTCCGCGTCTTCCTGACGGGCTCTTACAAAAAGCCACGCGAATTCAACTGGAATATCGGCGTCCTGCTCCTGGTGTTCACGCTGCTGTTGTCCTTCACCGGATACCTGCTACCCGACGATCAACTGGGATTCTGGGCCGTCACCGTAGGCACGAACATGGCGCGTGCTACGCCGCTTCTGGGCCACGAAGGCCCGTTCGGCCCACAGTTGGGTATGACGCCGTATAACGACGTGCGCTTCGGTCTGCTGGGCGGATCGATCGTCGATGCCAATGCCCTGCTGCGTTCCTACATCTGGCATTGCATCGGAATCCCGATCGTGGCGAGCGTTCTGATGATCGTCCACTTCTGGCGCGTGAGAAAGGACGGCGGCATCAGCGGCCCAGCCCCGGTAGTGCTGCAAGAAGAAGCTGATAAGCCAAGAAGAGGTCCGAAAGCCGCGGGAGAGTGAGATTATGGACTGGCGACAACTCTGGGAAATTTGCTCTGCCCCCGACAACGTCCCTATCGTGGGCCTGATCCCGCTCCTCATCTTCTATATCTATCTGGCCTGGAAGCAGGCGCACGCTAACGACGTCCTGATCGAGCAACTCGAAGCCGATCCCGCGATGGCCAAGACGCACCATCGCAAGACCTGGCCCTTCAAGCCCGGGTGGCAGAAAGAAGTCCACGTCTGGCCGTTCCTCCTGCGCATCGAGTTTCTCGCCGCGATCATCGTCACCATCATCCTGATGGTCTGGTCGATTACCCTGAACGCGCCGCTCGAAGAACCCGCCAATCCCAACCTCACGATGAATCCTGCCAAAGCCCCCTGGTACTTCCTCGGCTTGCAGGAAATGCTCGTCTATTTCGATCCCTGGATCGCCGGCGTAGTCATGCCGACGATGATCATCATCGGCCTGATGGTCATTCCCTACATCGACACGAACCCGCTAGGCAGTGGCTATTACACCTGGAAGCAGCGCAAGTTCTCGATTGGCACGTTCCTGTTCGGCTTCGTCATTCTCTGGGTCGCGATGATCATCATCGGGACATTTATCCGCGGCCCTGGATGGCAATGGTTCTGGCCCGGGCAAACCTGGGATCACAACCGCCTGATTTACGAGGTGAACCGTGACTTGCCCGACATTTTTGGGATAACGTCGAACCTGGGCAAAGGAATTTTCGGCGCAATCATAGTCGGCGGGTTTTATCTCCTCGGTGGAGGAGCCGTGTATTCCCTGTTCCGCCGCAAAATGCCGAAGGATTTTCAGCGCATGAGCCTGCTGCAGTTTTCGCTCATGGCGTTTCTCTGGCTCACCATGGTCGCACTGCCCTTGAAGATGGCTCTGCGGCTGTTATGGCACATCAAGTATGTGTGGATTACGCCCTGGTTCAATATTTGAAAACCGTCGTTTGTCGTCGGTCGCTGGTCGTTAGCTTTGTCATCCTGAGCGGAGTGCAGCGCAGCTGAACTCCGGCGGTAGTCGAAGGACCCCAAACCGCAGCAACACAGCCGGGAGTAGGGATTCCTCGACAGGCCCGGAATGACAAAGCCTGCGAGAAGTAGGCCGACGACAACCGATCAACGACCAAGAAACCAACGACCGAATTCGGAGGAATTGGTGCCCGATAAACCCATCCCCGAGCAGGATCCGATCACCAGCAAGTCGTACGCCGCTCACTACGTGATCGCGACCATCATCCTGATCATCACGCTCTTCTGGGCCTTGTGGGACGAGGCCTGGGGGCAGCGTCCATGGAAAGCGTTCCAGGAACAGTGGAAGCAGCGCTACAGCGCGTTCCTGAACACCGCCCGGACGAATTCTCAGACGTCCGAGAAAGGTGTCGAGAAAGATCCGGAATATGCCGAACTCGCGGCCGTGGTGAAAAAAGCCAGCGACAATTCGGCCGCCGCGGCCAAACAAGCTCGCGACAAACTCGACGACGCCAGCGCCCGCCTTCTCGCTGTACAAAGTGTCTTCACGGACCGACGCGCCTACGTAAACGCCCTCACTTACGAACTGGAAACCAGCGAGAGCAAATCGGGCAAAGAAAGCAAAGCGAAGGAAATCAGGGAATACAAAGACAAGAAGGCTGCAGTTGAATTTCCCGACGGGACCAGGAAAGATTTCAACTTCGAGGAACTGGAAAAGACTTATAACGACATCCGCGACGAGCGCACCAAGCTCAGCCTGGAACTCGGCGACGTCCTGAAACCGGTTACCGATGCCAAGGCCAAGCTAGACGAATACGTCACCGACCACATGGTCGATCTCACTGCGGGCCAGATTGATGGCCTCAAGAAAAAGATATCCGACTGGGATCCCACCATCGTCCAGATCAACGTGGCGGAAGCCAACATTGTCGATCGCTGCGAGTCGTGTCACATGGGCACGCGCGAGCCGCTGAAGATTACCGCCGCCGCCCTGACTGCGAAAGGCCAGAAGAAGCCCGACGAGTACGCCGACGCCTTCGTCAGCCATACCGATCCCGAACTACTGAAAATTCACGACCCCGACAAGTTTGGATGCTCGCCGTGTCACCAGGGCAATGGCCGCGCCACCACCAGCATCGAAAAAGCGCACGGCAACTACGAACACTGGCTCTGGCCACTCTTCCCCAAGGAAAACGCCCAGGCCGGATGCCAAACGTGTCACTCCGCCGACATGGTGCTGGTGAGCGGAGACATTCAGTTCGCCACGATCAACGCCGGCAAAGATCTCTTCCGTCAGCGCGGATGCAACGGCTGCCACCGCTACGAAGGCTACGACAAAGAACCAGAAGACCTGAACAATATCGGCCAGCAGATCAAGCAGATCGAAACGGAGAAGAAAGATAACCTCAAGCAGGCGTCCTACCGGATGAAGCAGGCCGACGCCGCAGAGTCCAACGAAGAAGCCAACAAGCTCAATACCGAAGCCGTCAACCTTCGGGTCGCTAATAGCAAGCTCGACGGCCGGCTGCAGCAGCTCGATTTCCAGTCCCACAGCCTGATGCAGGACATGAAAAAGATCGGGCCCAACCTGAAGGACGTCCGCCTGAAACTGAACAAGAACTGGATTCCAGTCTGGCTGAAGAAACCCACGGATTTCCGTCCTACGACGAAGATGCCGAACTTCCGCCTCAGCGATCATCAGATCCAGGCAATCTCGGCTTTCATCTGGCAGTCCGCCTTTACCGACAATCTTCAGAAGCACAAGCCCGGCAACGCCGCACATGGCCAGGAACTCTTCGAGTCCCGTGGCTGCCTTGCCTGCCACTCCATTGGCGAAGGCGATCAGTTGAAGGGCGGAACGTTCGCCGCCAATCTCACGCGCGTAGGCGAGAAAGCGAACTACGACTACCTGGTCCGCTGGATCCACAATGCGCGTGAGCGCACGCGCCCCTACTGCCCGTACGAGAAGAAAGATATCGGCCCCGAGGACTATGCCAAAAAGGGCCTTCCTTACCAGTGGGACTTGGAACATAGCAAGTGCCCCAACGATGGCCACGAACTGCAAGTGCAGAACATGACCGTGATGCCCAGCCTGCGCCTGAGCCCTGAGGACGCGGAGGACATCGCGACATACCTGGTCTCGCAGAAAAAGCAGGAACCATCGTCTTATGCGAACGCTGCATTCATGGATGACGCCAACCTGAAAGAAGAAGGCAAGAAGTGGGTTCGCCACTTCGGTTGCGCCGGATGTCACGAAATCGCAGGTTTTGAAGACGAAGGTCGCATCGGCACCGAACTCACTTTCGAAGGCAGCAAGCCGATCGAGCGCCTCGATTTCGCACTCTTCACCGAACCTGCCGCACGAGGCGGCAAAGACTCCGAGCCGATCAAAGACAAAGAGGACCTCGCGCGCCTCCCCGACGGCCCGGCCGAGAAGCCCTGGTATAACCACAAGGGATTCTTCGAGCACAAACTTGCCGAGCCAAACGTCTACGACCAGAGCAAGGTCAAGAGCGAAACCGAAGCTCTGCGCATGCCCAACGTGCACCTCACGAAAGAACAGGTGCTCGATATCACCACGTTCCTGATGGGCAGCCAGGAAACTTCCCTGCCCGCCAGCTATCAGTACAAGCCGGGCGACGCGCGGCACGATATCCAGGAAGGCTGGTGGGTCGTCAAGAAGTACAACTGCATGGGATGCCACCAGTTCGTCCCCGGCCAGCAAACGATACTAATGACCCTCCCGCAATACCAGGACGCCCAGGAGCAGCTGCCTCCCAAGCTCCTCACCGAAGGCGCCCGCGTCGATCCCGAATGGCTGCGCAAGTTCCTGTCGAACCCCGCGCTCAGCACGTCGGACTCGAACCGCAATGGGGTACGTCCGTACTTGAAAGTACGTATGCCCACCTTCTCGTTTTCGGACAACGAGTTGCGAAAGCTGGTTCGTTTCTTCGAGGCATTGTCGCAGCAGCCGCTGCCCTACATCCCCGAGCAGGTTCCGGTCCTGACGAGCAAAGAAACCGACATGGCTCGCAGCCTGTTCTCGAGTACGGCTGCGCCGTGCCTGAAGTGTCACGCGACCGGCGATCCCGGGCACGACAAGATCGCCACCGCCCCCAATTTCCTGCTCGCGAAAGAGCGCCTGAAGCCCGACTGGGTCGAGCGCTGGATCACCGATCCCCAAGCCGTCAGTCCGGGAACGTCAATGCCTTCAGGACTCTTCAAGCAGGAGAACAACAACTGGGTCTTCGCCGGACCGACGCCGCCTACGTTCAACGGCTACACCGGCGATCACCGCAAGCTTTTAACTGACTATATCTTCCAGCTTACTGCGGAAGAACAGCGCCGCGTGGCAGCATCCATGCCGCGCGCCGCCGCTGCCGTCCAGCGTCCATCCAATCGCAAACAGGCCGCCGTGGAATCGCATCATACAGCTGGCGGAGGTTCGCGGTAGAATGGGCACCTCAAAAAGACCTTCACGACTTTTGTGCTAAAACAGCGCGGGCGATTTATCCCGCGCCGGCAACCCGGCCACCCATGCCGGTGCTATTACTTGTATGAGAGAGAGGGCGACATCATGAATAGGAAAGCCGTTTGGACACTCACTCTGATTGCACTCTGTGCGCTGCTGTTTCTGGCGGCGTGCAATAAAAACACTGAACAATCCAGCAACACCGCCGCTGAGAAAGAAGCTCAGCCCGCGCCCGCCGCAACTCCGATCGACCCGTCTACGGTGGCCACAGTGAGCGGCACGGTGAAGTTCGACGGCACTGCGCCGAAGCCGGCAAAGATTGACATGAGCCAGGACCCGGGCTGCAAGGGAACGAATCAAGCCGAGGCGGTCATGGTCGATAATAGTGACCTCGCCAATGTCTTCGTCTACGTCAAGGACGGCCTCGGCAATCGCACCTTCGACGTTCCCAAAGATCCCGTTGTCCTCGATCAGAAGGGATGCCAATATCATCCCCACGTGATCGGTGTGATGACTGGCCAGACGGTGCAGATCAAGAACGACGATCCGACCACCCACAATATCCATCCCACTCCCAAAGACAATCGCGAGTGGAACGAATCGCAGCCGCCGTCTTCTCCTGCGCTGGAAAAGACCTTCGCCCGTGAAGAAGTCATGCTGCCGGTGAAGTGCAACCAGCACCCGTGGATGAAGATGTATGTGAACGTGGTGAAGAACCCGTTCTATGCGGTCACCGACAAGAGCGGCAAGTACGAAATCAAAGGCCTGCCACCCGGCGACTACACCCTGGAGTTCGTCCACGAAAAGCTGGGTCCGCCGCAGGACATCAAAGTGACCGTGGGCGCGAAAGACAGCAAAACGGTAGACGCATCATTCAAAGCGGGAGAATAGTTTTTCGAGAATGGCGGCCCCACTTCCGGCCGATTTTGCCGGAAGTGGGGATTTTGAAGTTGGAATTTTGAAAGTGCTGCATTCCAGAATCGGGTGCTGTACTTCTCCCCGACGTTTTGTGACGTGAATATTCCGGACGCATGCAGCAGCGCGCCGTTTTCCCACTCTTCTCTGCTAAAATACCGTCGTTGGTCGCGCCAATGGGCCCTACTCCAAACTCCATCCCCAGTCCCACATACAATCGCGGACTGCATCGCTTCGCCGTCTTGCTCGCCGGTTGGACATTTCTCCTGATCATTGCAGGAGCCCTGGTCACCAGCAACGATGCCGGACTCTCCGTCCCCGATTGGCCGACCTCATTCGGATCCCTCTACAAAATCCCGAAACTCGTCGGCGGAGTGAAATTCGAGCACACCCACCGGATGATCGCCCAGGCAGCGGGCCTGATGACGATTATTCTCGCTATCTGGACCTGGCGCGTGGAGAGGCGGCGCTGGATGCGGGTTTTGGGTTGGGGCGCCCTTGGGACCGTGATTGCCCAGGGAATACTCGGCGGCCTTACCGTCCTCTACTACCTGCCCCCGCCCATCTCCTCGGCACACGCCGCCCTCGCCCAGACATTTTTCTGCATTGCCGTTGCAATCGGTCTGTTCACCGGACAGAAATGGGTCGAAGAACAGCCGCGGGTTGAATTTGATACCCGCCTGCCGAGCTTGTTCACGCTGACGCTGCTATCGATCTTCGTGCTCTATGTCCAGCTGATTCTCGGCGCGATGTTCCGCCACCATGGCCTGAGTTGGTGGCCGCACGTGGCACATGCTGTGGTCGTCTCGTTCGTTCTCGCCTGGACTGCCGTGCGCGCTTTAACCGTCTACTCCAATATCGAAGCCATCCGCCGCCCGGCGATCCTGATGCTCTCCTTGGTGATTGCGCAACTTTGCCTGGGATTCACTGCCTTCCTGACCCGAGTTTCCTGGGGACGCGATGCCGTCCAACCCGAACTCCCCATGGTGATCTCGACAGTGATCCACGTGGCAGTCGGCGCCTTATTGCTCGCGTCGGCGGTGATCCTTGCCATCCAGGTATGGCGCCACGCGCCGGTGGCTTTCGAAGAACGGGTCGGCGAGCCGCAACGGCACCCCTCGGCTGCGTAAGACGCAAACGATGGCGATCCCAACCTTTGGCAAGTTGTCATCCTCAGCGGAGCCGGAGCGCAGCGAAGCGGGAGCGCGGCCGAAGGCTCCGCTGGTTTCTTGTTCAACAATCAAAATTCAGCTGTCAAACAATGGCTTATCCGTGCCTCTGTGGTAAATCCACCGCCTTTCCCTATCCTGACGCCGGTTGTCGTAAACTGTTACGTGGTCTCCGGGGTTCTCATTGGTTACGAAAACCGCTGCATTAGCTGAAGACAGGGGAGCAGAGCGCGCATCTGCCGAACCTGTTATTTCCGTACAACATTTGGTTCATCGCTATGAAAACCGCACTGCGCTGAACGGCGTTTCGTTTGACGTGCGCCCCGCGGAGCTCTTCGGACTCTTGGGCCCCAATGGCAGCGGCAAGACCACGCTCTTCCGCATTCTCTCAACGCTAATGATCCCGACCGGTGGCCATGCCCTGGTTATGGGCCACGATGCCGCCCAGGCTTCCTCGACGGTCCGCCGCGAAATCGGTGTCGTATTTCAGGCTCAGAGCGTAGATCCCAAGCTCACGGCCTACGAGAACCTTTGGCATCAGGGACACCTCTATGGCCTCAAGGGATCAGCGCTCAACAGGCGCGTCGACGAAATCCTGTCTCGGGTCGGACTCTCCGACCGGGCCAAAGAGCGCGTTGAAACTTTCTCCGGAGGCATGCAGCGCCGCATCGAGCTAGCCAAGGGACTCCTGCATCATCCGGGTGTCCTCCTTCTCGACGAGCCGACGACCGGCCTCGATCCCGGGGCACGCCGCGATCTCTGGCAATATCTGAGTATTCTGCGCGACGAAGAGCATGTGAGTGTCCTGGTGACCACTCACCTTATGGAAGAGGCCGAGCGCTGCGACCGCCTCGCCATCATGAATGAAGGCAACCTGGTCGCGCTCGGCACGCCAGCGGAATTGAAAAGCGAAATCGGCGGCGACGTCATTCTGCTCGACGCCGCCCGAGATGCCGACTCCCTGGCACAACATATTCGCAATCGCTTTCACGTCGCGACCAATGTGTTGGGCAACCAGGTACGTATCGAGCAGGAAGCTGGACACCGGTTTGTTCCTGATGTAGTCGAGGCCTTCCCCGGCGAGATTCAGGCGATCTCGGTCAGCAAGCCCGCGCTGGAAGATGTATTTATCCACCGCACAGGGCACAAGTTCTGGAGTGAGAATCCCGATCCCGATTCAGCGGCGATCGATA
>Ga0126372_10001301_pt1 | contig 10037 bp, 11 predicted proteins | sample PanSoiMetaPlot_6_FD_92762 | JGI IMG/M metagenome (GOLD analysis project Ga0126372, IMG submission 92762) | Tropical forest soil microbial communities from Panama - MetaG Plot_6 | ecosystem: Environmental > Terrestrial > Soil > Tropical forest > Bulk soil | place: Panama | collected 2016-02-17
CCGGAACCCGATCAGCCGCGCGGTATAGCGAAGATTGTCCGCCGCAGTCAGATTGTCATAGAAGCCGACTGTATCGGGCAGGTAACCGACCCTCCGCTTGACCGAAAGTGGCTCCCGCGCCGGATTGAATCCGAGTACGCGCACCTGGCCTTCGGAAATTTCGGTCAGGCCCAGCATCATCAAAATCGTCGTCGTCTTGCCGGCGCCATTCGGCCCGAGCAGGCCAAAAATCTCGCCGCGTCCGACGCTGAACGAAATGTGGTCGACGGCAAGCGCCGACCCATAGGCTTTGGTGAGGCCGTTAGCCTCGATCACGGCATCGGCAATCATCGGCGACCGAACCTCGCAACCGCGCCAACCATCACCAACAGCGCAACGCCGATGATGCCGACTCCCGCAATCCCCCACATCGTCGATGTCGTGACCGTGACGCGGAAATTGGTCGATGCCGATTCACCGCGCGCCGACGCCCGGATGGTCGTTACATAGTCGCCGGCGATGGCCTTTTCCGTAGGCGTAATCAGCGCCTGCACTTCTTTGTTGTCGTTTGGCGCGATGCGCTCGACCGTTTTCGGATCGAAGGTGATCTTCCATCCGCTCGGAGCCGATCCGTTCAGCTGGATGTCTTCGGCTGGCGCCGTGCCGGTATTGGTGATGATGACGGGAACTGTTGTCTCCTTGCCCGCTGAGGCGCGGGTGGACACCAGACCCTCTCGACCGCTGATGTCGAGCTTCGGCTGGCCGGTAATAGTCATGGCCAAGTCAGCGGTCGCCGAAGCGTCCTCCGCCGCCACGCGCGCTGCGATCTTATAATCGCCGGCCGCGGCCGTGTTCGGTGGAGTGACTTTGAGTTTGACGTCCTTGCTCTGGCCGGCATCGACCGGAACGGCTTTGAGTTCTTGCGTGCCGTACTGCTCCGTGAATGACGTATCAAAATTTTGCGGCGCTTGCGCCGACAGGCTCACAGTCAGTTTTTTGCCGCTGTCGTTTTTGATGCTGAGCTGATATTCGAAGCTCGATTTCGACGTGCCGCGCAAATCTGGAAGCTGCGGCGTGAGCGTCAGCTTCGCGGGCAGATCCTTCGCGAGCGTCACGTTGATCGGCAGCTGCAAATTCGTGGCGGTTCCTTGCGCGGCGACGGTGACGGTTTGAGTACCCATCGGCGCGTTCTTCGGCACATCCAGTCGCAGTGATAGCGACACGCTCGAATTTGCCGCCGGCATCGCCGCGGCAACTGGCTGACCGCCCCCGAGCAGGGTCGCCGTCCAACCGGCCGGCACACCACTGAGCGAGAGCGCCAGACGCTCAGGCGTCATGTTGTAGTTTTGTAATCTGAGGCTGATCGTCGAGGTCTCGCCGGGGCGCAGCGTCACCGCCGGATAATCGCTCATCAAAAAAATGCCCTTGACGTCTTTAGGCGCATCTTCGGCAAGGGCGCGCGATCCCGATGGGATCGTGAGCGGCGCGGCTAAAACGGCAATGGCAGCCGCAACAGCGGCGATTGACCCATATCGCATTGGCATAGCTCCGTGCAGGCAATTGATCGGTGCCCTAGCCCGTCGCACACTAAAAGCGCTCAGGCGGGGGAACGGGCATTCTCGGCGCAATCGTGACAAAATCATGCAGACGCTGGCCTTTTTGACAAGCTCCGTCGCAGATGTCCTGCGGTAGAGGGACGCAGTTAACGGGAGCCAAGCTCGATGCCGCGCCGAACGCAGATCAGCGCCGGGATTCTGGCGTTTCGGCGCAGGCCCGAGTTCGAAGTCCTGCTCGCCCACCCCGGCGGCCCGTATTGGGCAAGGAAGGATGCCGGCGCCTGGACTATCCCGAAGGGCCTGGTTGAACCGGGCGACGTACTTATCGCCGCGGCGCGACGCGAATTCACCGAAGAAACAAATCTTGTCGCTGACGGAGAAATGATTGCACTCGAGCCTGTCGCTCAAAAAAACGGGAAACTCGTGCACGCCTTTGTCCTGGAAGCAGACTTCGACCTTTCGCAATTCGCTAGTAACATGTTCACAGCGGAGTGGCCGCCTAAATCGGGACGAAGACAAAGTTTTCCGGAAATCGATCGCATCGCCTATTTCACGCTGCCGCTCGCGCAACTGAAGATCATTGCCTATCAGCTCCCGCTACTCGCCGAGCTTGAAAAACGTATAGGCCCGATCCGCCGATCATGACGCGCATCATATTTTATTCGCGCAAAACTTGCGGCCAATCGACCTCATCTTCCGCCAAAACCCACGTCTCGCGCCGCGCGGCGTCCCGCCATTGATTCCATGGAGGCAGTGCCATCATTGCGCGCATATAGGCAAGCGCAGTTGAGCTCACCTCAACTGCATAGGTGTGAAATCGCCACACGACAGGAGCAAACATTGCGTCGGCGGCGCCGAATGAGCCGAACAGGAATGGACCGCCCGAACCGTACTTGCTTCGGCATTCGCCCCAAATCGCATCGATGCGCGCCACATCCTTGGCGGCGCCGGCATCAAGAGCCCGGAATTTTATCGGCCGCGCGACATTCATCGGCAGGTGACGCCGTAACGAAACAAATCCCGCATGCATCTCCGATGCAATGGCGCGCGCACGCGCTCGCGCTGCGGGGTGGTCGGGCCATAACCCGGCGGCCGGAAATCTCTCTGCGAGATATTCCAAGATCGCCAGCGATTCCCACACGCGTGTGTCGCCGTCGCTGAGCACCGGGACACGTCCGGAACCGCCCAATTCCGTTAGCCGCATTTTGAAATCGGCAGCGTCAAGCGAGATTACTGTCTCGTCGAACGTGATGCCCGCGACCTTCATCGCCAGCCATGGTCGAAACGACCAGGACGAGTAATTTTTATTGCCGATGACCAGATGCAGTGCCATCACGTCTCGCCGGCCGGACTTTGCGCGGTCCAAGGCGCCGCCGAACTAGATTTCATCAAAGCGTATGACGATGCAACCCGATCAAAAATCGGGTCAGACCAGGCCGGTGACCACGGCGAGAAAAGATACAAATAGCACGGCGGCCAAGGTGAACATCACAGTCAGCGCCATCTCACCCCATTGTGCAGTCTGCGGGGCGGCCTCTGCCGTGGTTTCGACCGGCTCGGCCGGTAAAGCGGCGGGCGTATCGCTCAACATTCGCGGACCTTCCGGATGACACAACAATCCGGAATACAGCGGCAGCGATGAATGATTGGTAAAGGTTAGGACCTGCCCCAAAAGCCCGGCGTTACCGCGATGCAGTTTGTGAATGAAAGGGCGTTTCACGGCCTCATCCGAGCCCTGCTCAGAGGCGACCGATCCCCTTCTAGGGCGCGGGAAACAGTTCTGACGTCTTGCCGGTCAACCAGTAGACGGCTAGGCCGACCCATTCATGCATGGCGTAGTCGGTCATCGCCAGTCCTCCGAGGAACGAGTCGAAAAGCTCCGCCGCATCACGTCGTCCTCGCGTCTGCCAATTGACCGGATAAGCTTCCACGGCAAAACCGGCGGCCCGAAAGGCGGCGATCGCACGCGGCATGTGGGAGGCCGAGGTCACCAAGAGCCACCGCTCGCCCGGCTTGGGATCGGCGAGCAGGCGCGAGAACACCGCGTTTTCAATCGTGTTGCGCGATTGTTCCTCCGCGGTGATGCGCTCATGAGCGACGCCGAGTGCCTCGAATTCTTTGACCGCGAGCGGCGCTTCGAGCGGAGCCACCGGGTTGAGCGAGGCTGTCCCGCCGGTAAAGATAATGCGGGCATTCGGATAGCGGCGCGCCAGCTCCACCGTAACTGTAAGGCGCTCAGCGGAGCCATTGAGCGCGACGACGCCGCGCGCCTGCGAGATACCGGGTGAAATCGCCCCACCGAGAACCACAATGCCGTCCGGAGCCCCGCGCGAGGCATCCCAAGGCGGGAAACGTTCTTCCAGCGGCAGCAACAGTATGCGTCCGAGCGGCGAATAGCCGACCAAAGCAATGAGCACGAGACTGGTGACGATGAGCCAGCTGGCGAGGCGCCGAAATCGCGTGAACAACAGGACAAGGCCGATCAACCCGATTGCCATCAGCAGATTTGATGGCATCACCAGAAAGCCAATTGTCTTTGAAAGAACGAAGAACACTCATCGCTCCGATTAGAAACAGTCTCTAATCATGATGCTCCCCGCGTCATGGCGCGTGCTCGATTGTTAAGAATGCGCTGATGGGGCGTTTGCCTTTAGCCGTTCCCTCTCGGTGAACCCGCGCACAAGGGGGAAAGCTCAGTCCCACCCTTTCATCCCCGCGCCTTTCGCCAGGCTGCATAGCGGGCTTTGGCCTCGTCATTGGGCGGATAAAGGCCGGGCAACTTCACGCCTTTTTCCACTTCACCAAAGACCCAACTTTCATACAGCTCGTGTTCGGCGCCTTCGTGAGCGACGAAATCGACCAAATTCTGCGGAATGACCACCGCACCATCGTCATCCACGACAATCACGTCGCCGGGAAATACGGCGCAACCGCCGCAGCCGATCGGCTGCTGCCAGCCGACGAAGGTCAAGCCATTAACGGATGCCGGCGCGGCAACACCGGCACACCACACCGGAAGCGCGCTCGCCAACACACCGGCGCGGTCACGCATGACGCCATCGGTGACCAGCGCCGCAACGTTGCGTTTCTTCATCCGCGCGCAAAGGATGTCGCCAAAAATTCCTGCGCTCGGCACGCCCATTGCGTCCGCGACGGCGACCACCCCTTCCGGCATGTCCTCAATTGCGGCGCGCGTCGAGATCGGGCTCGCCCAGCTCTCCGGCGTCGCCAAATCCTCGCGCACCGGTACGAAGCGCAGTGTGAATGCCGGGCCAACGATCCGCTCGCCGCCGAGGACAAGTGGTTTCGGGCCATTCATCCAGCAGCGCCGGATGCCCTTCTTTAGCAGCATGGTGGTGATGGTGGCGGTCGTCACCTTGCGCAGAATGTCGAACGAAGTGGCGCTCATTTTGGCTCCCCTGGCAGATTTCGGCATCCCTTGCAGATCAAGCCGGCATGATACCAAGCCGTTCGTCGCGCCGGCGCAGCCACGCCACGAGCGGAATGGACAACAGCACCATCCAGGCCTTGCCCACGATCTGCCCGGCTAGGAAATCGAGCGATCCAAAAGCGAGCCATAGGAATGCAATCGAGTCGACGACCAGACCGGCACAGCTCGACGCGATGACGGCCGTCACCAGCCGGCGGCGCGCCAGCGGCGTGTAAACCGCGAGATCGGCAAACTCGGAGAGAAAAAAAGCGGTCGCCGAAGCGACCACCAGCGAGGCGGGCGCGTACAAGGCCGAAAGAGCGCTGCCGGCCAAAACCGCCAGTGCTGATATCACGACACCGAGGCGCCGTTGCACCAGATCGCGCAAAACCAGCGCTATGCCGACCATGGTGACGCCTGAAGGAGCCATCAAACCCGGAGCGACCGGCACGAGACATGGCCCGTTCGGCACGCAGGTGGTTCCTACATGGCCGATCAGCCAGTTGGCGGCGGGAATCGTGAGTGCAAAAAGAGCTAAGAACAATATTCCTTCGCGTGTGCGGTGCCGCTCCGGATTCATAATCCCGCCTTCCATTTTGCGTAACCGGCCGCTCGCAAACGGCACGCCGGGCATTCGCCGCAGCCCAAGCCCCAATCGTGACGATGTTCGCGGTCACCGAGATAGCAGGTGTGCGTCTCAGCGAGAAGGATATCGATCAAAGCGGCGCCGCCGATCTCGCGCGCGAGCGCGAAGGTCTCCGCCTTGTCGATCCACATCAGCGGCGTATGAATGACGAACCGGCGGTCGGTGCCGAGCGTCAAAGCAAGTTGCATCGCCTTGATAGTGTCGTCGCGGCAATCCGGATAGCCGGAGAAATCGGTTTCGCACATGCCGGCAACGAGGTGGCCGATATCGCGACGGTAGGCGACCGCACCGGCAAAAGCGAAGAACAGCAGATTTCGTCCCGGTACGAACGTCGTCGGTAGACCGGATTGGGCGATCCCGATCTCCGCCTCACGGGTGAGCGCCGTTTCTGAAATCTCGGCAAGCGCATCGATGCGCACAATATGGTCTTCGCCGAGCCGCTGGCGCCAATGTTGCGAGTGTGCGGACAAGGCCGAACGAATGCGGGGACGCACTTCGAGTTCGACGGCGTGACGCTGGCCGTAAGCAAACCCGATCGTCTCCACCCGGCGAAAGCGCTCGAGCGCCCAGGCAAGACAGACAGTCGAATCCTGCCCTCCCGAGAACAGGACAAGCGCGCTGTTCATGGAGCCCACTGCGCTTATCCCTTGAGCCAGGCGCCGATCCTTTTGACGGCTTCGCGCATGTCATCATGCGATCCGGCATAGCAGAGGCGCAGGAAATTTCGGCCGTGGATTGGATCGAAATCGACGCCGGGGGTTGCCGCCACGCCCGCCTGTTCGAGCATGCGTTTGGCGAAGTCGAAACTGTCGTCTGAGAAGCGCGACGTATCGACATAAAGATAAAATGCGCCGTCGACCGGCAAAAAGGAATCGAGGCCCGCCCGCGGCAGTCCATCCAGCAAGATGCGGCGATTCTCCTCATAACCATGTTTTATGTTTTCAAGCTCATCGCGGCCGTCGAAAGCCGCCTGCGCTGCGATCTGCGAAAGGGTGGGAACGGATATGGCCAAGTTCTGCTGCAAGCGCTCCACCGCGCGCAGGAGTGACGGCGGCACGACCATCCAACCGATGCGCCAACCCGTCATGCAAAAATATTTGGAGAAGGAATTGACGACGGTCGTATTCGCAGACAGCGCGGCCGCGCTCTGAGCCCGAAAAGCATAATCGAGCTCGTGATAGATTTCGTCGGAGATCACAGCGATCCCGGCATCCTCGGCAGATTGGATGAATTCGCGAAGCGCCGTTGCGGTCATCATCGTTCCAGTCGGATTGGCCGGAGAGCCGACAACCACGCCTTTGAGGGGACGGACGCGATGTTGCGCGAGCAGTAGATCGCCGGTGAGCGCCCAGCGCGTGGTCGCGTTGGTTTCGATCAGCACCGGCTCGCAACCCAGCGCGCTGAGAATGTGCCGGTACGGCGGATAACCCGGTACGGCAACAGCGACGCGATCGCCGGCCTCGAACAGGGCAAGAAAGGCCAGCATGAACGCCGCCGAGGATCCCGTGGTGACCACGACGCGCTCGGGATCGACTTCTATTCCATGCCATTGCGCATAGGACTGCGCGATGCGCCGGCGCAGCGATGCGATCCCCAATGCGGCGGTATAGCCATGGGCGCCGTTGCCGAGCGCAAGCCGCACCGCGGCGATTGCACTCGCCGGCGCGCCGGCGGCCGGTTGGCCGACCTCCATATGCACGATAGTCCGGCCCTGCGCCTCGAGCCGCTCCGCCGCGGCCATGACGTCCATGACCATAAACGGCGGGACGCCACTGCGGGCCGAAGGTTGCAGCAAAGCTTTTGCCCTTTCCAACATGAGCCGCGTTCAATTCCTTATTTGCTTGATCGGTTTACGCCCCGCTGATGCCGTATTCGGCGGGTCTGGTGCATATCGCGACAATCGCCAGCACGTGTGTTGACCCTAACCCCTTCGGTCCATAGGTTGCCGCCGGAACAACCCGATTCAGCGTCACATGATGGTTGCTCGATCTCCTAGCAAGACGCGGCTGCCGAGACCAGCTATGCGGGCGATCGCCGCGCTGACCGCCGCGGTGGTCGGTCTTGCGAGTTTTCCGGCCCAACCGCAGACTGGCGCGAACGCCGGGATCCCGATGATTCGGGACGCCGAGATCGAACAGCTGCTGCGCGACTACACGGCGCCGATTTTTCGCATCGCCGGTTTGGCCGATCAAAATATTCACGCCGTCATCATCGACGATAAAAGCTTCAACGCCTTTGTCATGGACGCGCACCGCATTTTCATCAATGTGGGCGCGTTGACGCAGGCGACTGTGCCCAATCAGGTCATCGGCGTGCTGGCGCACGAAACCGGCCACATCGTCGGCGGACATCTTTCCAAGATTCGACAAGAGCTGGCGAACGTACAGACGGCCGCTCTGATCGGGATGCTCCTTGGTGTCGGCGCCCTAGTCGCCGGCGCGCATTCCGGCAGCGCCGATACCGGCAATGTCGGTCTGGCGGCGATCACGGCGCCGCAGGCGCTCGGATTGAACAGATTGTTAGCCTATCAGCGCGCCCAGGAAGAATCGGCCGATCGCGCCGGCGTGCGCTTCCTGACGATGACAGGCCAATCGGCAAAAGGGATGTATGACACCTTCAAGCACTTTGCTGACGAGTCGCTGTTCTCGGCGCAAGGGATAAATCCTTATTTCCAGAACCATCCCATGCCGCAAGAGCGCATGGCAGCGCTGACTGAATTGGTGAAAACTCCATACTGGGCGAAGAAAGATCCGCCGGAGCTCCAGTTTCGGCATGACATGATGCGCGCCAAGCTTTTTGGCTTCACCGAGCGGCCGGCATCCATTCTGGCGCATTATCCCTCGACCGATACCAGCCTGCCGGCGCGCTATGCCCGCGCTATTTCCGCTTATCGGTTCGGCGATCCACGCAACGCGATCACCCAAATCGATAGCTTGATTCAGGCAATGCCAAACTACCCCTATTTTTACGAACTGAAGGGGCAAGCACTGCTGGAAGGCGGCCATCCGGCCGATGCAATCGCACCATTGCGCCACGCCGCGCAATTGGCGCCGAATCCCGCGCTTGTCCAGATTCTGCTTGCCCAGGCAATCGTCGCAACAAATGATGCGAAATCGGCGGATGAGGCAATTTCACTTCTACACGCAGCCATCCTCAAGGAACCCGAGGCAGCCGACGCCTACACTACGCTGGCGATGGCCTATGCACGTAAGAACAACCTCGCCGACGCGGACCTTGCCTCGGCGCAGGCTGCTTTCGCGCGTGGCGACAACAAGACCTCGCGCGAACTCGCCGAACGCGCCAAGCAGCGTTTTCCGATCGGATCACCGGGTTGGGTTCGGGCGGACGATATCGTTGCCTTCAACAAAAATCACAAGCAGAACCCGCTTCGCCCGGGTCAATAAGGAAAAGGACGACTGAAATGGCTTGGAGCCTCCGCACGGCACTTGCGATTGTGATCATCATGCTGTTGGCGCCGCTTGCTGTCGCGCAAGATCGCACCCCGCAGGCAAGTCCGGCAACGGCTCCTGCATCGGCAACGGCTGCATCAGAGGCATTCTCGGCGGCGCAAGCCCGCGAAATAGAGAACATCGTCAAGAATTACCTCGTGCAACACCCCGAGGTGCTGCAAGAGGCCATGGAGGCGTTGGATCGCCGGCAGAAGGAAGCCGACGCGGAAAAGGCCCGCGTCACCATCAAAGACAACAAGGCCACCATATTCAATTCGACCCACCAGGTCGTGTTCGGCAATCCGCAGGGCAAGGTAACGATGGTGGAATTCTTCGACTACAACTGTGCCTTCTGTAAGCGCGCGCTTGCCGACATGCTCGATTTGTTGAAAACCGATTCCGATCTCAAATTTGTTCTTAAAGAATTTCCAGTTTTGGGTCCTGGCTCCGTCGAAGCCGCGCATGTCGCCGTTGCCGCGCGCATGCAAGACCCTTCAGGAAAGAAATACATGGAATTCCATCAGAAGCTGCTCGGCGCCCGCGGACCTGCCGACAAAATGCGCGCACTGGCGGTAGCCAAAGATGTCGGTTTCGACATGGCGCGGCTGGAAAAGGACATGAACAGCGACGAGGTGAAGGCCACCATTGAAGAGAATATGAAACTGGCCGATGCGCTTGGCGTCAGCGGAACGCCGACCTACGTGGTTGGCGACGAGGTCGTGGTCGGGGCCGTCGGTCTGGACGAGCTGCGCGCCAAGATCAAAAGCGAACGGCAATAATCGTCCAGTTCGCCGCCATCACGTAACCGTTAAATATTGGCGGCCTGCGCGCCGCGTTCGGCCTGATCCCGCTTCCACTTTGCAAGGGCCTTCCTTATAACGAGTTCCGCGGGGTGGCCCGCGGCAACAGCCGGCTCAGCGCGCATGGCCACAACTATTTACGTCCTTAACGGACCCAACCTCAATTTGCTCGGCACG
>Ga0126372_10001303_pt1 | contig 10033 bp, 8 predicted proteins | sample PanSoiMetaPlot_6_FD_92762 | JGI IMG/M metagenome (GOLD analysis project Ga0126372, IMG submission 92762) | Tropical forest soil microbial communities from Panama - MetaG Plot_6 | ecosystem: Environmental > Terrestrial > Soil > Tropical forest > Bulk soil | place: Panama | collected 2016-02-17
CGGCAGTTTCTAACCAGCGCAACCAGAACCCGAATCTCTTTCATGATCCCCGATCGGGTCGTTTCTATTTAACGTTTTATCGTGGTAATGATCATGACCATTTCGAGATCGTCAGTAAGAGCGCCGATTCCATCGTGGATTTGGATAAAGCTTCCGAAAAGGTGTTGCTGCGCTCGGATACGACGGTTGCCGCTCCTACCCTTCTTTACTTGAAAAACGCCAAGAATGCCCAAGGTAAGCGGACCGCGATCTACTATCTGGCAACAGAAATTTATCCAGCTCGTTATACCGCCAACCCCGAGGGCGAATGGCAGGTGAAAGTCTTCGCCAGCGACTCGCCAGACGGAGACTTCCAGCCAGTCCGAGGCGATCCGGTCATGAAGGGGCAGCGCGCCTGCCTTTTTCAGCATGTCTTCAACAGCCGGTTTTACGGCTACGACTGTCATCTCGACACTCCGAATCACTGGATCCTCGAGGAAGTTGAGGCGCCCTTGCCCTAAGAGCCCGAGCGAAACGCTGCGATTTCGTTGTCTAAGGGTTGAGCCCGGGGCCTGATCAGGCGTCATTCCGAATAACGCAATGCGGCTGGCGTCAGAGGAACCAGACAGGCGCAGTTCCCTGCTGGGAAATCGTGCGCTTTGTTATCGGTCGTAGCGGGGCACAGTGACGCGCTGGCGAAAGATGAGCCGAGGTCGTTCCGCCGCACTTGCGGTTTTGCCTTTTTGCGGCAAATCACCGAGCCGATCAGTGGCAAATTGGCCGCGGATTTCACGGTTGGTCGCAGGTTCTATGCGTGATCAAGAGTGTAGATCCCTGCCTTACCTTTCGGGCTTTCTAAGAGGAGCGTAGTGCCGGGCAATACACTTGAGAGTCAGGCCCGGAGGGAAGTACTGTGGTATTGATCTGCTCGCAGGCGCGCTTGATGGCAAGAGGGTCGACGCGCAAATCACAAAATGTGGAGAGCGCCGAGAGAGTTGGAGCGGGTTCACGCACCAGAGTTTCAAAACTGACCTCAAAGGCACGCTCTTCGAGCATGGCCACATGGCGGCTGCCCTGCTCGACATATTCTCGCCAAAGAGCGAGGCCGGCATCGAGCCGATCGCAGCGCAGACTGTGAACAAATCCGCCGCGTTTGGGACGCATCCAGTGCAGCGGAGGTAGGCTTCGATAAAAACCCTGCAGCCGGTATTCTCTACGTCCGCGCCGGCGCAGGCTGAGAGCGACATCAACACTGGACCGGTGCAGGTGGATGACTTTCGCCTCCGAAAAAATATCCAGCCAGAGCGGCAGCGTAAAGGTATTGCGCGGGTCCTTCCATCCCCATGGTTCCGATGCCAGGCCGATGCGGCGGTAGCGCAGGTAATTCATACAGCCGAGATAGGACACGGCGCGCGGCGACGCCAGCAAGCAGCGGCGGATGTAGCCCGTGGTCTTATCCCGAATTTCAGGGTTTTCGAGCAGATAGCGAATGGGCCCAGGATTGTCCCAGGCACCTCCAGCTTGTCGCAGGAGCCAGTGATTAATCGATTGGAAGAAGGTCGCTTCGTGATTTTCATCCTTCGTTCTGCCGAGAAACAGACCCAAGGACTCAAGCAACCGGGACAGCAGAGTCGTTCCCGAGCGGTGCATGCCGATGATAATGACCGGTGAATGGTTCCGATGGCCTTGGCAGCGAACTAATTCCTGAGCCAGAGTAGTAGCCTGGGCTGATAGTGGCAGTTCCTGAGTGGAGAGACGAGTTGGGCGCACTCAAAAATTTGATGACTCCGAGTTCAGTGTAGTTGCAGCTGCGCATGTAACAGTTTGTTGTGAACAGGTAAATTTCTGTAAAATAGATCTTTCCCGGGAGCTTGGGGCCAATGGCACAGAACGTTACCCGGAATCTACATAGGTATTTCATTTCAGGACGGCGGCATAAGCCACGCATCCCTTAAAATTCCAGAAGCATGGGGTCATCGACTGTAATCACAGACTTTTTGCCTGAGCATTCCTCTCAAGCTGGAACAAGGATTGAGTTTCCCCAGGGGTTTTTGTGGGGCGTCTCGACGGCGGCGCACCAGGTGGAGGGGGGGAACGGAAATAACCAATGGGCGGCGTGGGAGGCGGCGGGTAAGATCAGGTCCGGAGAGGTTTCCGGGGTAGCTTGCGATTGGTGGAACAACGCAGAACGCGATTTCGATCTGGCGCGAGACATGGGGCTCAACGCGTTGCGCCTCTCGCTGGAGTGGAGCCGGATCGAGCCGGCGCCGGGAGAGTGGGACCAACAAGCGTTGCTCCGCTATCGGAAGATGTTGGAAGGACTTTCGAGTCGTGGAATCCAGCCAATTGTCTCTTTGCATCACTTCACCCACCCGAAATGGTTCGAGCAGGAAGGGGCGTTTCTCAGCAATCGAGCAGGTGAGCGGTTTGAGCGCTTTGCCGGCCAAGTTGTCAGTCAATTGGGTGACCTTTGCCGGCATTGGGTCACTTTCAATGAGCCCAACGTCTTTGCCGCTTTGGGGTATGTTTTAGGGGAGTTCCCGCCGGGACAAACGGGAAATATGCGAACCGCCCTGCGGATGATTGACAGCATGGCCATTTGTCATGCTCGCGCCTATCGTGCCATTCACGCTGTTCAAGCCGACGCGAAAGTAGGATGGGCGCAAAACTATGTGGTATTTGCACCGGCGCGACGAAATTTATTCCTCGATCGTCTAAGCGCGAGCCTACTCAATCGATTATTCAATGAAAGCTTTCTGGCCGCCATTGAGAAAGGAAAGTCTGCCATTCCCGGCAACCTCGGCAGCAAACGTCTTCGCGAGGCGAAGCACTGCTGCGATTTCATTGGGGTCAACGTGTACAGCCGTTTCCATGTTGCGTTCAGCCTGAGACATGCTTCGCAACTGTTCAGCAATGTGTACGTACCTGAAGATGTGCCGCAAGGCGATCGCGGGGTGGAAAAACCATACGGCGAAGCTTACCCGGGAGCGGTGTCGGCTGCGGTTGAACGTTGCGCGCGACTAGGCAAGCCCATTTACATCCTGGAAAACGGAGTGCCCGATGCCAAGGATCGTATCCGTCCCTGGCTGATCGTCAATGTGATCCGGGAATTGCACCGATTGATCGGCGAAGGGAAAGATGTTCGCGGCTATTTTCACTGGACACTGACCGACAATTTCGAGTGGAGCGAGGGCTGGGGGCTGCGCTTTGGGCTGTTTGAGCTGGATGCATCCACTCAGCAACGGACAATGCGGCCAAGCGGAAGGCTCTATGGCGCCATTGCGCAGGCAAATGGATTACCAGACCAGATAAGCAGTGTGTTTCCTGACCCCACATTTTCGGCTTTCGGCGAGGCCAGCCCAACTTGCGCAGTTCCGCGCTGATCGAACCAAAAATTTCTGCAACCCTGGTTCCGTCGAAAGAGTAATTCCCCCTTTTTGTTTCAATTGCACCGCACACGGGCCGCGGCAGCCCAGTGGTAGGGCTTTGGGGGAGATGGATGAGGCGGGACAGATCGGGCGGCAACCGGCGGGCAACTACCAGAGCTATTTGAGAGGGTCGAACGTGCAATGGGTAGAGGTGGGCTGCGTACGAACTACCGCAAGGGCACGGAGTCTCTCAGCGAGCAGCTGGCCATCGGTCGAGAAGACCTTGCCTGGGCCACTAGGTCGTCGCGTGGAGCAATCTACACCTGACTAAACAAGGCTATGAAAAGAAGCGCGGTGGGGATCTGCTGGTGTGCCGGCGGGGAAGGTCAACGACGGTCGCGGTAGCGTACACCAGAGGGGTTGCTGCCGCACGAAGATGCATGGCCTGCGAGCAGGTGTTCGTTCGATCAGCGCGACAACCACGGGAATAAAAAGGTGTAGCCGTCTCCTTAAGCTTCGAAGTGCCAGTACTTGTGGTCGCGCAGGAAGAAACTCTCATTGTGCGTATGCAGGGCTGTGTTCAAAAAGAGGCGCACCAGATTGAAATGACTCATTTTCTTAAAGCGGCGATTTGTAGTCACAACGTGACCGGGCAGGATGGCGAAGCGGCTGCGCGCGACTTTCTGACTTAACAGATAATCCTCGGCATAGAGAGCCCGCTCGTGGAATCCTCCTAACCTTAGGAACTCGGCACGATCGAACAACATGAACATCCCGGTGCTGAACGGTTTATACAGAGCCGACAGGTGCTGCACCAGGTTATTGCCGGCATACAGCCACCTGTCCCATAGACCGCCATCTGGACAGGCGATACTCGTGGTCAAACAATGCAGGCTTCTCTGTTTCATTAACGCCATAGATCGACGGATGAGGGTGGGATCAGATAACTCGACATCGGCGTCAACAAAGAGCACGTACGGAGTTCGCGCCCGGCGCGCGCCATTATTCCTACCCACGGCGGGCAGACCGCCGGGAATCACCTCGATATCGAGCCATTCCGAGTAACTGCGACCGATTTCTGGCGTGCCATCGGTAGAATTGGCATCAGCCAGGTAAACCTTGGTACTCAACATCGGCTCGTAATCCTGCAGTGTCAGAGAGGTGAGCAAGTTCCAGATCAGCTGCGCTTCGTTCTTCGCCGGGATAACGATCGTCAGGTCGCTCATCGTATTCATGGATATTTACTCCTTCTTCATCGACGGTGATATAAGTCGCGTTGGGTTGAGTCCAACTGCCGGTATTGAAATATTCAATAACACCGTTTTCCGCGCGCATGGCTTCGTGGGTATGGCCGCAGAAAATGCGGTTCACGTTCCGTTGCTGCGCGTGTGCGAGAGCGCCGGCAGCTACTTGGTCTGATAGCCGAAGCCAGATGCTGTCAAAGCGTTCCAAAAAACCCACGACCCGCTTCCTTCCAAATGAAATCTTTTGCAGATATTCGTGGATGGCCGTACACAGGTTGCTGACAATGCGGTTGTTCACGACGAAGCGGTCAAATTGGTGACCGTGAATGGCGAGGTGGCGAATCCCACCGAAAGACCATTCATATTCCTGGTAGACTCGGACCCCGACTAGGTGCGACATGACTTGCGAGAGACCATGGTCGTGATTACCCTCAACCCAAACTATTTCCACATTACGCTTGGGACTCGACAGTTTTCTGATATAGCTGAGAAAGTTCCAATGTTCCTTTTTCAGGCGGCGGAAGTTCAGGTCGCAGAAGATATCGCCCAAGAGGATAAGGCGGCGAAAGGAGAGTCCCTTCAGCATGTGCATAGCAGCCTTGGCACGGCTGACTTCCGAACCCAAATGCAGATCCGAAAGGATCACCGTGTCGTGACAAGGCGTGTTCATGCCTCTATTGTGGAAAACTCGTGTTAAATGATGATTAATTCTGGGATGAATGATCGGGCGGTAATCAGTATCTACAACGAATTCACATCTGCTTCATTGCTTTGTAACCGGGCCGTAACATTCACCGGCCAGAGACAAGTAACGTTGTCCAACCCGCTAAGTCACAGGAATCGGCGACACGGGATCCTCAAGCCGACTTCGGCATGGCCATCTTGAGAATAGGGAGAGGAAGCTTAAGGGTACGCCGATCCTTGTTGTCACGCTTGACGACTTCGATGGCAACACCGGTTTCATGAGGAAAAGGGTCAGAAACGAGCTGAAACTGCTCACCATACAGACGTATATGCTTTGAACGTGCGTAACCAAGGTGTTTCAGCTTTTCGCAAACTTCTAGTCCTGGCTCACCCATATGCCACCTGTCATTTTTTGATATGAGTTGATTGTAACGGAAAGCAGAGCTGCACGTTGGCCGCCGTCACGGGCTAATCCATTGCTCCTGTGCTGTGAGTGCCTCGGGAGTTTCGAATCTATATCCCGCCCCTCTAACGGTGCGAATATAGCGGGGGTTTTCCGGATCCGGCTCAATCTTTTCCCGCAGTCTACGAACGTACACATCAACGGAACGGGGTGTCACATACTGGGTGTCACGCCACACAACATCGAGGAGCTGGTCGCGTGTAAACACCCGGCCGGGATGACGGACGAACCAATCCAGCAGACGAAACTCGGTGGCTGTTGTGGGTACGTGGCGAGCACGGACAACGAGAATCATGGCACCCGTATCGATCTCGAGGTCTCCTACGCGAGTTACCGAAGGAGCCAGTGGAGAATCGAAGCGCCGCAGTACGGCTTTTACTCTCGCCACCAATTCGCGCGGACTAAAGGGCTTAGTGATGTAATCATCGGCACCTAGCTCCAGGCCGAGAACGCGATCCGCTTCACTGGTGCGCGCTGTCAAGAAAATGACGGGGGTTGTGGCGAGACGAGTATTCTGTCGAATCCGGCGGCAAAGGTCGAATCCATCGCCTCCCGGAACCATAATATCGAGGAGGAACAGCGTGGGACGAGTCGCGAGGGCATCACGCAGGACGTTGGCTGCTGTTGGATATTCGCGGACGGCATAACCGGCTTGCTCTAGATGGAGGCGGATCAGCCGGGAGATGTCGACCTCATCTTCCAAGAGCAGCACAAGCGGCCGAATTGAGGAGATGTCACTCACCCAGGCAACGCGTTACCGAGTCTTATGCAAAGCTTTCGTAATAATGCTCAGAGTAACTAAGGAGTGTTAAAGAACGATGAATTCCAGCTAAGTGCATCGCCGAGCCTATCGCTGGTCACTCGACCCGAAAGGACTGCTCATGATGAATGTGCGTTGTGGTCACACGAACACCCGAGATTGCAGGGTCGCCGATCGTCTGTGGCCGCCCAGCGAAATCATCTCCCCCGGGGCGAGTCCAAGTCGCCCACTGACAATCGGACGCGCCTGCCACTAGAGCGACCTGCTTTCAAAATCCGCGGAGATATTCGATCACTTCGCGTTCAGCCCAGCGGCCGTCGTAGCCATTTGCTTCGGCCAGAAATGAGCAGTGGCCACCGTCGCTCGATTCGTGAAAGCTGATGTAGCGGTTGGAAGCGATCTTCGCGCGTGTTGCGGTGGTGATTCGTATAAACGGATCGTTAGCAGCGTGCAGGATTAGCGTCGGCACGGCAATCTGACCAATTACGCGAGACGCGGCGGCACGGTAATAGTAGTCGGCGGCGCCGGTGAAGCCGCAGTAGGGAGCCGTCACTTTGTCGTCGAACTGGCGGAGAGATTTCAGGCCTTTGAGACGTGACGAGTCAAACTGGCCGGGAAAGTGCCGGGCTTTCTGCCGCAAGCGTTGCCGTAGTTTCCAAAGGAAATAGTATTCGTAGACACGGTTGGATTTTTCATGTAAGGCGTCGGCGGAATCGGCCAAGTCTACAGCGGGACAAACCGCGGCCACGGCGCGTAACTGTGGTGGGGCTTCCCGGCACCACTCTCCGGCCAGCTTGAGAACCAGGTTGCCACCCATGGAGAAACCGACTAGCGCCAACCGGGCGATTCGGTCTCGCGCAATCAACGCGGCTGAGACGGCAGCGACGTCGGGAGAGCGTCCGGAATGGTAAAGAGTCGGGGCCAAATGATTCGTTCCTCCACAGTTACGCTGGTTCATGCGAACGACATTCATTCCTGCGGCGAGCCCCTTGGCAGCAAGGCCCTGAGCGTAGCCGGAATCACTGGAGCCTTCCAGACCGTGGACAATCAGTAAGGTTAAAGCGCGCCACCGTTCCTCCTGCCAATGGCAGTGGCAGAGGACGGGAATTCCCGGCTCGACCTCGATGAAGCGTTGTTCGGCAGGGGGAAGGTTCAGACGGCGCGGAAGAAGGAAATTTGCCAACGTTTGTCGGTGTCCGCCGCGAAGCAGCCGGCGAGCCCGAAATGATTCCCTGGTTTGCATCGAACCCACGCGATCATTTTAAATAGAAACAGTCCCACCGGGGGGAGGGGGCCTAACATGCCGATTTTTGAGTACGTCTGCAAAGAATGTAAGCACGAGTTCGAGGCGCTGGTTTTTGGCAAAGACAAGGTGGAATGTCCCAAGTGCCACAGCAAGAAATTGGAGCCGCAACTGTCGATGTTTGCGGCCGTGGCGAAGGGACGATCTAGCTCGGCGCCAGCGGCGGGAGCCTGTGGAAGCTGCGGTGATCCGCGTGGTCCGGGCGCTTGCTCGCTCGGGGATATGGACTGATTGCGACGTTCCGCTTGATCGGCCGCGGAGTGGGTTTTTGGGGGACGCGATTGCCAACCTACTTACTTAGAAGGCTTTTATTATTAACTGCTTCCCCGATCTGAAGTTGCACGTCTATACAGTGTCAATGTGTTCTCCCGGAGAAATATATGACTATCGCTGACCGCTCTGGCCGGTTTGTCGCCATCATCTGTCTGCTGCTTGCGATCCTGCTTCCAAGCGTAGGCAATGCCGGCGCGCAAAAGACTATCGCGACCGCTAATCCGTTGCCGCAGATCCAGTACCAGAAATTCAAATTGAAAAACGGTCTGGATGTGATCCTTTACGAGGATCACCGCTTGCCGCTCGTGGCGGTGAACATCTGGTACCACGTAGGTCCGGCCAATGAGCGCGCAGGACGCACCGGGTTTGCGCATTTATTTGAGCACATGATGTTTGAAGGCTCCAAGCACGTGGGGCCGAAGGCTCACTTCCGCTATTTGGAGGCGGCAGGCGCTAGCGACATCAACGGAACCACGGATTTCGATCGCACCAATTACTTCGAGACCCTGCCTTCCAATCAGCTGGAGCTGGCGCTATGGCTGGAAAGCGATCGGATGGGTTACCTGCTTGGAACTCTGGACCGCGAGAAACTCGCCAATCAGCGCGATGTGGTTCGCAATGAGCGGCGGCAGAGCGTAGAGAACGCGCCATACGGGTTGGTGGAAGAAGGTTTGTTTCACGAACTTTTCCCACCAACGCATCCTTACTATGCGGATGTGATCGGCTCGCATCAGGACATTGAAAACGCCCGGCTGAACGATGTGCGCGAGTTTTTTCGACAGTACTATACGCCCAATAATGCCAGCCTGGCGATCACCGGGGACATCGAACCGCAACATGCCCGGCAACTGGCGGAGAAATACTTTGGATCGATCCCCTCCGGGCCGCCGGTTCCGAAGATTGCAGCCAAGCCTCCGCTGATAACCTCAGAAAAGCGAGAGACCGTAAGCGACACTGTGGAACTGCCGCGCGTTTACATCGGTTGGGTAACGCCTCCCATCTTCACTGCCGGGGATGCCGAATCGGATCTTCTTGCACAGTTGCTAGGCGGTGGTAAGTCCAGCCGCTTGTATAAGAGCTTGGTTTATGAAAAGCAGATCGCGCAGGAGGTTACCGTCACCAATCAGAGCCTATTGCTCGGCTCAGTTTTTGAAATTCAAGCCACCTGCAAGCCGGGCATTAAGCCAGAAGAGCTCGAAAAAGCGATCAACGAGGAATTGGCCAAGGTGCGCGAAGAGGGCCCAAGCCAGTCGGAACTGGATCGGGCTCGCAATGTGATCGTCACCCGCAGGATTCAGGGACTGGAGCGCCTCGGTGGATTTGGTGGAGTCGCGGACACCCTCAATATGTACAACCACTATCTCGGCGATCCGGGTTATTTGCCAAAAGATCTGGCGCGTTATAACCGGGCCACTACCCGTGATCTAATGCGGGTTGCGAATGAGGAACTGAAACCGAGCGCAAGCGTGGTGGTGTACGGCGTTCCGGGCAAGAAGGTGATCCAGGACGCACCTCGCACTAAGGCCGAGGAGGAACAGCAAAGCAAGGAAACCAGTACGGTTCCGCAAACCATGGCCGAAGAGTCATGGCGCGGCAAGCCACCACAAGCGGGGCCGTTGTCTACCAAGTCACTTCCCGTAGCCCAGAGTTTCACGCTGCCGAATGGATTGACGGTAATACTCGCCGAGCAGCACAAGCTGCCGGTCGTCGCGGCACGATTGGTGGTTCTTACGGGAAGCGACGCTAATCCGGTTAACCGGCCGGGCCTCGCCTCTTTCACCGCCGACATGTTGCCGGAAGGAACGAATCGCCGCTCGGCGCCCCAGATTGCCGACGATGCGGCGCAGCTTGGCACATCGGTTAAGACCAATTCACGGCCGGACTACTCTGCCATTGGAATTAACACTCTCAAGTGGAACGTGGGACCTGCGCTCGATCTGCTGTCCGATGTCACCCTCA
>Ga0126372_10001304_pt1 | contig 10033 bp, 7 predicted proteins | sample PanSoiMetaPlot_6_FD_92762 | JGI IMG/M metagenome (GOLD analysis project Ga0126372, IMG submission 92762) | Tropical forest soil microbial communities from Panama - MetaG Plot_6 | ecosystem: Environmental > Terrestrial > Soil > Tropical forest > Bulk soil | place: Panama | collected 2016-02-17
CGATCGGACATCCGGAAAAAGTCATCGACTTCGCCTATCGTGCGGTCCACGAGATGGCGATGAAATCGAAAACCATCATTGCGAGCTTCTACGAGCGCGCGCCACGGTTTTCGTACTGGACGGGTTGTTCCACTGGAGGCCGGCAGGCCCTGATAGAGGCGAAAGTCCTGCAAAACCCGGCGAGCATTGTCCCCATCGCCAAACATGCCCTCCTCAACCGCGCCGTGCTCGCCGCATGCGACGCAATCGACGGAGTGAAGGACGGACTGCTGACGGACCCACACCAGTGCCAGTTCGATCCGGCAACACTCTTGTGCCGCGGCGCCGACCGGAACGATTGCCTGACAGCGCAACAGGTAGAGGCTGTGAAGATGGGTTATGCCCCGGCAAGGCGAAAGACGGGAGAATTGATATACCCAGGATTAGTGCCTGGCGGCGAAACAGGTTGGGCCATGTTGACAGCCGCCAAACCTGAACCTGGAGGGATAGATGTGGGTATGTTCAGGTTCGTCGCCCATGAAGACCCGGTGTGGGACTGGCGCACGTTCGACCTGGACCGCGACACATCTCTGATCGACAAGAAAGGCGGTTTTATGGATGCCGTAAATCCCGATCTGTCCGCCTTTCGAGCTCGTGGTGGGAAGCTTCTCATCTTTCATGGCTGAAATGATGGCGGATCCGGTGGGGCGATCTCGCCGCAGAACACGGTCGATTATTACTCAAGTGTGTTGGCAAAAATGGGATCGCAGCAGCAGGATTGGTTGCGGCTCTTCATGGTACCCGGCATGGAGCATTGCGGAGGTGGGCCGGGCCCCGACCGGATGGCCGCGCTAGAGCGTTGGCGAGAGTCCGGAGTCGCACCCGATCGATTGATCGCATCGCGAGTCCGAGACAACCATGTCAACATGACACGGCCACTCTGTCCCCATCCTCAAGTCGCGCACTACACCGGCGTGGGCAGCACGAATGATGCGGTCAACTTTGCGTGCAAGGTGCCTGATTCTTCTCTGAGATGTCTAACGCGGTTTGCAGCCGGAAGCCGCCGGGAGACTTAATCCAGAGTCTCGTTAAGGCCGGGATCCCGGAGCCATTAACTTGATCAATTCTTCCTTACGGGCACGATAGAGGGTCTGGGCTGGGTCCAACCGCGAGGCGGTCTCCAACTCGCCTAAGGCTTCATCGTTGCGATTCATCGCCATCAAACAAGCCGCCAAAGAATAGTGGTTGCTCGCGGTCGGCTCGAGCCGCAGGGCCTCGCGAAATTGTTTTTCCGCTTCCTCCAGGGATTGCAGCTCGAAAAGCGCCGTACCGAGATAATGATGAGCCAGGGCGGAGTCCGGACTGAGGTAAACGGCTGCCTGCATCTCCGGCAGAGCTTCCTCAGGCTTCCCGCTGAGCAACAACGCCTGCCCCAGGACGCGATGCTCGGAGGCACCCGTGGGGTTTTGGCGGACGGTGATGCGCAATTCTGAAATGGCGTTCGCATAATCGCGCTTGGCCATGAATGCGCGCGCCATACAGGTGTGGCCGCTTTCCCACCCGGCATCCATGCGATACAACTCACGAAATTCCGCGATCGCAGCATCGTATTGTCCTTTGTCGCAATAGGTGTTGCCCAGGTTGTTGCGGATGGACGATTCTTGCGGCGCCAGTCGCTTGGCTTCACGATATTCGAGGATGGCATCATCCAATCGGCCGAGATCATGCATGACGATGCCGAGATTGCTGTGGGCTTCCCAGAACTCCGGCTTCAGTCGCATTGCGTGGCGGTAGGCTATGGCGGCGTTTCGTAGATCGCCGCGGTCGCGTAGCACGATCCCCATATCGTAGTAGACGTCGGCGTTTCCCGGCTCCCGAATGAGTGACTGCTCGTAGGCATGCAGGGCTGCATCGTACTTGCCCAGGGCATAAAGTCCTAATCCAAGATAGCGATAAGCTTCAGCATTTCGGGGATCCATGCTGAGAGCAGTGCGCGCCTCGGCGATGGTGTTGTCAGCGTCATCAGAACGATAAAACAGATACGCCAATCGGTTGTGGATCTCGGGGAAGCCCGGCATCAGGCGCGCAGATTCTGCGAATTCGTCCATGGCCCTGTCCCAAAGTTCCTGTTGGCGGAGGACCTCACCCAGCGCGAAGTGGAAGTTTGCGTTCTCTTGATCATTGCGGATTAGATCCCCTAAAAGGCCTTCTGCCGCTTGGTACTTCTTCTGATAAACGAGTTCCGCTGCTTTCTCGAGTGTTTTGGGACAGGCTGGTAGTGACGAAGCCGAAAGTCGTGCCCCGCGCAGAGTCTTGATCAGCGCGGAATCAGCCCCGGCGGAGCGTAACTGCTTCTCACTCTCCACGGAGAGTGAAAATGTGATGCCGCGCTCCAGAGCCAGCCGGCTCAGGCGGGCATTTGAAATGCCGCCGGCCAACCAGGCGGTCAACTGGCTGCGATCGATTGGGCGAGCGCTGGAGACGTCTGCAAAACATGCGGCCGCAACCGCGACCAAGAAAGCGAAAAAGGCCAGAAATGGACGTCTCACGATAACTCCTTGAAGCGCGGCGGGAGCCCTGCGCGCTGTCTACAAATCTACAAAGAAGATAGACCGCACAGGTAATGATCGATAGGTCACGTAGGTAACAGGGGCGTACTGTCCAATTGGCCGGAAACCAGTTCGGGACAGACTGACTGAGTCCAAGGTCGTCCCTCATGGGCTAAGGCCCGAAGAGAAGCTCAAAATTGTAAGTTCGCGCCGCTTGTTCGCCGTAGGGCCAGATCACTAGCGAGCTAGGACCTTGGGCGGCTGGAGTTCGAAATCTTGCTCAGAACCCAAGTAGAACAATTCGACCTTATTCTTGTTCTCTCGTCTTTATTTGACCCGATTTCCCCCAGATCATTCCGCCTTCGCCCCAGCGCCGGTTTCACACAGCTGCCGCGAGTTTCCCTTTCCGAGTAATAGGAGTATTCATCTTCAGCCCAAGCATTCTCGATTGGGGAAGAAGTCTGCACAACACCGCTTGAGGGTACTCGGCAGATGTACCCTCGAGAGATTCTTCGGAGCAGTTTGCTAGCATTTGCCGAAATGCTATGTGAACAGCGTAACCGTCAACACGAGCAATACTTGCCGCTGCCCTCCCAACCCCTATTGCCACGTCGCAAGGACCGCTTATTTGTTTCCCGCGCCGCTGCTCGGGTGCGAAGCGGATAGGTTCCGAGTTGCTGGAGGAGGGCAGGGTTCAGACGAGGGAGGCGTTTTTCCGAGCTCGCTTGATTCCGGAATACAACCCATTCTGTACGATTCTTTGATATCCCGCATGATCAAGGGCTGCCAATGCCGCCTCTGCGATCCCACCAGGCGTGGCTGCCTCTTTCAACAGTTTCTCCAGGGGTAGATTGCCCGAGCGCCAAGCGGCAATGCCGTCTGCTAGCGCGTGCCCAGCGGCCAAAAGCGCGGTTTGGCGATCCAGCCCAATGGCCTCAGCTGCTCTTGCGAGCACCGCCAGAGCGTGATAGCCATGACTGCTTGAATAAGTCACCGTGAAAGCGTCAAACTGTTTTTCGGGAATCTCCACCACCCCTCCGACGGACGCAAACAAGGTCCGAATCGTCGCCCGCTCTGAGGCGGAGAGGCCACGGCCAAAAGTCAAACCCGTCAGTCCCCGTCCGTTACGGCACACAGGACTCGGCATGGCCCGGGCCCACCGCACGGGCAAACCCAATCTGGCTTGAAGTCTGGAAAGCGGAATCCCCGCCGACAGGCTTACCGCCGTAAGCCGACGACGAAGCTGGAGCTCCCCGATTTCTTTCAACAACTCGCGCACGGACTCCGGTCGCACAGCAACGATCAGCAAACTTGCCAATTCCATTGCCGCGGCCAGATCCTCTTCCACAATCACGCGATGCTGCCGCTTGAGTTCTTGCAGCTTCCTCGAATGGCGGTCAAGTACCACGATTGGGTGTTCGTATCGTGTGAGCCGCAACCCCGCCACAAGTGCGCTCGTGATGCGGCCTCCGCCGAGAAAGACCGTGGCCTTCATGAGAGTCGCAAGCAGGCCTGGTCGGCGGCATCCAAGAATGTATCGATGTCGGCGTTCGTGTGCGCTCGTGAAATGATCCAGTGCAGTCCATTGGAGGGCGTCATATAAATTCCACGTTCGAGCAGCAAGTGTACAAAGCGCGAATAAAGCTTCGTATCCGCGTACTTGCAATACTCGCGATAATCGCGAATGCCGTCGCGTTCCGTGAAGTAAATCTGGAACATCGGACCAAATCCCTGCACCAGCGCCTTCACCCCGCGGCGCCGAAATACATCCCGTAGGCCCGCAACGGCAGCATCACCAACCGTGTGCAGCTGTCGAAAAACGTCTTCCGACGACAACATGTCCAAATTTGCAGCAACCACCTTCATGGTCAGGCGATGTCCGTTGAATGTTCCATAGTGCAGGACCATGTGTTCGCTCCAACGCATGCGCCCAAGAATGGAACGTGGTCCCGCCACAGCACCAATCGGAAATCCCGCACCCAAAGCCTTGCCGAATGTGCTGAGGTCAGGCTCGACGCCGAAATATTCCTGGCAGCCGCCCGAGGCGTAGCGAAAGCCGGTCACGACTTCGTCCAGGATCAGCAACGCGTCATAGTCGTGCGTGAGTTCGCGCATGCGTTGCAGGTACCCGTCTCGCGGAAGGATGCAGCCCATATTGGCCATGATCGGCTCAGTGACGACTGCAGCCAGTTCGTGGCCATGTCGTGCCAACACAGCTTCCAGCGCGGCTACATCGTTCCACGGCGCCAGCACGACATCGTCGAAGGTGGACGCAGGAATGCCTTCGGAGTCTGGGAGGCGCGCCGGTTCCTCGGACGGACCCAACTGCTCCGGAGGATGGCTGTGTGCGTTCAGGAGGAAAGGATCGTACCAGCCGTGATAGTGCCCTTCAAACTTGAGGAATTTTCGTCGGCCAGTGTGCGCCCGAGCCAGGCGTAATGCGAGCATGGTCGCTTCGCTGCCAGTGTTCGTAAAGCGCACAGCCTCGGCACTGGGAACCATGCGGCAAAAGCGTTCGGCTGCCTCAATCTCCGCCGAAGTTGCCGCAGCGAAGTGCGACCCCTCCGCCATTGCGTCAGACACCGTTTTCACCAGCACGGGGTGAGCATGCCCCTGGATAAGAGCCCCGAACGACATCATGAAGTCAACGTATTCACTGCCATCCGCGTCCCACACGCGCGACCCCTGTCCTCGTTCCAGTACGATCGGGCCGGATGCATACACGGCAGGACCGCGCGAAGGCGAATTCACCCCTTCCACTAGACACTGTTGTGCTCGTGCAAACCACCGTTGAGAGTAATTGCGGTTTCGCGTCTCGATTGTTTGTGGCATGTTCGGACTGACCTTATATCTGTTTCGATTTTCGTACGGCTTCAGTCTGCGATGCCACCACCATCCACCACCAGCGCCGCGCCTGTCATGAACGAAGAATCATCCGAGGCCAGAAACAATGCGCCCATCGCGATCTCCTCCGTGGTACCGATACGCCCCAAGGGACGGTTAGAGCATCCTGCCAGATAATCATCCCACTTCAAACCACGCATGCGCGCGTCTTCAGGAAGCATCGGTGTATCGACGTCACCAGGACAGATACAATTTACGCGGACACCCTGTCGTCCGTGGTCGATGGCCATCGCCTTGGTCAACAATACAACACCCCCCTTCGAGGCGCAGTAGGCAACCGCTGCGTCCCCACCCGCGATGCCCCAGCCGGAACTATTGTTGATGATCACTCCTTTTCGTTGCGCAATCATGTGCGGCAAAGCCGCTTTCGACATCAGAAAAGTACCTTTCAGATTGACGTCCATCTGCAGGTCCCACTCTTCCTCGGAGCAATCGATGACGGTGTGTGGAACGAAAACCCCCGCGTTGTTGAACAATATGTCCAGACCTTTATATGCCCTGAGCGTTTCCGCAACTGCATGGTTGCACTCTTCCGCGCTTCGCACATCGGAGTGAATAAAAAAGGCTTTGCCACCGTCTGTGGAAATTCTCTGGGCAACGGCCAGCCCGCGCTTCTCGTCGCGGCCTGTGATTGCCACCTTTGCGCCCTCTCGTGCAAAAAGAATTGCCGTTGCTTCACCGATCCCCGACGTACCGCCTGTGATCAGCGCGGTTTTGTTTTCCAATCGCATGGTTCTTACCCCGATCCTGCCAGGCCCCCGCCATCCACCACCAAAGCGGCACCAGTCACAAACGACGACGAGTCACTGGCGAGATAGAGAGCGGCTTGCGCTATCTCCTGCGGCCTGCCCACACGACCCAGAGGGCGGTTGGCCGACTCCGACAGAAATCCATCTTCCGGTTCGCCCAGTTGTCGTGCCTCGCTGCGCAACATTGCAGTATCAGTGTCGCCGGGACAGATGCAGTTCACGCGAATATTCTGTCGCCCGTGATCTATCGCCATGGCCTTGGTCATGAGCACGACCGCGCCTTTCGAGGCGCAATAAGCAGCGGCGCGCGCTCCACCTGCGAGACCCCATCCCGAAGCCGTGTTGATGATCGACCCGCCTCCGGCGAGAACCATAATCGGGATAACTTCACGGCACATTAGGAAGACGGATTTTGTATTGACCGCAATTACTGCGTCCCAAGCCGATTCACTGATCTCGACCACTGAGGCCCGTTTGATAATGCCCGCATTGTTGAACAGAACGTGGATGCTGCCAAACTTGCGGACGCTGCGTTCCACCACACGCTGGCAGTCTGGAGCACAGCTTACGTCGCCCAGTTCAAAGATTGCGCGGCCCCCGCCGCCGGATATCTCGACTGCCACTTTCTGGCCCTGTTCCTCGTTTGTGTCAACCATGCACACGGCCGCGCCCTCACGAGCAAACAACAGCGCAGTGGCTCGGCCAATACCGCCAGCGCTGCCAGTAATAAGGGCCGTCTTACCTTGAAGCGCGCCACCCATGGATTTTCCGGCTGAATCGATCCAATATGAAGCTATCCCTTATGTTGTTTCCGGGACTCTGCGCAGCGGAGTTTCTGTGCTGCTTTAATGCGTTTGCGAGCAGAGGCGACCCTCTGGGCTTCGGGGTGATTGAAACAAGCTCGCGCGCGCACTTCGGCTCAACGCTGTTTCGCCGCGAACGCCTTTTCAATAAACTGGACAATCCTCTGGCGCGCGTCGAAACCGTGCCAAGGTTCTGTCGTAGCACCACCGAACAGGCCCCGCTCCAGCGGAGCATGGTCCTCGCGGGGATATTCTACGAGTTCCACGGCAACTCCCATTTGCCGTAGAGCCCGGTACATTTCCCGTGATTGACCTGGAGGATCAACTGCATCCTCTTTCCCTTGCAAGAGGAGAAAAGGGGTGCTCGCCTTTGACACGCCGGAGAGCGGACTCTGTCGCCAGGCATCAGCAAAGTGCTCCCACGGTTTCCCGTAGAACCACCGGTCATACCAGGAGTCCTGTTCGGTGCCATATTCGCTGAATTGGTCGATTACGGGGGCGCCGCTCACGATGGCCTTGAAACGGGTAGTCTTTCCTATTGCGAAACCAGCCATCTCGCCTCCGTAGCTGTAGCCGATCAGCGCCAGCCGTTCGGCATCGATCGGGTATTGCTTGAGAACGGCGTCCAAACCCGCCATGACGTCGCCATAGTCGCCACCGCCGAGATCGTTCTTGTTGGCGGCTGCAAACTCCGGGCCCTGTCCCGTGCTGCCTCGCGGATTCGGGCGCAGAACAGCCCATCCCCGACCGACCAGAAAGTTGACGAATGGGGAGTAACCGTCATGCCATGCGCCTGTCGGTCCGCCATGAATCAGCAGAATGAGGGGAACGCGTTGACCATTCGGCGTCTCTGGAAGTTGAAGCAGGCCCTCGATGCTTCGGCCCTCTGAATTCCAACGCACTAACTGCGAGCGTGAGGCTTGCACATTGGCCGGAGTCAGGGGCGGAATGGAGAGGGCTCGCGCCGCAGTTGCAAGCGAAGACGTGAAGTACAGGCCTTCGGGTTCGGTACTGCCGCTGGCTAAGTACACCCATCCGTTGTGGTGTTCATTGGTATTGAGATCATGCGCCACCAGAGCAGCGAACGTGATTGGTTCCGGGTTCCCTTTCGAAAGACTGAATCGCGCAAAACCTAACTGCACACTATTTTGGACCGCTTGCAAGACAGTTCCGTCTGCGTCCGGGATAGGAGTCTCGTTGCCAATTGTGTTCTGAAACGCATGACTGAGGTTCCGGACTTTGCCATCGGCTACCGAGAACTGATAAAGGTCGACGTATCCGGGAGGTGCTTCAGCTTCAGCCTGAGCTAAGAAAGAGATATTGTTGCCGTCAAGACTCCAAGCCGTACTACGCGTAGTCGGAGGAAGTGGGAGCTTGGTTGGCCTCTGCAAGTCAGTCGTGAGCACAAGCCAAATGCTGCGCGCGGGTCCGAGATCGCTGGCGCCGTTCGGTTCTTCGACTTCTGCAAGCAGCCGGTCTGCCTTCGGGTTCCATGAGACACCGCGCAGGTTGGGCGGGACGGCGACGGGAGTTAGTTTACCGCTGCCAGGTTCAAGCAAGTAAAGTCTGGTTCCGTGCCGCGCATGATCTATCCAGACGGCATCGGCTTTCTCATCTGCCTGCTTTTTCTCGCCGGGCGTCTTTGGATCCTCGGCCCAAATTGCAATCGTCATCCCATCCGGAGCGATCTCGAACCCAGAAACATCAATGGGAAGCGGTTCTGGATTCTGCGGTGCTTGGTCCGGTTTTGCCTCCCCTCGCGGAGGCAGCGAATCCGGCAACTTGGAATCATCTACAGCAGGAAGCACTTTGAGATCGAAAGCAAGCGCCTCACCTCCCTTCATTGGAAGCCGGAACAGCTGCGTTTGTTCGCCGCGGTGCGACCGAAATAGGATGCTGTTCCCGTCCGGCATCCACTCACTCGATTCTTCTCCCCGATACTTCGTATTCTTATCTGCGCCCGGAGGTGAGTACGTAAGCTGCCTAGGCGGACTCCCATCCATCTCCACCAACCAAACGTGCGGCCTGCCGCCATGAGCAGTATCGTCACTGATATGAACCAGCACTTGCCGGCCATCAGGAGACAGTCGCGGTGCGTCTATTGTGCGGTAATGACGTAAATCTTCGTTGTTCGGGAAGCGCGCTTCGCCCGCTGCCCGAGCCTGCAATAAAACGCAGAGCAACAGCGGCAGAACACCGCGAAAGCAAAACGGACCGAGTTCCATAGTTTCCTCTAACCGAACATTTGAAATGACAACAATGGGTGGGTGCTGAAAAACACTACAGAGTTGCCGCCATTCGAGAACCACCGCAGGATTCTTGGTCTGCGCCCATTCGACTCTAACCTACAGAGGGCGCAAATGCGGAACGGGTGCCGATTATACCGCTTTGCTAACGGGTCTGCGTTGGCGAAAAGGTATGGTCCGGCGCCGGACTGGAAAGAGAAAAACTTTGTTTAAACCGCACCTCTGCGGCGGGCGTGTGAAAATCCGTCTAGCCTGGGTACCAGACCCGGCGCGGATCAGCAACGCTTCGTTGATAGGCCCAGGCTTCTTCGATCAAGCGCTTCAGGTCATATCGTGGTCGCCATCCGAGCAGGAACTTTGCTTTACTGTTGTCAAGCCAAGTTGATCGATAGGGTGTCTTTATCTCGACTGAGGGCACTCCCCGGGTTTCAGACAGGTAGTCGGCGACTTGCCGATAGTCCACTGGCTCATCCATGCAAACATTGAATGTTTGCTGTTGCGCTGCCGGGTGGTCGAGGGCCAGAACCATGCAATCAACCAGATCACTCACGTGAACGAAATTACGTTTGATCGGTTGACCCTCCGGGTCCAGCATGAGCGGCACAGCGTTACTCTGCAAGTACTCGGCGGCGCGTTTCGAGCCGACCAATTCCCACCACCTCGGCCCGCCAAACACGTCTTCTCCGAAGGACAATGAGTATTTGAAATCGTCCTTCTCCATAATCCACGGTGCTCGCAAGCAACATCCAGAAAGCTTGTATTGGATGAAATACTGCTCCAGCATCACCTCTTCGAGGACTTTC
>Ga0126372_10001305_pt1 | contig 10032 bp, 7 predicted proteins | sample PanSoiMetaPlot_6_FD_92762 | JGI IMG/M metagenome (GOLD analysis project Ga0126372, IMG submission 92762) | Tropical forest soil microbial communities from Panama - MetaG Plot_6 | ecosystem: Environmental > Terrestrial > Soil > Tropical forest > Bulk soil | place: Panama | collected 2016-02-17
GCGGCGATCGCCGATGCGGGCGGCAACGAGGTGTTTGTGCTCGGCACGCTGGTGGGCGGGCGGGTGAACGAGGTGCGCGTGTTGGCGCGCGGGCACCGGCGCGCGGTGGCGGCCATCATGCCGGTCGCGCGCCCGGGCGAGGTGGTGATTCACAACCATCCGAGCGGTCGGCTGGTGCCGTCGGATGCCGACCTGTCCGTCGCCTCGGCACTCGGCAACAATGGTGTCGCGGCGTTCATCGTCGACAACGCGGTCGAGTCGGTCTACGTCGTGGTCGAGCCGCTCACCGCGTCACGCCCGCAGCCGCTGGACGGCAACGCCGCGGTCGAGCTGCTCGGCCGCGACGGCGCGGTCAGCGCCATCTTGGAAGGCTACGAGTATCGGCCCCAGCAGCTCGCGATGTTGCAGGCGGTGAGCGACGCGTTCAACGACGACGAGGTGTTGAGCGTCGAGGCCGGGACCGGGACCGGCAAATCGCTCGCCTACCTGGTGCCGGCGATCCTGTGGAGCCGCGCGAACCGGCAGCGCGTGGTCGTCTCGACACACACGATCACCTTGCAGGAGCAGCTCGTCCGCAAAGATCTGCCGCTGCTCATCGAACGCGCCGGTCTGTCCTGTACGACTGCGCTGGTCAAGGGACGCGGTAACTACCTCTGCCGGCGCAAGGCGGCGCAGGCCGAGGCGCAAGGGGCTCAGCTCGTCGAGGACGACGTGTGGCGCGAGCTCCAGCACGTGCTCGCCTGGGCGAAGCAAACCACGGACGGCAGCCTCGCCGATCTCCCGGTGCGGCCGCGCTTCGAGGTCTGGGAACAGGTGGTGTCGGAGAACGACAATTGCCTGCGCGCCCGCTGTCCGTACTACTCCACGTGCTTCTTCTACAGCGCCCGGCGTACCGCCGCCGCGGCAGACGTCATCGTCGCGAATCATCACCTCCTCATGGCGGATCTGGCTCTGCGCGCGGAGGTGGGGAACTACACCCAGAATGCGGTCCTACCGCCCAGCACGCGGGTGATCATCGACGAAGCGCATCACCTGGAGGATGTGGCTACCGGCTACTTCGGCGCCGCGGTGAGCCTGCGCATGATCGAGCGCCCGCTCGGCCGCCTGCAGAGCCGCCGCGATCCGGGCAAAGGCCTGCTGTCGGCGCTGGCGACGGCGCTCGGCGGCATCGACCGAGCGACCGATGCCGTCCATGCGCGCGGCGCCGAACGGTTGATCGATACCCGCTTGTTGCCGGATTGCGCGGGCGTGCATGTCGAGGCGGAGGAGTGTTTCGCCCGCGTGCTCGATGCGCTGCTCGATCTGCGCGAGGGCGAATTCGACGGCGGCTCCGCCGAGGAGCGCGCCGAAGAGAAGCTGCGCATCACCGAGCCGGTGCGCGAGACGCGCTTCTGGCGCATCGCTGTCGAGCGGCTGACGCAACTCGCCACGACTTTGGACGCCTACGCGGCAGTGGGCGGCGGGATCCTCGAACGCCTGGAGCTGATGTCCGAAGACGTTGATCCTCAGATCCGCTATCTCGGCACCGAGTTCGGCGCGATCACCGGTCGGCTGTCGGCGATGGCGGCCGCACTGTTGGACTTCGTCGGCGAGGACGCCGGTCACTGCACGTGGGTCGAGCTGCGCCGGCCGGGGAACGCCGGGCCGACCCTATCGCTGCACCGCGCGCCGATCGAAGTGGCGCCGCTGCTGCACCGCGCGTTGTTCGAACGCTTCGCGACCAGCGTCCTCACCTCCGCTACGCTGTCGGTCGACGGCGGCTTCGCCTACCTGCACGATCGGCTGGGGGTCGACCGCGTCGATCCGCCCGAGCGCGTTCGCGCCCTGCGCGTCGAGTCCCCGTTCGATTTCACGCACCAGGCCATGCTGGTCGTCCCCGACGACCTGCCCGAGCCCACCTCGGCCCGCTACGAACCGGCCAGCCACGACGCGATGCGGCACCTGCTGTCGATCACCGGCGGCGGCACGTTTCTGCTCTTCACCAGCTACGGCGCACTGAATCGCGCCTGGTACGAGCTCGCCGCGATACTGCGTGAGGCGGGCTGCACCCCGCTGCGCCAGGGCGAGCTCAGCCGCCATGTATTGCTCGCCCGCTTCCTCCAGGAGCCGCGCGCGGTGCTGTTCGCCACCGACAGCTTCTGGGAGGGCGTCGACGTTCCGGGCGACGCCTTGCGCTGCGTCGTCATCACCCGCCTGCCCTTTCGCGTCCCCACCGAGCCGCTCGAACAGGCGCGCGTCGAAGCGATCGCGTCGCGCGGCGGCGATCCGTTCCAGGAGCGCGCACTGCCGCAGGCGGTCATCAAACTCAAGCAGGGGTTCGGCCGGCTGATCCGGCGCCGCACCGACCGCGGCTGCGTGCTGGTGCTCGACAGCCGGCTCGCCAATAAACGCTACGGGCGCGTGTTCCTCGCTTCGCTGCCGCCGGCCGCGCAACGCATCGGCCCGAGCGAGCTGGTGTTTGCAGCGATGGAGCAGTTTTTCACCGGAAGTCGCGACTAGACGCCCCTTCCGATGTCTTGGAGGGCGCCGCTCTGTCGGCGCCGGCGGGGCTGCGGGGCGGTGGTTCGGCCACGCCAATCCCCGCCCCGGCGCCGACGGAGCGGCGCCCTCCAGTACCACGAACGCGCCCGGCATTCTGGCTTGTTCGATGGAGCGCGCTGCGACGGCGCCGCGGAAGCCGCGTCAGACCCGGGCGGCGTGAACCTCAGTCAGCTCGGCGCGTACTCATCGTACTGCGGCAGATCGTCGGCGATGTCGAACCACGGGGCTTTCGACGCCGCGAAGATGTGTGCCTGCGGGTGCATTCCCGGATCGTCATCCAGGCCGCCCATGGGCACGACGCCGAGCGGCACTCTGCGGTCGGCGCGCGGCATGATCGAGCCGCACGTGCGGCAGAAGAACTGCGTGAAGCGCTCCGCGTCGGGGACCTTGAAGCTCGACAGCAGATCCTCACCGCGGGTGAAGCGGATGCCGTCGCTCGGCGCGAACAGATTGGACGCGTGCGCCGCGGATCGGGCGCGGCGGCATCGCCCGCAGTGGCAGTTCCAGGCGCGCAACAGCGGCCCGTCGACGACGAAGGTCACGCCACCGCACAGACAGCTCCCGCGCGGAGCGCCGGGCGGGTCGAGCGGTGCGCGGTCGGAAACCGCCGGCGCATCGAACTCCGGCGGAAAGGCATCGAAGCGCGGCAGCGCATCGCGGATCTCGTAACACGGCGCCTTCGAGGCGACGAAGATGTGCGCCAGCGGCCGCGCGCCCGGATCGTCGAGAAAACTTCCCGCCGGGACGAAGACGCGATCGTCGGACGGTTCGCCCGGTACGACGGAGCCGCAGCGGCCGCAGAAGGCGCGAAAGAAGCCGGGCGTCGACTCCCAGCGTACCACCGACTCCTGCCCGCGCATGCGGAAGCCGGCCCGCGGACCGCCGACGTACGTCGCGAACAGCGAGCCATGCGTCTTGCGGCAGCGCGAACAGTGGCAGTGGTGCATCAGCTCCAACGGGCCATCGAGTTCCCAGGTCACGGCACCACAGAGACAGCTGGCGGGGTTCATAAGTCCCTCCCGGTTGCAAAGACCGAACGCTGCCTACGGCTACGCGCCGCTCGTCGTCAAGCCGACGCGCGGACAGCAATTAAACGATCGTCATCGCGAGGCGTCGCTGGGACCGCAGGCCGCCCGCCCACTGACACCGCAGACGTGCGAGAGCGGCGCCAGTAGGCGCCGGTATGCCACGGCGGCTCTTCCTCGATCGCTTGCGCTCTTTGAGCGGTAGGTCACCGCTTGGCGTCTGGGCGCTGCGCATCGTCGTTCTCCTTGGCGCGGCCAGCGCCGAGCTGGCCCAACTGATTCGGCGCGCTGTCGAGCACGTGCGCCAGCCCGGGATTCAACCGCGCCGCGATCATCATGCCGGTGATGCGGCGCAGATCTCTGAAGACCTGATCGAGCGACACGCGCTCGGGATCGATCTGCATCCCCAGTGAGACGCCGTCGAGGATCGCCAGCATCATCCCGGCAACACCGTCGGCGTCGGGCACGTCCATGCCGAGCGCCTCGCGCATGCCGTCGCTGATCGCCTCGCGCGCCCGCCGAATGATCTTCTGCAGCGTGGCGCGGATCTCGGGCTTCTCGTCTGCCACTTCGAGGGCGAGGATCTGAAAGAGGTTGTAGATCCACGGACGTTCTTCGAGCATCGCGCGCATGCCGAGCAACGCACGCTCGAGCCGCTCGATCGGGTCGCCGGCCTGCCGCGACGCCTGCAGGATGCCGTCGATCCACTGCGTCGCAGTGCGTTCGAGCACCGCGGCAAGGAGACCCTCCTTGTTGCCGAAGTGGTAGTAGATAGCGGTCTTGGCGATGCCGGAGCGCTCCGCCAGTCGATCGACTCCCGCGCCGGCGTAACCGCGCGTCGCAAACAACTCCGTCGCCGCTTCGAGAATTCGCTCTCGGCTGACGTCGCTCTTCTGGTATCGACCGCGTGGCATCGTGGGTCTGGCGAGTACGGACCGTTCTGTACAATTTGATTCGCGATGCGTCAAGACACGTGGCCGTAGCGGCGACCTTCAGGTCGCCATGGCGCTGCGGAGCAGCGCCACACCGCGCTTGGGGAGTTCCCCTCGCAATGACGACCTGAAGATCGCCGCTACGCTCAACGTTCGGATGGACAGCGCCGCCGCGCTCGGTTTAGATCGCCCCTCGCGCCGCCGCGTGCTCACCGCAGAGGAGGATTTCCGTGGAATTCGAATACTCCGACAAGGTCAAAGCCCTGCAAGCCAAGCTGCAGGGGTTCATGGACGCCCACATCTATCCGAACGAAGCGCTCTACGACGAGCAGGTCGCCGCCAACCGCTGGCAGCAACCGCCGATCATGGAAACGCTCAAGGCCAAGGCGCGCGCCGAGGGGTTGTGGAACCTCTTCCTCCCCGAGAGCGAGTACGGCGCCGGGCTGACCAACCTCGACTACGCGCCGCTGTGCGAGATCATGGGTCGCTCCGGCATGGCGCCGGAAGTCTTCAACTGCGCGGCCCCCGATACCGGCAACATGGAGGTGCTCGACCGCTACGGCAACGCGGAGCAGAAGCGCCGCTGGCTCGAGCCGCTGCTAGCGGGCGAGATCCGCTCCGCGTTCGCGATGACGGAGCCCGACGTGGCGTCGTCCGACGCCACCAACATCCGCTGTGAGATCAAACGCGACGGCGATCAGTACGTCATCAACGGGCGCAAGTGGTGGACGTCGGGCATCCTGCATCCGCACTGCTCGATCATGATCCTCATGGGCAAGACCGATCCCGACGCGCCCAAACATCTGCAGCAGTCGCAGATCCTGGTCCCGCGCGACACGCCCGGCGTGAAGGTGCTGCGTCACCTGTCGGTCTTCGGCTACGACGACGCTCCCCACGGACACGGCGACGTTCTTTTCGAGGACGTGCGCGTACCAGCCTCGAACATGATCCTCGGCGAGGGACGCGGCTTCGAGATCGCGCAGGGCCGCCTGGGACCCGGCCGCATCCACCACTGCATGCGCGTGATCGGCGTGGCAGAGCGAGCCCTCGACGCGATGTGCAAGCGCGTCAAAACGCGCGTCGCCTTCGGCAAGCCCCTCGCCGAGCGCACGGTGACGCTGGAGCGCATCGCCGAGTCGCGCATCGCGATCGAGCAGGCCCGCCTCCTCGTCCTCAAGGCCGCGTACATGATGGACACCGTCGGCAACAAGGTCGCCCGCAAGGAGATCGCCATGATCAAGGTGGCGGCGCCGAACATGGCCCTGAAGGTGATCGACTGGGCCATCCAGGCACACGGCGGCGCTGGCGTCTCGGACGATTTCTTCCTCGCCGGCGCCTGGGCGGGCACCCGCACCCTGCGGCTCGCCGACGGCCCGGACGAGGTGCATCGCAATCAGTTGGCGCAGTTGGAGCTCCGCGATCACTGAGCGGCAGCCGGAGCGGCGCCGCTGCGCGCCGCCGCGTTTGGCGTTTGGCGTTCGGCGTTTGGCGTTCAGCCGCGGCGCCATCCCGGAATGCCGGAGCGGCGACCTTTAGGTCGCCATGGCGAGCGCAGCTCGCCCAAGCGCGCCGTGGCGCTGCTCCGCGGCGCCATGCTGACCTGAAGGTCGCCGCTACGCAGATCCGATCTAAGGGCTAGACAACCGCGCCCGGCCGAGATAAGAACCCGAATCGGATTCTGGTTCTTATATGGCCCATGCGCTTCCTCTCCAGCTCGAGACCGTCAGCGGCCCCAAGCAGGCGCGCAGCGAGCGTACTCTGCAGCGCCTGCTCGATGCCGCCGAGGCGCTGATCAAGGAGAAGGGGCATGCCGCCGTGTCGATTCCGGAGATCGCGCGGCGCGCCGGGTCGTCGGTCGGCGGGTTCTACGCCCGCTTCCGCGACAAGAACGAGTTGCTGCGGGCCCTCGAGGAGCGGCACTTCATCGAGATCCTGCAGCGCGTCGAAGCGCTGGCCGACGCCAGCCGCTGGGAGAACGCGCCGACGGTCGCGATCGTCGAGGCGTCGGTCGCCGAGCTGGTCGCGATCACGCGTGAGCGCCGGCAGATGATCGCGGCGTTCCTGGTGCGCGCCGTCGAGGATCCGGTCATCCGCGAGGGCGGCCTGCGCTTCCGGCGCCGCGTCGAGGAGCGCCTGCGCGCGCTGCTCCTGCCGCGTCGCGCCGAGATGACGCACCCCGATCCGGGTCTCGCCATCGATCTCGGCATCCAGACGGCTTTCGCGCTCATGCAGCAGCATGTCCTGATTCAGGAGACCGAAGCCGCCGGCCATCGGCTGTCGGATGCGGAGCTGCGCCGTGAGCTGGCGACGATGTTTCTCCGCTACGTCGGCATCGACCATCCGCAACCGCGGCGCGCGGCCCACTCGGCCGCGCGCGTACGTAGGAGGTAGCCATGCAGTACACGCAACGTAATCCGCTTCCGCTGCCCGTCGGCGGCCCGTTCGAATCGCTCAACGCCACGATCGATACCGTCTTCGACTGGCAGTACGCGCTGCGCAAACAGAACCTGATGAACCTCTACGAGAAGGGCAAGGCGCTGGCGTGGAAGGCGAGCGATCTCGACTGGTCGATCGACGTCAACCCCGAGCGCCTGATTCGCGAACGGGTCGCCAACGGCATGGCACCGATGATGAATGCGCTGCTCAGCCCGCCGGTCACACTTGGCGACTCCGAGGTCGTCGAGATGCAGCTGAACATCAACGCCTTCATGCTCTCGCAGTTCCTGCACGGCGAGCAGGGCGCGCTGCTGGCGACGGCGAAGATCGTGCAGGGCGTGCCATGGGCCGAGGCGAAGTTCTACGCGGCCAACCAGGTGGCCGACGAGGCGCGCCACGTCGAGGTGTATCACCGCTATCTGACCGAGAAGCTCGGGCTCGCATACGAGGTCACGCCGAGCCTCAACCAGCTGCTCGACGACATCATCTGCGATCCGCGCTGGGACATCACCTTTCTCGGCATGCAGATCATGGTCGAAGGGCTGGCGCTGGCCGCCTTCGGCGTGACGCGCATGCAGCTTGCCGACGAGCCGCTGATCCAGGATCTCATCGGCCGCGTCATGGCGGACGAGTCGCGCCACGTCGCGTTCGGCGTGCTGTCGTTGGCCGATCTGTACACGCACGAGATGAGCAGCACCGAGTTGCGCGAGCGCGAGGACTTCGTCATCGAAGCGACGCATCTCTTGCGCGAGCGGCTGCTCATGACGCCGGTGTTCGAGCGCCTCGGCTGGGACGCCAAGCTGTGGACCGCATGGTCGGTGCAGACGCCGTTCATGCGCGGCTTCCGCCAAATGATGTTCTCGAAGATCGTCCCCAACCTGAAGCGCCTCGGCCTGCTCACGCCGCGCGTCCGCGAGGCCTATGCGAAGCTCGACCTGCTGCAGTTCGAGAACCACAAGGATTCCGTCGAGGAGCCGGAGGTCACGCCGCCGCAGGAGCTGGTCGAGCTGCTCATGCACTTCATGCAGAATCCGGGGCCGAACGGCCACACCGCGGCGGCCCAGTAATATGCCGACGCTGGCAGGCCAGGTCGCGATCGTCACCGGCTCGTCGAGCGGCATCGGCGCTGCTACGGCGACCCGACTGGCGGCCGAAGGTGCGGCCGTCGTGGTCAACTCTTCCTCGTCGGTCGAGGCGGGCGAGCGCGTCGCCGCGAGCCTGCCGAACGCCGTCTATGTTCAGGCCAGCGTCGCCGACGAGGTTGCCTGCCGCCGTCTCGTGGCGAGCACGATCGAGCGCTTCGGCCGCCTCGACATCCTGGTCAACAATGCGGGGACGACGACGGTCATTGCGCATGCCGACCTCGATGCGGTCACCGACGAGATCTTTCATCGCATTCTCGACACCAACCTGCTCGGCACCTGGTATCTGACGCGGGCTGCGCTGCCGCATCTCAAACAGAGCTCCGCCGGGGTCGTCGTGAACGTGACGTCGATGGCCGGTCTCCGCCCCACCGGCAGCTCGATCCCGTATGCCGTGTCGAAGGCGGCACTCAACCACCTCACCCGCCTGCTCGCCAAGGTGTCGGGGCCGGTGCGCATCAACGCCGTCGCGCCGGGGTTGGTGCGCACGCCGTGGACCAGTGACTGGGGCCCGTTCCACACGGCGGTCGCCGAAGAGGCACCGCTCGCCCGCTCGGCCACGGCCGAGGACATCGCCGACGCGATCTACGGCGTGATCATCAGCCGCTACATGACCGGCGAGATCGTGCTGGTCGACGGCGGTCTGAGTCTGGTTCGGTAGCTCTGGAACGCGGCGGCTTTGCCGCTTGGAGTGCGGCAGCTTGCTGCCGCTTTGGGGTGGGCGGGGTACGGTGGTGAAACCCTGTTCAATCTCACCCGCCACCCTACCCACCCCAAAGCGGTGGTAAGTCACGCACTCCAAAGCTACGCGAAATCGTCCCAGCGCAGTGGCCGGGCCATGACGTCGGGGTAGGTGGCGTCGAGGTACGCGAGGGACATGGCGAAGAACTCGCGCGTCGCCTCGTAGGCCTGCTGGCTGGCGCGCGCTTCGATCGCCGTCAGGATCTGCTTCATCGCGCGCACGATGCGGGCGCGCTCCTCCGGACTGTACTCGATGCCGGCGCCAGCCGAGATCCAGTGCAGGGCCGGGAGCAGAAAGCGCACGACCGGGTTGCCGGACGCGAAGGCGAGGAGATCATGGAAGCGGCGATTCTCTTCCTGAAAACGCACCCCATCCGCCAGCGCGCCGCGCATCGCCGCGAGACACTGGTGCAGCGCGTCGAGATCCGCCGGCGTGGCGCGCTCGGCTGCCAGCGCCGCGATCCCCGGCTCGACCACCCAACGCGTCTCGATCAAGGCGCGGAAGCGCGCGCCGACGAACTGCAGCATCAGCGCCAGCGTGCTCGCGAAGTGACGGCCGTTGGGCGTCTCGATGACCGGTCCGCCGCCCGGACCCGACTTGATGCGTAGCACGCCCTGCAGCTCGAGGTAGCGGAGCGCCTCGCGCAAGGAGCCGCGCGCCACGCCGTAACGCTCGACCATGCGCTGCTCGCCGAGCAGCTTGTCGCCGGGCTGCAGACCGCGCCGGTGAATCTCGCGCGCGATGCTCTTCGCCAACGCGGTGGCGGCCTTCTCGCGCCGCGCGCGCGGCCGCCGCCCCCGGCGCGCGGCAGGGCGTGCGGGCTGCATCACGCGGCTCCCGCCAGCGTGTCGAGCTGGCCGACGACCGCGCGCGCTTCGCGCATGACGCGGGCGACGATCTCGCCCGCCGGCAGAATGTCCTGAATCCCGCCGATCCCCTGCCCCGCCGGCATGCACGTGCGCTCCGGATCGGTCGCGGCGTCGTCGACGTAATTCATCACCCCAGCCATCGCGCTGCGCACCAGCTGCTCGGGGAACCGCTTGATCTCCTCCGGATGCCGCTCCTGCTCCTCGACGAAGGGATTGGTGATGACGCGCATCGGCTTGCCCGAGTAGCAGCGCGTGACCACCGTGTCGGCCCCGCGCGCCGCCACGACGCGCTGTTTGAAATGGTGCGCCGCGCGCGCCTCGTGCGAGGCGATGAAGCGCGTGCCC
>Ga0126372_10001306_pt1 | contig 10032 bp, 12 predicted proteins | sample PanSoiMetaPlot_6_FD_92762 | JGI IMG/M metagenome (GOLD analysis project Ga0126372, IMG submission 92762) | Tropical forest soil microbial communities from Panama - MetaG Plot_6 | ecosystem: Environmental > Terrestrial > Soil > Tropical forest > Bulk soil | place: Panama | collected 2016-02-17
CGATGTGGATGGCACCAAGCACCGCGTGATCCCGCGCGATTTCCAGGTCGATCCGGTCCGCGACGTGCCGATTCATGTAGATTTCATGCGGCTCGGCGAAGGGGCGACCATCCGGGTGCGCGTTCCAATTCGTGTGGTCAATTCCGACCAGTCCCCTGGCATCAAGCGCGGCGGGACCATCAATATCGTGACCCACACGATCGATGTCCGCTGCCCGGCCGATGCCATTCCGGAAGCCTTCGAGGTCGACGTCACCGGGCTTGAGATCAATCATTCCAAGCATCTCAGCGACATCAGGTTGCCGCCGAATGTGCGTCCGTTCATGCACGTCGACGCGACGCTCGTGACGATCGTGCCGCCGTCCGGCTATGCGGAAGAGATGAAGGCCGCCGCCGAGGCAGCCGCTGCTGCTGCGGCTGCCGCCGCCACGGCTGCTGCCGCTCCGGCCCCCGGCGCTGGCGCGCCGGGCGCTGCGCCAGGCGCTCCAGCCGCCGCCCCTGCAGCCGGAGGCGGCGAGAAGAAGTAAGCCGGCGTGCCATGCAGCTCTTAGTCGGGCTCGGCAATCCGGGCCCGCGCTATGTCGGCAATCGTCACAATATCGGCTTCATGGCGGTCGAAGCCATTGCCCGGCGCCACCGGATTGGCCCGTGGCGACGGCGCTTTCGCGGGGTCACGGCGGAAGGTCCGATCGACGGCGAGCGCGTCATCCTGCTGCTGCCGGGCACCTACATGAACGAGTCCGGATTGGCAGTCGGGGAGGCGGCACATTTCTACAAGATCGACGTCGGCGACATCGTGGTCTTCCACGATGAGATCGACCTGCCGCCCGCCAAGGTGCGCGTTAAAATCGGTGGCGGTATCGCCGGCCATAACGGCCTGCGTTCGATCTCGTCCCATGTGGGCAACGATTACCGGCGGGTCCGCATCGGCGTTGGCCATCCCGGCGCCAAGGAGCTGGTGTACCCTTATGTCCTCGGCGATTTTGCCAAGGCCGAGCGGCCGTGGGTCGAGGCTGTGTGCGATATCATCGCGGACAATGCCGCCATGATCGTCAACGGCGAGGATTCCAGTTTCCAGAACAAAGTGCACCTCGCCATGCAGGCGAAGGGTTTTGGTGACGTGCCGGAGCCGGGCGAGCCGAAGCCGGAATGAGTGGGCGTGGTTTGATACTGAAACACAGGGACACGATATACGTGTTTAATTAGGGTTCGAGCGGATGACGAACGTCACGATAACTCTGGATGACGCTATAGCGGCCCGCGTCGAGGCGAGAAGTCGCGGCCAGAGCCTCAAATTCATGCACGAATTGATCGAGCGCGAAATCGGACGAGACGCAAATTTACACGGTCCCACCAGCCGTTCTGAGTGAATCAAGATGGGTTTCAAATGCGGTATCGTCGGGTTGCCGAATGTGGGCAAATCGACGCTCTTTAATGCATTGACCGCAACGGTCGCGGCGCAGGCGGCGAAATATCCGTTCAGCACGATCGAGGCCAATATCGGCGAGGTGGCGGTGCCCGATCCGCGCCTCGACGCGCTGGCGAAGCTCGCCAAATCGGCCAAGATCGTGCCGACCCGGCTCGCCTTCGTGGACATCGCCGGGCTAGTCAGCGGCGCCTCCAGGGGCGAGGGGCTCGGCAACCAGTTTCTCGCCGTGATCCGCGAGGTCGACGCCATCGCGCATGTGGTGCGCTGTTTCGAGAACCCCGACGTCTCCCACGTGAGTGACCAGATTGACCCGGTCGCCGACATCGACACCATCGAGACTGAGCTGATGCTCGCTGACCTCGACAGCCTGGAGCGGCGCATCGACGGTCTTGAGAAGAAGGTCAAGGGGGGCGACGCGGAGGCAAAGCTTGCCCTCGACCTCGTTAATCGCGCACTCGCCTTGCTGCGCGACGGCAAGCCGGCACGGTTCGTCGCCATCAAGTCCGCGGAGGACAAGGCGTTCCGCGGCCTCGGCCTCCTGACGTCGAAGCCCGTGCTTTATGTCTGCAATGTAGACGAAGCCGCGGCCGCGACCGGCAACGATTTCTCGCGCCGGGTCGAGGAGCGCGCCAAGCAGGAAGGCGCCGGCGTGGTGGTGATCGCGGCCCAGATCGAAGCCGAGATCGCCGTGCTGCCGGCCGCCGAGCGCGCCGAGTATCTGGCTGCCATCGGGCTCAAAGAGGCCGGGCTCGATCGCCTGATCCGCGCCGGGTACAGTCTCCTGCGGCTGCTCACATATTTCACCGCAGGGCCCAAGGAGGCGAAAGCCTGGACCATCACCCGCGGAACCAAGGCGCCCCAGGCGGCGGGCGTCATCCACACCGATTTCGAGCGCGGCTTCATCCGCGCCGAGACCATTGCGTATGACGACTATGTGGCGCTCGGCGGCGAGGCGGGCGCCCGCGAAGCCGGCCGATTGCGTCTCGAAGGCAAGGAATACGTGGTCGCCGATGGGGACGTCATGCATTTCCGGTTTGCGATCTGACGGGGCGAGTCCGGACATGCGCGCTTTCGAGGATTTCAAGGTCGGCGAAATCATCGAATTCACGCCGCTCGCCGTCACCGCCGCCGACATCAAGTCCTTCGCGGCGCGATTCGATCCCCAGCCCATGCATCTCGACGAGGCGGCCTCCCAGAACACCATCGTGGACGGGCTCACTGCATCGGGCCTGCATATCGTGTGCATGCACATGCGCCTGTTCGCCGACGGCATCTTGCGCGACAGCACATCCATGGGTAGCCCCGGGGTCGAGGAGATCCGTTACCTCGCGCCGGTGCGGCCCGGCGACAGCCTGACGTTGCGCGTCGAGATCGCCGGGGCGCGGCCATCCAAGAGCCGTCCCGAAATGGGGCTCGTCAACTTTCGCAGCCATATGATCAATGGCGATAACAAGCCGGTGCTTGAGATGGCCGCGACCCTGATGTTCGGGCGGCGCGCCGCAATGGGCGGAAGCGAGGTCGCGATTTGATGTACTTCGAGGATCTCCGCGTCGGCACGCGCACGGAAGTCGGCAGCCACACGTTCACGGCGGACGAAATTAAGGCATTTGCCCGCGAATTCGACCCACAGCCGTTTCACCTCGACGAGGAGGCCGCGGCGCGCTCCCATTTCGGCGCGCTGTGTGCGTCGGGCTGGCACACGGCGGCCGTGTGTCTGCGTCACATCGTATTGGCGCGCCAACACCAGCAAGCGGAGTTGCGCCGGCGCGGCGAGCCCGTGGCGAGAACCGGTCCGTCGCCGGGCCTGCGCGATCTCAAATGGCCGAGGCCCGTTTATGTGGGCGATACCATCGCGTTCGCTCAGGAGATTGTGGAGCTGCGCACTCTCGCCAGCCGGCCCGACGTCGGCCTGCGCGTCGCCCGCCTCACCGGTACCAACCAACGGGGCGAGCTGGTTTATTCAGTGCTGAGCAGCACCTTCATCGAGCGGCGCATCCGTCATCTGGATGGAGCGCAAACTTAATCCGGGAAACGGGTGAGAGGGCTTTTTTGGCGAGTCCGAGCCGGTGGAGATGCCCCTCTCCCCGACCCTCTCCATGGCCCGTCGAAGACGGGCGTAAACGCCCCTGAGGCAAGCGGGGACAGGGAAAAGAGCCACCAGTGCGAGAAAGCCGCCCGACTCCATGGACCGGCGCCAGATGTCGTTAAAACAAGTCCCATCTCCCGGAAAAATTTCTGTTGCCCTTCCGCCTTGCGAAGGCGAAAATCCGCCCCTAATTACGCCATGAACGAAGTGTCCCAGGGAGGAACCCATGGAACTCCTCAAGCTCGTCGCCCTCGATCGGGACGACCTAGAGGTGGTTTCCACCCATCTGCAGGATGCGACGGTGAGTGTCGCCGATGTGCATTGGCGGCCTGCCGAAAAGCGGCTAGTGATGAGTCTGGCCCGGTTTGACTGGGCGGGGTCGCTCTGTGCTTCCGCACAATTCCAGCGCCGTCGCACTGCGCTGCGTTTCGACCGCGTCAACACCATCAAGTGCCGCAATGTCAATTGCAAGGACCGGCGGGTGATGTTCAACCTGCTCGCGGTCGAATTCGACGAGAGCGACCCGCCTGGCGGCGTGGTCACCCTGATTTTTTCTGGCGGCGCGGCGTTGCGGCTCGAGGTCGAGTGCCTGGAGTGCGAACTGGTCGACCTTGGCCCGATGTGGACCGAGACATGCCGCCCGACCCATGACGAGGATGTGGACGACGTTAGGACCGCCTGAGGTGCTGTGGCGGTGCTTGAACCATTGCTATCTTAGCGCACGGGCGTGAGCGCTCGGTCACTCGCACGTCCATCCCCCAACCGATAGCTGCATTAATTTTGAGAACGAAGCTGGCGCGGAGCTATTCGGCAAAGAGCCGTCGTGCCTTTCGGTCGCTGTCGCCGGCTACCGGCGTGTAGATGATGAGCCGGAGATCGGGCGCGTTCTCGACCGCGAGAGCGTTGTGTTCGAATTCGATTTCGCCCAGTTGCGCATGGCGAATGCGCTTTAGGCCTTCGCCGAATCCGTTAACGTCCTGACGAGGCCACCAGCGATGGAATTCGGGGCTTGCGTCGTCAAGCTCGCGGATGAGCGCAAGAAATGCCGGATCATTGCCGCTACGGCCGAAATCGAGCCGGAACTTGGCAATGACACGCCGTGCGTCCGTTTCCCAGTCGGCGAACAGGCGACGATAGAGCGGATCGGTGAAGAGCAACCACAGAATGTTCCTCCGCTCGGACGGAACGAGACCGAAATCCCCGAACAGTGTGATCATGGGCCGATTCCAAGCTGCCAAGTCCCAGCGCAACGTCTTCACATAAGCGGGATTCGGCAGGGTCTCGATCATGTGCTGGAGCGTGGGACTAACGGTCGACAACTGCGGCACGAGGGGAGCCGGCCGGTGATGGGCGAGCGCAAACAAATGGTCGCGTTCGATTGCATCGAGGCGTAGCCCGCGCGCCAGGTTTTCGAGAAAATGCGCGGAAACCTGAATCTCCCTGCCCTGCTCGAACCACGTGTACCAGGTGACTCCTACTCCAGCGAGTTGGGCGACCTCCTCACGCCGCAGCCCAGGCGTCCGACGGCGGGCGCCAACTTGAAGACCCACGTCGGCGGGCGACAGCCGTGCCCGCCGGCTCTTAAGGAATTCCGCCAGCTCACGGCGACCCTCGCTTCGCGCGAGATTCAACATGTCGGTCCCCGATGCAATCAGTGTTACTAATAGGATAAATTATCCTCTACTACTAGGAGCCGCGAGACGCAAGTTAGCTCCCGATCAATCCTCACACCCCAGGAAATATCGGGAGCACCGCAATGTCTGCTTCGCCCCTGTGCGTTACCGCGAACCCGAGCCGCAGCGCATCGTCAGGTCGCTGGCGGGGGCTCGCTGTAACCCTTACCGGCGCGTTCATGGCCATCATGGACGCCTTCATCGTCAACATTTCACTGCCGACCGTGCGCGACGATCTGCACGCGAGTTTTGCCGACGCGCAATTGATCATCGCCGGCTACGGGCTGACATACGCGGTGGCCCTGATCACCGGCGGCCGGCTCGGCGATCTTTACGGCCGCCGGCGCATGTTCATCGCCGGGCTCGGCGGATTCACGCTGGCGTCGCTCGCCTGCGGCCTCGCGCCGACGCCGAACGCGCTCATTGCGGCGCGCCTGCTGCAGGGATTGACCGCGGCCGCCATGTTCCCGCAGGTGCTCTCGCTGATGCGCGTCAGCTTTACGGATCCGCGGGAGCGCGCGATCGCCTTTGCGATGCTGGGGGCGACGCAGGGGCTGGCGGCCGTTGCGGGCCAGATCGGTGGCGGATTGCTGGTTGCAGCCGATATTTACGGCCTCGGCTGGCGCCCGATCTTCCTCATCAACGTGCCGATCGGTTTGGTCACGATGGTTGCGGCGGCCCGTGTGCTCGATGAATCGACGGCATCGGCCACGCGTCGGCTCGATCTTGTCGGGGTCGTGCTGAGTGCGGCGTCGCTGTCGCTACTCCTCTATCCCCTGATGGAGGGCCGGGAAGCGGGCTGGCCGTATTGGGCCTTTGTCATGCTCGGCCTGTCGGTCCCGGCGGTCGTAGCGTTTGCTTGGCACCAGCATGGCAAGTCCGTTGCGAAGGCCTCGCCGCTCGTCGACACGCGCTTGTTCCGCTATCGCGCCTTCACAGCCGGGATGATCGCAGTGCTGGCCGTGTGCACGACTTTGATTCCCTTCTTCATGATTCTGGCATTCGTACTGCAGGCTGGCCTCGGCTGCACTCCGCTCATGGCCGGCGCGGTTTTTGTTCCGCTTGCGATTGCATACGCCGTTGCCTCCTTCGGGGCGGGCCGTGCAGGGCCGGAACGAAGCCGCGCCGTGCTGCTCATCGGCGGCATCATTCTGATGCTCGGCTATGCCGCAATGGCGTGCGTGAACGACCTCGTCGACGGGCTGACCGGGCCGGAATATGTGCCCGCATTGGCTCTGCTCGGCATTGGCCAGGGCCTCGTGTTCACGCCGCTGCTCAATGTCGTGCTGAGCAACATTTCCGAACAGGACGCCGGTATTGCGGCGGGCGTCGTCAGCACGATGCAGCAGGTCGGCGGAGCGCTCGGGGTTGCCGTTGTCGGCCTCATTTTCTTCAGCGCCGTTGCGGCCGCCCATGAGCGTGGCATGACCGATATGGCCGCCTATACCACCGCGTTCTCGTTTGCGCTCCTCTACAACATAGCGGCTGCTGGAGCTACGACGCTGCTCATTGCGCTGCTGCCGCAGAAACCGGCATCGCGAGCATGATTGGCGGGCGTGGCCCAGGGTGTTGTGGCGGTGACCGTTTGCCGCGGATCGCCTGGCGCGGTTTTAGGAAACATCGCGGTAACGGCTGCGTTTTGACCGCAGTCCAAAAGGAGACAATCATGCACAAGGCAGTTCTAACGGCGGCCGCTTTGGCCGCGCTATCGGTGTCGGCTGTAGCCCAGCAGAGTGGCATGAGCGGGCAGACCGGACAGCAGATGCACCCGCAATCGGACGCTCTCCCCGATTCGTCGCAGGCTCTGGCGGGTTATCAGATTTCGCCGCAGCAGCTGAGCCCAAGCCAGGTGCGTGAGATACAGCAGGCCCTGGAGGACAGGGGAGACGGTTCCGTAAGCGTTAACGGCGAGTGGGGCCCCGACACCGAGGCGGCCCTCAAAAGCTTCCAAAAATCGGAGAACATGATTTCGCAAACCGGTCAGCTGGATTTTCCGACGCTTTTGGCACTCGGCCTCGACCCTTTGAGCTTCGGTCTCGGCGCGAGCGAAACCACCGGTCAGGCGCCACGCGGTGACGCCTCGCAGCAGCAGCGAATGCCCGGCATGCCGGGGCAGTCCCTCCCGCCAAGCAGCGGTGGACACGTCAGGTGACATAAAGCGTAACAGCTTGGTTAACAAAGCCCGCGGGCCTTCGTCCCGCGGGCTTTTGCTATCACGGGCCGGAAAGCAGCTGAAAAATTTCCAGCTATTTTCTCTCATTGTGAGAGCCTTCGCGATCGTCCGGGCGTCCCCAGGTCGTTCAAGAGATGGCGGACGAGCCAATGGCAGACGACGATGCCATTTGCTATCCCGTCCCCTTAAGTCCTCCTGCACAAGCAGGGGAGGGGGAAGCGTGAGCCATGCCGATCCATCTCGACAGTGACGCAGAGGATTTTGCCTCGCGCTTTGCGTCGTTTCTCGCCACCAAGCGCGAGGGCGCCGCGGACGTGGAGGAGGCTGCTCGCACCATCATCGCCGAGGTCGCGGCGCGCGGCGACGAGGCCTTGGTGGCCTTCACGCGCAAGTTCGACCGGATCGACGCGGGGGCATCGGGCCTGCGTGTCGCGCCGGCTGAAATCGACGATGCAGTCGCCTCGTGCGATCGAGCGGCGCGCGACGCCCTCGCGTTGGCGTGCAGCCGTATCGAGGCCTATCATCGCCGGCAGGTACCGAGCGACGAACGCTTTACCGACGCGCTCGGGGTCGAGCTTGGCTGGCGCTGGACCGCGATTGCTGCCGTCGGCCTCTATGTGCCGGGCGGCACTGCGGCTTATCCGTCCTCGGTACTGATGAATGCGGTGCCGGCCAAGGTCGCGGGCGTGCCGCGACTCGTCATGGTGGTGCCGGCGCCGGATGGCCTGCTCAACCCGTTGGTGCTGGCCGCCGCGAAGCTCGCCGGGGTCGATGAGATTTACCGTGTCGGCGGCGCCCAGGCGGTGGCGGCGCTTGCCTATGGCACGGCGACAATTGCGCCGGTCGACAAGATCGTCGGGCCTGGCAATGCCTATGTGGCTGCAGCCAAACGGCTCGTATTCGGCAAGGTCGGTATCGACATGATCGCGGGCCCCTCGGAGGTGCTCATTCTCGCCGGCAGCGGCGCCAATCCGGATTGGATTGCCGCCGACCTGTTGGCCCAAGCCGAGCACGATGCCGCCGCCCAGCCGATCCTGATCACAGACGATGCTGCACTTGCCGGCGACGTGGAACGTGCGGTCGAAGCCCAGCTTGCGACGCTGCCCCGCGCAGCGGTGGCGCGGGAATCGTGGCGCACCTTCGGCGCCATTATCCTGGTGCGTCGGCTTGATGATGCGGTGGCGCTGATCGACGCGGTGGCGCCAGAGCATCTCGAAATCATTGCCGACGATGCGGAACGCCTCGCCGGCAAGATTAGAAACGCCGGGGCGATTTTTCTAGGGCCCCACACGCCGGAGGCGGTCGGCGACTATGTGGCGGGCTCGAACCACGTTCTGCCGACCGCTCGCTCGGCGCGGTTCTCTTCCGGGTTGGGCGTGCTTGATTTCATGAAACGCACCTCGATCCTCAAATGCGGACCGGAGCAGCTTGCACGGCTAGCCCCGGCCGTCGTCGCCCTCGGAGAGGCCGAGGGGCTCGCGGCCCACGCCCGTTCGGTCGCGATCCGGATCAACCGCCGATGACTGCGGCGGAAGGCAACAAGCGCCTCGTCAAGGTCTTCCTCGACAAGGACAGCATCGGCCCCGGCAACCGGGACATCGAACACGAGCGCGCCGTCGCGATCTACGACCTGGTCGAGGAAAACTCGTTCGCGCCCGTGGGACACGAGAGCGGACCCTATTGCCTCAGGCTCCAACTGGTGGGCAACCGGCTCATCTTCGATATCCGCACCGAGGACGACCGGCCGGTCGTTACCCATCATCTGTCGCTCACGCCGTTTCGTCGCCTTGTGAAGGACTATTTTCTGGTTTGCGAGAGCTATTACCAGGCGATCCGCACGGCGACGCCAAGCCAGATCGAGGCAATCGACATGGGACGGCGGGGACTGCACGACGAGGGCTCCGAGCTCCTGATAGAGCGCCTCAAGCATAAGGTCGCCGTCGACTTCGATACGGCGCGGCGGCTGTTTACGCTCATCTCCGTGCTTCATTGGAAGGGATGATGCATGCCGGGTCGAATGCGCCCCCAGGCGGTGCTTTTCGCCTGCGGGTTCAATTCGGTGCGCTCGCCGATGGCAGCCGCATTGTTCCGGCATATGTTCGGGCGCTCATCCTACGCGGGTTCGGCGGGCGTCCGCCGCGGCGAGCTCGATCCATTCGCGGTCGCGGCCATGGAGGAGATCGGCCTTGATATTGCAAAGCACCGTCCGATGACGTTCGAAGAGCTAGAGGACTGGGAAGGACTGAATTTCGACCTCATTGTCACCCTGACCCCGGAAGCCCATCATAAGGCCCTCGAGCTGACACGCAGCGTAGCGGCCGAGGTCGAATACTGGCCCACCCCCGATCCCACCATCCAGGAGGGCAGCCGCGAGCAGCGGCTCGATGCCTACCGGGCCGTTCGCGACCAGCTCCTGCGCCGGATCAAGGACCGCTTCTCCGCTGCGCCATCCGGCAATGAATAGGCGCAGCACCGGATCACGGCACAATTGAGCTTTGTCGCGGTTGAGTGTCAGGGTCGTTTCGGCTAGCTTGCGCCGCCAAATCGGGACGCGCCGAATCGCTTATGTTTTCAATGGCGGACGCGGCCCGTCCGTTCGCCGCTGCGGACGCAACGGAGCTTCCCTCAATGCTTGGCCGGCCTAAACTTGTCCTCGCCTCCGGTTCGCCGCG
>Ga0126372_10001307_pt1 | contig 10022 bp, 6 predicted proteins | sample PanSoiMetaPlot_6_FD_92762 | JGI IMG/M metagenome (GOLD analysis project Ga0126372, IMG submission 92762) | Tropical forest soil microbial communities from Panama - MetaG Plot_6 | ecosystem: Environmental > Terrestrial > Soil > Tropical forest > Bulk soil | place: Panama | collected 2016-02-17
ATGGCCACTTGGTTCTTGGATCGCACATGCTCGAGGTTTGTGAGTCGATCGCTGCGGGCGAACCGTCCCTGGAAGTCCATCCTCTTAGCATCGGCGGCAAGGAAGATCCGGTGCGACTGGTATTCACCGCTGCCGGCGGCAAGGCGGTGAACGCTTCTGTTGTGGATATGGGAAATCGATTCAGGCTCATTGTGAATCAGGTGGATGTGATTCCACCCGAGCAACCTCTGCCTAAACTTCCTGTGGCAAGAGCTGTCTGGATTCCTGAGCCGAACTTGAAGGTTGCAGCGACTGCATGGATCATGGCGGGTGGCGCGCACCACACCGCGCTCAGCCGCTCTCTGACTCCAGAGCACCTGGAGAATTTTGCCGAGATGGCTGGCATCGAATACCTGTTGATCGATCGTGATACCAAGCCTTCGCAATTCCTGAACCAACTCAGATGGAACGACGCTTACTACCAGCTGGCAAATGGCTGGTGATCTGCTAAGCAGCATTCGGCGTGCGAGTAGCCGACTCGATCTCACTGACTTCATCTGGAGACAAGCGAAACTCGAGCGCACCAATTACACCCGAAACCTGGCCGGGGCTTCGCACGCCCACGATCGCGCCGGTTACTGCCGGATTGTTGAGTGTCCAGGCGATGGCCACCTCGCCGGGTGTGCGGCCGTGCCGCGCACCAATCGCGCGCAATAGTTCAACCAATTCCAGGTTGCGTGAAAGTAGCGGCTCCTGGAAATTGGGAAGATTGCGACGCCAGTCTTCTGAAGTAAAGCTCGCGACACGCTCACGAGTCATGGCTCCGGTCAACAGTCCTGCAGACATGGGTGAGTACACGATGACGCCGATATTGTTAGCGAAAGTGTACGGTAGAATCTCGTCCTCGATTTCACGCGTCACGACCGAGTAAGGCGGTTGAAGTGACGTGATGGATGCAATCGCCCGTGCCCTCTGCATCTGCGAAACGCTGAAGTTCGAAACCCCGATGTAGCGTACTTTCCCCTCTTTCTTTAGCTGTGCCAGCGTTGACCAACCTTCTTCAATATCCTCATCGGGTTCGGGCCAATGAATTTGGTAGAGGTCAATGACATCAGTTTTGAGACGTCGCAGGCTGCCTTCGCATTCCTGGCGGATTGAATTCGCTTTCAGACTGGCACCGATCCTGCCGTCCGCGTCCCACACCCGTTCACATTTCGTGAAAACATAGGGGCGTGGCGAACGGCCCTCAAGAGCGCGTGCCACTACTTCCTCCGAATGACCGAGACCGTATAAGGCTGCGGTGTCGATCCAGTTCAACCCATGATCTAATGCAGCGTGAATCGCGGGAATCGACCCGGACTCATCGTGTGGCCCCATGCTGCCTTGCCAGCCGCTTCCCCCGATAGCCCACGCTCCGATTCCAATTGGTGTGATCTGTAAGTCGCTGGTGCCTAGACGTCGAGTCTGCATGGCGGTGTCCGGTTCTCCTTACAGGAATGATTCTTGAAGTCTTGCCAACACTTATCCCTTCGGCATGCTCATCGCTGAAACATCAGGGGACAACTCAACGGCAGCAGCCCGAGGGTTGATTCCTCGGAGACAAAAGACAAGCACTCCTGCCACCAATAGAAATGCAGGAAGGCAACTAAGGCCGGAAGCAAGGGATCCGGTGCGAGTCGCCAAGTAACCGAGCAAATAGGGGCCGAAGAACCCTCCCAGGTTGCCGATGGAATTGATCAAACCAACCGAAGCTGCGGCCGCAGACTCCGACAGCGTCGCTGTGGGCAGGGCCCAGAAGCACGGTTGATAGGCGTTCAAGCACGCCGCGAAAAGAGTGAAGAAAGTAAGTTGGGTCCAGAACTGCGAATCGAACACGACAGCCAGAAGCAGGGAAGCTGCCGCCATAAATATCGGGAGTGCCGTATGCCAACGGCGCTCCTGAGTACGATCCGAGTGCCATCCGTTCACAAGAGTTGCTACCAGCCCGGCCATATAAGGCAACATCACAACCGTCGTCACGACAGTGTTCGAGAAGCCTGATGCTCGTTTGACAATAGTCGGCAGCCAAATCGTGAATCCGTACAGGCTGGTGGTGCAAAGGAAGTAGATAGTCGTGAGAAAAGCGACATTGGGATGCCGAACCGCTTGCGAGATCGTGAGGGTCGAGCCCTTGTTGAGTTTCTCGCGATTCAATTCATCTGCAATCCAGTGGCGTTCATCCTGCGATAGCCATGTCGCCTGACTCGGCCAATCGGTCAGATAGAACAGCGTGACGATGCCGAACAGCACGGCTGGCAGGCCTTCTAAGATGAACAGCCATCGCCACCCTGGAAGTCCAAACCACTGAATTGCCAAAATCTTCCCGGCGATCGGAGAGCCGACAACATTCGAGAGTGGAATCGCCGCCATTAACGCTGCGACTGCTTTGGTCCGGTCGTGACGACAGAACCAATGCGTCAGATAGACGATGACGCCGGGAAAGAATCCTGCTTCCGCCATCCCTAGAGCGAATCTCGCGATGTAGAACTGTCGCGGAGTATGAACCAAGCCAACCAGTGCCGTGATGATGCCCCAGGAAATCATGATGCGAGCAATCCATCTCCGCGCACTCCAGCGCTCGACCAATAACGCGCCCGGGATTTCTAGCAGAACGTATCCAATGAAGAAAATTCCGGCACCAAGCCCGAAAACGCGATCACTGAACCCGAGATCATGTGACATTTCGAGGGCTGCGTAGGCGACGTTCACCCTGTCAACAAAGGCAATCATGTAAAGAAACCAGAGGAAGGGCAGCAAGCGAATTGCTATTCGGCGTCTGGCACTCTGCTCGACTGACAGTGTTGGGGTTGCGTTCATGCGCGGGCCACCAGAGAAATCTCGTGTGCGATGGCCTCTCCCAGTTCACTTGTTGTGGCTTTACCTCCAATGTCTGGTGTTCGAACGGAGGATTTCTCTAGCACAGATTCGCAAGCATTCTCAACAGCCGCGGCGGCCTTAGGTTCGCCCAGATGCTCCAACATCATGGCACCCGACCGAATCTGGGCCACCGGGTTGGCGGTTCCTTTACCGGCAATGTCAGGCGCTGAGCCGTGCACCGGTTCAAACATGGAGGGATAGGTGCGTTCCGGATTCAAGTTTGCGGAGGGTACCAGCCCGATCGATCCAACAACGGCCGCACCCAGGTCAGAGAGAATGTCACCGAAAAGGTTGGAAGCGACGACGACATCAAACCAATCAGGGTGACTGACGAAGTGAGCCGTTAGGATGTCGATGTGGTACTGATCAGCACGAACGTCGGGGAATGCGCGAGCGATCTGGGAAAAGCGCTCATCCCAGAAGGGCATGGTGTGAATGATGCCATTCGACTTGGTTGCGGACGTCACATGGCGACCGCGCGATCGCGCTAATTCGAAGGCGTAACGCATCACGCGATCGCAGCCGCGACGTGTAAAGACCGTCTCCTGCGTAGCTATCTCGGCATCGGTATCACGATAAAGACGTCCACCAATTTCGGAATACTCACCCTCGTTATTCTCGCGCACGATGCAAAAATCAATTGGCCTCTCATCCGCGCTTTTCAGAGGAGAGTTGATTCCTCGGAGCAGCCGAGCCGGGCGCAAGTTGACATATTGCTGAAATGCACGGCGGATGGGGATGAGCAAGCCCCATAGAGAGATGTGATCGGGCACGCCAGGGTAGCCGACAGCTCCAAGGTAGATCGCGTCAAACGGCCGCAATTGATCCAAACCGTCGGCGGGCATCATGCGACCAGTCTTGAGATAACTCTCGCAGCTCCAATTGAAATGCTGCCACGAAAAATTGACGTCGAAGCGTCGCCCCACGGCTTCGAGGACTCGCAGTCCCTCGGGAACGACTTCTCGTCCGATGCCATCGCCTTCGATCACGGCAATGCGATATTTCGACAAGGTATGCGATCTCCCAAATGCGACTGAGTGAGTGTGAGTCCGATGCTGTCTGAGTCTCTTTCTTCAAAAAAACGAACTCTATCGTGGCGGATACTTCTTGCCCTTCTGCGTTCGAGAGTTCAAGACCTCGATGCTGCCATCCTCCCAAGCCGTAAGCTTCAGATAGTTTGCAGCGTCGGGCCCATTAGGATTCGCGATGAATTCTTCGGCAACATTGTGTTTTGGTCCGCCTTCCTCGGAGTAGTGCAACTGCCACAAGTCTTCGAGGCCTGGCGCCCTCGCGAGGACGTCCCAAGCGGAGGGCGTCCCACCCTTCTTCGCTCCGTTGTCCATGATCGCCACTCGTGGCGCAATTCCATTCACGAACGCCGGGCTTCCGCTCTGGTACCAGCCGTGATGAGAGACGATATAGACATCAATCTTCCCGAGCTTGTTTTTCGGGCACATCAACTTCATTTCCTGGTCCCGGGTCAGATCTCCCAGGTCCAAAATTCGCAGCTTCCCAAAGGTGATGAGTGTTCCCAGCGAGCGAAGATTTTCTGTTTTATCGGCCGGGTACTGTTCGGCGTTCTGACAGCCTGGATTGTCTCGACCGGCTCCAGGTACCGGGCTGGAGATGAGATCGCCGTCTGAACTGATCACTGTGGCGCGGATGCCGCGAATGGGAAGATCCATGCCTGGTTTCGCCACAATGCGTTTGTATTTCCCCGATTTGAGGAGATCCTGATAGGAATGCCACACCTCGACCGTAGGCGCATCCGTGCTTTCACGGTTCTCTCCGTGGTCGATAAATGTCTTTACCGGGATACGCGCCGCCAATTGTGGTGCACCACCCACGTGATCGTTGTGAAAGTGTGTGATCAGTACCAAATCAATCTTGCTGACACCAGCTTGTTTCGCCGCTGCGACGATACGGTCAGCGTCGCGCCCGTTATTTCCCGGCCAACCTGTATCAACGAGCAGAGACTCCCCAGTTGGAGAGATGAATAGAGTTGCCTGTCCTCCCTCCACATCGATGAAGTAGATTTGTAAGGGCTTCTTGAGGTCAGAGGGCAACCCCGGGTAAGCATTCAAGTTCACCGGGGGAAGAAATTGGACGCAGCAAAGGAAGACGCAGACGATGGATCGGCTCGACGAACGTTGTAGAACCCCTCGGATTAACGCACGACTCATTAGGAACTCCTTACCGAAGTATCTGGACAGTAAAGATTGGACAAAGTGCCGCAAGCCTTCTCGTCAAAGCTTCACTTCAACTCCCTTACCCTCAAAGTAGACTTTCTGTGACTTTCCGCCTGTTGCAAGCTTGACCTCAAAGTCTCTGGGAGAGGAAGGCAACATTCGTGATCCTTCAGCAAGACTCAGAGTCAGGATCCTTTCAGATTCGGTCCAATCCATCCGGATTACGGTCCACTCGCCCTTTCGATAGTTGAAGGAAATCCCATCGTCTTCGTACAGCAGGAACGTAGCGTTGCCTCCGGGATAAACGATAATGGAGTGTGGCAGATCGGATTTTTCGTCGACGAATTGCTTCACAGGCCCGAGTGGAAGAATCGAGCCAGCCCGTGCGTACAGTGGCATGGTTTCCAAATCAACCGGACGGCTGACTTCGTGCTCCCCTTCGATTCGCTCGTTTGTCCAGTAGTCGTACCACGATCCCCGTGGAAGGTAGATCTGCCGAGTGCTTGCCGCCTTTTCAACTACGGGAGCCACCAGCAGAGTGGCACCCCACATGTATTCGTCGCCACGAGCCACCGCTTGAGAATCATCGGGAAAATGCAACCAAAGCGCACGCATAACTGGCATGCCCGTGAGCGTGCATTCGCGGACCGCACTGTACGTGTAGGGCAGAAGGCGGTAGCGCAGTTCAAGGTACCTCCTGCAAATGGATTCAACTTCAGGATTATGCAAATGGCTCGCGTCAGGAACTGCCGCGCCGTCATAGCTTCTGATCTCGACGGGACCGGGGTCGCCGGTGTTCCATCCCCATGGAAGGCGAAGTTTCCACGTTCGTCCATGGGATCGAAATAAGGTGCAGAATGCGCCGAACTGAAACCAGCGCACGTAAAGTTCAGCCGTAAATTCTGGGGTGGGGACGAATCCTCCGATATCAGTTCCCCAGTATGGAATCCCCGTCAGCCCTGTATTGATTGCGATCGGAACCTGAGTCTTCAGCGTCTCCCACGTTGAATAGACATCGCCTGACCAAAGAAACGAAGCATAGCGTTGCATACCAGCGTAGCCGTTCCGGTGCAACGCGTAAGGGCGCTCATTAGGTCGGTCGATTTGGGGGCCTTCCCAATACATCCGATTGCGAATGAGGCGTGAGGCAATGTCGAGCGGATCACCTTCGTCCGGCCACCAGCCACCTACACCCATAGCAAAATCCTTGCGATGGGTGCTCCAGTAGCAACTAGCCTGAGTTTCGTCGAATTTGCTGAGGTCGCACTGGTCGTGTACCGTGCCCTTAAGTTTGTCGGACAAGATCACGGAGTGCAGTACGGTTCGAAAGTTTTTCTCGCGGAGTGTGGTGAGCATCTCCTGGGGATCAGGAAAGACGCGGGAGTTCCATACGAAAGACCCATTCTCTGTATTCCATCCCGACGGGCAAAAACCTGTACCTAAGTAAATCAAAGCGTCGCACGGCAATTTCTTCTGCCGGAAGGTATCAGCTTCCTCCAGGATTTCTTCGCGGCTGGCGAGGGTGCGATGTGACTGTTGATACCCGAGACTCCAGAGAGGGGGTAATTCGGCATAACCGGTGAGGCGCGCATATTCCGCCATGATCGTGACCGGATCAGGTGAAGCGACGAAAAACAGGTCGAGAACGACATCGCTCGAACGGTTTGCGGGCTCGAACTTGCTCTCTGCCCCAGTGAAATCAAATGTTCCGAAGGGCTGGTGGAAAAACATCGCCCACCCAGAGCTTCCGATGATCCACGGGGCCGGCACGCGCCCACCATGCGTTTTCAGTTGATAGCCGCCCTGACCACTGATCATCTTGTCGACCGAGCCACGGCGATCAAATTGAGGGCCGCCTTCTCCAAGACCGAACAGCGGCGAGTTCCCGGTTTCAAATTTGACGACGCCGGTGTTTTGGTCGACCGTGAGGTGCTGGAGTTTTTCGCCCCGCGTATTTTCGATCGTTGCGGCTAACGGAGCCGCCGACATCCGAATCGCTACTCCACCCGCCTTTACAGTCTGAGCAGGCCAACCTCCGCGAAGGACTGCGACCGGTTTTCCCCAGGAGGCCTGGACCAAAGAACCGTCGAACGGGATCGGGCTGGCCTGTTCATCCGTTACGGGGAGGATGCTCATACGAAAAGTGTGTTCACCTACAGAGGAGATTTGGATCTCCGGGCCTTGACTGCTTCGCGAGCGGAACGCCTCTGCAACTTGTCTCACAGGCAGCATCAATGTTCCAGCTGCGGCTATCAGTTGCTTCAAGACTCGCCGGCGGTTCCAGAGATCATTCATTTACGGGCACACACTCTTGTGTTTAGTGTGAATCGCGGGTTACGCGGGCGCCGCTTCGGCCCACGAGAAAGTCCAGGTCTGCTCCTCGATGCGCTTGCTGCACGTGTTGCACATAGAGCCTCTCCCATCCTCGGGCGGGAAGGGGTGGAGGCGTCCACTTTGCTCGTCGGGCCGCGAGTGTGCTGTCGTCGAGTTCGAGCGAGAGTTGGCGTCGGTGCACATCAAGGTTCACCATGTCCCCCGTCTGAACAAAAGCGAGCGGTCCGCCTGCGGCTGCTTCTGGAGAAGCGTGCAGCACAACCGTGCCGTATGCAGTTCCGCTCATGCGAGCATCGGAAATGCGCACCATGTCCTTGACGCCCTTGCGCAATACCTTGGGAGGCAATGGCATATTTCCGACTTCTGCCATTCCGGGGTACCCACGTGGGCCACAGTTTTTCAGGACCATGACCGAGTTTTCGTCGACGTCGAGAGACTCGTCATTAATGCGTGTGTGAAAGTCTTCGATGGATTCAAAAACGATCGCCCGTCCCCGGTGTTGCAAGAGGTGTGGGCTGGCGGCCGACAATTTAATTACCGCGCCGTCAGGAGCGAGGTTGCCGTGGAGCACTGCAATGCCGGCGTTCTGCTTGAATGGTTGCGTAAAAGGGTGTATCACCGCGCGATTCCAGCACGGTGCATCGGCCACGTTGTCCCAAATTGTGTGTCCATTGACCGTCCTCGCATCACGTTGGAGAACGCCAGCCTCGCCTAGTTCACGCAACACAGCTGGCACACCACCTGCATAGAAGAAGTCCTCCATCAAATGCTCACCGGAAGGTTGGATATCGACCAGACAGGGCATACCGTCGCCAAGTCGATCAAAATCGTCAAGAGAAAGTGGCACACCGCCACGTCCGGCAAGAGCAATCAAGTGAATCACTGCATTCGTGGATCCTCCGATAGCGGCATTGGTGCGAATCGCGTTCTCGAATGCCGCGCGAGTGAGAATTCGCGACATGCACAGATCTTCCTTAACCATCTGAACCATGCGTCTTCCGGTCATTTGTGCAAGGGTGTTGCGACGAGCATCAACCGCAGGAATCGCAGCGTTCCCGGGCAAACTCATGCCCAGCGCCTCGACCATGCTTGCCATGGTGGAAGCTGTGCCCATGGTCATGCAGTGTCCCTTCGAACGGTGCATACAGCTTTCCGCTTCAAAGAACTCTTCACTTCTCATCTCGCCGCTGCGTATCTGTTCCGTCATCTGCCAAACCCCGGTTCCTGAACCCAGATCGTGGCCGCGGAATTTGCCGGACAGCATCGGCCCTCCCGATAGACCAATGGTTGGGAGATCACAGGAGGCGGCACCCATGAGGAGGGAAGGCGTAGTTTTATCGCACCCCATCAGCAAGACGACACCGTCTAAAGGATTGCCACGAATGGATTCTTCGACGTCCATGCTGGCGAGGTTGCGGAAAAGCATCGCGGTGGGTCTTAGCACTGTTTCCCCCAGCGACATAACCGGGAATTCCAAAGGGAAACCGCCGGCTTCCCAAACTCCTCGCTTTACGAACTCAGCAAGTTCTCGGAAGTGAGCATTGCAGGGCGTCAACTCGGACCAGGTATTGCAGATACCGATGACCGGGCGACCGTCGAACAAGTCATGAGGCCAGCCTTGATTCTTCATCCAACTACGATGGATGAACCCATTCTTGTCGAGTGGCCCGAACCATTCCTGGCTGCGCAACTTTTTCATAAGGACTGGAAAATGGCTTCGATGATAGCGCAAAGAACGAGGTCTCAGTAAACGATTACTGAAATCGCGCTATAATTCCGTCCCATCCTGTCCAACAGGTTGCGAGGCGGAATTCTCCTCGCAACGCGGAGGAGCTCGGAAATGCCCAAATTCAAAGCGATTTCACGTCGGCAATTTGTTAGTGCGGCAATGTCAACCGCCGTCGTTTCTTCCTTGACCCTGCCGAAAGCGTTTAGCCGAATCGCTGGATTTCTGCCACCAGGAAAGAGCACATATTGGGCAGATGAGGCCATGGCTGGTCCTTCCTGGAAAGATCAGGCTATCGAAAACCTCACGAAATCTCCGCACGCAAAGCTCCGTCAAATCCCGGTGCGCGCAGTCACGATTAAGAGTGGCTTCTGGGGACAACGGCGTGAGATCAATGTCTCGAAAAGCATTCCGACGATGTACGACCTGCTGGAGGCCAACGGTCGAATGAACAACTTCAGGCGACTGGCTAGCAAGAGCGATGCACCGCAGCACGGACCAGTGTTTTCCGACTCTGACGTTTACAAGTGGACGGAAGCAGTCGGATTCGCTCTTCAGTCTGGAGATTTGCCTGACATAAAGCAGAAAGCAGAGAAGGCTATCGAAGAAGTTGTGGCAGTCCAGGAGCCCAGCGGATACCTCAACACCTACTACGTCGAAGATCGCAAGGATCTTCGGATGACTCCGGCGACTCAATCCACGGGTCATGAACTCTACAACATCGGGCATATGTTACAGGGAGCGATTGCGTATTATCGGGCCACGGGGGATCGCAAGTTGCTCGACGCTGGGATTCACTTCGTCAATGACTTCTTGTTGCCGAACTATGAACCTGCTCCCAAGAAGCCAATCGTCTCCAAACATCCTGAAATTGAAAT
>Ga0126372_10001308_pt1 | contig 10020 bp, 6 predicted proteins | sample PanSoiMetaPlot_6_FD_92762 | JGI IMG/M metagenome (GOLD analysis project Ga0126372, IMG submission 92762) | Tropical forest soil microbial communities from Panama - MetaG Plot_6 | ecosystem: Environmental > Terrestrial > Soil > Tropical forest > Bulk soil | place: Panama | collected 2016-02-17
AATGAAGACGGTGATGGATTTAGCCGAATACTTCCCGGGCGGCGGAACCGACTTTCAACGCCCGCTCGACGCCGCCTTGGAATGCCTGAAACAAACCAAATATAAAAAAGGTGACATCATCTTTATCACCGACGGCGAATGCCAGGTGAGCCCGGAGTGGGCTGAACAGTTCCGCAAGGAAAAAGAAAAGCTCGGCTTCTCGCTGTTTTCGATTCTAATCGACGTTGGTCCGAGCTCGCTGGGAACCTTAAAGGAATTCAGCGACCGAATCACGACCATCAAACAGCTGACGGGCGATGAGGCAAAGGATATTTTCGTGCAGTTTTAGGCAAAACGCGGTGGAGGTTGCTCAACTTCCGCTCTCTCCCGTTTCGCGTCGGGACAGCAGTCACTCGGTTCCTGATTTTCTCAACCCGTCTTCTTTTTTGTCGCAGCAGGGCGAGAAATTCCTGCGCCATGGGCGAAAGCGGCTTGCGTCCGTCATAGGCGATCACCGATTTGATTCCCATCTCCTTTAACTCCGGCACGTTGATTACTTTTAAGCCGCCATTGGCAAGGCTTGTGGCGATTGCGTTTCGATAAATGATGCCTATTCCCATTCCCGTTTGGACTGCCACCTTTACAGCTTGAGACACCTCACATCGTAGCGCAAAATTCGTTCTGTACCCCTGGCTCTTAAGGACGCTTTCAATCCTCCCCCCGCTCCGTAAAACAAGGGGCTGCTGGGCGAGTTTTTTTAAGCTTAACGTTTGCCCAGCGAGAGGATTGCTGGGAAGACAAAACGCAACCACCTCCATTCGGCCAAAAGGTTCATAGATTAAACCGTCGATACGAGAGGGGTTTGTAATCACGGCAATATCCAATTCGGAATTGAGCAAATGTTTTTCGATCACAGGGCTCTCGTTAGCCGCAAGAATAAATTCAACCGACGGATGGCTCTCTTTAAACGCCTTAAGGAGTCTTGGTAGAACTCTTACGGAAACGTTACGGCTTCCGCCGATGGCCAGACAGTGACGCTCCCTCGTAGTTTCATTCGCTTTAAATTTATGCTCGATATCTTCGAGCTGTGCGAGTACGGGCTTAATCGCGTCTAGAAACGCGCGTCCCTTATCGGTCAGATTCACGCCATGGCTGTGACGCACTAAGAAGTCGCACCCGTAATTCTCTTCCAAAAGCTTAAGCTGCTGCGATACGGCCGGCTGGCTCGCATGTAGCTCTACGGACGCTTGCGTAATGTTGAGATGTCTAGCGACAGCTTCAAAGATTTTGAGCTGATACAGTGTCATAAAATCCTCATCTCGCACGTTAAGTAATTGTCGCTCGGTCACCGAGGCAAGTCTGGGTTGTGGTCTCAGGCATACTGGCACTGCTGGCGAGCATAGCTCGACAAAAACAATCAAGACGAACCTAATCCCTAGGTCCTTCCTCGGGTAAGTGAACCTGTTACAGGACAGAAATGATTAGACGAGCGGGAAGGGATCTAAAGTAGAAGAGCGCGGGAGAGCTAACCGGTAACCGTGAGTTCGAACAGAATTTAACAGTGAGAATGTCAACGATCTCCTGAGCCGCACCCATATTCTTTCGCGAACCGTATCCGGCGACAGCGCGGAGAAATGCCCCCGCAATAGTATTTTTTCGAGCGAGTAAGCGCCAGACGTATCACCTGCCGCCTCGGCGACTATAGGTGCCCTTTCGAGAGCTGCCCTTTCAAAGACGGAATGCCTTAACAGGAAGTTCGAGCCGTCGAGATCTAGCACTTCGAAAAGAATATAGGAAAAAACTAGGAGCGCGCAGACGAGGTAAGTTGCGCGCCAAGCGGTCGACACTCGAAAAGACCGAAAAACGAACAGCATCAAATCACCAACAGAGGCTTAAAGGATTAGCCCATTAACCAGTTTGGATCAATCACTAACAAACAGTTCTGTATGAAGTGTCATAAGAAAAGTCAATAGCGGCCATTCAAAGAAAGTATTGGACAACTCTTTCAGATCCGAAATACATACAGCCCGGCGGATAAGTCGAGTTAAAAATTTCTCCGAAAAAGGAGGAGATGACAATGGTATTGAAAATGAGGCTAATAAGTTTCTTGGTTTTGGGGCTGAGTTTGTTTTTCGCTGTTCGGGGCTTCGCGCAGAGCCATCCCGAATACATTACTGCCATCGGCGGAGGCGTGAAGGCAGTGCTGTACCGGCCGGATAACAATCCTAACGTGCAAGTAGGTGTGATTGTTATCCACCGGACATCCAATTATCTGAATCATCCGGCTTGCACCCAGCTTTCGTCAAGAGGACTGATGGTTCTTTGTATGAATTCACGCTTCGATAACAACGAAGCTTTGGTTGATTGGGAACTCATCGCTCAGGATGTCGGCCGCGGCGTGACTTATCTCAAAAATACGCAGCATATGAACAAAATCATATTGTTTGGTCACAGCGGCGGTGGTCCCACCACAACGTATTATCAGGCCGTTGCGGAGAAGGGGCCGACATACTGCCAGGGACCCGATAAGTTAACGCAATGCGACAGCACCGGTTCGAGAAGCGTCGCGGGTTTGACTCCGGCGGACGGTATTGTCCTTGCCGATGGCCATCCGGGAAATACGGTTAATACGCTGAGATCCATCAATCCCTCCGTGAAACAGAACCAGGATAAAGAGGTGGTCGGGGTCGATGCTGAAAATGGACCGATTACGCCGCAGAAAAACGTGGATCTTTTCGATCCTGCCAATGGCTTCAGTACGAGCGGAAACTCAAACTACTCGAAAAACTTCGTGAAGCGTTACACTGCAGCCCAATCTGACCGGATGAACGACTGGATCGAGCAGGCGCTGCACATTCGAGCAGAAATAAAGGAAGGCACCTGGCGCTTCCCAGACGACGATTCAATCATCATTGCCCGGGGCGGTGGAGGAGCCAGCGGCACCGCATCCATTTTCGTTCCGGACATCCGACAGCAAGCCGGCACGACACAGCCAGAAAAACTGATGATAAACGATGGCACGATCGTAAGTAATAAGATCGTTCAGAGCGTGCGGCTCCCTAATCCTACTTTTGCTCCGGGCAATTCGGGGGGAAACGATACGTTCGATAATGGCAGCAAAAATTTAACGGTTACGTCGTTTTTGAGTGCCAATGCTATTAAGTCGACTGATTCAGCGGATTACAACCAGATTGACTGGTGTTCTTCGAACAACTCCACGCCCTGTGCGCTCCAGAATATCACGGTGCCGCTCCTGATCACGGCGATGGGTGCACATTACTTCATTGCCGACAGCGAGCAGTATTACCTGAATTTCGCCGCAAGCCACGACAAAGATTTCGTCACATTTTATGGCTTGGTCCACGGGATTTCCCCCTGCACGCCGGGCACCGCTTGGAACGTGCCGCCAGGCGCCAACTGTTCGGCCGTTGGGCCTCTCGACAATCAAGTAACGAATTATTGGAATTACGTTTTTAACTGGATTAAGCAGAGATTCGGCACATAAAGACTGAATCGTCCTTAAGAGGCGAGGCTCGCCATCGGCTCTCTGGCCCGGTGGTGAGCTACGTTTTGGCTAGCACAAAAAGTAGTAAATCAGAAAAAGGAAATCTTAAACCATGAAGGTAAGAGTAGTTTTAACAATAGCCGTGCTGATGTTGGCTTGGATAATTGCGGCCTCGCAAGCAAGCGCTCAAACCAATCCCATATTCCTTCAACTCGGCCAAGCAAAGGGCGCGCTTTACAAGCCGGATTCCGGCCCCGCGCCGCACGTGGGCATTGTCGTTATGCATCGCGAAGCGAATTACATGAACAATATTGCATGCACGGAGTTCTCCAAAAGAGGATTTATGGTCCTCTGTATGAATTCTCGCTTTGAAAACAACGAATCCATCGTGAACTGGGAGTTGATACCGTTGGATGTGGCTCAAGGCGTCAATTATTTGAGAAACACCCAGCATATGACGAAGATAATTCTTTACGGGAATAGCGGCGGCGGAGTTACGATGAGCTTTTATCAAGCCGTCGCGGAAAATGGTCCTGCCGTCTGCCAGACAGCCAACAAGCTTGTCAAATGCGGCAATAACCTCGCCAACCTTACTCCCGCCGATGGAATCATTCTTTCCGACGGCCATCCTGGGAATCCGATCCTACGGCTGAGAAGCGTGAACCCGTCGATTGTGCGGGACAACCATCTAGATGGTGTTCGCATAAGATCTGGACTCGATCCCTTTAACCCTGCGAACGGTTACAATCCTAACGGTGTTTCTAAGTATTCTAACAATTTCAAGCAGCGATATTTCGCCGAGCAAGCCGATACGATGAACGACTTGATTGAACAGGCTCAGCGTAAGCTGGCGGAGATCAACGAAGGGCTCACGTTCTATACGGACGATGCGCCATTCGATATCGCCGGGTTCGATAACGCTCGGCTCTTGTCGCTCGACTCAAGCATCCGGCATACCACCCTCCAGCCGGAAAAACTGCTTAGGAACGACGGCTCCATAGTCGTGCAGATCGTTGAGAGCATCGCTCCGCCGCGGCCTGAGCTCGCCCAACTAAACACAACGTTCGCCGACGGCGCGAGAGGAGGACTTACGGTAAAATCTTTTCTAAGCAGTAATGCGATCCGAGCAACGGATTCCATGGACGAGAAACAGATTGATCTTTGTTCGAGTAACAATTCGACGCCGTGCATGCTTCAGTCGGTGTCGGTTCCGCTGCTCGCAGCAGCAAATCAGGCCTCCTTTCAGAATCTAATCCAGGAGGTTGAGATTAATTATCTATATGCCAAAAGCCAGGACAAAGACTTTATTGTCGTAGAAGGCGCGACAACGGGTGTGACCCCTTGCACTAATTGCGGTGTCCCCGCAAGCAATTTTTCCAATGTGACAAAAAATTTCTTCGACTACGCTGCGAACTGGATCAACGCGCGATTCTAGACGTCGATCTCACAGTGGACACTTGGGAGAAACACCATGATTTTGAACAAGTCAGAGTGTGGGGTCACTTTTCGCCAGGCGACAGCGGGTTTATTTCCAATGGATTCAGTTTACAAATTACTACTCCCGAGCCGTCAGCGCTTTTACGGTTCGGCGCGGGTCTTTTCACAATATCCGCTTGGCTGAGACGAAGAGAAATATAATGGTCATTCACGTTCTGCAAATGACTATAGAACCGGCACTTCCACTGGATAACCACGGTGCTGCTTTGAAATTTTCCGAAAGGAGTATCTTATGCGTACTAAGAAAGCATGCTGCTTTTGGTACATAAGTCTAGTTTCTAACGCTGTCAGTATGACTGTAGGCCGCGCACTTGAGGGGCGGACTAAAACACTCAAGACCTTTACGCTCGCTGTCGCCCTGGCCGCCGCAGCACTCCTTGGAGGCACGTCTGCAGTTCGTGCCGACACGAACTGCACCGGCACCTTGGGCAGCGCCGCAACGGTGACCACCGTTAATGGCAACATCACCGTGCCCAAAGGCGCATCCTGCACCATTAGCTTCGCCAACATCAGCGGCAGTATATCGGTGTCGCAGGGCGCGAGCCTCGTCGTAGAGGCCTACGAGGAGCCCTCCACGATCGGCGGTGATATTGACGCCAATCACTGCAAATCCCTGTTGCTCGAAGGCAATGTGACGGTAAACGGGAGCGTGGAGGCTCATCAGTGCACCGGCCCGGCGGGTTTCCAGGGCCCCGGCGTCAAGATCGGCGGTAATTTCGAGTGTCATAACAATTCGGGACCTTGCGGGGCATGGCTGGGCGAGGTCGGCGGAACCGTGCATATCCACAACAACGATTCTAAGACGGCCTCCGATGTCAGCCTGGTTACGGTCGGCGGGGACCTCCAGTGCAAACAAAACAGCCCGGCGCTGACGCATAAATCCGGGCCCAACTGGGTGACCGGAAGCCTGCAAGACCAATGTGGAGCAGACCTCGGCTTTGCTGCCCAAGGCACATCCTTCATACCCCCCGACACACCGTTGGGTGCTGGGACGGCATGCGGCAACTTGATGTTTCTCACCAACTTTCCCGTCCCCAATACAGTGATCACTTCGGCGACGGACACCGCGGCCACCGCGACGCTACCTGAGCGATGCATCGTGAACGGCATCGTTAACGCGCACACCAGTCCGGTAGACTCCTGCAGCTACGGCGACAGCTTCCAGGTGGCCATGCCCGTTGCTGGCGGTTCTTCGTTCGGTGGCACGACGTATCCCGGCTGGAACGGCCGGTTTGTGTTCCAAGGCGGCGGCGGTTCTGAGGGTTCGGTTCCGGCTGCTACGGGAAGAGATGGAACAAGCAGCGGTGGCTCGCTCAGTCCGGCAATCGCCCACGGCTATGCTGTGGCAACCCAGGATGGCGGGCATGAGAACAGCCAATTGACGGCATGCGGAAAAACTGCCAATGAATTCTACCTGGATCCGATGGGTGTGATCGATAACAGCTATCAATCCATCCAGGTCGCCACACTGAATGCGAAATACCTGATCGACGCCTACTACGGCCGGGCGCCGAACTACTCGTACTGGGAAGGCTGCTCGACCGGCGGACGGCAGGGCATGGTCATGTCCCAAAACTTTCCGCAATACTTCGACGGCATCGTTGCAGGCGATCCGGTCTATGATCTCGAGATGATCGGGCTTAGCGAGCTTTACGGCGTCCAGGCCATCTACAATTCCTATGCCGTGTATCCCGGGGGCACTGTACCGAGGAATGCGAATAATCAACCGCTTGATTCCGCCGCATTTCCCGCGAGCGACCAGGCCCTCTTCGAAACGGCCCTTCTTCAAGCCTGCGATGGGCTGGACGGTTTCGTCGATGGTGTGATCGATAACCTGCCGGCGTGCCTGGCGTCCTTCATTTCGGCCACCGCTACTTACCTTTCCGGAGGGACAACTTTACCGTTGCAATGCACCGGAGCAAAGGACGCAACCTGTTTGCTGCCGACGCAGATTCAAGCCGCCATGGCCATCAACCAGGGACCGAGGACCGCGACAGGGCAGCCGGTGGCGGCGCCGGCGGGTGCAGTGGCGGAAGATCACGCTCCCAATATCGCCGACGGATACGCCTATGACGGCGGCTGGATGGCGCCCGCCGGCATCCCTTCGCGCAAGATCGGCACGCCAACCTCCACGCCGGGCGATTACAGTTTGGGCGTCGGTCAATTTGATTTTCTGACGCTCTTCCCGCCTAATCTCACCTTCGACCCACTGACTTTCAATTTCACGACCGACCAAGATATGTTAAATCCGTCAACTCCCGAGGTCACTGCCTCGACCTCTCTGGACATATCGAAGTTCATCAACTACGGCCATAAGATCATCTGGTTTCACGGTTTGAGCGACCCGGGCCCGCCGGTGCTCCAGACGATCAATTACTACAACGACATGGCGAATCAGCATGGTGGGCTTCAGGCTGCCCAGAACTTCTCCCGCTTCTATCCAATCCCGAACATGGGTCACTGCGGCGGTGGACCAGCGACCGATACGTTCGACATGCTCACACCATTGGTCCAGTGGGTCGAGAATGGCGTCGCGCCGGGCCCGGTCGTTGCGACCGGGACGAACTTCGCCGCAACCAACAGTGGGTACGGCACGGGCCTGAGCTCGTACGCTGGACTATCGGGACCGACGACGCGCAGCCGGCCGCTTTGTCCCTATCTGCAGGAAGCGCGCTACACCGGCACCACAGCAGCAGGTCTCGGCGACGCGAGCAACTATGAATGCATCAATCCCGTAAGCAATAACGATCATGGAAAAGATCACGACGAGGACTAAATACCGCTGGCAGTTGGATCCAGCGGTAGGCCAAGGTGGCATCAGAGGGCGGGCGAACAACAATGTCGCCACCATTCGTCAGGGCCTGATTGAGAGGGTGGGGAACGGGCACTCCAATAGCCTGGACTATAAGGAACAAGGCGTCAGCCCGAGCCAATGTCCTAACCCGTAAAGATTGGGGTCGATCTCGACCCGCAGGAGAGCGGATCTGACAACGAAAGGAGTTTGTCATGAGTCGTATCGAAAAATCATCCGGCTTAGCGTGTGGAAGACCACGTTGCCATACCGGCACCGTTAATGTCCGCGGCACGCTTGACCGGCGAGCCAGGACGATGAAGACCTTTACGCTCGCTGTCGCCCTGGCCGCCGCAGCACTCCTTGGAGGCCCGTCTGCGGTTCGCGCCGACACGAAGTGTACCGGGACTTTAACGGGTACCATCAACGGTAATGTCACTGTGCCTAAGGGTGCGTCCTGCACCATTGAAATAGCAACCGTCACCGGCAACGTCCAGGTTTTGCAGGGCGCGACCCTCCTAATCCAAGCCTATACAGAACCATCAACGATAGGCGGCAATATCGAAGCCGATCACTGCAAATCAGCTTTGCTCGAAGGCAATGTCACGGTGGGTGGAAACCTGCAGATTCATCAGTGCACTGGCACGGCAAACGGTTTCCAGGGTCCTGGCATCAAGATCGGCGGTGATTTTCATTGCGATAACAACTCCGGACCTTGCATAGGATGGCTGGGTGAAGTCGGCGGAGATGTGCAAGTCCATCAGAACAGTTCGAGTACGGCCTCCGATATCAGCCTTGTTACTATCGGCGGGAACCTCGAGTGCCAACAGAATACTCCGCCGCCGACGCATAAGTATGGCCCGGACTGGGTCACCGGGAATCTGCAAAACCAGTGCGGAGCAAGTCGCGGCTTCGCTGCGAAGGGAACGTCCATTGTTTCTCCTGGCAGGCCAAAAGGCGCCGGGACGGCGTGCGAGGGTCTGGCATCCCTCACCGACTTTCCGGTCCCGAACACAGTAATCATGTCCGCGACGGTAGTCGCGGCCACTGCGACGTTGCCCGAGCACTGCAAGGTGAACGGCATCATCAACCAGCGCGTTAGCCCAATCGACGCGTGTCCCTATGGCGACCGCTTCGAAGCACGTTTGCCGTTACCAGCCGACTGGAATAGCCGTTTGATGTACCAGGGGAACGGTGGATCGGGCGGTACGCTTCCGGCCGCTACGGGAAACGCGGGATCGCTCAGTCCAACCCTCGCTCACAATTATGCGGTGATAACCGATGACAGCGGACATGAGAACAGCCAACTGGCGCAATGTGGGACCAAAAATAATTATGAGTTTACGCTCGATCCGATGGCTACGATTGATAATAGCTACCAATCCATTCAGGTCGCCACATTGACGGCGAAGCATCTGGTCGACGCCTATTATGGCCAGGGGCCAAACTACTCATACTGGTACGGCTGTTCGGCCGGCGGACGACAAGGCATGGTAATGTCGGAGCGGTTCCCGCAATACTTCGACGGGATTGTGGCGGGCGATCCAGTGTATGATATTCAAGCGGTTAATCTCACCGAGATTTGGGGCATGGAGCAGATCCGCGATGTTTATCTGTCGACTACGCCGCCGTTACCGCCGCTACAATTTGTTCCAGGACCGGTGCCCGAAGTAGCCGAACCGATCTTGTATCCGGCATTCCCTCGGAGCGATCAGGCTCTGTTCGAAGCTGCTCTTCTGCAGACCTGTGACGCGCTCGACGGAGTCGCCGATGGAGTGATCGACGATTTACCAGCGTGTCAGTCATTGTTCGATCCGGCCACAGCCACTTACGTTTCGGGTGGCACGATTCATCCCCTCCAATGCCCAGGGGCTAAGGATGCGACCTGCTTGTCTTCGGCGCAGATTGAAGCGATCAAGCGCATTAACCAGGGACCGAGGACCAGCGCTGGGAAACCTATCCGAGCGCCCTCGGGTGCAATCGCCCCAGACCACGTCGATAATACGGTTCTCGGCTACGCTTATGACGGCGGGTATATGACAACCGCCGGTATTCCTTCGCGGAAAATCGGAACACCCACTACGCCTCCCGGAGATTTTGGCGCGGGAGTCAACCAAGTTCCGTTTCTGTGGATTTCGCCGCCTAATCCTGGTTACGACCCGCTGAGCTTCAATTTCGATTTCGACACCGGTATTTTGACGGCATCGTCTCCGGAGACCACCAACTCGACATCACTTAACATCAAAAA
>Ga0126372_10001309_pt1 | contig 10018 bp, 4 predicted proteins | sample PanSoiMetaPlot_6_FD_92762 | JGI IMG/M metagenome (GOLD analysis project Ga0126372, IMG submission 92762) | Tropical forest soil microbial communities from Panama - MetaG Plot_6 | ecosystem: Environmental > Terrestrial > Soil > Tropical forest > Bulk soil | place: Panama | collected 2016-02-17
ATTGATGGATTTCATGGTGGACTATCTTCCCGCGCCCAACGAACGTGGCCCGTCTCGCGGTCAGGTCCCGTCAGGCAATGGCGAGCCACCTTCGCGCAAAATGGATGATTCCGAGCCGGCTTCCATGTTCGTGTTCAAGACTGTTTCGGACCCTTTTGCCGGCAGGATTTCGTACTTAAAAGTAATGTCGGGTGTCGTCAAGAACGATGCCAGTATGCAGAACTTCACCCGCAATACGGCCGAGAAACTGGCGCACATCGCCATCATGCAAGGAAAAACAGCCGTTGCGGTTACTGAGCTGCACGCGGGCGATATCGGCGCCGTGGCCAAACTGAAGGACACACTCACCGGCGACACGCTCGGCGATAAGGCTGCACCGATCCGATATGTGCCGGTCAAGCTGCCCGAGCCTGCCATTACTTTCGCGATCGAGCCCAAAAGCCGCGCCGACGAGGACAAGCTCGGTGCCGGCATTCACAAGTTGATGGAAGAAGATGCCATGCTGCGATTCTTCCGCGATGCGCAAACCAAGGAATTCCTGATCGCGGGCACCGGGCAGCAGCACATCGAAGTGGTTGTTTCTAAGATGAAGAAGCGGTACCACACGGAAGTGAACTTGAAAGCGCCCAAGGTTCCCTATCGCGAAACCATTCGAGGCAAAGCTGACGTGCAGGGCCGCCACAAGAAACAGACCGGCGGGCACGGGCAATTTGGCGATTGCAAGATCAAGATGGAACCGCTGCCCCGGGGCGCCGAATTTGAGTTCGTGAACGACATTTTTGGTGGCGCGATTCCCAAAAACTTCATTCCAGCCGTAGAGAAGGGTATCAAGGATGCCGCCGCGCGCGGATACTTAGCCGGTTATCCGGTGGTCGATTTCAAAGTCGTGCTCTATGACGGCTCATATCACGATGTCGACTCGAACGATCTCTCCTTCCAGATGGCGGGCCGAATCGCTTTCAAGAAAGCCATGGAACAGGCCAAGCCCACGCTGTTGGAGCCGATCATGGCCGTCGAGATTAACGCGCCCGATGAGTTTGCCGGTTCCATCATGGGCGATTTAAACGGGCGCCGCGGGCGCATCCAGGGCATGGATAACCGCGCTGGCAACACGATCGTGAAGGCCGAAGTCCCCATGTCCGAGATGCTGACCTATGGCGTCGATCTGACTTCGATGACACAGGGGCGGGGCAGCTTCAACATGGAAATGCATCACTACGATATTGTCCCGCAGGCTTTGCAGGAGAAGATCATTACGAAAGCGAAACAGGAGCGTGGGGAGCAACCGGAGGAAGAAGAGTGAAGCTTGACTGTTCTCGAGCATCCTGGTGGGCCTGATAGCTACAGTGCTATTTAGCTGAAGACAGAGGTTGACAATCGAAGCTGCCCCGCTAGCTTGTCTCATCCTGGCCGCAAAGCGGATACTGGCTGCGGTAAGCTGGGAGCGGGATGCGAGTGCGCATATGTTTAAGTTCAAATGGGGGTTTGTTACCGCGGCGATGAGGGAGGAAAAACGGTCCCACCCTCAGGAGCACCAAGCTGAGTGAGAAGGAATATCGTCGCGCGATCGAGCAAAGCGCAAGATTCCGAGAAGATGCCGCACAAGAAAGCGAGCACGCGACTAACCGACGATCAGACCAAGGCTGTGGCGCACTACATAAAGAGTCTTACATAAGGAGATAAAATCAATTTTTCAATCAGGCGCCGCCACATGCGGCGACTTGAATTATTTTTCGAGCCGCGAAGCGGCGGGCTGCTTCCGTTGACAGGGGCCGAAGCGGGTGGCTGCGAGCCCGGAACCTAGCCCGCCCCGCCAAGGCGGCACGCAACTCGCGTACGATTCAAACTATCTGTTTCCGCGCTGACCTTTTTCTATCTTCGCCCACGTATCCTTCAAGGCGACCGTGCGGTTAAAAACCGGCTTGCCCGGAGTCGAATCCTGGTCCACGCAGAAGTACCCGATGCGCTCGAACTGGTAGTGTTCTTCGAGGGCGGGAGTAGCCAAAGAGGGCTCAACCTTGGCGCCGTATACGACCTGCAAGGAATCGGGATTCAGGTTCGAGGTAAAGTCCTTGCCAGGTTCGACCTCATTAGGATCGGGCTTGCTAAAAAGCTTGTCGTATAAACGTACCTCGGCGTCCACGGCATGCGCAGCCGAGACCCAGTGGATGGTGGATTTAACCTTGCGGCCGTCGGGAGCGTTGCCGCCTCGGGTTGCCGGATCGTACCTGCAGTGCACCTCGGCCACTTCGCCCTTGTCGTTTCTCATCAGACCGGTGCAGGTCACGAAATAGCCGTAGCGTAAACGAACCTCGCGCCCGGGGGACAGGCGGTAATATTGCTTGGGCGGATCTTCGCGGAAGTCATCTTGCTCGATATAGAGCACGCGCGAGAAAGGTACTTTGCGGACTCCCGCGTTGGGATCTTCCGGATTGTTGACCGCCTCCATCTCTTCCATGCGATTCTCCGGATAGTTATCGATGACCAGTTTCAGGGGACGCAGAACGGCCATCACGCGCAATGCGCGCTTGTTCAAGTCTTCGCGGACGAAATGCTCGAGCATCTCCAGCTCGATCGTGCCGTTCGTCTTGGTTACGCCGATAGAGGAGCAAAAGTTGCGGAGAGCATCGGACGTGAAACCGCGGCGGCGAATGCCAACCAGCGTTGGCATGCGCGGATCGTCCCATCCCCGTACCAGGCCGTCATTGACCAACTGCAGCAACTTGCGCTTGCTCAACAGGGTATAGGTAAGATTCAAGCGATCGAACTCGATTTGTTGCGAAGGAAAAATGCCCAGCTGCTCGATGAACCAGTTGTAAAGCGGGCGATGATCCTCGAATTCAAGCGTGCACATCGAATGGGTCACGCGCTCAATTGCGTCGGACTGCCCGTGCGCGTAGTCGTACATCGGATAAATGCACCACTTGTTTCCGGTGCGGTGATGCCCGGCATGCAGGATGCGGTACATTACCGGATCGCGCATATTCAGGTTGGGGGAAGCCATGTCGATCTTTGCCCGTAAGGTGCGCGAGCCGTCAGGGAACTGGCCGGCACGCATGCGTTCGAACAAGTCCAGGTTTTCTTCGATGGAACGATTGCGGTAGGGGCTTTCCTTGCCCGGCTCGGTTAACGTTCCGCGATATTCACGGATCTCATCAGCGGAAAGATTATCCACATAGGCCTTGCCCGCCTTGATGAGTTCGACCGCCCACGCATAGAGCTGATCGAAATAGTCCGAGGCGTAGTAGAGGCCATCCCAGTGATAGCCCAGCCACTTGACGCTCTCCTCGATGGATTCGACATACTCGGCCTCTTCCTTCGTGGGGTTAGTATCGTCGAAGCGGAGATTGGTGTGGCCGCCAAACTCATCGGCCAAGCCGAAATCCAGATAAATGGCCTTCGCATGCCCGATGTGCAGATAGCCATTCGGTTCGGGCGGAAAGCGAGTTTGGACGCGGCCCTCGTATTTGTTGCTGGCCAGATCGCGCATGATGATATCGCGAATGAAATTCGAAGCGCTCGCTGGTCTGCTGGTTTCCGGTTGCGGATTAGCATTCATAACCTAATGTCATTTTACACAGCGGAGACGCGACGAAGCCGGCCGGGTTCGGGTCCCTCGTGTGCTGACTGGAAACAGGGTTGTCATCCCGCACAGCGCGGGATGGCATAGGCCCGGCACCGGCACAATGCCGAGGAACGCCGGGCTCCAATTCTCCGCTTCGATAAGAAGGATTCGCCGTGGACCTGGTCAGGATAGGGTCTGTAATTTCCCGACCGCATCGTGAATACGTCCGAGAGTCACTTGATTTCCCAGCACCTCCAGCGTCTCAAACAGTGGGGGGGCATTCTTGCGGCCACAAACGGCCACGCGAATAGGCTGAAACATCTGCCCAGCCTTCACTCCAAGTTCCTGGGCGGCTGAGCGCAGAGACTGGTCCAGGAGATCATGCTTGAACTCGGTGGTCACGAGCACCGCGCTCGCTTTCTGCAAGACGCGCAGGGCCATGGCCGCATCTCCTCTTTGCGGAATCAACTCGGCGGGGTCGTAGGGAGGCAGTTGTTCGAGAAAAAAGAAGTCCGCCGCGGTCAGCACATCTCCGAGCAGCTTGATGCGTTCACGGATCAGAGGCGTGACCGCGAGCATTTTGCCAGGCTCGACGTCGAACTTCTCGCGCACGAAGGGAAGTAAACGCTGACTTAAATCGTTGATGGATAGAGAACGAATCTGTTCCGCATTCAGCCACACGGCTTTAGGATCAAATGTCTCTTCCCAACTGGCGGCCGGCTCTTTGAAATTGACTACGGCATTGGCGCGGTGAATGCCAGCGAGGGAGAAAGCTTCAACCAGCTCCTCGCGTGACATTTTTTCCCGGTTATCCTTCGGCGACCATCCTAAGAGGCACAAGAAGTTGATGAATGCCTCGGGAAGGAAGCCGGCGTCGCGGTAGGTGGTGACGCTAACCACCGGCCCATGGCGGCGTTTCGACAACTTGGTCCCATCGGGCGCAACCAGTAAGGGTAGATGGGCGAACTCGGGCGGTTTCGACCCGGCGGCCTGAAAAATGAGGAGGTGCTTGAAAGTATTGCTGAGGTGATCCTGGCCGCGGATGATGTGGTCAATGCCAAGGTCGGCATCGTCGGCGCAAGAGGCCAGGTGATAGGTCGGTAGGCCATCGCTACGGAGGAGGGCAAAGTCCTCGATATCGGCGGTTGATTTCACCTGCTCGCCATACACGGCGTCGACGAAGTGAACTTTTTGCTCGCGGTCGCGGGGCACACGAAAACGGAGAGCGAAGGGCTCTTTGGCGGCGGCGCGGCGATCACTTTCGGCACGGGACAGATCGCGCATGCCAGGGTTGTAGAGCCACGTGCCCGCCGCGCCGGATTTCTCGGCCTCGCCCGGTCGGGCGGGAGTGAAATCGCGGTACGCAAGCCCGCGCTCGAAGATCGTCCAGGCCGTTTTCTGATGCAGCGCCAGGCGGTCTGATTGTCTGTACTCCTCGTCCCACCCGAGTCCCAGCCAGCGCAAACCATCGAAAATTGAGCTGATGGAAGCCTCGGTGTTGCGCGCGAGGTCCGTATCATCGAGACGAAGAATGACGGTCCCGCCATTGCGGCGTGCGTAAAGCCAATTGAAGATAAAGGTCCGGGCGCTGCCGACGTGCAGGAAGCCGGTAGGAGACGGGGCAAAGCGCACGCGTAGACTGGGGCAGGCGGGAACCGGGGCTCGATCAGCGTGTAATTCGGTCATGCGGGTAATCAAATTCCGATGTTACGGTCCCATGAAAAGTCGCGTCAAGACGCTCGGAGGAGGATGGTCCTGGCAAGTGGTTGATGAGAAAAGGAAAAAAGCGGCCGGCTGAATTCAACCGTTGTCATCGAACAGTGTTGTTTTGCGTCGTCTGGTGTGAAAACATTACGGTAAGCTGGAAAAATCGATCCTAAATCTTTGGAGGCCGAGGTAAGCTGATTGTTCCACTTATGAGTGCCGCCACCGTCGCTATTCCGGGAATTCTTGCCTTAATTCCCGGAATCGTTGCGCTGCTTGTATTTTTGCTGTTCACCTACCTTTACGAGCAGAGCCGGCAGCAGTATTTCCGTGCCTGGCAGATCGGTTGGGGAGCCTACTGCCTGCACTACGCGCTGGATTTTTATCGCGGATACTCGAGTGCAGTGCTTCTACTCGGCTCTTTGCTGCTGGTAGCAATGGCGCTAAGCATCTTCGTTTCCACACGCCTGATGCGGGAACGCTTCCGCGTCAAGTGGTACGACATCGCGCTTGGCGTGATCGGGACCATCTTGGCGATATGGAACCTGCGCGCCCATTATGTCGATGGACGATTCACTCCCGGCGCCGGCGTGCCTCTCCACCTGACACTCGAACTTAGCCTGGCGCTAGTTCTTGGCTATTCTTCGTTTTGCTTTTATCACTATGCCCACCAGAAGGGCTCGTTGGCATTCAACCTGCTCGCCATTTCGCTCGCCTTGTGGGCGGTGTTGATGGGCGCTGGGCAGTTTCGTAATTCGCTTTTCGACATATTTGGCGGACACCTCCTAGGTCCCATCCCGCAAATGCTGCTCGGCATCGCCATGGTGATGGTGTTGTTCGAGAATGAGCGCAATGCGGTGCAGGAAAATGCGCTGGCGTTCTCGACCTTGGGGGTGGACCCGACACGCGTACACGATGTCAGGGAGCTGGTTCCCAGCATGGCCAGCATCCTGGAGCGCCTGGTGGCGCCGCTGCCCAAGCGTCGAGCCATCCTCTATATCTCGCAACAGTGGCGCGCAGTTCTACCCTCGGTCGAGCGCGGTTTTTCTCCCGAGTTGCTGGATAAGCTCGAAAATCACAGCGCCGGAGAATTCATCTCCGATCTGGCCTACCGTCGCGGTGGTTTTTTTGCTTTCCGCCATATGTCAGAGCTGGCAGAGCCCTTGCCGGCATTCGCCGGGGAGCGATTCGAGCAGTTCAAGAAGCTGCTCGCCGAGGAAGACATTCGCCACCTGACCGCCGTGAGCTTGCAAACTCGCGAGCACAATTTCGGAGTCATTTTGTTCCCCCATGCCGAACGGCGAATGTTCGGCTCCTCCAACCTACGATTGTTGATTGGACTGGCGTTGCAGATCGGGCTGACGCTGGAGAACTACGTCGTGATGCATGAGGCGCAGCGGCGTACCAAAGAGTACGAGCTCCTGACGGAAATTGGGCAGGCAATCAGCTCGCGCCTAGATCAGGACGAGATATTGCGAGCGGTCCAGAAGGAACTGGGGCAAATTTTCGATACCAGCGAATTCTATATCGCCTTCCAGCAAGGTGACGAGATTCAATTCGAGCTGGAAGTCCAAGGCGGTGAGATCAAGCCCAAGCGCTCGCGCAAGGTCGGGAACGGGTTGACCGAGTACATCATCCGCACCGGCCAGCCGCTCCTTATTCGTTCTGATCTGGAAAAAACGCGGGAACGACTAGGCGTCGGCTACGTGCCCCGCAGCCCGGCCAAGTGCTTCTGCGGCGTGCCCATTCTTCTCGGCGGCAAGGCAGCCGGCGTGATGGCGACCCGCAGCCTGGAGCGCGAATTCGTCTTTGAGCAGCGCGATTTAGACGTATTGCAAACCGCCGCCGGGCAGGTTTCCGTGGCGGTAGAAAATGCCCGCCTGTTCGCGGAGGAGCAGCGGCGGTCGCGGCAGTTCGCCTTCCTCAACAACATCTCGAAAACTGCCATTTCCAGCGAGGATGCGGAACAGATGCTGGCGGAAATCGTCTCCGAGATTCAGAAGAATTTCCGCTTCGAACATATCGGCATCGGCATTTTGGACTACGTCACCAAGGAAATTGAGATCAAGGCGGAAGCCGGAGTGACCCGGCAGGCGGTGGGGAAGCGGATTCCATTAGGGGTGGGGATTCTCGGGCGAGTGGCGCGCACCAGCGAAACCGCGCTCGTGCAGAACGCCGGCGAAGCGCACCTGGTGGGCGTGCTGCCCCATGCACGTTCCGTTCTGTGCATTCCGATTACGTATAGCGAGACTCTGCTGGGCGTTCTCAATGTCGAGAGCCATCGCGAAAACGCATTTGCCCCGCAAGACGTTCTGATCCTCAAAACCTTGGCGGATCTGCTGGCCACCGCCTTACACAACTCCTTCGTATTCCAGAAGCTGCAACAGCAGTCGATCACCGATGGCTTGACCGGCATCAAGACGCGGCGTTTCTTCTGGGAAGCCCTGACGTCGGAGTGGAAGCGCGCCTCGCGCTCGGGACGACCGTTCTCGGTGGTACTGATTGACCTCGACAAATTCAAGCAGGTCAACGACAGCCAGGGGCACCTCGAAGGCGACCTGGTATTGGCGCGCGTTGGGCGACTGCTGGAGCAGAAATGCCGGCAGTCCAACGTGGTCGCGCGCTATGGCGGAGACGAGTTCATCATTCTCATGCCGGAAACCGGCATCGAGCAAGCGCAGATCCTGGCCGAGCGGCTGCGCCTATGGGTGGCCACCGATCCCATGCTAGCCGAACACAAGATTACTGGCAGCTTCGGCGTGGCCAGCTTCCCAGTGCATGGCTTCTCGGTCGAAGACATCATCCGGGTGGCGGATGCGGGCATGTACGTCTCCAAACGAGAGGGCGGAAATCGCGTTTCTACCGCCGAAGATTACGACGATGGCGAGAGCGCGGCCGTACAGCGCCAGCTCATCTCGGGATATATCGAGGGATTCCTGCAACGCGAACATACCGGGCCCGAGCACCTCGAGGAGTTGATCACCAGCCTGCAGAAGTTTTCCGGCGGTGAAAACAGCAATATACAAGTTCTGCGGGAAGCGATCGAAGCGCTCAGCCGGGCGGCCGAGAGCCGGGAGGTTCAGTCGGCCGGTCATGGCGATCTGGTGGCGCGGTATACGGATATAGTTGGCCGCGCCCTGGGGATGCCGCCGGAAGAATTGACTGACCTGGTCTATTCGGCGCGCGTGCACGATGTAGGCAAGTTGTTTGTACCGGAAAGAATTCTGAACAAGCCCGGTCCGCTCACCGATGAGGAGTTTTACCTGACCAAAATCCACGCTCGCATGGGCGCCGAAATTGTAGGGACGATTCCGGGAAGTGAGCGCATGCGGAAGGCGGTCGAGCACCATCACGAGTCACTCGACGGATCGGGGTATCCCGGAGGATGGCGCGGTGAGCAAATTCCACTTTGGGCGCGCATTCTCAGCCTGGCGGATGCATATGTGAATATGACGACGGATCGCACCTTCGCCCCGGCTAAGTCGAGCGATCAGGCACTGGCGGAATTGGAGCGCTTGAGCGGCATTTACTATGACGGCATGTTGGTGCGGCTGCTCATTCGGCAATTGAAGACGGAAAAGACCGCCAGGTAGTTCCCAATTTTGTGCTCCCGGCGCGTCACGATCGCCTGCGGGGCGGCGCGGGGCGTAGTCACTTGAAACCGGGTAGCGAAACCTGCAAACTATCTTCCATGAGCGTAAGTCTCTCGTTGTCCAATCGAGTTGCCCTGGTGACTGGCGGGTCGCGGGGCATTGGCGCAGCAACGGTGCGCATGTTCTCGGCGGCTGGGGCAAAGGTTGTGTTCAACTATCAAAAAGCCGAAGCCGCTTCCAGACAGCTGGTGACCGACTGCGGAGAAGATCATTGCACGGCGATTCGGTGTGATCTGACGGGCACCGAAACCGCCAAACAGTTGGTGGATGCGACGGTCGAACGGTATGGGAGACTCGATATTCTGGTCGCGAATCACGGGATTTGGCCGCCGCAGGATACGCCCATCGAACGAATGACAGACGAGCAGTGGCGGCGAACCATGGCGGTGAATCTCGATGCCGTATTTGCTCTGGTTAAGCACTCGGTGGCCGAGATGAAGAGACAGACGCGAAATGGCGCCCGAGGGCACGTGGTTTTGATTAGCTCTACTTCGGGACAGAGAGGCGAGGCTTTCCATTGTGACTATTCCGCAACGAAGGGCGCTCTTATCAGCATGACGAAGAGCCTTTCCAGCGAACTGATCCGCGACGGCATCTACGTGAACTCGGTGGCGCCTGGATGGGTCGACACCGACATGTCCGGTCCCGCGTTGGCGGATCCGAAGACTCGGGACGCGATCTTTGCCACGATCCCCTTGGGACGGGTGGGGTGCGCGGAGGAGATCGCGGGTCCCATTCTGTTTCTTTGTACCGAGCTCGCGGGGTTCATCAGCGGCGAGGTTTTCAATGTGAATGGCGGGGCGGTGTTGGTGGGGTGAATGGGTCACTGGGTGGGCAGCGGGAACGGCACGTGTTTACGTCTAACTTGAGTTGGTTTTCATGATCGGTTTGATCATTGCTTTCTTGCTTTCGACGGTCGCCTGGGGGCAGGGGGTTACGCCCGAGTCGACTGGCGCGCCTCCGACTACGCAGAGCGGACAAGCGAGTAATCCTACGGACCAGGAGAATGCCCGTAAAGCCCGGGGGCTGATCGATCAGGCGATTCAGGCACTCGGCGGGCAGGCGTTCCTCAACTTCCAGGACATGAGCCAGCAGG
>Ga0126372_10001310_pt1 | contig 10013 bp, 8 predicted proteins | sample PanSoiMetaPlot_6_FD_92762 | JGI IMG/M metagenome (GOLD analysis project Ga0126372, IMG submission 92762) | Tropical forest soil microbial communities from Panama - MetaG Plot_6 | ecosystem: Environmental > Terrestrial > Soil > Tropical forest > Bulk soil | place: Panama | collected 2016-02-17
ATGGGTGCCAGACAATTCGTGGTGCAGGAGGCGTTGGAAAGGATATGGTGCTTTGCCGAATCGTACTTACTCTCGTTCACACCCAGGACGATGGTGATGTCCTCATTCTTCGCCGGGGCAGAGATGATCACCTTCTTTACAGGACCCCGCAGATGCTTCTTCGCATCTTCGGCGTTGGTGAACCTGCCCGTGGATTCAATCACGACCTGTGCTCCCACCAATGCCCAATCGAGCTGTGCCGGATCTTTCTGCGCAAAGACTCGCACCGAGTGGTCATCGACCTTGATGCAATCCTGTCCGGCGATAATTTGGTTGGGGAGATTGCCCACGATCGAGTCGTATTTCAGCAGGTGGGCGAGCGTTTTGGGATCCGTTAAGTCATTCACCGCGACGATGTCAATGTTGGGATCGTTGATTGCACTTCGATAGATGTTGCGTCCGATACGTCCGAAGCCATTGATACCTACTTTGATTGCCATGTTGCCTCCACAATTTTATGAGAACAGAACCCACAACAACTGAGGAATCGCCCCGGTAACTCTTGATGTTAGCAGGTGAGAAGAGCCAGCAGCAAATAACCAGGGGCTAAGCGGGCTGTAGCAAGATTTATGCAGACGAGCCCGGTTACCTGGCGGGTGGTGGCTCGACTTCATATCCAGTCAGGCTGTGTGTCGCATGTCGTGTATGTCGCCGACCAGATGGCAGCCGACGTGTTGAGTGACCGGAGCCGGCGTAATGCCAAACCGTGCTCATCACAACGCCACCCTGCTTTCCACCTCGTCTCGGTCATCAGATGGTTGGCGGTTGGGCGACATCAGGTGCACATCGTAAAACGAGAGATGTCGATTGGCCGCTAGCTGAAACGGCCGGGTCTTAAACTCACGCAGACACTTTCGGCGCGTATCACAAGTTAATGCGCTCGGACCTGCAGCAGCCTTCCCAAGACCGCTGTCGTAACTGAGAGAAGGTGTTAGTTGCGATCGCGTAACCTGGGTAGCTGACCTGGAGATATGATTCGGTCTGCAAGTAGCCCTTTATTCTGACCGCCGACGTGGATGGGAACAAGTCCGCGTATGTCTCGGAGCGGCGCTGGACTGGAATGTTGCATTCTAACGTTTCCGGCCTGCTCTTGCCCTGGTGGGCAACATTGTTTGCGAAGCCAATCATGCGGGTTTCCCGTGTGGCTTGATGGCCGCGCCTGTCATTGGCGCGGCAGAAACCGCGCTCCTGGCCTCTTTATAGGCTCGAGACGGTCGGAGTGGGCGCCGGCAACTTGCAGTGCACAACCGCCATCTAGTTTCCATTACTTACCCGGTTTAGGTATCCGTGGCGAGAAGACTACGGTGACGCGCGGATCGATTGCCCGTCAAGGCTACCCGCCGGCATGATGAACTAGCTTTGTGGAAGCACTCCCGCAATTTTGGTCTTGGCTGCACGACCCGTTGTGTCGGATCGTTGTGGGTTCATGCTTTCCCGGTTGAGTCCGCGTGGTACTCGCACTCGATCGCTGAGGAATGCATTCCTCCCGCCAATGAACACTGTTCTGCCGCTGCTCGTGATTCTTGATCTGAATCGGCTAGGGCTGCTGACCTGCACGTGAGCTGCGTAAGAGAGATTCGCGTTCGCCTGCTACGGGAGGTTTAGCTCGATGAAAATACTGTCTTTACTCCACAAGAAGGGGACCCGCATCAATAGGTATTTCGCCTTCATTATTTTGCGCGCATCGTCCGCTCTTGGGGAAGTAAGGATTCGGGCTGTAGCGCCAAATTCCGGGCCTGTAACCTTGCCCCGCATCGTGCAGGGCGCAATCAGCACTCGCGGATTATTGCGTATCCGTTTAGCCTTGCCCGATTTCGGATTAGTGAACAGGTATAGCTTACCCTCGGCCTCTGCAAACCATACTGGAGTGCGTACAGGCACTCCGGATTTACGAAAGCTGGTTAAGGAAAGATACTTTTGCCCCTGGAACTCAGTTGGAACCCGCATGACGCATTGTACTGCTATAGGGTGACTTCCAGATGTCCCTGTCATTGCTCGAAAGCACTCGGGTGTGTTACAAGCCAATCATGCGCAAATGGATGCGCGAGCGCATGAAGCGCCGCAAGCAGAAAACCGAATCTGCACAGCCGCCACAGGCAACCAGCACACAGGAGGCTCCGCTGCAGCCGGCGTACTTCGACGCCGCAGCGAGGCCTTCCGAGCGGACAGAATCGGCAGGGGTAGTGCCCGAGCCGCCTCAGGTAGAAAAGCCCGCCACAACAGCAACTGAAGTTCATGGTGAAGCGCCAGCCGAGGTTCCAGCGCCAACCCGTGCGCCGAGCCCTCCTGGAGTCGCGGCACCTCGCCGCCGCCGGCGCCGTGGTCGAGGTGGACGCGGGCGTCAGCAAGGGCCACGACCGGCAGCACCTCCTCAGCCCACGTTGGTACCCTCGACCGAACCTCGACCGTCGCAACCATCCCGGCAGCCTGCAGCTTTCGTACCGGCTACCCCGCCCATCTCCAAAGTTGCCAAGGGCATCGTCGTCTTAGCGATCGGAATACCCGGATCGGGTAAAAGTTCCTGGTTCAAACGGCACAATATCCGTGCGCTCTCTAGCGATCTGCTCCGCGAAATACTTTTCGATGATCCTACAGAGCAACGTTATCAAGACCTGGTCTTCTCGAATCTGCGCTCCATGTTGAAGGCCCGGATGATTGCCCGGCGTCCCTTGAATTATGTAGATGCCACCAATCTCTCACCCCACGACCGGCGCACCTGGATTAAGCTGGCGCGCGATTATGCATACGATGTGCACGCCGTCTTCTTCGATGTACCCCTGGAAGTGTGCATAGAGCGCAACCAGCGGCGTCGCCGCGTGGTCCCGGAAGATGCCATGAAGCGCATGGCGGCAAGGTTACGGCCACCCAGCTTCGAGGAAGGTTTCTCTAAAATTACCGTGGTTCGTGTCAAGAAGAAAGAGACTGCGAGTTAAGCCTCGCGGTGTGTGAGCTGATGTGCCATTCTGCCTTGGGAACTCCGGCGAAGCGAGCGATTGCATCATGTTTTCAGATACGGCAACAATTCCTTAAATGCCGGGCTGCCTGAGCGTTGCAGCAATTCATACATCATCATCTCCGTGGAAGAGATTATTGCGCCGGCAGCTCGCATGCGCTCCAGGCCTATCTTCCAATTCCACTCTGTCCGCGAGCTTACCGCGTCGGAAGCTACGTGCACCAAGTAGCCTTCGCGCAACGCGCCCAATGCGGTCTGCATAACGCAGATGTGGCTCTCCATGCCACACAGCAAAACGGTATTTCGGTTCCCCTGAAGATGCTTCAGCTGCGAGCAAAAGCGATCGCTGCCAAAGCAAGAGAACTCCAGCTTGTCGATGGGCGCCTGAGGCAATAGGGAAGCGATCTCGGGGACGGTACTGCCGAGTCCTTTGACATATTGCGTGGTGGCCAGAACTGGAAGGTTCAGAATCTGGGCGAGACGGATTAAAAGCTGGGAATTGCGCAGCAGGCGCTCTTTTTCGAAGATTGGCGGCAGAAGTTTCTCCTGGATATCTACAACGACCACAGCACACTGATCCACTTCCAACGCCTTCCGCGCGACCTGCGCATAATCATCGAGTTGCGTAATGTTGCCGATTGTAGCGACCATGACCGCTCCCCCAAGAATACGGCACTCGAGAGCATTCTAGCTCTTTAAGCAATCTGTCTGGAGGTGGGGAAGGATATCCATAGGATATCCATGCGCCAGCCGAGGACGCGTGGCTAATGTTCTCAGAGCGGCGATTAGCCGCCCCTGGGAGTTGTCCTTCGAAAACGCTGGCCGAGTTCTTCCCTAGAGCACCAACACTCTTCTATGACCTTATCGATCGATTAGATGTTTAAGCTCCCGCAGATCCCCAGACGAGGCATCGGAGACGAGGCAAAATTGCATTTCACCCGAGCGCCACGTCATCCAGTTGTAGCCCTGGCGCGATCCTGAACTCTCAGAAAACATAATGGTCCCAGTGTCAGGCCAGACAAAGAGGTTAATGAAGTGTTTGCGACGCGCATAGACTAGAAATTTCGCAGCCACTGCGGGAAGAGAAGTTAAATGAAAAGGCGGTGAGAGCTCTGCATCTCGCAACCGGAACATAATTCCAGCCTTGCCGATCACCCAGGGGAGAAACTTTTGTAGATAATTTGTTCGAGGGCGCGCTGGTTGAGTCGGTTATGTTCTTAAGGAAGACTCTTCCGTTGAGAGAGGAAGACTGCCGATAATGCGCGTACCTTCGCCTGGGGAAGATTGAACGGCGAGTTCTCCTCCCAGAAGCCGGAGACGCTCTCGCATAGTTAACAAACCAAGACCTTGACCGGCCTTATCGGTTTCGAATCCGACGCCTGAATCGCGAACTTCGAGCTTTAGCCTGCGTTCGTGCGCCTCCAAGCGAATCGCTACCTCAGGGGCTCTTCCATGTTTAACGGCATTATTAAGGGCTTCTTGCGCTACTCTGAACAAGCAGAGAGCGGCATCATAGGAAATGCCAGGTATGTCATGCGTCTGTAGGTCGACGGCAATGTGGTACTGTCGTTCTGCTCTGTGGGACAAGCCTTCCAGCGCCGCTACCAATCCGAGATGCTGCAAAATGGAGGAATGGAGTTGGTGTGACAGTTCGTGGACAGCAGTCGCGAGTTCCTCGGCTTGCTGCAAGAGCTCCGAAAGTTGAGCATGCGCGGCCGTCATATCGGCGGGTAGTTCTTGGCCAATTTGCGAAAGGCTAATCAGCAAGAACGAGAGTCGTTGGCCAATGTCGTCGTGCAACTCCTGACTAAGAAGTCGGCGCTCAGTTTCCTGTCCTTGGATGAGTCCTGCGGAGAGGCGTTGCAGTTCTGCATCGCATTCGCGTAGCTGAGATTCCAGAGTCTTCCGATTCGTTATGTCTTGCAACATCACGATCACGACAGGAGGAGAACCGGAGTCGGTCCTAAGCAGAGAAACCGTTTGATGTGCCCAAATTGTCTCGCCATCTTTTCGCTTGAAGGGTTTGTCAAGTTGGTATTCGGAAACCAGCCTCGAGCAAAGCTTCTGAAAGAGCGCCAAATTCTGACTCGAATCTTCAATTCCCAACTGACAATCATTCTTGGCAAGCAATTCCGCTTCGGAATAGCCGAGAATCGAGCACAGAGTCGGGTTTGCAAACAATATCTGCCGGTCAAGATTTTCCAGAGCGATGCCGACAGGTGCTTGCATGACCAGCCCTTCGAACCTTTGTTGGTAGTCAGTCTTGACTGCCTCCACCGATCGCCGTTCCAGGGCGGCAGCAAGAATATCCGCGAGCACCGCAAATTGACTCAGAAAATCATTAATGAGACCGGAGTTCGCCGGGAACACGACCGCCAGGACACCGCTGGTTGTGGTACCGCAAGTTGAGGGTATAAGCAGTAAGGGATTGCCCAGGACACCTTTGAAGAACCTCCTATCAAGCATCTCACGCGGTGGGAGATCCTGCAGTCGGTGAAGAATGACAGTTTCGCCAAGGACGAGCCGCCCGGCGGTGTAGGGAATTTGGTCAAATGCCACAACCATGGGACTCGGTTGGCTATCACGAGCGGCGCTTGAGTACTGGTGGATGAGCGTCGACCTGCCGCGGCGATACCAGACGATTCGCTCCGCTCCTGTCACTTCCAGAACAATGCGAAACGTCTTCTCAATTTCGTTTTCGAGTCCCTCCGCATAGTTAAATGCGAGGCGCTTGGAAATTCCAGACAGCGATTGCTCAAAAAGCAGCTGGCGATGATAGATACTCTGGGTACGCCGCAAAGACTCTTCCACGGATTGTCGTTCAGTCATTACGGCGGCCAGCAGTATCAGGGGCACGGCCAGTGCGCAAAGAAGCACTTGCAGAAACGGAACGTTCATGGCCATCGAGGACGACGCAAATGGACCGCGACCATGTAGGGCGCTCGATAGGGCGATCAACGAGATAGCGACAAAAGATGAACTGAGTCCACCGACCCCAAGGCGCAGAGTTGCCCAAAGCAACAGCGGCAACGGAAGATATACCAGAGCAGCTATACTGTGTTGTATGGGCATTCGGTCGAATACCACAACGCTTGTCAAGGCTATTGCACACCACAACAGTATCGCCTCCATATCTCTATGTAGGCTCTTGGAAGCTAGCGATAAGAAACGCTTAGAACCTAAGGTGATGATAGTTGGTGCCAACGTCAATTCGGCGAGAACGGTCGCAAATAGCCAGGTCTTCCATAACAACCAGTAGCTTCCCGCTGGCCACATCGCTTTTGCGACGGCGGCATCCGCTAATGACGTCAGCAGGGGGGCGACAATAGCGCCGAAGACCAGGAATACATTCACGCCGCGCACAGTCTGGAAGAGAGATTGACAGTTGGAAAAGGTGGTAATGCAAGCCGCGCCTAGCAGGGCACCGCCCGTATTGCCAATCAGGGAGGCAAAGGAAACAGCAGCTGGAACTCCGGCGCGCATTTGTCCGAGAATGTGAGCGGGAGAGACCACAAGCAGGAAGATCCACCACGCCCGCCGCGGGGTCAAGACGAGAGCGGAAATAAGGACAGCAAGGGGAGGCCAAAAAGTGGCGATTGGCTGCTGAGCGGGAGTCAGCGCGAAACCAACCATCACGGCGAGATAGTAGCCCACCGAAACGGCTGACGAAACCAGAACCGTACCGAGTGGGCTGCGGAGGTTGAAAACCGACGCAGGAGGTCGTGCTTGGATAGTCTGGAGATCTGATTGGAGGTTTGCAACCGGGGATGAGGAGCTCATAGGTTTGGCGTCCCTTCTGGACCGAGGGACCTGGCAGCCGCCACGTACACCGATAACGAATCCGCTAAGACCACCATATGAATGTGTAGCAATCCGAGAGAGGTGCCTCGTGGGGAGGTGAAAGGTTCAACTCCATTCGACCGGGTCACAGGGTAAAAGCTACGTTGGCTCTCCGGATTAGTGGCTAAGCCTGATTTCTCTGGCAGTAGCTCAGCCGGTTCACACATTACCGGGACCAGCACCTGTGTTATCACGTGTCGCCACCAAAGTTGGCGAGCGAATGAAGATGAGTACTAAGGAGACGCTAAGATATGCTCCTTTATAGCGAATCTGACCAGGTCAGAATTTGTCTTCAACCCGAAATCATCCATGATGCGATATTTGTGAAAAGCGACGGTCCGCGTAGCGACACGCAAGATCGCAGCCACTTCCTTCATGGTGCGCCCTTCAGCCAGTAACTGCAGCACCTCCCGTTGACGCGGAGTCAATACCTTCCTGTGATCTATGTCGGAATGGCGGATAAATTCTTCACGAAGATAATTCTCAATCTTCGGTGTTACGTAGGAATGACGCTTGAGAACCTCTCGGATCGCTGTGACCAGTTCATATCCGGCTGATTTCTTCAGCAAATATCCCGATGCCCAGTGGCCAACCGCCTCGGACGCCAACTTATACTCCTCACTCATCGTGACCACAACAATCTGAGTGTTGGGTAGAAGATTCTTAAGTTGCTGCCCAGCGCTCATGCCGCTGAGTAGAGGCATGCCAAGGTCGAGAATGATTACATCGGGCTTCAGTTGTTGAGCAACCTGCAGCAGAGTACGGCCATCCGTGACAGTTCCCAATACCTCGAACTCAGGTTGGAGTAGCTTCTTAAACGCCTCGGCTACGAGGGTATGATCATCCGCGAGCAATATCCGGGCCTTCCCCATAATTGTCCCCACCCAAACCTGCTCTGCTCGGTGCGAAAGTGAGTAGGAAATAGTCTTCGATCTATTTCAAAAAAAGGTGCTCACTCTTTCTTCAGCAACACTATAGGTGGGCAAGAACCCAGGCACAACTGGTACTTTTACCAGAACGATAACAGTAGATTGACATGGTAGGTTGCTCGAATAGCATCGTTTGACAGGTAAATATTGGTGGCGACTTACAGGTAAGGTGATCGATTCTGAACCGGGGTAGCCTAAAACAAAGATCAGAGTAGCGTTAGGATCAGCCACCGAGAGCACTCCATTGGGCAGGCAGAATAGAGTCCTGCTGGCGTGGGTTCCGCATTTTAGATGTTCGATCAGCAAGGTGAGCTGTGACGGAACCACACGCGATTGCCCGGTCGCTTCGCGCTTGTGGAGCAAAGCGGAAAAACCGGTCTGCGATGCGCAGTGCAGAAACCAAAAGCCAAGTGCGGTCAAGGTAAAGGATCTCGTACTCCCGCGCCCTCCGATCTCTTTCGCTCGGGGCGTGAGCCGCCCGCACGTGATGCAAACATCTCAGACCACTTTTCTAAATTCTGTCGCGGTGCTAAGCATTTCGCGGATCGAGGAAAGGAGTTGTTCAGGGTGCACAGGTTTTTGCAGAAGACGTTCGTCGCGCTGAAGACGGTGGAACTGTTTTTTCCCGTCGACATATCCCGTGATATACATGATTTTTGTCCCAGGACGAATGTCGCGTATCTTTTGGGCCACATCGTATCCGGACAATCCAGGCATAATCAGGTCCGTTAGCACCAGATCGATCCGCGTGGGGGAGCGATTAGCGATACGAAGGGCTTGCTCGCCGTCCTGAGCTTCGAACACGCGATAGTGGTTGTCTTGGAGGATCTTGCTCAACAAATCACGCAAGTCTGCTTCGTCCTCCACGAGCAGAATGGTAGTCTCATTCTGCTCTGGGCGCCGGGGATAAGTTAGGCTGGGTTCGGCTAATGTCAGTTGCGGAGCCCGCGGAAGATAAATTTCGAACTCGGTGCCTTGCCCGAGTTCGCTCCTCACAGTGATCTTGCCCGCGGATTGACCGATGATTCCATACACCGTCGAGAGGCCCAGGCCGGTCCCCACGCCTGCGGACTTGGTGGTGAAAAAGGGATCAAAAATGCGAGCCTTGGTTGCTGCGCTCATACCTACTCCGGTATCGGAGAAGCGGAGCAACACACCAGACTCTTTAATGTTCGCGGTTGAGATCGTGAGAGTTCCACCATTGGGCATTGCATCGCGAGCATTTACCACGAGATTCAGGAACACCTGTTCCAGCTGTCCGCGATCGCCCTGCACTGGCAAGATTTGCGGGCTAAGCTGGAGGCGTAGCTTAATGCCCTTTCCCAGAGCGTCTTCCACTAGGGTGGACAAGTCTTGCAGGATGTCGTTCAGATCAAGCACTTCGGCATTAAATCGTTGTTTTTTCCCGAAAGCTAACAACTTCTTGATCATGTCACTGGCCCGTTCACTAGCTTTCAGAATCTGCATGGCGTTCTCTTGGTTCGCATCTTCTGGTTGGAGTCGGGCTTTGATTAGCGTGGCATAGCCGATAACGATGTTAAGGAGATTATTAAGGTCATGTGCCAACCCGCTCGCAAGCTGACCGATTGCTTCCAGCTTCTGGGCTTGCCGTAGTTGATCTTCCAATTCCCAGTTGCGCCGTTGCGCGTTGCGCAGCTCGGTGGCGTCAAGGGCAAAGGCAATGCCGTCGCCACTCGGGGCGCCCAACAGTGCTTCCCCAACGATGACTGGGACACGCACCATGTCTTTCCGGAGATACTCCTTTTCAACCGTGACATGCTTCTCACCAGCGGCAAGTCGCTTCAGCGCGAGACGGTCCTGGGCCATCCATTCTGGCGGAGTAATTCGGTGCCAGTTCAGCCGGCCTGCGCGTAGCTCTTCCCGAGTGTATCCAACTAGTTGCAGGAAAGCGTCATTAGCGTCGGTTATCTCTCCCGATTCCTGCCAGTAGCAGATGGCAATCAAGTTAGATTGCGACAGCCGTTTGAGGCGAACTTCAGTGATGCGGCGCGATTCCATTTCCTCCCGCTCGCGGGCTCGGAGGAAAGCGTACAGCATCGGGGCAGTGACGAGAATGTATAGAAGGCACTTGAGGCTGTCAATTCCCCAGATCTCTGCTGGGGCGTGGATGGCGATATGCAATATCGCCTCTGCGACCAATACCCAAAATATTGACCAAATAACAAAGCCGATTACAATTTTGACGGAAGAGAAACGAAATGACGATCGCATGCTCATAGGTGACTCGGCAG
>Ga0126372_10001311_pt1 | contig 10012 bp, 9 predicted proteins | sample PanSoiMetaPlot_6_FD_92762 | JGI IMG/M metagenome (GOLD analysis project Ga0126372, IMG submission 92762) | Tropical forest soil microbial communities from Panama - MetaG Plot_6 | ecosystem: Environmental > Terrestrial > Soil > Tropical forest > Bulk soil | place: Panama | collected 2016-02-17
CTTATCTGCCCACCGGTACTGGGCTGTATATCATGGCGATTCGCGATGTGGAGGTTTTCCGCAACCGAATTCAGAACAACAACACTGTCAATGCCTACATCATCAATTACAAGACCGGCGTGGATGAGGAATCGCTCAGGGCCACTGCAGATTCACCCATCACGCAGAAGATATTTGTGCCTGAGGACAAGCGCTTTGATCCCTTCGCCCAGCTGATCTATATCCATGATAACGACGTTGGTCGCGGCGGGCAGTCGCCCGACCAGCGTATCAAGGGCATAAAAGACATGGCTGCCGGGCTCGGCGGCAAGTTGCCCGATTTCCTCTATGATGGGGTTATCAACCCGCAGTGGCGGCGTAAAGGCGCGAACAGCGGCCAAGTGTGCTTCCAGAGCAATGGGGGAGCAACATTTCTGAATTTCGACGCCACCGGGGGTATGAAACATCCCGTGCGTAACATCAAGGCTTATGACTGCGAGTTGCCCCCATTAGCCGCGGTGAACCTGCCTTCTTCGAAAAATACGGCAAGAGTGGGAGCGCCGTGAGAGCCGTCGCCGGAGCGGTATGCCTTGCGACGATTCTGTGCTTGTGTAACTGCTCGCAGGGCCCGGTGAGCTTGCACGTGGCTGAGCCTTATCCAAAGAGACTTTCCGAGTGGCGCCTGTTCACCGCAATTCAGCCAGCGCTGAAGCCGAACCTGGGGGTCGTGCCCTACGACCTCAACACGCCATTATTCTCCGATTATGCGAGCAAGTATCGCTTCGTCTGGATGCCCAAGGGTACAGCGGCTGAGTATCGCGAGGAGACACCCTTCGACTTCCCCGTTGGTACGGTGCTAGCCAAGACCTTTACTTTTCCGGCAGTCAAGTCCGGCGATCCCGAAAGACTCATCGAAACGCGGCTGCTGGTTCGCACCCAAACGGGGTGGGTACCGCTGCCCTACATCTGGGACGCGAATCAGCGGGATGCCACGCTCCAACTCGTGCCTGACCCGGTGCCGATTCACTACATCGACACTGCAGGTAAACCGCATGACTTCGTGTACGTAATTCCAAATACGAACGAATGTGCAGAGTGCCACGACAACAACAAAGTTCTGCAGCCGATCGGACCGAAAGCGCGTAATCTGAACAAGGACTTCGCTTATGAATCGGGGGCCGAAAATCAGCTGTTACATCTGGCGCGCGTTGGTTATCTTCATGGGCTCCCGCCAACGCAGCCTGCCTGGCCTAAGGCCGCAAAGTGGGATGATTCCTCAGCGCCACTAGACGTGCGCGCCCGCGCGTACCTCGACAACAACTGCGCTCATTGCCATCAGCCCGGCGGTCAGGCCGGTTACACCGGGGTCGATTTCCGCTTTTCGCAAGGCCATCTCGCCAACCAAGGGCTCTGCAAATCGCCAAACTCGGCGGGATTTGTCGGCGCCCTGCGCTATGACATCGTCCCCGGCGATCCCGACCATTCCATTCTCATCTATCGTCTTGAATCTACCGCTCCCAAGGTTTCTATGCCGGCTTTGGGACGCGACCTTGTGCACGTCGAGGGCGTGCAACTTTTGAAACACTGGATTGCGAATCTTGCGGGGGGATGCCATCAACGAGAGTTCTGACGATGGTCCGTGAAATGGAGCAAGAAGGGATTGATGAATGCTGGCCCGGATTGCTCTTCTGTGGCCTCATCCTGAATGACATCCCAATGCTACACAAGAATTCGATCGTCGATGCGAACGATGTCGGCCGCGATCCAGTTCACGGGGAGGACGAAGTTCGAAAATCGTCCATGCACAATTGTTTTGGCTCAGCGTGAAAATGGCGAAGGGGCGTTCTCCGTTAGTGTGGATTCCGCCCCATTAACTCAGCTATTTCCGAAAGGCGGAATCTCCACACCCGGCGCATACCATCCCCGATAGGGTTGGCAGGGAGTTTGGAACTGTCCGGTCTGTGGCCCAACCATGCCGGTCATTGAACGCGCCTCACTGCAGCTCAACTACTCCTCCGATCTCCACCTCATCCCACGTGGTGCACAGCATGAAACCCGACTCAACCAAAGCCCTCGCGGCGGATACAACTCCCATAGACCCGAAGCGCCGAAGCCGGAGAAACTTGTTCAGTTGGGCGCTCATACGGACGCTTCAGGCACAGCCCTAAGACTTGTTAGGACCAGTCTCTATCGGAGACTGAATCTGCACAAACCGCCAACCAAAACGACCTTTGATGCAGAGATTGCCGTGGGTCACAGCGTGGCCAATCGGTGAGGTCACGCGAACGATCTGGCCATCCTGCTGGTGCACGGTCAAGTTGCAGCCTACCCCACAGTAAGGACAGATGGTGTCGGCTCGGCTCTGACGACTTTCGTCCCAACTACCCGCCTGTCGCATGTCGTATTCGCTCTTGAACATCAGCGCGCCGGTGGGGCAAACACCAATACAGTTGCCACAATAGACGCAGGCTGAGTCGGGTAGGGGAACATCAAACTCTGTTGCGATGTGGGCTGAAAAACCGCGGCCCGCTACAGCGATGGCGAACGTATTCTGCGCGTCGACTCCACAAGCTTCTACACACTTGTAACAGAGAACACACTTTGAATAGTCACGGACGTAGAGATCGTTATCGTTTTTGACGGGCTGGGAAACCGTGGCGGAGGCTACACCGAAGCGCTCCGGGTGGGCACTATACGCATCGATATAGCCCTGCAAAGTCGGGGCCGTGGCAAGGTCCACGGACGAGGCCAGAAACTCCAGCAACAACCGTCGGCTGAGACGGACACGCTCAGAATCAGTCTTGATTGCCATGCCTGGCTCTACCTTGCGCGAGCACGCGGGTACGAGTGTCCGTGAGCCTTCCAATTCCACCACGCAGATGCGGCAGACATTTGCTGGAGTCAGGCATTCCAGAAAGCAAAGCGTTGGAGTGTCAATCCCAAGTATCCTGGTGGCCTCGAGGATAGTGGACCCTTCAGCTACCGACACAGAATTGCCGTCGATTTTGATCTCGATGAAGCGGGGTGTTACGGGCTTCTCCACTTGTGGAATCGGACCCGGCGGCACAGGTACGGTAGGCTGAGGCGCGTCGAGCATCTGATTGGTTTCTGCCAAGTCGCTCACGAAAAAAGGCTCCATCGCTGGACGGCGGATTCCAACGCGCTGGGAGCGGTTTGACCCAGGCCGCAGATTGAAGCGTCACGCATCGCCTGGGCGATCTCGCCTAACAACTTGAGTTCGCCTGCCACAGAACCAAGAGGCCTCCCTTGCACCAGACGCTGAAGAGCTTCCTGCTGGCGTACTACGCCGACGCGACATGGGACACATTGGCCGCAAGTTTCATGGCGGAAGAAACTGGCGATGCGCAGTAGTACTTGTCGAAGGTCGACCGTATCGTCGAATAGCATGACTGCACCCGAACCAAGGGTGGCTCCGATGGCTCGCGCGCCTTCAAACGTGAGGGGCATGTCCAGGTCCTGGGGGGAAACAAAGGATCCAGCCGCGCCGCCCAGAAGCACCGCTTGCAACCTGCCGCTGCCAGACACGCCACCCGCAATATCAATGAGCGTGCGCAGCGTGTTTCCCATGACGACCTCATAGACCCCAGGATGTGCCACGTGCCCGCTAAGGCAAAACAGTCGTGTACCAGCAGAAATGTCCGTACCAGACTGAGCGAAAACGGCGCCACCTTCCCGGAGGATATAGGGCACGTTCACCAGCGTTTCCACATTGTTGACGACGGTCGGTTGGTGAAAGAGCCCGGATTCGGTGGGAAACGGCGGCTTGTTGCGCGGTTCGCCGCGATAGCCTTCAATCGAATTGAAGAGTGCGGTCTCCTCGCCGCAGATATATGCACCTGCACCGCGGCGAATTTCAACGTTGAATTGCAGGCCGCTGCCAAGGATATTGTCACCGAGTAACCCATTTTCATTAGCCGATTGAATGGCCTGGTGCATCCGCTCGGCGGCTAGGGGATATTCTCCGCGCAGGTAAATAAAGCCGTGCCGAACAGCGGCAACGAACGCAGCGATCGTCATCCCTTCCAGCACGGCGAAGGGATCTGCTTCCAAGAGAATGCGATCTTTAAACGTGCCGGGCTCGGATTCGTCAGCATTGCAGACTAGGTAGTGCGCGCGAGTCGGGTCTTGTGGCAGCAGATGACGCTGCAGGAAAAGCGCTTCCCACTTCCTGGCCGTAGGAAAGGCCGCGCCGCCACGTCCCAACAGTTTCGAAGAGGAAACCTCGCGGAGAACCCCTTCCGCGCCCAAATGCAAAGCTCTTCGTAAACCTTCATATCCTGCAAAGCGGAGATAGTCTTTCAGGGTGTTGGCAGAGCCTAAGCTAATGCGCTGCAGGAGTCGAAGCTGGCCGGGCTTCGATGGCGGCGGAGCAGCCTGCGGAACGCTGGCCTTTCCAGTGAGAGAGTCGGGCGCCTCCAGTGTTTTTCCCGCCGCGATGTCGCCCAGGACATGCTGAATGGCTTCCGCAGATACCGGAGCCAGCGCTTGCTGATGAGGCCGTTCGCCCGCCGACACAATCAACGCCGCCGGAGCGCGCTCGCACAGGCCTAAACACTGACTACGAAGCCAGGTGGCACGCCCTCCATTACACTTGGAACCTGCGGGGCCAAGGTTGCGTTCCAGTTGGGCACAGAGTTTGTCCGAACCTCGAGTGAAGCAGGCGATGTCATCGCAAACGTGAGCGACGAGTGGAGGCCGCGACTGAAGGGAGAAGATTCCATAAAACGAAGCCACCCCGTGAATCTCGGCGGGCGCGATGTCTAACCGCAAAGCCACATAGTTGATAGCACCGTGGCTGATCCAGCCGATGCGGTTTTGCACCGCATGGAGCACAGGCAGTAGCTTGTGGCGCTGGCCATGGCCGTCGAAGGCGAAGTCCGCCCGAGTATCAGCGGCTTCAGGCTCGCCACTCGGGCAGCCGTATTCGAGCCTGCTCAACTCGGAGTCAATCGCGGCACGTTCCTCTGGATTCGCCCGCGCGTCGGTCAGATGAAGGTCCAACTAACTCCTCTCAAACTTTTCAATACGGATGGCCGTCGCTTTGAACTCCGAAGTTCCAGACTTGGGGTCGACAGCGTCAATCGTCAATTCGTTGGTCGCCACTTGATCGTGAGCGTGGACTGACAAAAACGCCAGGCCCGGACGCAATCCTGAATCAAAGCGCACGGGCGCGACCAGCGACCCTCGGCGCGAGGTCACACGGACTCGCTCACCTTCTTTCAGTTTGTACACCCGACCGTCCACTGGAGAAATCTCTAGCGCTTCATCGCGCCGCAGCGCCGACGAATATTCGCGAGTTTGCACGCCCGTATTGTAATCGTCGAGCCGGCGGCCCGTCGTCAAGCGAATGGGATATTGCTCGTCAAGTTTATCCACGGGGGGCTCAAATTCAACTACGCTGAAGGGGGCCCGCGGGCCGATCAAGGGGTCATTCCACAATCGTGCGTGAAGAAACATTTCTCCGGGATGTGATTCGTCATAACACGGCCACCGAATCCCACCCATCTCTTCCAGACGACGGTAACTCATGCCAGCATGCATCGGACTGAGCAAGCGCAGTTCGTTCCACAAGGCTTCGGCGTCGGGGGTCCCCCAATCATGTCCAAGGAGGCGCGCGAGATCGAAAAGGATGACCAGATCATCGCGGACGCCAGCGGGCGGGGGCACAGTTCGACGCACGCGCTGCACGCGACGTTCGCTGGAAGTAACCGTACCTTCACTTTCGAAGGCGCCGCACGCAGCCGGGAGCACAACGTCGGCCAATTCGGCTGTCTTGGTATAGAAAAGATCCTGAACCAGAAGAAACTCGAGCCCACGCAGCCGCTCGAGTGCCCGGTGACGATCGGCTTCAGAGTCCGCTGGATTCTCGCCTAACACGTAGAGAGTGGTGAGGTGACCCTGGTCCATGGCTTCGAACATGTCGCTCAGATGCCAACCGCGTTTCGGCGGGAGCTTCGTGTTCCATGCTTTTTCGAATTTAGCGCGCAGTTGATCGTTCTCTACATGCTGAAAACCGGGAAGGCGGTCAGGAATGGCGCCCATATCGCCGCCGCCTTGGACGTTATTTTGTCCGCGCAGTGGATTGAGGCCGCTACCGTAACGGCCAACATGTCCGGTGAGCAGCGCCAGGTTGATGAGTGCCACCACATTGTCGACGGCGTTGTGATGTTCCGTAATGCCCAGGGTCCAGCAGATCTGAGCGCGCGAAGCCTTGGCATACGCGTGAGCCAGGTTGCAAATGGTTTCGCCAGGCACGCCAGTGTCGCGCTGCGCCCTATCAAGCGTGTATTTCTCGACGTGTCTTTTGTAGCTATCAAATCCGCTGGTTGCGCGCTGAATAAACCTTTCGTTGGCCAGACCAGCAGCGATGATTTCCCGCCCCATCGCGTTTGCCAAGGAAATGTCTGAGCCCACTTCCAGTCCCAGCCACAGGTTTGCCCAGCTGGCGGTACTGGTGCGGCGCGGGTCGATCACATATAGTTTGGCGTCGTTGCGTATACCCTTTAACACATGGTGAAAGAAGATGGGGTGGGTCTCCCTGGCATTCGACCCCCATAGCAGGATCACGTCGGTCTGTTCAATTTCCTGATACGAGCTTGTTCCGCCGCCTGCTCCGAACACCGCCGCCAGACCGGCGACGCTGGGAGCATGTCAAGTCCGGTTGCAGCTATCAATGTTGTTTGTCCGCATCACACTGCGGGCGAACTTCTGTGCTGCGTAGTTCAGTTCATTGGTCGTCTTGGAGCAGCTGAACATGCCGAAGTTCCGAGGATCTTTCTTCTCAATCGACCTGCTAAAAGCCACCGCAACGTGGTCCATAGCTTCATCCCAAGTCGCGGGACGATGTGAACCGTTTTCTCTCACCAACGGTTGGGTTAGGCGCACTGACATTGGTTTATTCCTATTCTGCCCAAGACAAAGGTCGGAAGAATGCTAGCACTTTTTAATCTAATGAATCACGCCCTCTGGTTACGGGGCAACCCTTTTTGAATCAGCATTCGCTACTATCGGCACGAAAAAGTAGACACTCAATGACCACTGCTCGAACTTCGTTGTCGAGCTCTACGGCGAATGCAACCAATCGTTGCGACAACATCACAGATAACGCAGGCGATCACTCACAATAGTGAAACGAGTGAGCGACCGTCATGTGAGGGTTTCTTAGCAATCGGCGCACGCGGGATGGGTTGGCACAGCTCCGCGGTTGCTCCCGTGCATCTTAAGCGAAGCTCAGATTCAAGTTGCAACTAACTGAATCCATTCGAAATCCCCAGGCATCCAGATTCGACATGAAGCAGCCATGCGATGAAGCACTGATTCGGGCCGGAGCGCAAGATGCAACATGTGCCGAGAAATCGCGCCCGTGGGTTCTTGCAGCCACTATTCTGGGTTCGAGCATGGCGTTCATCGATAGCACGGCGGTCAATGTGGCTTTGCCTGCACTTCAGTCAGGCCTTCACGCTACCGTGGTGGATGTCCAATGGGTCATTGAGTCTTACGGATTATTTCTCTCCGCCCTGATCCTGGTCGGGGGCGCGCTGGGAGATTCTCTGGGGCGTCGGGCCATGTATTTGCTGGGTGTAGCTGCTTTTGCGGTGGCTTCCGCAGGTTGTGGCCTTTCATCGAGCATCAACAGTCTGTTAGTGTGGCGCTCCTTCCAGGGGATCGCTGCAGCATTTTTGGTTCCGGGAAGTTTGGCGATCATCAGTTCGTCCTTTGATGAAAACACTCGTGGTAAAGCGATTGGGACGTGGGCCGGATTCACAACGATGACTACTGCTCTTGGCCCGGTTCTCGGTGGATGGTTGATCGAACATGCTTCGTGGCATTGGATATTCTTTATCAATATTCCTCTGGCTGCTCTTGTTCTTGTTATTTCGCTCCGCCACGTGCCGGAATCCCGCAGTTCCAATAAAAGAGGTGTCGACTGGTTGGGTGCTGCCATCGCAACTTGCGCGTTAGCAGCGCTGGTGTACGGCTTTCTGGAATCGGCCATCCTTGGTTGGACTCATCCTCGGGTAATCGGCAGCTTGATTTTCGGCTTTGGATCGCTTGTTGTTTTCATATTCATAGAGAAGGTTGTGCGGACACCAATGGTTCCCCTGGAGCTGTTTAAGTCTGCAAGCTTCACCGGCGCAAATCTCTTGACCCTGTTTCTCTATGCTCCATTGGGCATCTTCTTTTTTCTGATTCCCTTGAATTTGATCCAGATACAGAAGTACTCGGCGACCGCTGCCGGTGCGGCCGTGCTTCCGATGATTCTGCTCATGTTCTTGCTCTCGCGCTGGTCTGGAGGGCTCATAACCCACTACGGTCCCAAGGTTCCGCTTATTGCAGGCCCCCTCATTGTGGCGGCCGGTTTCCTTCTTTTCGCAGTACCGGGCGTGCGACCCCATTACTGGTCCCAGTTGTTTCCCGCTTTTGTTGTTCTGGGGTTTGGCATGGCCGTCAGCGTGGCGCCGTTGACCACCGTGGTCATGAACTCGGTCGAGCGGGAACTAGTCGGTACCGCGTCAGGAATCAACAATGCTGTCGCACGGGCGGCAGGCGTTCTGGCAGTGGCGGTATTAGGCGCCGCCACAGTGGCAGCTTTTGCTCACTCAGTGCGACAGTCACTCGCCAGTATGAACCTCAATCCAGACGTCGCGCAAAATCTCGAATCGAACGTAACCAAACTCGGCGACCTTAGTGCATCCTCCAGCCTGGATCCACAAACTACCGCCGCCGTTCGAGCGGTTGTTGCGGAAGCATTCCTATTTGGTTTTCGGCTGATCATGGTGGTTGGCGCTGGTCTCGCCGTATTGAGCGCAGCAGTTGCTTGGCGGACGATTCCCTCTCAGGGTGGTGAACCAGGGGTAATCTTCGGCCGAGTTGCAGCCGTCGACTCAACTCGGTGATAGACTGCTGCCATGCCCTCCAAAAAGAAGATGAAGAGCAAGCGGAAGAAATCGAAGACGACTGGCGCCAAGCGAAAGAGCAAGCCGCTGCGCAGCAAAAAAGCTGTCAAGACGAAGGCTTCGAACAGAGCTGGGAAAAAACGGCTGATGAGCGACGTGCCACGAGTGGGCGCTCCCCGGAGACGGCAACGTCCAGTTTCGGCTCAGCAATCGGGAGATCTGCAAGGTTTGTCGCGTGCCGAGCAAGCTGACTCAGAAAGCGTCAGTGAATTGGTAGAAGAAGGTAACCTGTTCGAGGCCGGTGCAGTAGCTGGCGTGGAGGAGGCCGACAACGCAGACGAGCGAGAAGTGCAGACGCACGAGGTCTCCGAGGACGATGTTCCGGAAGAGTATCTGGACAAGGAGTAGCCCACTCTCCATCTTTAATTACAGACCTGTCAGGAGCCGGTCCGGTTGGCAGCATCTGGTTCGACGCCGCTCGGACGTACATTTCAGTTCTGGCCAGTCCAGCCCGGGCCGCGAAGAACTTTACCCGCGGCAACTCCTGTCGCCCGGCCGCCCTCATACTCGAGCTGGCCATTCACGAATACATACTTCACTCCTTCTGAAAGCTGAGTTGGGCTTTCGTAGGTCGCGTGATCACGAATCGTCGACGGATCGAAGAGCGTAATATCGGCGAAATAACCCTCCTTTAAGAGTCCCCGATCGCGTAGGCGTTCGCGCTGGGCAGGTAGCGAGGTCACCTTCCTGATGGCTTGTTCGAGGGGAAGCAGGTGCTCATCGCGCACGTAATGCCCCAGAAAGCGTGGCATCGATCCGAATGCACGTGGGTGAGTGTGCGGCTCATATAGGGGACCATCCAGCGAGAGCTCGGAAGCATCAAGACCCACGCTCGTCCACGGCTGCTTCAGTCCGAATCGCAGGTCATCTTCGTTGGCGATAAAGTAGAGTGCGCCTGTCTGCGCCTTATCACCCAGAACCAGGTCGAAGAGTGCGTCGAGCGGAGGCTTCTTCTGATCTTTTGCGATTTCGGCGAGAGTCTTGCCGTCCAACTTCTTGAGATCAGGGTTAACAATGCCGGAGATGAGCACTCCACCCGCCCCGCCGCTGTCGAA
>Ga0126372_10001312_pt1 | contig 10001 bp, 7 predicted proteins | sample PanSoiMetaPlot_6_FD_92762 | JGI IMG/M metagenome (GOLD analysis project Ga0126372, IMG submission 92762) | Tropical forest soil microbial communities from Panama - MetaG Plot_6 | ecosystem: Environmental > Terrestrial > Soil > Tropical forest > Bulk soil | place: Panama | collected 2016-02-17
GCACGTCGCGCGGCACCACGCTCACCGGCCCAGCCAGGAGCTTCCTGGATCAGCTCGCGGCGCTGCAGGCCGAGCTGTACAAGGCCGGCCGCCTGCCCCGCCACGACGTTATTCGATCTAGAACGCGGTTATGCGTAGGTGCGCCGATCGGCGGGGCACGGCAGGCCCACTCGCGCAATCTTTGAATGCAGCCCGCCGTCAGCCCTACCCCAAGGCCGGTGACCGCCCGGCCGAGGAGGATCGCCGATGAGCACCGCCGAACGGGAACCGGCCCACAGACCACCGGCTCACCATGTAACGCCCAGACGGCCACCCTTATGCGGCTGCCGCCGGCACTCGCCCCGACCGGCCGGGACGCGGTGGTGATCGGCGCACCCCACGACGGCGCCACCGCTCACCGACCAGGAACTCGGCTGGCGCCAAGAACCATCCGGCACGAATCGTGCCCGATCTACGGCACCGGCGGCCCGAACATACTCGGCGGGATCGATGTGGTCGACACCGCAGACATTGACCTGGGCCCGCCATGGCCATGCCCCACAAACAACCCGCCGATCTGAGAGGTAAAACAGTGACCACCACCATCGAATCCCAGGTGATCGATTTCTCCGACCACCACACGCTGCTGGCCGCACTGCGCGAGCAACTGCCGACCAAACCACGGCTGAATCTGCCGGCATTCTTCGAGGCAGCGCGGCAGGCCACCGAAAGGTTGCCCGAAGACATCAGGAACCGCCTGGAATCGTTTCGCGACCACGGCAATGTCTCGGGATATCTCCTGCTGACCAACCTGCCAGTCGATGCGCGGCTGCCGGCCACCCCAATCAGCGCCCCGGCCCCCATCGACCGACCGCTGCTCGCCGCCGAGGCGTGGTTGGCCATGGTCGGCCGAGCCCTGGGACTTCCCACCGGGTACCGCGAGCTGCATTTCGGGTCCGTGTACCACGACGTCTACCAGGCACCCAGCGTGCCCTACCTGCCCTGGCAGACCTCCAAGACGCGACTGGAAGGCCACACCGAAATGGCCTATCACATGCACCAGCCGCATTACGTATTGGTAGCGTGCTCCCGAGCCGATCACGAACATGAGGCCGCGACCCTGATCGCGTCGGTACGCAAGGCGCTGCCACTGATCGCCCCCGAGCATCGCACACAGCTATTCGCCGAGCCGGTGCCATGCAACGTCGACGTGTGGTTCCGTGGCAGTGATCCCGAGCGGCGCCACCACCCCCGGCGCGGCAATGACCCAGAACTGCGCCGCGAGCCAGCCGCCCGCGTGTTCATACTGTCCGGCACGCCCGACGACCCGCAGCTGCGCTACGACCGTGAGCTGCTCGCCCCGTGCACCCCACCCGCGGCCGCGGCCGTCGCCGCGCTGACCGACGCACTGGACCAGGTGACCGAGACGGTCCGGCTCCTCCCCGGCGATCTGCTAGTGGTGGACAATTACCGCGCCACTCGAGCCTGCACCCCATTCTCACCTTGCTGGGACGGCACGGACCGCTGGCTGCACCGGCTTTACGTCAGAGACGCCGAACGCATACACGGCTCCGCCCAGCCGGGCGACATTGTGCGGTTCACGCCGCACCGAGCACGACCCTGAAGCGCCCGCACCGCCAGGATGATGTGCGTGACCACAAGACCGCCAGCGGTATGCCACGAATCCCGCCGATCCCGTACAGCCGATATCGCTGACGATCATCGGCGCCGAAGTCCTTCACCATCGGCTAACAGTTCGGCTCCTGGGTCGGGTATCATTGGTGCTGGTAGGCCCACTATACGCCAGTTCCGAAGTAGACGCCGCGAGGAATGTGCATGCGATTCGTACTTACCGACCATATTACCGACAAGGGGGAGGGCGCGTGCAATGAAGACCTCGCGGGCTTGGGCGATCAGCTTGCCTGGGTAATTGACGGCGCGACAGACGTTTACTTGAATACCTACCTTCCAGGCATCACTGACGCCAGATGGCTGGTCGAACGGTTGGATGGCGAGCTCAGGAGGGCGGAAGCCGAGCTCACGATGGGAGATCTGCCGGCACTCTATGGACGCTTGGCGGAATATGTCAGACTGGAGTTGGCTGCCGTGGACTACCCGAAAGACAGGCTTCCGCCGGCATGTTCCTGCGGTATCGCAAGGCCGGCTCCAGGGCAAGGCATCGTTGAGCTCGCGCTTGTGGGCGATGTATATTTGTTGGCTAACCCCAGTCGCGACCTGCTGTCGAACCCGTATTTCTCAAAACGTGAAGCCGCGGGTGTTCGGCAAGCACGAATACGTAATGGTGGTAGCGGCTTGGAACTGGTTCACAAGGACCGCGAACAGATCGCGATGCGCCGCCGGGGTTACCTCCGGGGGACTGACGGGAACTTCGTATTGAGCAACAATCCCGATGTTGTTCGAGGGGTTCGGACCAAGAACGTTGCGGTACGACCAGGCGATAGTTTGCTGTTGTGTACCGACGGGCTCGCTCGCCTCGTCGAAGGCTACAAAGTCTACGAGTCGTGGGCAACCCTGTCGGATGTGGTTGCAAAGGACGGCCTGAGTGCAGTACTCGACGAGCTCCGCGCATACGAGCGCAGCCATACGCGAAGCGAGCAGAATTACAAAGCATCTGACGACGTGTGCGCGATGGTCCTAACAATAGGATAGGATTCCTGAGATGAGGCCAGTAATCGATAAGAGCCAACCTTACATGGTTCCACATCCGGCCGGATACCTGGAATATCAGTTGCCCATCTCGTTGAAAGCGGTGGTGATCCGGCGTGGCCAGGTCCCACTTCTCAAGAACGAGCGCAACGAGTGGGAACTTCCTGGGGCAAGCTTGAGTTGGGCGAAGATCCAGTTGCCGGCCTTCGGACTTCGTTGAGGCGGTGGCACATGCCGTGACCAGGTCGAACGCCGCCAGGTCCACGCGCCGCGCATCTGATCTTGTTTAATTGGCGCCATAATCACCTGTGACTGTATGTGACGTAGGTGTGATCGCGTTCCGTTGTGGCGGGAAGGGTGGTTGATCTTGCGGTCCCGGCTTGGCGTGCGGTGCGCGGGGGTGCCGCTGCCACTCGGCTATGCCGTGTCCGCCGGCCCAGTATGTGGGATTACCGCGGGGTCATGATCACGTCGAGGCTTCGCGGGTTCTGTGGTTGCGGCCTGACGCAGGTGGCGATGCGCGGAAGGGGGTGTGGGTCCCGGTGGTGTCCGGGCCGTTGGCGCCGTACGAAACCGCACCGCCGGGAACCAAGCCCGGCTGGATACCGAACCCTTTCAACACGCTCAGCGCCCTCCTGGGGAGGGTTCCTCGCTGCATGGTGTGGTCTGGGTCTGGCGCGGCGGCTTGGTCGGCCCGCTGGTGACCTCGTGACTGTGACCGTAGGTGACGCTCGCATGGTTAGCGACGTTCGCGGACGGGCCGAACCCCTCCATGATCGTCGTTTTGGGAGTATTTTGCCGGATATCCGGCAAAATACTCCCAAAACAGCGATCACTGATGACCCAGACAAAGGTACCCGTGGCGAGCGCAGTCCAGATCTGCGCCACAACCCGCGCCAGCCGCTGGATCAGGCCGTGCCAGACGTACCGCAGCATCGCAGCCAGCCAGCGCAACCACGTTCCGCTGGCGCCGGTCACCGCCAAACCACTCAGCGCCCCAACGCCAGGCCCAACCCGTCCAGCGGTAGCCACGACCCAGACACACACCAAAGTGCAACGACCACCACACCCCAGCAATCATGGCCTACCCGGCCGACGGGCCAACTCGCACCCGCTACCCACGTCGCATGACGGCAACCACCGTAACCGTACGATAATCACGTAAGGTGATCGCTCGAACACGCGACCCGACTAACTTCGAAGGGCCCGATAACCTACGCCGTGATTGTCCGCAAGGGACAGCTGATGATCTTGAGGCCCTTTACCGGCAGGCTCTTCAACAACGGCCACCATTCGACTTCCGGAGGTCTGAGTCCTCTTGGCGTCACATTGCCAGCCAAGGGTCCCGAGCGCTTCAGAGCATGCGGAAATCCAGCGGAACTCGACCACTCTTGGCGATCTTGGTTCCGAGCCACCGCCGACCCGTACAGACACCAAGTGGGCCGACCCAACCCGCGACCCCAACCCATCACTGCCTCGTAGCCGTTCGACCCGATCCCGATTGAGCGACTCAGCGTCACAACTAGCGACTCGGCACACCAACTGAATGCATACTCACGGCTGCGGCCGGTAGGCCAGGTAAACCACACCGTTCTCGTACGGCTCGCAGACCGAAAGCGACAGCTTGCTGGGCGGGGCCTGTTCCGGAAAGAGCCGCGGACCGGACCCGCGGGTGAGCGGGAAGACGAAAAGGTGCAGCTCGTCGACCAGGCCGTCCGCGAGCATCGCTCGGACCAGTGTGCCGCTGCCGCTGACGTAAAGGTCGCCGTCGACCTCGTCCTTCAGGCCACGAATCACGGTGGGGTCGTACCGCCCGATGATTTTCGAGTTCCGCCATGTCGTAGTCGTGAGGGACGCGGAGACGACGTACTTGGTCGTGTCGTTGAAGAACGGCGCCCCCGGATCGTCCTCCGCGGTCCGCGTCGACCACGACGGCTCGAACATCTCGTAGGTGGTACGCCCGAGCAGGATGCCTCGGGAGCGTTGGGTGACCGCGCCGATGACCTCCCCCATCCTTGGGACGAACGGATAGTCGAACGTCCAGGTCGGCGCGTCGATCACGCCGTCGAAAGTCATGAACTCATGCACATGTAGCTCGCCCATGCGGCACCCTCTCGTCGATCTTCGTTCGGGCTGGCCCGCGTCTGATCCGACCAGATACACACGTCGACTGCAACGGCGGACCCTCGCCGTCCGCCTGTTGGTCCACGTCCGGCTCTGCGAACGGCTCTGCGAAGGTCCCGCGTCATGGCGGTCTCGGCCTGTCGGGTGACGTGCATGTGCCGCCTGGTGACGCTGCTGTCGAGACCGTCGGAGCCGTCGAGACCGTCGGAGCCGGAGCCACTGTCCAAGATGCCGGCTACGGAACGCCGGTAGCTTGGGTGCGGTGGCTGCGGCATGGTCAGGCGCTGTTAGGCGCTCGCCGGCGCCCGTCGGCGTGCGGCCGCCACCCAGTGATGACCACCCAGTGATGACCACCCAGTGATGGCCACCCAGTGATGGCCACCCGCACCCGAGCACAAATAGTCGGGATACCGTCACGGCGTGAGTGGTGCGGACGGGATGGGCGGCGGTCCCGCTGACGAGGGGTTGGCACGGAGGCTGAAGGCGCTGGCGTGCACGGCGCCGTTGCACGATCTCGACGGTCGTAAGACGAGGCTGGACTGGGTGGACGCGTCTGTCTACCAGATGGCCGAGATCGCCTTGCAGGTCATCGACCAGGTGACCGTCGCGATGGACTTCGACCGGGGCGCGGACCACGGTGAGGTGGTGACCCGGGTGCGCCCGTTCGTGGCCGCTCAGGCGCGGGACCGCGACGACGGCGAGCATGATCGGATCGTCCGCTGGGTGCTGGATAACCTGATCAATGTGGGCAGCGTCGACCGCGGTTTCCGTGCGCTGTATGGGACGTTCGACCCCGAGGGCAAGTATGAGCGAAGGGCATTTGATTTCAAACTGCTTGTGGAGCTCGCTGGGGCCGATGGTGAGGTGTACCTTCGGGTGACGGACGAGGCGATTAACGTGTTGGTCGGCGCCCTGGAAACGGATGTCGAGTCGGCGCAGATCGCGGCCGAGGTCAAGCTGGAGAATCTGATTAGGCGGGGCCGGCTCTCCGATGCGCGGCTGGCCGCTGAGCAGGCTCGCTACCGTACCGTTCAGTATGCCGAGGTGTTGCGGCGCAAGCTGGATGCGACCCGCCGGGATGTGCGGGCGGTCGACTGGTCGCGCGAGGTTCCGGATCTGATCGATGAGGCGTTGACGCACATCGAAGACCGGTTCCGGGCCGAGAACGCGATTCTGCGGAATATTACGGCGGCGCGTGATGATGCCGAGGACGCCGACCGTAAGCGGCGGGCGGCGGATCTGGTCGATATAGTGGCCGAGTGCATTCGTCGGCATACCCAGTTGCAGGCGCGGTTGCAGGGCGCGGGTGAGACGTTTCGGGCGGAGCAGGATCGTCAGCAGTTTTCCGGGCCGCCGCAGCGGGCCACGATTGATCTGTTCGGCCAGCTTCTGGTACCTTGCCTGAACCTGCCGCTGGCCGATGCGGTCGCGCCGACCAGCATTTTCTTCGGTGCCGGCGCCGGGCTGCGGCTGCCGAGCGTGCCCGGTCTGGTTGGTCTGGTAGAGATGCTGCTCGTGCCAGGGCAGGAGCGGGACGGATTGGCCGGTGACGTGGCCGAGCCCGATCTTGCTCCGCCGCCGGAGCTGGATCGGTTTACCGAGGAGCAGTGGCTGGTGGCCGATCGGCTGTTCGAGGTGGCCGAGGTGCCTCGGCGGTTGTCCGGACTGCTGGCCGAGGCCAGGGCGATCGATCCCGACTTGACGGAGCTGGTGGTGTTGCGGGCGGTGCATGCGTTCAGCCCGGAGGTGGGAACGGCGCTGCGGCAGGGCGAGCGGTGGTTGCTGGTCGCGGTGGATGATGGGACGGAGCTGCTGGATGCCGAGTACGGCGGGGCTGATCTGCTGGTGGCGCAGGCTCGCCTGACGATGAAAAGGGAAGAGGAGCCGGCGCGGCCACAGTCCATCGGGGAAGGTATCGGGGAAGGTGCGGTGGCATGACCGGTGCGAGCGCCACCGCGGAGTCGGCCGCCCGGCTGGTCGCGCTGGGAATGCGCCCCAAGCAGCTTCCTGCCCGCGATGCGGTGTATGCCGACCTGGTTCTCCGTTACGGCCAGGATGACGAGTTCAAGACCATCGTGCAGGCGGTCGCCGCCGGCCTCGGGCTCATTGTCCTCGCCGTGACCAGGCAGAGCGGCATCGTCCTGGCCGCGCAGGAGGACGCGGTCTTCGAAATCAAGATGGACGAGTATGCGCGGCGCACCGCGATCGGTGGACGTCGCGGTGCGGAGAAGGTGATTCACGGCGTGATACACATGGCCGTGGCCGCGTTGGGCTTTCCACGCCCGGACGATCTGGCGAATGACACCTACGTCGGCAGGGTGTCGGTGGAGCAGGTGGACGGCATGGTTCGGGAGGCGTGCCGGGTTCTCGACGAGCGGGCCAGGGCGGCGGAGGCGAACAACGATCCGATCGAGGACGCACCCGAATTGGAGCGCGTGTGGCGGGCCTACGCCAGGCGGCACCCCGCCGGTATGACCAAGGATGGGCGAATAGCCCCCGACAGCACCAGGGGAATGGTTGCGAAGGCGCTGCGATTCCTCATGGACCAGGGCCTTCTGGTCGCGATCAACAATGAGCAGGGCGGCACATACCGCACCACTCCTCGATACCAAGTGCACGTGCAGGAGCTGGCCGCCGTGCGCGCGTTCGACCAGCTTCTCGATCTGGACGTGGTGGCCGTGACCGATTCCGGTGGCAGCCTGCACACCGCGCGGTTCGACACGCTGCTGGGACCCGCCGGCGATGTATGAACTGTGCCGGGTCCGGCTGTTCTCGGTGGGTCCGGCGGGGGCCCGCTATTCGGATGTGATCCTGGACTTCCGTCACGTCGGCGCACCCATCCGAGCCGCGGCCCAGGAGGCGCTGTTCGAGACCGGCCCGGCCGAGGTGATTCGCCGTCCGTCGCCGGCGAGTGTGCTGTTCCTGGAGAACGGCGGCGGCAAGTCCGTGCTCATTAAGCTGATCTTCTCGGTGATGCTGCCGGGGCGGCGGCAGGTGGTCGGTACGACCAACACCCGCGTGCTGGAGAAGTTCGTTCGCGCCAGCGACGTGGCGCATGTGCTTCTGGAATGGCAACACACCGAGACCGGGACGCGAGTGGTGACCGGCAAGGTGTCCGAATGGCGGGGGCATGTCGAGTCGACCGATCCGGCGAAGCTGGTGGACGCCTGGTATTCGTTCCGCCCGACAGCCGAGTTCACCATGGACAATCTGCCGTTGATGGACGGCGGGCGGCTGGTCACCCTGTCGGGGTTCCGCGAGCGGTTCGCCGAGGCGCACCGGCGCGAGCCGGTGCTGCAGGCGGTGTGGGAGACCGGGCATGCCGACTGGTCCGCACACCTTGCGAACCTCGGGCTGGACACCGAGCTGTTTCGCTACCAGCGGGCGATGAACGCGGGCGAGGGCGAGGCGGCGGAGGCGTTCACGTTCAGGACCGACGACGCGTTCGTCGATTTCCTGCTGCGCGCGGTGATCGACGAGGAGGACCCGCGCGGCCTGGCGGAGGTCGTCGAGGGATATGCGCACAAACTGTCCCAGCGGGGTGCGCTCACGGCGGAACGGGATTTCGTCGCCGGGGCGATCGAGCGGCTGGTTCCGCTGGCGAGCAAGCATGACCAGGCCGTCGCCGCTGGCAAGCTGGCCGCGGACGCGCTGGGGCTGGCGCAGCGGTTTCGCACCGAGGTCGCCCTGCGGTGCGCGGCCGAGCAGGGGCGCCTGACCGTCGCGCAGGAGCGGCAGCGTGTGCTGGTCGAGGCCGAGCAGTTGGCCGAGCGTGAGCTCGACCGGCTGGGTGCGGTCGTGCTGGAGCTTCGCCGGCTGGTGGCGGGCATGCGGCTGCACGCCGCCGAGCGGGAGAAGTCCGCGCTCAATGGCGACCTGGAGCGGGCCAGGACGCGTGCCGCCGCGTGGCGGCAGACCGAGACCGTGCTGCGCGGCCTCGCCACCTCGAACCGGGCCGAGGGGCTGCGGCGGCTGGTCGGGGAGCGCGAGGAGCGGGCCCGCCCGGCGCTGCGGGCACGCAACGACACCGCCCGTGCGCTGGCCCGCGGCCTGCTGGAGGTGGCAGCCCGCGCCGAAGCGGCGGCCGCGGCGGCGCAGCGCCAGGCGCAGGCGTTGCTCGACCGGGAAGCGAAGGCCTCCCAGGAGTACGCGGACGCGCTGCGCACGGCCGAACGCGAGCGCGAGCAGGCTCGCGCGTCCGAGGCCAGGATCGCCGAGGTGCGCGCCGCGGTGCACGACCGGGTGCGCGCCGGGCTGCTGCCCGATGGCGCCGGCGTCCAAGCGGAAGCCGACCTCGCGGCGCAGGCCGCCGAGCAGGCCGAGACCACGCTCACCTGGGCAATGGCCGAAGGTGACCGGCTGGCCGCCGCCGTGACCACCGCCGGCACCGCGTCGCACGAGGCGCAACGCGCCGCGGACGCGGCCGAAACGCTGGCCTCGGTGGCGGAAACAGCCGCCACCCGGGCCAGCGAGTGGGCGGACTCGCTGGCCGGGCAACCCCGGCTCGCCGGGCTGCTTGGCGTCGAAACGGTAGACCCGGGCACCGACGCGCCGGCGGCCCTCGAGCTGCTCGCCACCGCGATCGAAACCGCCGACCAGGACGCCGCGGAGCTGCGCGTCGCGAACAACGCCGACCGGCGCGCGCTCGTCGCGCTCGGCGAGGGCGGCCTGCTGCCCGCCCCGGACGACGTGACGTCCACCGTGGACGTTCTGGGCGCCGCGGGGATCACCGCGTGGGCCGGGTGGCGGTACCTGTCCACCATGGCACCGGCCGATCGGGACGCGGTGCTCGAACGGTATCCGCACCTGGTGGGCGGGGTCGTCGTCAACGACCCCGACCAGCTCGAGCACGCCGAGCGGGTGGTCGCGCGCCTGCTGCCGAGGTCGATCGTGGCCGTCGGCACCACGGCTGCCGTACACGCCGGTGGCTGCGACCCAGCTGCCGATCCGCCTGCCGGTCTGGCGTTCCTCGTTCCACCGAACCCGGCGATGTACGACGAGGAGCGGGCCGAGGCCGAGCGTGGCGCGATCACCGACCGGTACCGCCGCCGGGCCGAGCGGCTGGCCGAGCTCGATGAGCAGATCACCGCGGACCGCGAGCTGGCCGGAGAGATCCGCCGGTTCCGCGCCGGGTACCCGCCCGGCCGGGTGGCCGAGCTGGCCTCCGACCGGGACGCGGCCGTGGCCGTGCTGGACCAGGCCACGGCCCTGGTGACCGCTCGCGAGGCGGA
>Ga0126372_10001313_pt1 | contig 10001 bp, 5 predicted proteins | sample PanSoiMetaPlot_6_FD_92762 | JGI IMG/M metagenome (GOLD analysis project Ga0126372, IMG submission 92762) | Tropical forest soil microbial communities from Panama - MetaG Plot_6 | ecosystem: Environmental > Terrestrial > Soil > Tropical forest > Bulk soil | place: Panama | collected 2016-02-17
ATGATGACCTTCCGCCGCGTTTGGGCCGTTGCGAAACCGGCCAGGAATACCACGGCGAGTGTGAGGCGCAATGGGAACCAAGTCATTTGCGAGGTGGGCGGGTCATCAAATCAACGTAGAGTTTGTAAAACCTGGCCGTGTCCAGATCGAATTGTACGTTTGCCAGTCGCAGGTACGGCGGCACTTTTGCCGAAGCGTCCCAGAAAATCGTCTTTCCGTAACTCGCTCCGTGATCGATATCGATATCCATATAAAGCTGTTTCTGCACCGTAATCAGGGACGGATCGATCAATCCCGCGCCCGCAATTTCGTCCCACATGTAACCCGACAGCGAATACTTCGCCAGATAACGCGTCACCGGTGTATCCGTCTTGGTGACCGTCGCCCGCAGATCGTCGGTGAGTCGCGTCTTGACGGAAATGTCGATGGGCGTGATGGTCATTTTCTTCCAGGGCGCGCGAAGAACGATTTGTGCCGCCTCTGGATCAAACCACCAGTTGAATTCACGCCGCGCGTCGTGTGCGCCTGGATCAATGGCGCCTTTGTCCGCGTACAGTCCGCCGCCCATCAGGACAAATTCCTTGGCTAGCGTTGCTACCGCAGGGTCAAGTTTCAGCGCCAAAGCATAGTTGGTCAGCGGCCCGCCGGCCCACAGCACAACTTCACCCGGATACTGGTGCACCATCCGCACAATGAACTCGGCGGCCGTGCCCGGTTGCGCCTGGATTTTAGGTTCCCCTTCCTCCATGTGAGGTACGACATCGGGAGCATGATAGGGCTCTTCGAAAACCGTGGAACGCTGCGCCTTAAACCGTTCTGTCCAGCAGCCCTTGTATTCCAGCTTTCCGTACATCGCCTCCCACCGCTCGCTCTCGTCCTTGGAATTGATCAGTGGAAACTCCGCACCCGCAATCACCGGCACATCCGTTCGGCCGGCAATCTCCAGCAGACGCAGAGTATGCTGCGTTTCCTCCTTCACCCACTGGTCGCCACTGACTGTGGTGATGCCCAGGACCTCGAACTTGTCTGATTGCAGGAAGACCAGGATGGCCTGCTGGTCGCTCGTACCCGGACCACGGGCATCCTGATCCACGATGACTTTGATTTTTTGGGCGGAGGCGGAAACGGCAAGAGCCACGCCCAGCCAACAAGGCAATGTCCGTTGCCACGTCCGACGGGCGATTAGCCTCCCGGATCCGAGTTGACATCTCCCCATCGAGAGCACGCCTAGAAATGCAGCTTGAGGCCGAACTGCATCAAGCGTGGATTGTTGACGGTCTCCGTAATCTGTCCAAAGTTCGACGCAGCTTTGTCGGTGACAGGCGCATAGAACTGGGGATGGTTAAACAGGTTAAAGAACTCCACCCGAAATTCCAGGCCCATCCTTTCACGAATCTGGAAGTTTTTGACAGCAGAGAAATCCGTGTTCACAAAGCCTGGGCCGTAGAGCGGCGCTCGGTTGGCCGTGCCAAGCGTGCCCGGGGCCGGATCCACAAAGCAACTCGTGTTGAAGAACTGCTGTACCGTGTGGTCGCTCAAGCGAGCGTTGCAAACCTGGTTGGGTCTGATGTAGTTCGTGGTGTTGTTCGTGAAATTCACACCGGACGAGTTGTTGCTGGTTACGATGAAGAGTGGAAAGCCCGAGGTTATTTTCTCGATCACGTTGACTTGCCAATTCCCGAGAAACGCGTTGACAGCTCCACTCCAGTCACTGCCAAATTGCTTACCCTTGCCGAAAGGCAAGTCATAGATCACGCTGGCCGTGAACTGCTGGTTGAGATGGATTTGTGACAGGGCCCAGTCCGCTTTCGAAGTCCCCGGCAGTGGATAATATGTGGCACCGGTGCCACTACCTAAACCGTCGGAAAATCCGGTGTCGAAGGCGCGGGCGTAAGTGTAGCCGAGGAGGGCATAGAGGCCGTGCCTGACGCTCTTGGTCTCGGCCTTGACTTGGAGGGAGTCATAACGAGCCGAACCGATGTCATTGATGTTCTGGATATTTCCAAACTGGGCGTACGGCGCACTTGGGATACCGCAGCCGAACGTGTAGGTCGGATCGAAAGTAGTACTCGCGGGGTTGCATGCACTGGGCGACGCCGCGTTCAGGTTCATTTGATCGACCAGGATATGCGTGCTCCGCGAACCGGCGTACCCGACCGTGAGGACCACATCGCCGGGCAGCTGGTGCTCTACGTTGAGGTTGTACTGCTGGACCATTCCTTGTTTGAAATCGAGGTTCTGCGAAAAGATGTTTCCCCCGAAAGTGCTCGGATCGTTAGATGGCTGAGTGAGGATCGGGAACCCAGCCGGACCGCCATCCGACACCGAGGGACCGAACGACATGCTCCTCCCGGTTCCAAACGGAACCTTCACTCCGTTCGTAGAACAGGCTGACGTGCCTCCAGTGGGCGTGGCGATTGTAGGGCAGCCCGCGGGCTGAAACCCGAAAAAAGCCGATTCCTGAAAGAATGGTGGATTTTCCCAAAGGCCCTGGCCTCCCTGATTCCACGACGAATCGTGGAAGATCGCATATCCCGCCCGCAAAACGGTCTTCTGACTCCCCATCACTTTCCAGGCAAGGCCGATGCGCGGTTCGAGCGCGGTCTTGTCAAACTCAACACCAACTCGTTCATCAGAAGTCACGCCCGGAATGAGAAATTGCCCCGTCTTAAAGTTAAAGTTGGCCTGGCGATTCTGGGCCTCGGTAATGGGTGTGACCAGCGCCCACGCCAGCCCAAGGTTCAATGTCAAGTTGGGCGTCACGCGCCAATCATCCTGGACGAAGGGGCGGAATAACTTCCAGCGGCGACCGGTGGTTGCACCCTTGAACGTTTGATCATGAAAGGCGAGATCCGGAAGCCCCATGAGCAAGTCGGCCATGTTATCGCCACCAGAAAAGTTCTGGAAGGTCCAAAAATTGCTGAGGACCCAAAACCCATCCTGGAAGGCGTTGGTCATCACATTCATCTGGTTGGCACGAAATTCGCCGCCCACCCGGATGTTGTGTTTGCCCCGGATCATGTCGAACGAATCCGAGATATGGAAGATGTTGGTCCCCCCTTGGAATGGGGCAAATCCGCGATCGCCCAGACCCCAGTAAGCGCCGCCCACGATGGTCGAGGTCAGGCCACAGCTGACGCAGAACGTGCTGGACTGCGACGCACCCGCCGGAGCCTGGGGACACTGGCTGTTGATGTTGGCGGCCGGAATGTTGAATGTATCCGCCTGGCAGCTTCCGTCACCAAAAGAGCGAATGTAGTTGAAGATCCGGTTATACCCTACGTTGATCTGGTTGATGCTGTTCGCGGAAAAGATATGAGTTTCGGACAGTGCGAAGTTCCGGCCGTGGTTCTCGATGTTCTGCGTGCTCGAGAAGGCGTCCGGCTCGGCGAATCCGGGAGAACCACCCGGCAAGAACACCGCCGCCTGGTCGTAACTGAACCGTCCAAACAGGGAATCCTTGCTCGAAAAGCTGTGGTCAATCCGGACGTCGAATTCGTCTTCGGTGAGTTTCTTCACGGGGGCGTTAACGTAGTTGCCCGCGCTGTTTCCTGGAATGTTCGGTTCCGGAAACAGATCAATCATCTGTTTTCCAGCCGGATCCCATAGGTTCTGCGGGATCTTGTCGCACGCTGTTCCCGCGGGCTGAGATCCATCCGCTATCGCCGGAATCGGGGCACCCGTGACGGGGTCACATTGGAAACGAGTTCGAGTGCCGCCTGCCCCGGTGGTATAGGGGTTGTAAAGCGTTGCGACCCCCGTGAAATCCCCGTTCTTCATGGCGTCGGTAGGGACGAAACCTCCAAAGAAGTTCTTGCCCTGGCGCAGTCTCTTGCCTTGGTAATCCATGAAGAAGAAAGTCTTGTCCTTCACAATCGGGCCGCCCAGCGCTCCACCAAACTGATTGAGATTGAACTTTTCCGTTGCGGTTGCGAAGTAGCTTTTCGCATCGAGAGAAGTGTTCCGGAGAAACTCAAAAACAGATCCGTGGAACTGGTTCGATCCACCCTTGGTGGTGACCAGTACCGCCGGACCGGCGCGCGTGCCGTACTGCGCCGAATAGTTATAGGTCAGAACCTTGAACTCCTGGATGGCGTCGATGGACGGCAGGATGGCAATTCCGCCCGCCGTCAGTTCATTGTTATCGTTGCCGTCGAGCAACCAATCCGTGCTGCTGGCCCGCGACCCGCCTACAGAAAGCGAGAAGGACCCGCGCGTAGACACTTCGCTACTGCCGCCACCATTGAAGAAGCTATGGGGATTCGTCTCCTGAGTCGTGCCCGGCGTCAGGGTTGCCAACTGGACGAAGTTTCGCCCATTCAGGGGCAACTGGGCCACTTGTTGCTCATTGATGACCTGACCCAAGGTCGGATTTGTGGTTTGCACCGCCACCTCGGTGGCGCTCACCTCGACCGTTGAGGTTACGGAGGCTGGTATCAGAGTAAAGTCCAACTCGCGCTGCTCGTTGACCTGCAGTCGGACATCTTTCTGTTCCACCGCCTGGAAACCCTGCGAGTCCACTCGAATCGTGTACATCGATACGGGCATCAGGGGTGCCAGGTAATGGCCGCTGTCGTCAGTTTTTACTTCGCGCGACAAACCCGTGCTCTGGGAGGTGATCTTCACCGTCGCTCCGGTGATCACGGAGCCAGTCTTGTCGGAAACCGTGCCCGAAAAACTTCCGTTGGCTTGGCCGTAGAGAAGTGAGCACGTGGAAACTACAAATGAACAGAAAAGGACAGCGAGCAATGCCCGTTTGTGCAGCATTTTTTCCCCCTTATGCAACCCCATCTACCGTGGACAGAACTCTCCCTCCCCACCGAAGGCTGGAGGTCCCAATGTGCGGCCTTATATCTGGTGTGTCCGCGTAAAGTCAAGACAAATTGCCACTTCGCGCACAAATACAGCAATGCGCAAGCTTGTGACTCATTCGCGGCACCTTGATATCAATGCAATCATCAATGCCGATTATGAAAATGACCACTTCCGGCTTTGACAAAATCTCGGCCCCCGCCCAGAAAATCTAGGTTCGCGACCACGCGGCCCACTCTGCATCAAATCGCGCTCGGTCATAAAACGATTTCTGCGTTCCAACCCCGGTGGTCGAGAGTCCCGCATAGAGATTCGCGCGCTGCACGGCCTCGCGCTCCGCGATCCCTTCTGCAAGAAACACTGCAAAGCTGCCGATGAACGCATCGCCTGCCCCCGTGCTGTCGATCGCCTTGACGGAAAAAGCGGGCAAATGCTCCATCCCCTCCTGGCCCGCCAGCAACGATCCATTCGCACCCAGCGTGAGGATCACGCGGCGAATACCGCCACTCAGCAGTTTCCCCGCGACCTCCTTGGCGTCTTCGACGTTGCGAACCGGCAGGCCGGCGATCGTCTCGGCCTCGCTTTCGTTGGGCACGAAATAATCGAGCCCTTCGAGGGCTCGCATATTGACAGCCTGCCCCGGAGCCGGATTCAGGATGCACCGAATACCGTGCTTCCTGGCAAACCCTACGGTGTAATAGACCGTCTCCAGCGGAATCTCGAACTGCAGCACGATACAATCTGAACTTTTCAACGTGTCCGCGGCGGCATCCACGTCGGCTGGCTTGATCGCATCATTCGCGCCTTTCACGACGAGAATACGGTTTTGTCCGCTCGGGTCGACAAAGATGGGCGCGACTCCACTCGAGAGTCCCTCGACCTGCTTCACGTGCGTCGCATCGATTCCAAGCTTCTTGAAATTCTCGATCGTCGCCGGCCCGAACAGATCGCTGCCCACCCGCGCCACCATGAACACATCCGCACCACACAACCGGGCAGCCACCGCTTGATTTGCGCCTTTGCCTCCGAACCCCAGGTCGAACTTCTGCCCGAAGATCGTCTCTCCCGGTTTTGGAAACTGCTCGGTGAAAGTAGTGAGGTCAATGTTGGCGCTGCCGACTACGGCAATTCGAGGACGTCTTTGCATGCGTCTGTTCCGAGGAAAACCTGGCGGACGCCGAGTCTAGTGAGCGATGGGAGTTGTGTCAAATGAGACGCAAGGTGTGAAACACTATGGTGCTCGCGCTTGCAATATCCGGCAGGGGCAGGGAGTGCCCGCGCCACAACTATTCTCCGTACGGCACCCAGATGTTCTTGACCTGGGTCGCGTGTTCCAGGAACCAGTGTCCCTCACCCTGTTTGGGATCGAACCAGTCGATGGCGCGGCCCTCGTTGGTGAACACTTGCTTCAGATTCCCGATCGACATTGCCTTGACGGCGGCCGCACTTGCTTGGTCGGCAAAACACCAGATCCCATCCACATCATCGTGCTCGGCCAACGTCTTCAACAATTGCGACGTATATCCACACACCAGGTTCACGGCCCCGCCCGGCAGATCGCTCGTGTCGAAGACCTGGTACAAGTCTCCGATGATTAATGGATATTTCTCGGACGCAATCGCTACCGCTGTATTGCCCATCGCGAGGACTGGAAGCACGAGCGACAGCAGTCCGAGCAGCGGCGTGTCATTGGGACAAACGATGCCGATCGTACCAACCGGCTCTCTCATGGCGATGGCGATCGTGCGAAATGGCGGATTGTGTACCGTCCCTTCAAACTTATCGGCCCACGCTGCATAGGAGAAGATTCGCTCGATGCTCACCGCAACTTCACGCCCCGCCTGTTCCGCCCCCACGGCCTTCGCCAGCCGAGAGCCGATTTCCTCCCGGCGCAGCGAAAGATTCTCGGCCATGTAATAGAGAACCTGTGCTCGGTTGTGCGCGGTGGTCTTGCCCCAACCGCTCGCCTTGCGCGCTGCTTCGACCGCATTGCGAATGTCCTTCCGGTTCCCGAGAGGCGCTTCGCCCAGTAGTTCTCCATTTGCGCCGCGCACTTCCATGCTGTATCCGGAATCCGGCCGCGCCTGCTTTCCGCCGATGTAGAGCTTCACGGTGCGATCGATCGCGAGGTCGGCGTGCTGTGGTTCCTCGGAACTGGGCGCAGCTTGCGTCGCAGTCGGAAGCAAGGGCGCCGACTTGAACCATGCCGGCTCCAGGTACTCCAGCAATCCTTCGCGTCCGCCCTCCCGACCATATCCGCTTTCGCGGTAGCCGCCGAATCCGCAAGAAGCGTCAAATAGATTCGTGCAATTCACCCACACGACGCCAGCCTTGATCTGCGCAGCCACCTGTAGCGCTACGTTGATACTCTCGCTCCAGACGCACCCCGCCAATCCGTACAGCGTGTTGTTCGCCAGTTCCACCGCTTCCGCAGGTGTGCGGAAGGTCATCGCCGCCAGCACCGGACCAAAAATCTCCTGCTGCGCGACGATCGAGGTGGGATGAACGTTGCTCAGTAGCGTAGGAGGGAAGTAGAGTCCGCGGGCGGGCATTTCCAACTGCGGCTGCCAACAAGTGGCTCCTTCGGCGATTCCTTGATCGACGAGCTTGCGGATGCGCTCCAGTTGCACGGGCGCGACGATCGCGCCGATGTCGATCGCCTTATCCAGTGGTGATCCAACGCGCAACGTATTCATCCGGTCGCGCACTTTCTCCACCAGCGCTTCTGCAATGCTCTCCTGCATCAGCAGGCGTGATCCCGCGCAGCACACCTGGCCCTGATTGAACCAGATGCCGTCGACCAGGCCTTCCACGGCGCTGTCGAGGTCCGCGTCTTCGAAAATTATGAAGGGAGACTTTCCCCCCAACTCCAGCGACAGCCGCTTGTGGCTGGCCGCCGTCGCGCTGCGAATCGCGCGTCCCACTTCGGTCGAACCGGTGAAGGCAATCTTGTCGATGTCGGGATGCTTTACCAGCGCCTCGCCGGTGGAACCGTCGCCCGTAACGATGTTCACGACCCCGGCAGGCAATCCAATCTCCCGGCAGATATCTGCAAAGGCAAGCGCAGTCAGGGGAGTGAACTCCGCGGGCTTCAGCACCACCGTATTGCCGGTCGCGAGCGCAGGAGCAATCTTCCACGCCAGCATGAGCAAGGGAAAATTCCAGGGAATGATTTGCCCGACAACACCACATGCGGTGTATCCGGGAAATTCCGACTCCAGCAGTTGCGCCCAGCCCGCGTGATGGTAGAAATGCCGGGCTACCAGTGGAATGTCTATGTCGCGACTCTCGCGAATGGGCTTGCCGTTGTCGATCGTCTCCAGCACCGCCAGCCGCCGCGAATGTTTCTGCACGGCCCGCGCGATCGCGTACAGGAAACGCGCTCGGGCATGCGGCGAAAGGGCCTGCCAGTCGGCGAGAGCATTGCGTGCTGCGCGCACTGCAGCGTCGATATCGGCCGCCGAACCCTGCGCGATGGCCGCAATCTTTTCTCCCGTCGCCGGATCGTTCGTGTCGAAGAACGTGGCTTCAGCCGGTTCGCGCCATGCGCCGTCGATGAAGTGTCCAAACTGCCGCTTGTGTCCATCCAGCCAGGCGAGCGCATCCTTGGGATCTTCCGGCGCGGGGCCGTATTCCATGGTGAGGAATTTTTCAGCGACGCTCATTGCGTTTTGGACTCGTTTCTCTTCGAAATGCCTACGCGATGGGATGCCGGTACTCGGCCGAATACCGCCCCGTGGCATAGTGTTCCAACTGCCGCTCAATGTCGTTGAGCAGCGAACTTGCGCCCAGGCGGAGAAGCTCGCCCTTCATCCACGGATTGCCTAATTCTTCCTTCATTAGCGACAACCAGTCAATCGATTGCTTCGCTGTACGGATTCCGCCTGCAGGTTTGAAACCCACTGCCATACCGGTTTCCTGGGCGTATTCGCGAATGGCTCGCGCCATCACGAGGCCCACTGGAAGAGTTGCGTTTACGGATTCCTTACCAGTCGAGGTCTTGATGAAATCCGCACCCGCCATCATGGCTACGAAACTGGCGCGCGCCACGTTGCGCAAAGTCATCAAATCGCCTGTTCCGAGGATGGCCTTCATGTGCGCCCGCCCGCAGGCCTGCTTGAAGGCGGCAATCTCGTCGTAGAGTTCCTGCCATCTTCCACCGAAGACGTGGGCACGTGTGATGACAATGTCGATCTCATCGGCGCCGGCGGCTACTGAACGCCGAATTTCGGCAATCCGCTCCTCCAGCGGCGACAGCCCCGCAGGGAAGCCCGTGGCAACCGCCGCCACGTGAATTCCGCTGCCCTCTAACGCACGCGCAGCCGTTTCCACGAACCGGTGGTACACGCAGACCGCCGCGACCTTGATTCCCAGGCTCTCGATTCCTAACTTCTTCACCAGTTCGTGCTGGATGGGCTGTCGCGCCTTTGCGCACAACCGCCGCACGCGCTCGTCGGTATCGTCGCCGGAGAGCGTAGTCAGATCCATGCAGGTGAGGGCACGTAGCAGCCATGCCGCCTGCCACTCCTTTTTCACCGTGCGCCGCGCAGTGTGGCTTTGCGCGCGGCGTTCGACGGCGCTCGTATTCACACGTACGTTCTTCACCCACTCAAGATTGAGGGGGATGCCGCGATTGGAAAGCAGTGGGCGGCCCGCCAACGTAGCAATGGGAGCTTCCAGCCCGGGGGCGATATTGGACGCAGTCGGATCATTGCGCTGCGCGATTCCGTAGCTCGGCTTGGTTTCCTGTGCCATCCATTTGCATTGTACGGCAGAGCCCTGCGAATCCGGTATGTTCTAGCCGTTGTCCTTGACATGCCTGCCACCGAAGTCTAGGCTACGGCCCGACTCTCCCTCCGGAGATACGACCCTGAAAGTTCTTCGTCTTGGCTACCCGCGCGCCTTGCATCTTTCCGCATCGATCTTGCTAGTGTTCGTAACCCTCGGCGCTTCCGCCGCCACTAAAAAAATCATCTTCGATACCGATCCTGGCTCTGACGATGCCATGGCCATGATGCTTGCCCTGAACTCGCCGGAGCTCGACGTCCGTGCCATCACGGTCGTTCCCGGCAACGTGACTGCCAGCATGGGACTGGAGAACGCACTGCGCATGGTGTCGCTGGCCAATCGTTGCGATATTCCCGTCACTGCCGGCGCTCAGCATCCATTGTTTCAGAAGCTCATCACCG